>JADMIO011701052.1_pt1 | contig 123930 bp, 101 predicted proteins | sample 8958161 | NCBI WGS metagenome assembly JADMIO01 (sample SAMN16585339, study PRJNA669376) | soil metagenome | isolation source: Crop rotation soil | place: USA: Cullars Rotation, Alabama | collected 2011 | reverse complement strand
CGCGACAACTTGTCCACGTGGAATTCTAAGCTTAGGATCCCAATGTGCTGGAAAGCGCCATGGTTCGAGACGACGATGCCGTCGGCGCCGGCGCTGCACGCGCGCTTTGCGTCTTCGGCGTCGAGAATGCCCTTGATGACGATCGGGCCGCCCCACGCGTCCTTGATCCAGGCAACATCGTCCCACGTGATGGTCGGATCGAAATTCTTGCGCACCCAGACCCAGAAATCGGTGAAGCTTGCGCCCTTGCCGACCGCCTTCTCGACATTGGCGAACGAATTCGGCTGGCCCATCAGCCAGACATCCCACAGCCAGCCCGGATGCATGGCGCCATCCCACGCCAACCTGAGTCCAGCCCCTGCGCCGCCGCCGAACAGGCCGGAGCGCTGGTCGCGATAGCGCGCGCCGGGAACGGGCAGGTCGACGGTGAAGACCAGAACCGGCGAGCCCAGCGCCTTCGCCCGCGCGATCAGCTCGCGCATATAGCCGCGGTCCTTCAGCACGTAGAGCTGGAACCAGGGCGGGGCGACCTTGCTCATCTCCTCGAGGCCGCAGATCGACAGCGTCGACAGGCACATCGGCACGCCAGCCTTCTGCGCCGCGCGCGCCGCCTGAACTTCGCCTCGGCGCGCATAAAGTCCCGCCATGCCGACGGGTGCGAGCGCGACCGGCATGGAGTAGCGCATTCCAAAGAGATCGACGCCGGTTTCAAGCTTCGAGACGTCCCGCAGCACGCGCTGGCGCAGCTCCACCTTGGCGAAGTCCGCAACATTGGCTGCGAGCGTGTGTTCTGCGTAGCTGCCGCCGTCGACATAATCGAACAGCACCTTGGGCAGGCGCCGTTTTGCTGCGCGGCGGAAATCCTCGAACGTCGCCAGCATAAGCAGCCTCCCGACGGTAAACCCGTAGCAAATGGCCCGGCGGCGCCAACAGCTGCCCCGCAAAAATCCCCCGGACCGGGAATAAATCCCGGCCTTGCCCGTCACCCTTGCATGTTGGGTAGCTGAGGGAGCTCCATAATGGACCGTGGATACAGTCTGAAACTCGCCCTGTGCGCAGGCGCGGCAATGATTCTGTCGCCGCTTTCAACCGCGCAGGTCTCTGGTTCGGGTAATGCGCAGGCAGGCGCCAACGCCAGCATTTCGCAGGGCGAAAGCGCTGATGGTTCAGCCTCGGCGTCAGGATCGTCCCAATCGAGCGGCGCCTCGGGTAGCGGCTCAGCATCTGCCAGCGCTGGCGGCAGCGTTGATGCCAGCGCTGCGACCAGTGCGGCGGCTCGCGCTGCCGGTAAGGCGCGGACAACCGTTTCGAACACGCGGGATCGCGCACAGACAGCGGCTGCAAACACACGCGCCCGAGCCCAGACCACCGTGCAAAACACGCGCGGCCGGGCCCAGCAAACTGCGCAGGCGGCCAAGGGCACTGCGGGGTCTGCCCAGGGCAGCGCCAGCGGAACGGTCAATGGCGGGCTGAACCTTGCCTCGAGCGCCGATCTCTCCAGCCAGGCCCAATCCGCCGTCAGCGGCGCGGTTGGCGGCGAAATCTCCGGGGCCGTAAACACCGCGATTGCTGGGGAAATCGCCTCCAGTGTTTCGAAGGAAGTGTCCGGCGCCGTCCAGGCCGACATTGCCAACGACGTGCAGGCAAGTATCTCCAAGGATATCGGAGGGCTCCTGAGACACTGACAGGAGCAATCCGTAGGACAGGAACCGGCGGTCCCAGCGGCCGCCGGCAATCCTTGAGGAGGACGTATGGGGCACATCGACAGGGCGCTCGGCCTCGCCGGGGCTGGCGCCATCATCTTTTTTGGGCCGCAGGCGTTCGCACAGGACGCGCCAGGCAACCAGGCGACCGGAACGACATTCCGCTTCGAAGGCCGGCTCGGCGCTGAATACAGCAGCAACGTTGCGGTATCGGATCTCGACGCCAATACCGGGCAGGGCGATTGGGCAGCGACCATCAACCTGCTCGCCGAAGCGACGCTGATCCCCGCCGACAAGCTGACCTTGCGCGCCGGCTATGAGTTCTCGCAGTCGCTGCACCAGGATTTCGACACGTTCGACCTCGCCCTCCATCGCGGCTACGCCGAGATCGCGTACGATTTCGACGTCGTCATTGTCGGCGTGCTGGGCAACCTCGCGCAGGCCAATCTCGATGGCGATGAATACCTCACCTACAGCCAGGTCTCGCCGTACATCTCCAAGCAGTTCGGCGACGCTGTATTTCTGCGCGCCGCCTACGCCTCCACCGACAAGGAATTCAACGGGCGGCCGACTCGCGATGCAACCGCCGACTCGCTCCAGGCCGACGCCTATTTCTTCCTCGACGGCGTGAAGCGCTACATTGTCGTTGGCGGGAAAGCGACGGAGGAAGACGCGACCGGGCCGGAGTTCGACTACCAGGCAGGCTCGTTCAAGGCGCGCTTCGTCCAGCGCTTCGAGGCAATGGACAGGGAGATGACGTTCCGGATCGGCGGGGAGTACGAGAACCGGGACTACGACAACAACACGCCCTCGATCGGCGTTCCCCGCCAGGACAAGCGCACAACGCTCGACCTTCAGCTCGACGTCCCGTTCGGCGAACACCTGTTCAGCGAGATCTCATACCGCTACGGGAACTACTCTTCGAACCTGCCGAGCGCGGACTATGACGAGCATGTCGGGGCGATCAAAATCGGCGTGCGCTACTAATGCGGCCGCACCAGGCCATAGCCATAAGTGTCGTCGCGGCCCTTCGGGCCGAGATCCTGCGCAGACGCGATGAGCTTCTGAAGCGCGGCGGATGAGGATGTCGCGCCTTCAGAAATAAGCTGGGCGATGGCGGCCGATACAATGGGCGCGGCGAAGGATGTGCCGCTCTCCTCTTCATAACCGCCCTTGTCGCGCGCCACGACCGAATTGACGCCCCAGGCTGCGACGTCGACCTGCGGCCCCCGGTTGGCCCAGCGATAGATCTGGCTGTTCCGGTCAACCGCCGTCACCGCCACGACAGGCTCGAACGCCGCCGGATAAAGCGGGCGAGAAGACGGGCCGTCATTCCCGACCGCCGCCACCACCAGCATGCCGTTGGCAGAAACGCGGCCGATGAAATCTCCGAGCACCTGATTGGGCGGACCGGCGAGGCTCATATTGACCACCGGCACGTGCTGGCTCGCCATCCAGTCGAGCGCGGCGACCAGGCTTGCCGTCGTAGCGCCGGTTGCTCCCTTGTCGCCCTGGTAGAAGACCGAGGCGGTCAGCAACTCGCCCTTCGGCAGCAAGCCGGGATGATCCTTTTCCGTTCCCACGAGGATGGAGGCGATGCCGGTGCCGTGCTCTGTCGGTCGCGCGCCTTTTCCGCCGACGAAATCTCGTGCGGCGATCTTCGCCTTTTTCAACGCCGGATGCTTGAGGTTGATCGCCGTGTCGATCAGGCCGAGGCGAACCTTGCCCGCCTTTGCGCCTGGCGCCGGGGCAGGTTCTGGCGCCGGCTCAGGCGCCGGTTCCGGTCCGGACTGCGCGTTATAGATGTGGTTCCGGTCCGCCGACGTAGCGCCCAGGCTGCGCAGCAGCGCTTGCGCCCGCAACGGGGTGTTGTCCTGATCGGAGACCTGCACCCGCACCATGATCTGCCCGGCCGAAGGCAGCGGCGTTTCACTGAGGATCCTGATGCCCGGACCCGTCAGCGTCCGAAGCTGCTCCGGCGCGATCAGCACGATCCACTCATGGTCGACGGCCCGCCAGTTGTCTTCGACCGGTACATTGCGCGGCTCGCCGAGCGGGCCAGGCAGGCGGCTGATCGTCCTGTCGAGGACGGCGGTCAGGCGCTCCAGGGACTTCTGCAGGGTTCTGTCGAGGCTCTGCACAATGCCGTTGGCGACGGCGGTTTCGACGGTTTCGTTTACGGTCTTGTCGACCGTGTCCTCAACCCGGCGCCCAACCGAGCCCACGACCGAATCCTCAACGCGTCGCGAAATGGTATTGTCGATGCGGCCGGGCAGGTCCGGCACAAGCTGCGCGAGCGCGTGCGGCGTCGCGATCCCCAGCAAAAAACCAAGCACGCCGATCCGGACAGCGCGCAGGCTGCCGTTCATGCTAGCGTGGCTTGGGCGACGGGGCGGCACGGACGGGGTCCTTTCGCTGGCGATAATCATAGCAGAAACGGGCCAGGATTGGGAAAAGTCCATTGCAGCCCGGAATAAATCCTCAGCACGGACGTCCTTAACAACAGATGGCCCGGGACAGAGCAGGTTTACACAGGGAGCTGGTCAAGCTGGCTCCGCAGGTCAGGCGATACGCCTATGCCCTGACGCGCAACCCTGCCGATGCAGACGACCTGCTCCAGACCACTCTGGAGCGGCTGTTGTCCCGGGACGTACCGGAAGACGCCGAGCTGACGAAGTGGGCGTTTCGAGTGTGCCGCAATGTCTGGATTGACGAAATCCGGTCACGGCGGGTGAGGCGGGAAGCGGCGCCGGAATTGGCGGCTGCGCCCCAGCCAGAGGTTTCGACTGAGGAGGCCGTGATGGCCAGGATCAACCTGAAGCGGGCGCAGGCCGGCATCGATGCTCTCCCCGAAGAGCAGCGAGAAGTCCTGGCGCTCGTCGCCATCGCCGGCATGGCCTATCGCGACGCAGCGGAAGCGCTTTCCATACCGATCGGCACGGTAATGAGCCGGCTGGCGCGCGCCCGCACTGCGCTTGCCGCCCACATGGAGGCCGCAACATGAGCCGCGCCAACTGGACCGACGAACAGATCTCCGCTTTCCTCGACGGCGAGCTCGATGAAACCACCACCGAGGCGCTCGCACGGGCGGTCGAAGCGGACGAGATGCTTGCGACGCGCGTCGAGCGGCTGGGCGCCGCTAACCAGGCCTACGTCGCGGCGACGTCCGAGATCGACAGGCGCCCTCTTTCCCCAGGCGTCGAGAAAATCCTCTCGGCGCCTCCAACCGCACAGGTGATCCAGTTTCGTCCCAAGGCGATCGGTGGGTTTCTGATGGAGCATCGCGCCATTGCGGCGTCGGTGCTCTGCGCCGTGGCGGTATGGGGTCTCTCCTCGACGCTGACAGCCAAGCCGGTTGATCCAATGGCGCCGGGGCCGGATGGAACCATCCTCGCTTCGTCGCCGATCCACAGCGCCCTTGAGGGCGGTTCCACCGGCGAAGTGGTGAAGATCGCTGCAGGAACGACGGTAACGCCGCGGCTTACGTTTGCCTCAGCGGACGGCGGCTTTTGCCGCCAATTCGAGGTCAGCGCGCCCGGCGGAACGACATCCGCCATCGCCTGCCGTGAAGGCGCGGCCTGGCGTACGCAGGTCGCCACATTCGGCGGGCCGCGATCGACCCCCGGCGATTTCCAGACCGCATCCGGCGCCAAGTCGCCGGCGCTCGAAGCTTTCATCGATCAGCATATCTCTGGCGCACCGCTGACAGCGGCCGAGGAGATGGACGCGATCCGGGAGGGTTGGCGAAGATGACTCTCATACGGGACGTGGGATTAGGTTTTCTTGCAGCGACGGCCCTGGCGGCAGGTTCGCTTGTGCTCTCCGCCTGCGGCGCAAAGAAGGAGCCGGTCGAGGCCCGCGCCATGGCGGCTGAACTGGCGCCGGAACTCAATGCCTGGATCGTCGTGCCGTCCGAGCCCCAGTCGCATTATCGCGCACTCGATGTGGAGCGCGCCGGCATGGGCCAGGTGAGGATCGTCGTCGAGCGCGATACGTCTGGCGCGAAGCACTATGACGAGCGGCTGATCAACTGTGATCGCCAGAATTTCTCCCTCGTACGCGAGGCCGACTCGCAGAGCGAGTTGAGCGCCACGCGCCGGGCGCCGCCGCAGATGGTCCCCTGGAAGGCCGGAACGCCTGACGACAAGATCGCGCGCTACGCCTGCGCCGTCGCGCCGCTGTAACTGATTTGCCGCCATTCCGGCCCGCGGGCATGTCCGGCCAGAAACTCGCCGAAACCGGACGTTGGCCATTTATCGGTTTGGTGCGCTAGCTGGCGCCTTGCCAGTCGACTGTTGGACGCTCTTCTCAAGCGGCGCATGCTCGATGGTGTCGCCATCGACTGCGGGTCTCGCCTTGCGATGCGCCTTCATCGCACGCTTTTCGAGCTCCTCGATCAGCAACTTGACGTTCTTGGTGTTGGACTTGAAGGCCAGGTCGAACAGATCGCCGACGATTGGCATGGCGCCAACGGTCACATCGATACCCCAGTTCGTGTACATTCGCGCCATCGTCCAGCGCGACACGCCGATCCGGCGCGCTTCCGATATCACATAAAGTCCCAGCGCTCCGGTGACGAGGTCCCCAACAACAGGCACAAGCCCCACCACGCCGTCGAGACCGAATTGAATGCCCCCAATCGAGAACTGCCTGTCGAGCAGGAACTCCAGGCGTTTTAGCCGGTTGAGCGCAGACAGGTCAGCGTCAGGCGGAAGTTCATTCAACATAGCCTTGGAAGTACGCAGAGAGATCGAAAAAGTTCATCGACCAGCGGAGCATGATCGCGCGGCTGGCTTAGTTCCTTGACCAACGAGTCACACCCAGCCTCGTTCAGCAAGGGTGACGCGAAGGTTTCGTAAAGGAGCTACGCGACGCCAGTCGGCTTTATCGTTCAACCCTTCTGCGCGCGGCCGCCCTTGGCCGAGACGATCAGCTTGACGATCTCCTCTGTCACCTTGGGCTCGAGGCCCTCAGTGTGGCCCTTGTCGAGGCGCAGGACGTCGGCGACGACGCGCTTGTCCTTACAGCCTTCATAGACCCACATCTTCGCTGTGCCCGGGCGGGGCTGGCGGCCCCAACCGATGCGGGTTGGGTTCTGCCGGCTCGGATCCCAGACATAGCCCGGCTTGTCGTCAACGATGTCGGCGCGCGCCACACGAGGCTTGCAGCCGAACTTGTCGGCGATGGTCGATGCATCCGGCATGGCGGCGATCTCCCACTCCCCCGAATCGTAGATGTGCGAGTAGTCGCAGGTCGTTGGACCGTCAGCCGCGGGCGTCGGCGGCGTGGGAGGCGCAGCGCCGGGCGGACGCGCAGGGCCGGGACCCTGGCTCGGCACGGTCTCGGGAACCGGCGCGCCGACGGCGGGGGCGTTGTAGCTGGGGTTGCGCTCGGTCCGTCCGCCCTGACGGCCGCCGGACAAGCTGAAGAAGCCGTCGACCTTGGTCTTGAAGAAATCGGAGCAGACGATGCGGGCCGAGGTCGCGCCACCCTGGCTGTGGCCGGCGAGCCAGAACGACTTGATGTTCTTCTTGCCGAACTCGCTGAACATCAGGTCGGTCAGGTCGTGCAGGAACTGGTCGTCCGCCTCCGCCCTCCACACCCGGCCGGGCATGGCCGCCGCGGCTGTAGGGGTGGCCACAACGAGGCGGTACTTCTGGATGTAGTCCCCCGCCGGAAAGTAGCGGTGCTGATACTGCGACGACGCGCCCGCGCCGTGGATGTTGAGGATCAGGACGACCTTCTCGCTCTTTTTGAGGTCGCAAGGATATTGCAGGATGAACTTGCGCCCGCTCTTGGGCTCCACGGCGTTGTCAGGAACCGCTGTGGCGCTCGTGGCCCCGCAAGCCGCCCCGGCCTTGGTTGCGGCGGTCTGGGTCGGGGCGGAGAGACAGCCCGACATGAGAGTCACACCAAGTATTGCGCCCGCTAGCAGGCCCGTGGTCCGTTTCATGACTTCATCCCCAGCATGTCTGCCCAGCATTCTTGAAATGCTTTCCGCCAGCTAGGACCCGCAGAGGCGTGCGCGTCAATGGACGCTGGGAACCCTTGAGTCCTGAGCAACGGGGCTGGCTGTTTGGGGCCAACTCGAACCTTTGCGCCCCACCCTCCCGGTTGATCCTTGCCGATTGCAGCCGTTTACAAGGCGCTCACGAAATGATGGGCTGCGCCTGTTCGCGGCCGAATAGGAAGGCACGCCGACCAAGGAAACCTACGCTCGACTATCGAGGATTTTGCAATGAGAAAACTGCTTGTTGGATCGGCGCTGGCGGCGTGCCTGCTCAGTGTTCCGGCGTTTGCTCAGGTTGGCGGCTCGGCCAAGGAAGGGCAAGGCAAGCCCAACGCTCCACCGCCTCGGACTTATCTCGACCAGGCGCTCGCTACCGGCGCCAGCACTGGCGTTGCTTTCGCGGACGACAAGGCGCCTGTCGAAGGTCCCAAGACCATCGCCGGCAAAAACGCCTATGTCTCGCCTCTGCCCTTCTTCAAGGACCTGAAGCCCTGGGATCCCAACTACAATCCGCCGCGCATGTCCGACGGCCACCCATCGTTTGAGGGCGTCTGGTCGTCGGCGTCGCTGACCACGATGACGCGTGGCGGCAACGGCGACAAGGTTGGCGATCAACTCGTCATCCCCCCGGAGAAGCTGGCCGAGCTGACGAACAGCGCCGCCTACTCCAAGGCCTTCGACGCCAGCCAGAAGCGCACAGATCCCAGGGCGGGCGTCTACACCGACAAGAATGCGGAGGCCGGCTACAACGTCTTCTGGATCGATCCGGGTTCGGAATACGCCAAGGTGAACAGCGAATGGCGCACGTCTTGGATCACCTCGCCCGCCAATGGTCAGGTGCCTTTCTCGAAGGAAGGCATGGCGCTCCGGGGCCAGCGCATGGCGAACTTCAAGACGGTGAAGAACACCGGGCCGGAGATCCGTCCGCTGGGTGAGCGCTGCTTTATCTCGTTCGGCAGCCAGGGCGGCCCGCCGCTGAACAACACGATGTACAACAACAACTACCAGATCGTGCAAACGTCGACCTCGATCCTGATCGACATCGAGATGAACCACGATGCCCGGGTCATCAACATCGCCGACAAGTCCGGCCTCGGGGAGCGTCCGGCAGCGCTGAAGCAGTGGTTCGGCGACGAGATCGGCCACTGGGAGGGCGACACGCTGGTGGTCGTCACCAGGAACTTCGGCTCAACGCATCAGCAGGTGGCGGCATTCCCGGTCTCGGACAAAGGCCAGGTGACGGAGTGGTTCAAGCGCGTGTCGGACGACGTGATCGACTACAGGTTCGAGGTGAAGGACCCGGTCTACTATACGCAGACCTGGACGGGCCAGATTCCGCTTCGCAAGTCGAAAGAGCACGTGTTCGAATACGCCTGCCATGAAGGCAACTACGCCATGCCGGGCATCCTTCGCGCCGACGCCCAGGGCAAGGACACCGCGATCCAGGCTGAAGGCGAGTAGCGAGCTCACTTGCCCGCCAACTGGTCCTGATTCCATGAATGTCCGCATTGAGTGCGGCGGCCGCCTCAAATGTCGTCTGGGGCCCAGTCGCGCGCTCCAGGCCGTTTTCGAAATCCGCTTCGCGGCCGCTAGCGCTGGGAGCATTGAAGGCGAACTCGCCGCGTTGCCTACGGCTTCCGGTCTTTGAGAAGCTTCTTAAGGTCCACTTCGCGGCCGCTTCTCACTTCGACCATCCGGATGTTGGTTACGCCGCGCCGCTCAAGTTTGGCCACGGCGTCAAACGCCGCGCTCACCGAGAGGGCGGGCATATCGACCTGCTTTCCGTCCGTGCTCCAGCCTCTGACCAGGTACAGCACGTCGCGCTACCAGATCCGCCTCAGGCTGAGCCACACCGCCCCTGCAGGATCGGCCGCGGCGACGTGGTTGGGCTGCAGCATGAGTGCGGCTGCGGCCTCGAATGTCGTCTGGGGTCCCAGTCGCGCGCTCCAGGCCGTTTCGAAATCCACTTCGCGGCCGCTCGGCGTAAGATTGGCGGTTCGCGGCTCGAACAGAATGACGCCTCTGTTGGTGAGGGCGATCGGAGCGTCGAAGGCGAACTCGCCGCTTTCGGCGCGGCGGGGCTGGGCCGCCGTAAAGCGCAGCTCGCCACCCGCCAGAGCGTGCCGGGCGCTGAGCGACCAGGCGCTGGTCCACAGATCCGACACGGCAAAGCTGTCAATGGTCGCCTTGGCTGCCTCCATCGATCCGCTCAACGTCCAGGCGCCGGCGAACTTCTGGCCTTCGAGGCTGATCGCGGACATACGGCTTTGGTCATCGCCGCCGAACCGGCGCTGGAATGAGCCTCCTAGCGCGCTGTTGGCGTCCTTCAGGGACGCAACGCCCAGCCGGACGGCCCAATCGTCGCCGTAGTGCGCGACCCCGATGCCCGATGCGGAACGGCCGCTGCCGGACGAGGAGCGCACGTCGAGCGTTACCGGACCGAATGTCTGCGCGAACGTGCTCCATGAATCGCCGGAGCCAAGCGTGGGTGAGCCCGACGGATCGTTCACGATCATCATGGCCGGCGTCAGGCTTTCCGCGCCGCCGCCCCGGCCAACCGCGACATGGCTGTTGGCAAAATCATAGCTGAACGAGAAGGTCGGATCGGGCGCCTCCTGCCACGGAATCCGCGGATCGTACATCGGCTTGGGTGCGTCGAACCAGGACAGGGACGCCGGCCCGAGGCTGAGCGCATGCGCTTGTCCGCGAGCGTAGTCGGCGCGGATCTTGAAGTCGGCGATCGGGGCGCGGCCGGCCATGAGTTGCGTCTGGCTGATCCTGAAACCGCGGTCAAACCGGTCCTGGAATACGAGCCCATTAAAGGCGCCAGAATTGGCGACCCAGTCGCCCAGAGCGCCACGTGCGGGCGACAGTGCTGCGCCAAGCGGGACGCGTTCATCGCCGAAGGTAAAGCTGGTTGTGCCGATGGGTGCGAACGCGCGCGCGAGATTGAGATAGCCGCGGCCGCCGACCTGATCGGCGCCAGCTCCCGCGGGCACTCCCGAAACCGGATCGTTGGTCGGGTTGACGTAGTCGTCCGCCGTTGTGAGCAAGGCGGCCAGCGCATTCTCCGGCGTGATGTTCGGGAAGAGCTGCAGCATCAGGGCGAGGGCGCCAGCGACAACCGGCGCGGCAAACGATGTGCCCGAGCCGAGCCAGTAATTGCCGTCCGTGTCCACATCGTTGCAGGGATTGGGTACGCCAGGTCCGCAGGTGGGATTGCCTGGATTGACGATGTTGTCGTCCAGTCCGGCCAGGGCGATGTTCACACCCGGCGCCAGCAGATAGAAATTCGCGGTCGATCCGGCGCGGTTCGAGAAGCTTGCGATGTTGCGGCTGGAATCGACGGCGCCAACCGCCACGACACGGCCCAAGGACTGCGCCTCACCGGCAATGTAGGCCGGCTCTGTTGGCGAGGCCTGGCCCTCATTGCCGGCGGCAATGACAAAAAGTACGCCCTGCGCGGCCGCATTGCGGATCGCGTTTTCAAGCTGTTGATCCATGTCGACGTCGCCGCCGAGCGACATGTTGATGATCTTGGCGCCGTTGGCGACCGCGGTGTTGATCGCTGTGATCAGGGAGCTGTCACTGAATTTGCAGCCGCCATTTGTGCCGGTCGTCTGGCAGGAGCCGCGTGAATCCGCGCGTACGCTGAAGACCTTGGCCCCATACGCCACGCCGTGAACGCCGCGGTCGTTCTTGAGGGCGACGATCGTACTCGACACCATGGTCCCATGGCCGCCAGTGTCTATGTCGCTGGCTTGCCTGTTGAGCGCATTCACGTCGAATGAGCCGGAGATCTGTCCGGCCAGTTCGCTGATCGACGTGTCGACGTTGGTGTCGATCACGCCGACAATGATCCCGGCGCCGGTTGCGCCGGCCGAATAGGCCGTCGATGCCCCAATCAGTTCGACCGCCGTATCCCGGTCCTGGGAAAACAGCTGCCCTTTGTATTCCGCTGTCTCATAGAAGCTCGGAGGGTTCACCGGCGGCGGCGGCGGAGGCGGCGGCGGCGGAGGTGGCGGTGGCGGTGGTGGCGGCAGGATGGGTGGCGGCGGCCCCGGCGGCGACCCACCCCCACCACTGGCGCAGGCGGTGATGGACATCGCCGCGAGGGCGACGAGCAGGCTGGCGCGAACTACCTTACTGGCCATCTTCAGGCGCTCCTCAGTAGTCCCAACAAGCCACCAAGTGCGTGTCGACCGTGACGCGCGTCTCAGGTACCCGCAAGCTGAAATATATTTCGACTCATGAAGAAGTCAGCAAACCCGAAGTTTACTGGGAATTGCCTGAGAATTCTTCTTCGATAGCCTTGGCCGAACGGACAAATACACGCGCCGGCAGCCCTGCTGCCGCCGAACACCTTTAGGGAGACGACCCCGATGGCACTCTTGTCCAAAACCTATGGCAAGGGCCGGGTGCGCGTGATGCGCATCCACCGCGAAGGCGACCGGCATGAGGTGCGCGAGCTGACCGTGCAGGCGATGCTGGAGGGTGATTTTTCCTCTGCCTTCACCGACGCAGACAACTCCACCTCGCTGTGCACCGACACGGTGAAGAATGTCGTCAACATCGTCGCCCGCGAGGAGCTGGCCGCGGGCCCCGAGGATTTCTGCGCAGCTGTGGCGAAGCGTCTACTGGAGCGCTACGACAGCGTCGAGAAGGCGACTGTCACCGGCCATGAGACCGTATGGAAACGCCTCGCCATCGACTGGGCGCCGCATCCTCACGCCTTCACGCTCGACGCTAATGGCGAGCCGTTCGCCAGGGTGGTGACAACGGCTGCGGGGACTACGGTAGAGTCGGGCCTCTCGGGCTTCACCTTCCTCAAATCCACCCAGTCCGGCTGGGCCGGCTATATCAAGGAGCCGTACACCACCCTTGCCGAGACCGACGACCGAATCTGTGCAACTGCAATGGAAGCGTCCTGGCGTTGGCGCGCGCGACCGGCAGACTACAACGCAAGCAATGCGCTGATCCTGTCAATAATGCTGAAAGTGTTCGCAACCACTTACAGCCACAGCGTGCAGGACAGCCTCTACCGCATGGCGATGGCCGCTCTCGGCGCCGTGCCGGAGATTGATGACATCAGTCTTGCTTGTCCAAACAAGCACTATCTCCTGGCCAATCTTGCGCCCTTCGGCATGGACAATCCCAACCATGTCTTTGTGGCGACCGACGAACCGCACGGCCAGATCGAGTGCACCGTCGGGCGCGACTGAGGCGCCTCACGCGAGCCCAGCGAGCAGGTCGTGCAGGCGCAGCTCTGCGATCTGGTGGATCTGATTGATGGCTTCGGCTTGTTCGTCAGACGGCGAACCTTCCAGCCGCCGTTTGATCGCAGCCACGATCCCGTCTTTGGTGTGCTTGCGAACGCAGATCACGAATGGAAGGCCGAAACGCTCGCGATAGGCGGCATTGAGCTTCGTCCATCCCTCAATCTCGCTCGACCCTAGCCGGTCGAGCCCCGCGCCCGCCTGTTCCGACATCGAGCTTGCGGTCAGCGCCCGCGCCCGCAGTTTTTCGCCTGCGAGCTCGGGATGCGCGCGGATCAACGCCAATCGCTCTTCTTCACTCGCTTGGTCCACTGCCGCAGCAAGCGCCCGCGCCAGCATCTCGGCGCCCTCGAACGGCCGTCGCGTGAATGCTCGCTCGGCCGCCCAGGGCGAATGCTCGTAGAGCGAGCCGAGCAGACCGATGAACGCTTCGCGATCCATCGAATTGATCTTTGCGATCGCAGACGCAGTCATGTCCCCGCCTTGTAGGGATGCTGCGCCAGCCAGTGGCGCGCGATGTCGATACGGCGCGCCACCCAGACACGCTCATGTTTCGCGAGGTGCTCCAGGAACCCGCGCAAGCCCTGAATACGCCCCGGCCGCCCAGCAATGCGGCAATGCAGGCCCACGGACATCATCTTGGGCGCTCGCTCGCCCTCGGCGTAGAGCGCATCGAACGTGTCCGCGAGGTAGCCGGCAAACTGCCGGCTCATCTGGAAGCCGTTGAGTGCGACGAACTTCATGTCGTTGGCGTCGAGCGTATAGGGCACAATGAGCTGCGGGTGGCCTGTCCCAAGATTGGCATGCCGCACGTCGTAGTAGGGAAGGTCGTCGGCATAGCTGTCGGCGTCGTAGACGAACCCGCCTTCCTCGGCCACCAATCGCGCCGTGTTGGGACTCGTCCGTCCCTGATACCAGCCCAGCGGACGCTCTCCTGTCAGTCGCCTGTGAATCTCGATCGCTTTCGCGATGTGCTCGCGCTCTACCGCGTCGGGCACATGCTGGTAGTCGATCCAGCGATAGCCATGGCTGGCGACTTCCCATCCGGCTTTCAGCATAGCGTCGACCGCCGCCGGGTTGCGCTCCATTGCGCTCGCCACACCGAACACTGTCGCCGGTATCTTGAATTCCTGGAACAGCCGCAGCAGCCGCCAGAATCCGGCGCGCGATCCGTACTCGTAGAGCGACTCCATCGCCATCGCCCGCGCGCCTTCATGGCTCTGCGCGCCGACCATGTCGGAGAGGAACGCCTCCGATCCCTTGTCGCCATGGAGGACGGAGTTTTCTCCACCCTCCTCATAGTTCACCACGAACTGCACGGCGACGCGTGCGTCGCCAGGCCAGTTGGCCTTGGGTGGCGAGGCGCCATAGCCGACCATGTCGCGCGGATAGGTCATTGGGCATGCTCCGCCGCGAGAAGGTCGACAAACGCGAGCAGGGTTTCCAGCGCGGCCTCACAGTCTTCGGGCGTCACTGACTCCGCCGGATTGTGACTGATCCCGCCGGCGCAGCGGATGAACAGCATGGCAGCCGGCGCCAGATCAACGACCATCATCGCGTCATGGCTCGCACCGCTCACCATCTGTGGCGCATCGTAGCCACACTGTTTCGCCGCCTGACCCAGCAGACCCAGCAGCCGTGCGTCCATTTGCGTCGCCGGCAGGTTCTGCACGCGTTCGACCTCCACGCCCACGCCTCGCTGCAGCGCAACCTCTGCGATCGCCGCTTCGATCTTCGCCAGTCCCGCATCGCGCACAGCGTCGGTTCCGGCGCGTACATCGATGGTGATCTCGGCCTGGCCAGGGATCACGTTAGGCGCGCCTGGCTTCACGGCGACCTGCCCGACGGTCGCGACCAGATCGGGTGGGCCTTCCGTCGCAATCCGCTCGGCCGCAAGCATCACTTCCGCCGCCGCCGAAAGCGCATCCCGCCGCAGGTGCATCGGGGTCGTGCCGGCATGTCCCGCCTGTCCGGCAAAACGTGCTTTCAGCCGCCATTGTCCCGCGATCGAGGTCACAATGCCCAGCGCCTTGTGCTGCGCCTCGAGCGCCGGCCCCTGTTCGATGTGCGCCTCTATGAAGGCGAGCACCGATCCCTTCGTCCGCTTCGCATCGGCGATCCTCTTCGGATCGAAACCGAACGCCGTCAGCGCCTCCGCCAGTGTCGCTCCATCCCGGTCTTTCGCAGCAAGCGCCGAGGCCGCGTCGAGCCGTCCCGCAAAGGCCCGGCTTGCGTTCATCGACGCCTGGAAGCGGGAGCCTTCCTCGTCGCCGAAACCCACAACCTCGATCGCGAAGGGGAGCTTGCGACCCGCCGCCGATATCGCCTCGACACAGGCGAGACTCAGCAGGACGCCCAGCATGCCGTCATAGCATCCGCCGTCACGCACGCTGTCGATGTGCGAACCGAAAACAAGGGCAGGGGCGCCCGCCTTCGCGCCTTCCAGCCGCCCCACCAGGCTTGCGGTCTCGTCCTCCCGCACGCTCATTCCGGCGTCGCGCATCCAGCCTGCGATCCTGTCCAGCGTCGCGCGATGCGCGGCCGTAAGGTAGCGCCGCGTGAGATTGTCCGCCTCCTCGCTGTAGGGCGGCCGGGAGAGTTCGCGGCATCGCGCCTCGGCGCGTGCGCCCAGCCCGCCGGCGGTCAGAACCATGCAGCGCCTCCGCTGTTGGGCTGGCTGGCAGGCTCAAGAAATCCGGAATAGACGTCCGTCATAGGCACAGGATGGCCTGCTCCGCTGCGAATCAAAAGCCCCGGCAAGCCAGACGATAGTTGGCGTTTCCCGCCAACAGAGTCATCATGCCGCCAGACCGGAGATTTCCTTGGGCCGACTGACCACCCACGTCCTCGATACGGCAAACGGCGTTCCCGCCGCCGGCATGCACCTTCAGCTCAAGGGCTCCAAGGGCGCCGTGCTGGCGGATGCTCGCACCAATGCGGACGGGCGTTGCGATGCGCCGCTGCTTGAAGGCGCCGCCATGCGGCCCGGGCACTACATGCTCACCTTTTCGGCGGGCGACTATTTCCGGAAGAAGGGCGCAAAGCTACCCGATCCGCCTTTCCTGGACGTGATCGAGATCTGTTTCGGGATTTCGGACGCCAACGCCAATTATCACGTACCGCTCCTGGTCTCGCCCTGGTCCTACTCTACCTATCGCGGCAGCTAGGCCATGCGTGAGGTCGTCCGCTTCACGCTTAACGGGGCGCTTCAGGAAATTGTTCGCCCTGACCCGACGCTGACGCTGCTCGACTGGCTGCGCACCCACGGGCGTCTCACGGGCACAAAGGAAGGCTGTGCCGAAGGCGACTGCGGCGCGTGTACAATCGCCCTGGTCGATCCCAGCGGCCAGATGCGCGCGATCAATTCCTGCATCCTGTTCCTGCCGATGGTCGATGGCTGCGCGCTGACAACCGTGGAGGGACTCGGCGGGGCTCATCCAGTTCAAGGCGCCATGGTCGCCGAGCATGGATCGCAGTGCGGCTTCTGCACGCCCGGTTTCGTCATGTCACTCTACGCGCATCATGCACGGGGTGGGGCGGCCGACGCTGCCTCGATCAGCGACGCCATCGCCGGCAACCTCTGCCGCTGCACCGGGTATGGCCCCATCCTTCGTGCGGGAGAAAAAGCGTGCGCTGCGCCGCGGCCCGAACCCACGGAACCGCCAGCATCTGACAAGCCACTGGGCTACGATTTCACAGCGCCGGACGGCGCCGTTCGCCGCTTCTATGCGCCGACAACGCTCAACAAATTCGCCCAGCTCGCCGAGCAATATCCCGACGCGATCATCCTCGCCGGCGCCACCGACATCGGCCTCTGGGTCACCAAGCAGGGCCGTGTCCTCCCGACACTCATTTCGGTCATGCGGGTTAAGGAGTTGCAGAGCATCAAGAAGACGGCCGCGGGGCTGGAGATCGGCGCGGCCGTCCGCTACGCCGACGCGCACCAGAGGCTCGCGGCGATCCATCCGTCGCTTAACGACTATATCCGTCGCCTTGGAGCGGTTCAGGTTCGCGATAGCGGCACTGTTGTCGGCAATATCGCCAACGGCTCGCCCATCGGCGATATGCCGCCCGCGCTGATCGCACTCAGCGCCCGAATTCGTCTGCGCAAGGGCAAGGACCAGCGCGAACTGCCGCTGGAGGATTTCTACCTCGATTACGGCAAGCAGGACCGCGCGCCAGGCGAAGTGCTTACCCACGTCAGCGTTCCGAAGCTTCCGGCGGGCGCGTTTTTCGCCGCCGAAAAGATCTCCAAGCGCGTCGAGCAGGATATCTCAGCCGTCAGCGCCGGCTTCATGGTGCGCGTCGAGGGCGGCGCCGTCGCTGAAGCACGGCTCGCCTATGGCGGCATGGCCGGCGTGCCGAAGCTTGCGCCGGCTGCCGAAGCCGCCCTTACCGGCAAGCCATGGACCGAAGCAATCGTTCGCGCTGCCATGGGCGCGCTCGCCAGCGACTTCAAGCCGCTCACCGACTGGCGTGGCAGCACAGACTATCGCCTGAAGTCCGCACGCAACCTGCTGCTGCGCTTCTTCCACGAGACCTCGAAGTCCACGGCCGCCACGCGCATCACCGCCATGCGGAGCCTCGCTCATGGCTGACGCATCCACCGCCAAGGGCGCTGCGCCCGACATCATCGGCGCCGAACTGCCACACGACAGCGCGGAAAAGCACGTCTCGGGCCGCGCACTCTATGTCGACGACATGCCTGAGCCGCAGGGCCTGCTGCACGTGCAGTTCGGCCTCTCGACACGCGCTCACGCCAGGTTGGTGAAACTCGACCTTGACGCCGTCCGCATTGCTCCGGGTGTCATCGTGGTGCTCACAGCCGAGGACATACCGGGCAAGAACGACGTCAGTCCCATCGCGGGGGACGATCCGCTCTTTGCAGACGGCGAGGTGCTCTACCACGGCCAGGCGCTGTTCGCCGTCGCCGCGGAGACGCGCGAGGCCGCCCGCGCCGCCCTTCGCCTTGCCAAAGTCGAATACGAGGACAGGCTCGCCATTCTCGACATCGTTGCCGCGCGCAAGGCCGGAGCGGTGATCGAATCCGCCCGCACCTTCGCCATGGGCGATGCGCCCGCCGCCATCGCCAGCGCGCCTCACCGCACCGACGGCCGCATCGTCATGGGCGGGCAGGACCACTTCTATCTCGAAGGCCACGTCGCCATGGCCGTGCCGGGCGAGGATGGCGACCTCACCGTCTACTCCTCCACCCAGAACCCCACCGAGACCCAGCACGTCTGCGCCCGCGTGCTCGGCCTCCCTGACCACGCCGTCATCTGCGAGGTCCGCCGCATGGGCGGCGGCTTCGGCGGCAAGGAGACACAATCGTCACAGATCGCCGCCGCTGCCGCCCTCGTCACAGCGCGCACCGGTCGCCCCGCCAAGCTGCGCCTCGACCGCGACGACGACATGATCCTCACCGGCAAGCGCCACGACTTCGAAGCGGCCTACACAGTGGGCTTCGACCACACCGGCCGCATCGCCGGCGCCGACATCGAACTCGCTTCACGCTGCGGCTACTCGGCGGACCTCTCGCTCGCCATCAACGACCGCGCCATGTTCCACGCCGACAACGCCTACCACCTACACACCGCACACATCACCTCACACCGCTACCGCACACACACAGTGTCCAACACAGCCTTCCGTGGCTTCGGCGGCCCGCAAGGCATGATGGCGATCGAGCGCGCGATGGATGAAATTGCGTTACAGCTTGGCAAGGATCCGCTCGATGTCCGCAAGGCCAACCTCTATGGCCCGGGGCGGGACGAGACGCCCTATGGCCAGCGCGTCGAACAGCACATCCTGCCGGAGATCATCGACACGCTGGAGAAGACATCGAACTACCGCCAGCGCCGCGAAGCCATTCGCCGCTGGAATCGTGACAACCCCTTCATCAAGCGGGGCTTGTCGCTGACGCCGGTGAAGTTCGGCATCTCCTTCACCACCACACATCTCAACCAGGCTGGCGCCCTGGTGCACGTCTATGCCGACGGTTCGGTGCAGCTCAACCATGGCGGCACCGAGATGGGGCAGGGGCTGATGATCAAGGTGGCCCAGGTCGTCGCCGCCGAATTCGCCCTGCCGCTGTCTGCCATCCGCATCATGCCGACCTCGACGGCGAAAGTGCCCAACACGTCCGCCACCGCCGCCTCCGCTGGGGCCGACCTCAACGGCATGGCGGCGCGCGATGCGGCCAAGAAGATCAAGGACCGGCTCATCGCTTTTGCCGCCGCAAAGTTCGATTGCGATGAGGCGGAAGTGACGTTCGCCTCCGGCCAGGTCCGCGCCGCCCAGCAGTCGATGGCGTTCGCCGACTTGGTCCGCGCCGCCTACCTCGCGCGCGTACCGCTGTCGGCGACCGGCTTCTACGCGACGCCCAAGATTGCGTGGGATCGCGCCGCCGGAAAAGGCCGGCCCTTCTTCTACTACGCCAACGGCGCCGCGGTGTCGGAGGCCGCCGTCGACACGCTCACCGGCGAGAACCGTATCCTCCGCGTCGACATCCTGCACGATTGCGGCCGCTCGCTGAATCCGGCGATCGACCTCGGCCAGATCGAGGGTGGCTTCATCCAGGGCATGGGCTGGCTCACGACGGAAGAACTCTGGTTCGACGACAAGGGCGCTCTGCGCACCCATGCGCCCTCGACCTACAAGATTCCTGTCGCCGGCGACCGGCCCGAGATGCACATGGCCTTCTGGCAGGGCGAGAATACCGAAGAAACAATCTACCGCTCCAAGGCTGTCGGCGAGCCGCCGCTGATGCTCGCGATCTCGGCCTTCTCTGCGATCGGCGACGCCATCGCGGCGGTGGGTGACCACAAGATCGCGCCGCAGCTCGACGCGCCTGCGACGCCGGAACGCGTGCTCGCCGCCATCGATCGCGTGCGGGGAGGCCCGGCATGAAACGTTCCTGGGCCGGTTTTGCGCTGAAACTGATCGGCGCCGGAGAGCCGGCGGCGATGGTGACGCTTGCGGCTGTCGAAGGGTCCGCCCCGCGCGACGCCGGCACGCGCATGATCGTTGGACGCGAGGCGATCTTCGGCACCGTCGGCGGCGGCAATCTCGAGCACCTGCTGATCGATCAGGCGCGCAAGCTGATGGAAGCATCCTCGCCCGACGTGCTGCAGCAGGATTATCCTCTTGGGCCCCTGCTGGCCCAGTGCTGCGGCGGCCGCGTTCGCGTGCTGATCGAACGCTTGACGACTGAAAGCCGCGGCTGGCTTTCTTCCGCTCATGCGCTGGAACGCGCAGGCGAGCGATACACCCTTAGGTGTTCGATCAGCGACCGCCGGGTGTTGCGCACGGTCGAAGCCGGTTGGCCTTCTGGCGCAGAGCAGGGCTCTGCTTTGTTCGATGCGAATGGCGCTGCGCCCGGCCGCAAGGACGAATGGACCCGCATCGTCGAACACGTCGCGCCTGTGGCAACGCCGCTCTACGTCTTCGGCGCCGGCCATGTCGGCGGCGCCATCGTTCACATCGCGGCAACGCTGCCGTTCCGCCTGACCTGGCTCGACTCCCGGCCCGAGATGTCCGCCACGCAGGGCGCCGCGCCGCTGCAAATTCGCGACGATCTCGCCGAGATTGTACGTTCGACGCCTCCGGGCGCGTTCTTCCTCGTCCTCACTCACGCGCATGAGCTCGACTACAAGCTGGTCCACGCCATCCTTTCGCGCGGTGACGCTGCCTATTGCGGGCTCATTGGATCGGATACCAAGCGAGCGCGCTTTGTTTCTCGCCTCGCGAAAGAGGGCATCGACCCAAGCAGCCTCATCTGCCCCATCGGCGCCGGATCGATCCGCAGCAAGGATCCCGCAGCTATTGCCGTCGGCGTCGCCGCGGAGCTGCTCATGAAGCTAGAAGCAGCCGAAGCCGTGCAAGCAACTGAACGCCGTTCAGCGCCCTAGGCGGCTTCAAGCGCCAGCAGGGCAAACGTCGCCAGCCAGTGCTCACCCATATAGTCGCCCGCGACATGAGGCAGGCTCGCCTCGACGTGCCGGTCCGCCGCCTCGCGCGCCCGAGAGACGACCGCATCGTTTTCCAAGGTCGCCGCAAGCGACCGCCAGCACCAGGCGCGGGAGAAATTGAGCCCATCGAGATGAGCGATCTTGCCGTCCGAGCGATCGCTCACCTTTGCCGGCGCAAACAGCGAGGTCGGCGCGCCCTGGCCGGCGCGGGGCAGGAAGCGTCCGAACCATTCGCGAATTTCCTTGGGCTCAAGCAGCCGCCGCATGCACTCCGCCTCCATCAGCGTGGGCGAGAGGAAATCATCCTGTGACGGCTCCCAGGCTTGGCAGTCACGGTCGCCGCCATACCAGGCCAACACCTTGGCGCGCATCAGGTCGAAGAGTTCGAGATCGAACGCCTCCGCCCAGTCCGCCGCCATGCGCAGCGCAAACGCGGTCGAGGTATGCACGCCCGTGCGCACGGGATAGTCGGCGAGCGGAAGGAAATTGCGGAAGCGCTCGGCGAATGCGCGCGCCAGCGGCCGCATTTCGAGCGCCGCTTGCCGGATCGGCCCATCTTCGTGCAGCTCCAGTTCCGCCTGCAGCGCCAGCAGCCAACCCCAGCCATAGGGTCTTTCAAACCCTCTCGCGTGTGGCCGCGCAAGGTAGGTGACCTCTGCCGCCACGGTCTCGGTCGTGATGTTGTCCTGATAGAGCTTCGCGATGGCAGGCGCTGCGCTGATGTCGGGAAAGCGTCGCGCCAGTCGCGCCAGCAGCCAGTAGCCATGCACGCAGGAATGCCAGTCGAACGATCCGTAGAAGATCGGGTGCGCCGCCCGCGGCTCGATAACATCGCCGGGGCCGCCCATCACATGATCCATCTTGTTCGGATATTCGCGGCCCACATGAGCCAGCGCAAGCGCGGCGAACTTTTCTGCAATGTCGCGGGTGAGCTGGGTCATGAGGGGAAAGCCAGGAAGCGCATGAGGAGGATGTTGGCGAGTAGAAGGGGCAGGGCGGTCGGGATCTGCGCACGGATCACGCCGTTGAGCGCAGCCTTGCGGTCCGGCAGCTCCAGCAGATTCGCAGGCACGACGTTGAAGTTCGCCGCCATCGGCGTCATCAGCGTGCCGCAGAAGCCGGCCAGCATTCCGATGGCGCAGACGATCGCCGGATCGCCTCCGAACCTGCCGACAATGATCGGCAGGCCAACTGCGGCTGTCATCACTGGGAAGGCTGCGAACGCATTACCCATCAGGATGGTGAACATCGCCATGCCGATGCAGTAGGCGACCACGGCCATCGTTCGCGTGTCGAGCGGGATGTAGTCAGCAAACAGCTTGCCTACCTGGTCGCCCACGCCCGCCGCAAGGAACACGGCGCCGAGCGAGGCCAGCATCTGGGGCAGGATCGCCGCCCAGCCCACCGCATCGATCAGCCGACGACCCTCCTGGAGCGGCGCCAGCGCCGGCGGTCGCAGCCAGATCATGATGACGGCAAGTGCGATCAGCACGCCGATGATCAGCGAGATCAGTGTCGCTTGTCCGGATTCGATGATCGCCGGGCCCCACGCGGTGTATTTCACGATCAGCGTGCCGCCGAGCGCCAGCGCCGGAATGATCGGCGCTGGCAGGAACAGCAGGTTGCCGCGCTTTTCTGCTCTCGCGCGCCGTTCGTCTGGCGCTGTTGTCCTCGCCTTGCCCTGTCCGAGTCCCCAGGCCGCCAGCGCAGCAAGCCCCAGCGCCAGCAATCCATTGGCCAGGTCGCCGATCAGCGATCCAAAAAGGAAGCTCGCCGACAGCAGCCCCCAGAACGCTGCTGTGCGGAAGCGCCGCGGATTGCTGGCGTCCAACACCGATAGCGCCGCCATGGCGCCGAAGAAGAGGCCGGCAAGGACATAGAGCCAGGCAAGCGTGATCATGCCTGCGGCTCCGGCTCAGTCTTCGCCAACATGCGTTTCAGCGCGCGGTCGAGCAGGACAAGGCGAATACTGTGAATCGCAAACGCCGCGATGGCGGTCGGGATGGCCCAGAGCGAAAGCTGCAAGGGCTCGACCACGATACCGCTCTGTTTGAGGAAGCCGACCATCAGCAGGATCGACCCTATGGCGATGAAAATGTCCTCGCCAAAGAACAGCCCGATATTGTCCGCCGCCGCCGCATGCGAGCGCACAAGATATCGCGCGCGATCGGGCAGGGCGCCGAACTTGCTCTCTGCGGCCCCTTCGGCCATCGGCGCCACCAGCGGCCGCACCATCTGTGCATGGCCGCCGAGCGAAGTGAGTCCGAGGGAGGACAGGACCTGCCGGATCACGAAGTAGACCCACAAAACGCCCGCAGAGGTCGCTGCCGGAATCTGCGCGATCAGAATCCGCGCGCGCTCCTGTAACCCCTCACGCTCCAGCAGCCCTATTACCGTCAGCACCAGCCAGATGACGCTGATATAGCGGCTGTCGTTGAACGCCTTGCCGAAGCGCGCAAGCGTATCGACCGCCGCGGCCCACATCGCGGCAAGATCGGCTTCAGGCGTCCAGGCGGCCGCAAGGCCGGTTGTCAGCGCCGCCGCCATCACCACCAGCAGCGGATTGGCCCGCACGATGAAACCGAAAATCACGACAGCGATGCCGAGAAGAACGAGCATATTCTGACCCTGGCGCCCGTCTTGGCGCTATCCGCCACACTGCTAGCATGTCCCGGGGTCAGCCGTAGATAAAGAGAACGATCATGATGAAACGGCTTTATGGACTCTCCCTCTTGGCGCTCGCGGCCTGTGGGCCCGCCAAAGAACCTGATCCAGCGCTTGCGGCGGATGCCGCGTCCTCCGCGCAGCCCGCGCCGCCGAGCCTCGAACTGACCTGGAGGCTTGCCGGCCTCGCCAATCCCGAAAGCGCGGCCCTCTCGGCCGACGGAACATTTCTCTATGTCAGCAACGTCAACGGCGAGGGCGGGGCGAAGGACGGCAACGGCTTCATCTCGAAAGTCTCAACCGAGGGGCGAATGCTCGAACGCGAGTGGGCAAAGGGATTCGACGGGCCGAAGGGCATCGCATTATCCGGTTCGACCCTTTACGTCGCCGATATCGACCAGCTCGTTTCGATCGACGCAACAACCGGCGCGGTCCAGAGTCGCATGCCTCTGGCCGGCGCCAAGTTCCTGAACGACACGGCTGTCAGCCCAGATGGACGCGTGCTTGTCGCCGACTCGGACACTTCACGCATCTACTCGGTCGCCGGAGGCGCAGCCGGAACCTGGCTCGAGGACAAGCTCCTCCAGAGCATCAATGGCCTGCTGCCCGAACCGAACCGGCTGGTCGTGACGACGATGGCGGGCCGCCTGCTCGCAGTCGACTACCAGACCAAGGCGGTCACAGTGCTTGCCGAGGGCCTTGGCGACGGCGATGGCGTCGCGGCGATCGGTGGCGGGCGCTATCTGGTCAGCGAGTGGCCAGGCCTGATGCATGTCGTCAGTCCCAACGGCTCTCACCAGACGATCATGGACACGCGCGAGGAAAAACGTCTGCTCAACGATTTCCTGCTCGTCGGCGACACGCTCTACCAGCCGCACTGGGATCCAGGCGAGTTCTCCGCCTACCGCCTGGCCGGCAGGACGCCATAGCCGCCGCCACCCGGTGTTTCGATCACGAACACATCGCCGGCCTCAACGTCGGCCTGACCGGTCGCTGGCAAGTCGATGATCTCGCCCGACTTGCGTCGCACATAGTTGCGTCCGGGTTTCGCGGCGCCGCCGCCCTTGAGGCCGAACGGCGCCGTGGCGCGGCGATTGGCGAGGATCGCTGCCGTCATCGGCTCACGGAATCGGATCGCCCGGACAGCGCCGTCGCCGCCATGATGCGCGCCGTCGCCCCCTGATCCGCGACGCACGCCGAACCGTTCGATCAGGATGGGAAAGCGGCTTTCGAGCACTTCCGGATCAGTCAGGCGCGAATTGGTCATGTGTGTCTGCACTACGGATGCGCCGTCGAAATCCGGCCCCGCGCCCGAACCGCCACAGATCGTCTCGTAATACTGGTAGCGGTCCGTGCCAAAAGTGAAATTGTTCATCGTGCCTTGTGACGCCGCCAGCGTTCCCAGCGCGCCGTAGAGCGCATCGACGATCACCTGGCTGGTCTCTACATTCCCGGCCACCACCGCGGCGCCACGCCTCGGATTGAGCAGCGATCCTTCCGGCACGACGATCTCGATCGGCTTGAGACAGCCCTCGTTAAGCGGGATCGCGTCGTCCACCAGCGTACGGAAGACATAGAGCACGGCCGCTCGCGTGATCGCCAGCGGCGCGTTGAAATTGCCCTTGTCCTGCGCGCTCGTGCCAGTGAAGTCGACGGTCAGCGTGCGCTTGGCCTTGTTTGGCTTCACCGCCACGCGGATCGTCGCGCCATTGTCCATCGGCGCCTCGAACGATCCGGCATCCAGCGTTGCGATCACACGGCGCACATGTTCTTCAGCATTGTCCTGGACGTGGCGCATATAGGCGGCGACGCCGTTCGACCCGTAGTGTGCCGTCAGCCGCTTCAGCTCTTCCGCGCCGCGCACGCAGGCTGCGATCTGCGCCTTGAGGTCGGCAAGGTTGCGCTCGATGTCCCGCGCCGGGTGCAGGGCGGAGGCGAACAGCACTCGCGTTTCCTTTTCCTGGAGGCGGCCGCCCTCGACCAGCAGGAAATTCTCGATCAACACGCCTTCATCCTCGATACGCTTGCTGTCCGGCGGCATCGATCCCGGTGTGATCCCGCCGATATCGGCATGATGTCCGCGCGCACCAGTGAAGAAGGCGGGCGCCATCTGTCCTTCGAGAAACACCGGTGCGATCACGGTAATATCGGGCAGGTGCGTGCCGCCCGCGTGCGGTGCATTCAGCATGTAGACGTCGCCAGGCCTCAGGCCCCGCCCATCCTTGGACCGCTCGCGCAGGATCACGCGCACAGACTCGCCCATGGAGCCCAGATGCACCGGTATGTGCGGCGCGTTGGCGACCAGTCCGCCTGTCTCATCGAAAACCGCGCAGGAAAAATCGAGGCGCTCCTTGATGTTCACTGACGCGGCCGTGGTCTGCAGCGCCAACCCCATTTCCTCGGCCACACCCATGAAGCGATTGTTGAAGATTTCGAGCAGCACAGGGTCGACGCTGGTTCCGATCGCCGTCCGATCGATCACCGACATTCGCTCGAGCACAAGATCGCTCTTGTCTGTCAGCGCCGCACGCCAGCGCACGTCAACAAACGTCGTCGCGCCATTCTCGAGGATCAGGGCAGGGCCTTCGATGGTGAATCCGACCTGCAGCGCGCCGCGCTCGAACACCGGCGCCTGACGTGTCGCTCCGCCCGCCTGCAGCCCTATCTGCGCAACCGGCTTCGCCGGCGTCACGGGCAGTTTCAGTTTCTGCTCCGCCGGCCCCGCATCGCGGCCAACGGCCTCGACCGACAGTTTCGCTACCAGGATCGCACGGTCCGGATCAGTAAAGCCAAAGCGCCTGCGATGCTCCTGCTCGAACGCCGCCGCCAGGTCATCCTCCGACGCCCACGCCAGTGGCAAGGCAACCTCGCCGCTCTCATAGCGAAGATGCGCCGTCGCCTGTGTCTCGATTGCTTCCGCCGGCACGCCCTGCGCCGCCAGCGCCTCGCGCGCTGAGGTCTCCAGTCGCCTCAACCGCTCGCCGAGATCGACACCCAGCTTCTCTTCCACAGACAGTTCCCGGATCGCCCGCATGTCGGCGAGGCCCATGCCCCACGCCGACAGCACGCCCGCAAGCGGATGGAGCAGAATGCGCCGCGCGCCAACCGCATCCGCCACAGCGCAAGCATGCTGGCCGCCTGCGCCGCCAAACGCGCACAGCACGTAGTCTCGCGGATCGTATCCGCGCTGGATCGAGATTTTCCGGATCGCTTCGGCCATGTGCTGGTTGGCGATGGCGATGAAACCCTCCGCCGCTTCCTCTGGCGTGATCGACGTCCCCGTCGCGCGCGTCACCTCGGCGCATAGCTCGGCGAACTTCCTCGCCACGACGTCCGCATCGAGCTTCTGGTCTGCATTAGGTCCGAAGATCGCGGGGAAGAAGTCCGGCCGCACGCGCCCGAGCAGCACGTTGCAGTCGGTGATGGTCAGTGGCCCGCCGCGGCGATAACAGGCCGGGCCAGGGTTGCTCCCCGCGGAGTGCGGCCCCACGCGCAGCCGCGCGCCGTCGAAATGGCAGATCGATCCGCCTCCCGCCGCCACCGTATGTATCTGCAGCATCGGCGTTGTCAGCCGCACGCCCGCTACCACAGTGTCGTTGGTGCGCTCGAACTCGCCGGCATAGTGCGAGACATCGGTCGACGTCCCGCCCATGTCGAAGCCTAGAACCTTGCTGAACCCTGCACGCTTTGCCGCCGCCACCGTAGCCACTACGCCGCCCGCTGGCCCGGAGAGCACGGCGTCGCGCCCCCGGAACGACCTCGCATGCGCCAGCCCGCCGTTGGACTGCATGAAGAACAGCCGCACAGCATCGTCGAGCGCGCCGGCGACGCGATCGACATACGCGCGCAGGATGGGCGAGAGATATGCATCCGCCACCGTGGTGTCGGTGCGGCCGACATACTTGATCAGCCCGGAAATTTCCGAACTCACCGACACCTGAGCGAACCCGACCCTCCGCGCGATCTCTGCGATCCGTTGCTCGTGGGCTGGATAGGCCCAGCCATGCAGGCAGGAGATGGCGCACGAACGGATCCCGTCTGCGAACGCTCGCTCCAGTTCATCCTGCACCTGCGCTTCGTCGAGCGGCGTCAGGATTTCGCCTTCCGCCGTCACCCGCTCCTTCGCCTCGATCACCCGCGACTGCAGCAGGTCTGGCTTCACGATATGCCGCGCAAAGATTTCTGGCCGCGCCTGCACCCCGATCTCCAGCAGGTCGCCGAAGCCCTCCGTCACCACCAGCACGACCTTCGCGCCCTTCCGCTCCAGAAGAGCGTTGGTCGCCACTGTTGTGCCCATCTTGATCGCTGCGATATCGGAAAGGCCGGCGCCATGCTCGCGCAGGATGGAGGTAATCGCCTCGACCGCCGCGTCCTCGTAGCGCCCGGGGTTTTCGGACAGCAGCTTGCGCACGATCTCTGCGCCATCAGGCGATCGCGCCACCACGTCGGTGAACGTCCCTCCGCGATCGATCCAGAAATGCCAACCTGCCATCATCCGACATTCGCTTGGCCGCGCGCCGCCATCAACCCCGCCACAGCCGCCCGGCGCGCGATTCAGTAGCCGTTGCCAACATCGACGGAGCGGTTAGGCTCGCCTCCACTCGTCTTGGGGGGAGTTGGGGGAGTCATGACGTCGTTGGGACTCGAGTCCGCGCCGCTCGACATGGGTCGCGTGGTCAGCCGTACCTTTGGCGCCATCGCCGCGAATTTCGTTTCGTTTGTAGTGATTGTCGTCCTTCTGTCGTCCTTTCCTACCGTGGCGCTCGACTACGGCATCGCCTACGCCACGCCCTGGATCGTCGATCTCGTCAATCCATTGTCACAGCCGCTTCTCTACAGCCTCGTTTCATCTGCCTTGTCCTTCCTGGTGACCTTGCCATCCTATCTGGCGATCGGCGCCGTCACGCACGGCGCAATCGTCCACTACAACGGCGGCAGGGCGAGCTTTGGCGAATGCCTGTCCACCGGCATCCGCTCCTTGCCCTTCCTATTCGTCCTTGGCCTGTTCACCTATGTCGGCACGATCCTGTGGAGCCTGCTGTTCTTGATCCCCGGCATTCTCGCCGCGGTGCGCTGGGCGGTGTCCTCACCCGCGCTGGTGGTCGAAAGGATCGGTCCCTGGCAAGCATTTGGCCGATCCATAGAACTTACGCGCAACAATCGCTGGCGCATCTTCTGGCTTGCCCTCATCTATGTCGTGCTCACGCTTCTGATTGAGGTCGGCATCGCCTACGTGTCGGGATCGCTCGGCGTAATCCTCGACACGAGCAGCTTCGCGCCAGAACAAACGTGGCTCGCATACGCCGTCATGACGATCTACCTCACGCTCAACACCATGATTGGGTCGGCCGGAGCTGCGGCTCTTTATTTCGAGCTGCGCACCGGCAAGGAAGGCGCAACGTCCGATCAACTCGCCAAGGTCTTCGAATAGGTTGTCTAGCCGTGCAAAGACGCTAGGCTCCTACGAGGCCGGACTGATATTTTTTGGGGGACTCATGACATCGCCTGAGCGCACCGAGGAGGCGAGCGCAAGGCCCGACCTGCCGGATTGGGCCCTCTCGCCGGAAGCACGCGCCGCGCGCGCCGCGCAGGCAGGCAAGCTGAATCGCCTCGAAATCGGGGACGTTTTCTACCAGACATTCGGCGCCATAGGCGCGAACTTCGGGTCGTTTTTCCTGTTGTCTGTGCTGCTCGCGGCCCTGCCGTCGCTGGTGCTGAACTTCGGCTGGCTTTACCTGATCCAGGCGCTCGTCCAATCGGGGGACGTCTTTTCCTATAACAATCTGGCGATTTTTGCTCCCCTGCTGATCGGGCTCATATTGATCGTCCCCAGCTACATTCTCATCGGCGCGCTGACTCACGGGGCGATTGTCTACTTCAACAAGGGGAGGGCCAGTTTCGGCGAATGCCTGGCCACCGGCCTGCGCAATGTGTTGCCGCTGATCGGTCTCGGCTTCATCGCCGCTCTTGGCTACATTCTCTGGGGCATCCTGGCAGTGCTGCCGTCAGGCTTTCTTGGCGCCTCGGGCGTCGCCGATCCGCTCATCGTCTTCCCGGTTACATTCGTCTTTGCGATTCCGCTGATCATGGCGGCCATACGCTGGTCGGTCTCGGCGCCCTCTCTCGTGGTTGAGCACACGGGCGTCTTCGGCGCCTTCCGCCGGTCCGGCGATCTTACCCGGGGCAATCGCTGGATGGTTTTCTGGATCGCGGTGATCTACGTCGTCTTGACCTTCCTGATCCAGCTCGGCGTCACTTTCATCATCGGCGCCCTGATCGGCATCCTTGGCGATCCCTCGCTGCTAATATGGATGTCCGCCGGTACGACCGCCGTCTATTCCGCTCTCAACAACATGATCGGCGGCGCCGGCTCGGCCGCGCTTTACTACGAACTCCGGGTGATCAAGGACGGCGCGACGTCCGATCAGCTCGCCAAGGTGTTCGAATAGCTATTTGCGCGGCCCGTCGCGCTTGATCGCATCGCGCCTTGCCTTGTCGAACTTATCGGCGCGGCGAACGCCCATCAGCAGGCGCGACTCCAGATGCCTGCGCAGAGCAGTGTAGTAATCGTTGAGGAAGGCGCCGTCGCTTTCATCCGCCGCCTTGGTCCAGCCGATCTTCTTGCGGATGCGGTCAGCCACCAGCGCCATCGGCTCCGGCCTGGCCGCGCGCAGCACGTCTTCCAGCACGTGCAACTCCTTGATGCCGTAGACGTCCATCTGCTCGTCGCTGAACTTCGAGGTCTTGCGCGGCAGATCCGCTGGTGGGGCGGCGGCAAGGTCGCGCAGCAGCGCCCGGCGCGGCGCCTGCACCACCCATGTCCCGGCGATGATATCGCCAGCGCGCAGCCGGTCGCGGTTGAACAGCGGGAAAAAGACGAAGATCGCCGTCCAGATGAAGCCGGCCAGCATGATCAGCCCGTCGACCGAACTGCCGGCGGACAGCATGAAGGCGAGCGGCAGGAACACCTCTACCTCGCGCATGGCGTTGCGCGCAAAAATGGCGTCGGCCCGCAGCACGCCGCCGCCCCTGCTGGCCACCCTGATCTTCATGAGACGCTTGCCCGGCGTCGCCGCGCGCGCTCCTACCTCGAACAGGAAGAAGTAAAAGTTGCGGATGACGAAGAAGGCGATCAGCCAGACGATCTCGATGATGTTGATCGATCCGAACGCTCCCGACATCACGGTGCTGATGAATATGGTCAGGCCGATCATCACCGCGATCATGATCAAGGCGTCGATGATAAAGGCGCCGGCCCGCTCGCCAGCAGTCGCGATACGCACACCGAGGTCGACGCCTTCGGGCGTCACCAGCGAGCGCGAAAAGCGCTTGGCGTCGTCGATCGGCAGGGATCGCGCCCTAGTCGCCACGGTTCGCCTCCAGCCGGCGCGGAATGAAGAGATAGGCGCCCCAGAGCAGGGCGGTCGCCGCCGCTATCGAATAGCGTATCTCCGTTGAGGTGATCACCTGGCGGCCGATCCCTTCCAGCATCCCAGCCAGGAACAGCATCAGGATCACGCCTACCATGGCGCGCGAAGCCTGACGTCCTGCTTCTGCCGCGGCGTCGAGCCTCGTGCGCGTTCCCGGGAAGGCGACGGCTCGCCCGATATGCAGCCCAGCGGCGCCGGCAATCGCTACCGCCAGCAATTCCGTCACGCCATGGATCAGCAGCCAGCCGCCGAGCTCAACGGAAAGCCCATGCATCGCGAACAGCGCGACGAACGCGCCCAGCATGCAGCCATTGTAGGCCATCAGCAGCATGCTCGGCATGCCAAAGGCGAAACCGACAGCGAAGGCCAGCAGCGAGACGCCCACATTGTGCGTGAACAGGAAGGTGGCGAATACCGAAAGCCCGTCACCAAATCCGGTGTCGAACAGCGTCGAGCGCAGCTCCTCCGTTGTCGCCGACGGCGTGCGGCCGGAAGCAAGGTCCTCCGGCACGAAGGAGAGATACCAGTCCGGATCGCCCATCACGAGCACATAGGCCGCAACCGCGGCGAGTATCGTCACGGCGACGGAGACGAGGATGTCCGGCAGGATATGCTGAACCGCGCGCGGCCAGTCGCTCCGGAAGAATTGCCCGACACGCCGGCCCAATCTGGCGCGCGCGCCATAGACGAAGAAATACGCCCGCGCGCACAGGCTCTCGAGATAGCTGACCAGCGCCTGGTCGAGCGAGATCGCGCGCGCCACCGACAGCGACGACAGCGCGGCCCGATAAAGCTTCGGAACAGCCAGCAGGTCTTCTTCGCTCAGCGAGGCGGCGCCCTGCCGCTCAATCCGGTCGAGCAGCCTCTCCAGCCTCCGCCAGTCCGCCTCCCGCTCGATGCGGAACCTGCCGCTGCGCAGGACGATGGTTTCGCTCATATCCGGCTCCGCCGCTTGAGCTCGAGATACCGGTTCAGCAGCTCCGGCCCGATCCGGCCCGCCGGCGCGTTGATGATCTCGGCGCCCAGCCGCTGCAGGCGTGAAAGCACCAGCTCCTTTTCCGTCAACAGCGAATGCGCGATCACCGACCGCGTCACATCCAGCACTTTCTTCGGCTCCGCCAGCGTGATCGCCTCGAGCTCGGCGTCGCGCATGGCGACGAACAGAACCAGGTGCGTACGCATCAGGCGGCCGACATTCTCGATCATCAGCTCGGCGCTGGTCGGATCGGCAAAGTCGGTGAAGATCACGATCAGGGATCGCCGCTGCAGCTCGGCGGACAATTGCGACAGCCCAAGCGTGAAGTTGGTTTCCTCGGATGAATAATCGAGCCGGGAGGCAAGGTGCTGCAACAGGGTGAACGACTTCACGCCCGAGACCGCGCCGGTCGAGATGTTGGGCCTGGCGTCGAAGCCGAACAGGCCCACCCGGTCGCCCATCTTCAGGCTGACATAGCCCAGCAGCAGCGCCGCATTGATGGCGTGGTCGATCTTCGGCGCATTCGCCAGCGGCTCACACATTAGCCGGCCGGTATCGATGGCGAAAATGATGGTCTGGTCCTGCTCGGTCCGGAATTCCTTGGCCAGCAGCTGCGTGTGCCGCGCCGACTGTTTCCAGTCGATGGTCCGCCGGTCCATGCCGGGCAGGAAGCCGCGCAGCGCCTCGAATTCCGATCCGCCGCCCTTCTCGATGTGGATCTTCTGGCCGATCGACGTGTCGCGCGCGAAAATGCGCAGCGCTTCCTGCTTCACCGTGCGGATGTCGGGAACGATCTCGATCTCCCGGTTGGTCTCAATTATCCGTCGCTTGGTCACCAGCCCGAACGGCCCACGCCATTCGATCCAGACACGCTGAATGACGCCGACGCCGCGCCTCAGGGTGTCGAGGAGCGCGTCGATGTCGCCGTGCCGGTCCGCTGTCAGCGTGCGCCATACACGCGAGCGCGGCCTCAGCAGATCGTTAGTCTCGAACTGCATGTCGACGATGCGGGGCGGGCGCCGTCCCCTGCCGAACGTCACTTCCGCCGCAGCCGGCGCAGGCGAGCCGATGAAGGCGCGCGCATCCGTCTTGAGCGTGAAGGTCATCCGCCGCCGGTCGGCGCCCAGAACGGCATCGGCAATTACCAGCAGCCCGATGATGATCACCCACACCAGCCCCAGCGGCCAGAGCGGTGGCGCAAACACGCCAAGCAGCAGCGCCGCAGGCGCGCCCGCGCCCGCCAGCGCCGCGGCAAGGGGTGTCGGAAAGATCACCTTGGCGCCTCGATCCGCTCAATCACCGCCGCCAGCGCCTGGTCGCTCGTCCGGCCCTCAACCTCCGCCGCCGGCGACAGCACACACCGGTGCCTTAGCGCCGGCGCCGCCAGCTGCTTCACATCGTCCGGGATCACGAAGTCGCGCCCGTCCAGCGCTGCCCGCGCCCGCGCCGCGCTCGCCAGCATCGCCCCCGCCCGCGGGCTCGCCCCTGTCGTCAGGTCCGCGCTCACCCGCGTCCCCCGCACCAGGTTCACCACATAGGTCAGCACCTCATCAGACATGCGCACCGACGACACGAACCGCGCCACCTCCTCCAGCGCCGCCGCATCCGCCGCCGCCGCCACCCCCATCGCCGCCGGATCCGCCATCCCCGGCCGCGACCCGTAGGCGGCCACGATCTTCATCTCCTCAGCCTCACTCGGATAGTCGAGCACGTGCTTGAACAGGAAGCGGTCGAGCTGTGCCTCGGGCAGGGCATAGGTTCCCTGGTGCTCGATCGGGTTCTGCGTCGCCACCACGATGAACCAAGGGGAGAGCATGTGCTTGGTCCCGTCGATGGTCACGCTCCGCTCCTGCATCGCCTCCAGCAGCGCGGCCTGCGTCTTGGGCGGCGTGCGGTTGATCTCGTCGGCCAGGATCAGCTCGTTGAAGATGGGCCCCTTCACCAGGTTGAACTGGTTGGTGCGGAAATCGAACAGGTTTGACCCGATGATGTCGCCTGGCATGAGGTCCGGCGTGAACTGGATACGTCCCGAGCCCAGCCCAACCGCCCGGGCAAACGCCCGCGCCAGCAATGTCTTGGCCACGCCCGGCACGCCTTCCAGCAGCACGTGCCCGCGAGAGAACAGCGCGCAGAGCAGGAGCGAGACCGTCTCCTCCTGTCCGATCACCGCCTTGGCGACCTCGGCGCGGATCCGTCCGGCCAGCGCCTTAACGCCGTCTATGTTCACGACCGATCTCCTGTCTCCAGCGGTAAAGTCGGTTGACCGCGCGCAACAGCGCGGCTGGTGTCGTGGCGCTCGTCGTCTCGGTGGCGAGCATCGAGAAGTTGGGCTGGTCCGAATGGCGCGTCGCCGCATCCAGCATCGTGGTCTGCTGCGCCTCGGTCGACCTTGACGGCACGCCGGCCGCGTTGGCGGCCACCGAGCGCGTCATCGCGACATAGCGGCGGCCCATATCCTGGTCGCGCCCGGCCAGCGATACCAGCAGCGCCGAATTCTCCACCAGCATGGTCTTGCCCAGCGCGATCTCGCGCCCGGCCCGCTTCCTCAGCGTGCCGGCGAACGCACTCACCGCGATCAGCCCTGCCGCGAACACCAGGCACAGTACGGCCGGAAGGAAAGGCGGTTCGAACAGCAGCTTCAGAAAATTCCGCGAGCGTTCCATGCCGTGCAGCGTCATGTCGAACACGAGCGGCGCGCCGCGCGGCGCCACACGGTCGAACACAAGCAGGCTCGCTCGCGCCGTCGTCGCCGAGGCGATGCCCTGGGTGTTGAGCAGGTCCGGGTCCGAAAGGATGTAGACGAGGCGGCCATCGTCGTCGTTGCCGATCTGGGCGAGAACGGCCTTGCCCTCGGGCGTAGCCAGAATAGGTGAAACGTCCTCGCCGGATACCGTCTGCAGCCTGTCGATGCGGCCGGACGGCACGGCCGCCCGCGCCCTGTCATAGTCCAGCAGGGTGACCTCGCCGGCGCCGAGGCCGCGCTCCACCGTCACATCGAGGCCCAGCTCAGCCAGGATGCGTCTGATCCGTGTAATATTGTGCACGCCGCCGGAGCGCACCCATTCTGGGTTCTCGAAGCCCGGCCGCGTCGACCATTTGGGCAGCACGATCAGCAGGTCGCCCCACACCTTGTTGACGTCGGCGCGTTTCAGCGGTTCGCCGACAGGAGGCGTCAGGACGACGACTTCGCCGCCCTGCGTCAGCTCGTCAAGCGGCCCGCGGCTTACCCGCACGGTGCGGCCTTCGGCCTGCAACAGGGACACGATGCCGGCATAGCCGACCGCTGACTTCGAAAGGGCATGTGCGCCGCCGTCGTCCGGCCGGCGCAAGTCGTCAGCGAAGGCCGAAAGCACGATGAACGCCGCGAACGACAGGACGCCCACCACCACCAGCCCGACCACGATGCTGATCGAAAAGGCGCCCGTGTCCCGCTTTGCGGTGTCGGCCGTCATGCCCGCGCCCCCGACCAGGACTCGGCGAGCGCAAAGTCGGAGTAGGCTTTGCGGCACACTTGATAGCCTGGCGCATCCAGCGGCCGGCCGCCGAACCAGCTTCGCTCAACTGCCTGTGTGATTGGTGCAAACGCCGCGCGCACGCCTGCGGGCAGCAACGGCAGGCCGGCGATCTCGCGGCTGGTCTGCGCCTTGCGGATCGATTGGGGAATGCGCTGCTCGATATCCTCGATCGAGCGGTGCAGCAGCGTCCGCGCCGCCTCGTCGAACTTGCCCAGCGCGGCGAGCCGGTCCGCTTCTTCCAACAGCGCTTTGGCTTTCGCTGGCTCCGGCCGGTAGTCGGTTTCCTGTGTGGCGGTTTTTTCCTTGACCTTGGGATCACTTCCGAAGCGCGACGCCCACGCCTCGCGCCCGATGAACCAGAGCAGGGCGGCGACGCCCAGCGCCAGCGCTACCCAGAACACCATTTCGAAAATGGGCGAGAGGGCGCGGAAGAAGTCGGCGAGCCAGCTCGATTCCTGCGGTCGGGGCTCTATCGCCTTGTCCTTGGCAAACTCGAACTGCAGGTCTTTCCGCTGCAGCAGCTCCTTGTGATGCTTGTCGAACTCGTCCGCCCATGCCGGCGCCGCCGCAAGCAGGGCCGAGGCCGCCGCGCCCAGAGTCCGAACCAGATTGCCTAAACTGGCCGCCAACGCTTCCGATGTCCCCGACTCAGAGCGCGCCCCTACGTCTCGCGGGCCGCTGCGTCATGTGACCGGCTCGCCCGCATCAAATCAACCTCAAAGTGGCTTGGAACTGGCGTCATCGGCATGGCAGCGCTTTGACAGCATTGCGACGGCGCCTGATCCTGTAAGTAGAAGACAGGGGAGAAACCATGAAACTCGCGTCCATGCTGGGTCTGGCCGCCATGCTTGCGCTCTCGCCCTGCGCCTTCGCCCAGAGCGAACCGGCCATCTCCAGCGCCGTGAAGCAGGAGTCCTGGAAGGTCCGCGGCCTCAACGCTCCGGCCGAAATCGTGGTCGACCATTGGGGCATTCCCCACATCTTCGCCGGCTCGGCGCGCGACGCTTTCTTCCTCCAGGGCTACAATGCCGGCCGCGACCGCCTGTGGCAGGTCGATCTCTGGCGCAAGCGCGGTCTCGGCCTGCTGTCGAAATCCTTCGGCCCATCCTTCGTCGATCAGGACCGCGCTGCGCGCCTGTTGCTCTATCGCGGCGATATGGCGAAGGAGTGGGCCTCCTATTCGCCCGATGCGAAGGAAATGGTCGAGGCCTATGTCGCCGGCCTCAACGCCTACGTCGCCGAAGTACGCGCCGGAACGAAGCCGCTGCCCGTCGAATTCAGGCTGACCGAAAGCACGCCGGACGAGTGGAAGGCCGAGGACGTCATCCGCATTCGCAGCCATGCGCTGGTGTCCAACGTCACGTCGGAGGTCAGGCGCGCTCGCGTTACCTGCGCAGCGGGCCTCGAGGCCGACATGCTTCGCCGCAAGATCGATCCGCCCGGCCACAAGATGGTTGTGCCCAAAGGCCTCAACCCGTGCGACGTGCCAGAAGACGTGCTCAAGGACTACACCCTCGGCACAAAAGCAGTCAGCTTCGATGCGCTGGCGAAGGGCCAAACACAACGCGCCGAAGTCTCGCCCGAAGTCGAACTTGCCGAACTGATGGACCGCCAGGCCAATGAAGGCTCCAACAACTGGGTGGTCGCGCCGTCGAAAACCGAGACAGGCCGTCCGATCCTCGCCAACGATCCCCACCGCCAGCTCGGCGTGCCCTCGCTGCGCTACGTCGTAGGCCTCAACGCGCCTGGCCTCAACATCATCGGCGCAGGCGAGCCGGCGCTACCGGGCGTCTCCCTTGGCCACAACGCCGACATCGCCTTCGGCATCACCATCTTCGCCATCGACCAGGAAGACCTCTACGTCTACGAGCTCAATCCGAAGAACCCCGACCAGTACCGCTACAAAGGCAAGTGGGCGCCGATGACCGTCGTCCACGATTTGATCGAGGTGAAAGGCGCCTCTCCGCAATCGATCGACCTGCGCTACACGCGCCACGGCCCGGTGATGAAGGTCGACGCGGACAAGCATCGCGCCTTCGCCATGCGCACGGTTTGGGCCGAGCCTGGCCTCTCAGGCTACTTTGGCTCCTCGCGCCTGCTGCGTGCGAAGTCGTGGGACGATTTCAAGGTCGCCAGCAACGCCTGGGGCGCGCCGCCGCTCAACCTCGTGTTTGCAAGCACGAGCGGCGATATCGGCTGGGCCGCTTCGGGCCGCGTGCCCGTGCGCAAGAACTGGGACGGGCTGATGCCTGTGCCAGGCGATGGCCGCTATGAATGGAACGGCTTCCTCGCCAAGGACCTGCTGCCCTCGATCCACAATCCCTCCGACGGCTTCTTCGCGACAGCCAACGAGTACAACCTGCCGGCGGAATATCCCACCGAAGATCGCAAGATTGCGTTCGAATGGACCGATCCTTCGCGCGCCTCACGCATCAAGGATGTGCTCTCGCACGATCCCAAGGTCAGCCTTGCCGACTCCATGGCGCTCCAGACCGACTCCACGAGTTCGCAAGCGCGCCGTCTGGTGAAACTCATGCGCGATGTTCCCGGCGGCACGATCAACATCAATGTCGATCACGCCATCAAACTGCTGACGTCATGGGACGGAAATGAGAGCGTCGACAGTCCTGCCGCCGCCATCTACGAGGTCTGGGCCACCAAGCATCTCGGCAAGGCCGTCGTCGCCCGCGTCACGCCTGAAGCAGCGCGCAAGCTCGTGGACGACGGCCACCTCGAAGCCATCCTCACCTATCTCGAAAACCCGGACACGCGCCTTGGCGCCAACCCGATCCAGGCCCGCAACGCAGTCATCCTCGAAAGCCTCAAGGCGGCGACCGATGAACTCGCCGAACGTCTCGGCGGCGAACCCCGCACTTGGACCTGGGGCCGTCTCCACCAGGCGAAGTGGGACCCCGCGGTCGCGGACCTCGCCGATCCTCAGCTCAAGGCTCAGATGAGTGTCGGCCCGCTGCAGACGCCTGGCTCGGCCTCGACCCCGCGCGCCCAGAGCTACAGCGCGAAGGACTTCGCGGTGAACGCCGGCGCCTCGGTGCGCATGGTGATGGACGTCGGCGCCTGGGACAATTCGGTGGTGATGAACACGCCCGGCCAGTCCGGCGATCCGTTCAGCGCTCATTATCGCGATCTTTTCCCGATGTGGGCCGAGGGCAGCTACGCGCCGCTCGCCTTCAGCCGCCCGGCGGTCGATCGCGTCGCGGAGACGGTGATCAGAGTCTTACCGGAGAGATAAGTCGGCGTTCAACTGCGCTTGGAACGCTTGGCTTGACTACGCTTCCATCTGGATCAACAAATGCTCTGTCTCGTTAAGGAGACATGGGTAGGGGGAACATCATGAAAGCTTTTGGCTTAGCTATTTCGTTGCTTGTAATCGGAGCGGCGGGCTCGTCGAGTGCACAACAAGGTGGTGCAAAGGCCACTGCTCCCACCACTCCGGTGTATGAAGTGAAATGCGCTGAGACCAGGTATTTGTGCGAGCGCCTCGAAGCCATAGAAAAAGCGGTCGCCCGGATACCTGGCGCAATTGTCATTCCGCCCGTCCCGCCATTTCCGCAAATCCCTGCGCCGGTGACGCAGAAGTCCGTCTTCACAGTTTCAGGTGAAAAACTCCGGTGCAGAAAGAAAGACGGAATTGAGCACGTGCGGAAGCCCGGCTATTGGCCAAGCGACGCATGCATACTTCGCGCGGTCAATGGCAGCAACGAAGATCCAGCTGAAGATCGTCATAAGTGCGAGGGCTTGGGCGCTCAGACGTTCGCTTACGAACTAGGTGAGGCCCCGCCGGGGAACGATAGTTGGAATTCAGTGCGTGTACTTTATTGCGCGAAATAACGGTTAGCCCGCATAGGGCACGCCGGCGCCGATGATGTAGTCGTTGATGTGACCCATGAAGGTGCGGCCGCTCAGCTCCGCTCTCACCATGTGTCCGCGCCAGGTGTTGCCGACCAGCGGGATCGTATAGGCCTGCACCACACGGGCCTCGCCTTCGAGGGCTCGCCCGTCGGCCAGCTTCACATGCAGCGCCCGCACGTCCTTGCCCAGCGGATCGAGCGTCACGGTCTCGACCTCGGTAGACTTGCCGCTGCCGGGCAGGTCGCCTTCGAGCAGGTAGCCGTCCCGCCGCGATGGGGCAATCAGCATGGTCGAAGCCGCATCTGCGCCCCATAGCGTCATGTAGCAGAACGGCGCGCCGAACCGCGGCGTCGCCTGCCGCTGCTCGTGGAACTGTCCCGGTCCTTCGATGGCGAACTCCTTGCCGTCGACCTTCACGCTTGCGCGCGAACGGCCGAACACCTCCGTCCGCCCCACATTGAGTCCCGAATAGAGCCGCCGGGGGGAGAATGAGATCGACACATCCAGCTTGCGGTCTCCCTTGCCGAACCTCGACTCTGGCGACCGCCGCGCCATACAGGATCCTGTCGCCGTCGCCGCCGTCGGCCGGTCCACGGCGCCACGCCGCTCGAACACCAGGGCGCGATTCATGTCGGCATAGCTGGTCACGATCTGGTCGGTCGGCGTCGGCGTGTTTTCGCAGGGCGCCATGTGGTCGACATAGGAATAGAACTGGCCGCCGACGCGCGCATGCATCCACACCCACGCCAGGCCGATAACGGGATAGCGGCACAGCCGCACCGTCAGCCTCTGTTCGCCGTCCTCGGACGAAACACCCGAGTGGACCGACTCGCTTGGGCTTGCCAGTCCGCGGAAAACGGCATCCACGGGTTCACCGGTCGCGGTGTCCATCGGCGTTGCGCATGCGCCGGCCGCCAGCGACGTCAGAAGAAGGGACCTTCGCGTCAGCATGCTCATCCCCTCAGCGGCGCCCAATTAGAGGTTGAAGACATCCGGCGCGCTCCAGCAACGGATCAACATCCGCCTTTGCCGCTGGCGGCAGTTTCGCATACCGCTCGCGCAGCGTCTCAAGGCATTTGAGCTGGTATTTGAACGCGCCCTGCTCATAGGGCATGCCCAGCGCGGTGAAGGAGAACGTCTCTTTGCCGGCCGTGATCGCCTCGGCGTTGGCCAGCAGGAACGGGAAATAGACCTCGCCTGCAAACTTGAGCAGCTTCTCGACCGCGGGCTGCCGCGCCTCTCCCGCCTTGCGCCATTCGCCCTCGTGTCCCGAAAGATCGTCCATCCGCGCCAGCCAGCGGAAGGTCAGTGGCGCGATCTGCCGCATGAGGCGTTCCGGCGTGGGATCGACGGCGAGCTGCGAGAACTGTCCCATCCAGGCAAACTCCGCCAGCGACGGGCGCGTGCCAAACCAGAACGCCGTCTCGGTCGCCTGCGCTTCCAGGATGGCGCACAGCCGCCGCATCGTCTCTTCGATCAGCGGCGCGTTCTCTTTCGTGCATCCTACCAGCGCCATCCGCCCGATCTGCCGCGACCGGAAATAGTCGGCGAATGTCTGGATGCCTTCGCGGCCGCCGCCGCGCATGCGGTCGAACGCCAGCCATGTCGAGAGCTGTTTCTGGTCGTCCTCGTAGAACCAGCGATAGTGGAACATCAGCTTGGTCGCCCACTCATCGCCCATGTCCTCGAGCAGGCAGGCGAGAAACGCATCGCCCGCGTCCTCCGGCACGATGGAGCGCTCGCGATGCCGCTGCTCCAGTTCGAAGATCATCGGCGTGGAATCGTTCCGCCACTCGCCAGAGGGATACTGGATCACCGGTATGACAGGCGCCTTCACATTCTTGAGCACCGCTTCCGTGTCCGGCCCGATCGGATGCCAGGTGTAGGGAAGGCGCCGGTAGCGCATGATTGCGCGCATCTTCATGGAATAGGGCGAACCCAGCCCACCATAGATGCGATAGGCGCCTGTGCTCATCCCGTTTCTCCCCGCTGGACGCGCCGCCCGAGCTGTTACAGAATTGTACTGGACAGTAACAACAGGACGCGCGCACCGCTAGCGACGTCCGCCCAAGAGAAATGACAGGGGAGGGACGCATGCGCGCGCTCATGATTGCAACGGTCTGCACCGCAGCGTTGCTAGCTGGCTGCGACCAGAAACCCGCAACACCCGCTGCAGAGCAGACGCCCGCCGCTCCGGCGATGCCTGCGGCCAATCCGCTGAAGAACGTCTATTTCGGAGACCTCCACCTCCACACCCGCAACTCATTCGACGCCTACATCTTCAACGTCCGCGCGACGCCGGACGATGCGTATAAGTATGCGAAGGGCGGCACGATCAAGCACGCCGCCGGTTTCGACCTTCACATGAACTCTGGCCCGCTCGATTTCCTGGCGGTCACCGATCACTCGGAATATCTCGGCGTGCTCCCCGCCATCAACACGCCCGGCGATCCCTATTCGAACGTACCCTACGCCAAGGAGCTGTTCTCTACCGACGGCGCGGTCGTCACCGCCGCCTTCCGCCGCTTCGCCGACACGCTGGATGCGGGCAAGCGCATGCCGGAATACGCCGACCTGCGCACGGTGAAGTCCGCGTGGGCCGAGGCGATCGACGCTGCCAAGCGCGCCTACGAGCCTGGAAAGTTCACCTCGCTCGTCGCATACGAATTCACCTCGGCGCCCGGCGGCCGCAACCTCCACCGCAACGTCATCTTCGCCACCGACAAGGTTCCGGACCAGCCCTTCTCCGCGCTCGAATCCCAGAACCCCGAAGACCTCTGGAAATTCCTGGACCAGCAGCGCGCTCTGGGGATCGACTCGCTGGTCATCCCGCACAATTCCAACGGCTCGGACGGCACGATGTACGAGCGCACGATGTGGAACGGCAAGCCGGTCGACAAGGCATGGGCCGAGCTGCGCCAGCGCAACGAACCGCTCGCCGAAGTCACGCAAGTTAAAGGCACGTCCGAAACCCACCCTCTGCTCTCGCCCAACGACGAGTTTGCCGGCTTCGAGATCATGGAATGGTATATCGGCCAGGCCAAGAAAGTGACGAAGTTCGACGGCGGCTATGTCCGCAAGGCGCTCAAGGACGGCCTCGAAATCGAACAGAAGGTCGGCGTGAACCCCTACAAGTACGGCTTGGTCGGCGCGAGCGACAGCCACAACGCCGCAGGCACGTACGAGGAAGACAATTACTACTCGAAGGTCGGCATCCGCGACGCCACGCCCGAACTGCGCGGCTCTGCGCCGCCCAAGGGCAAGACTTGGGCCGACTACAAGATCCCGGACGGCATCCAGCGCTTCTCCACCTGGGGCGCATCCGGCCTCACCGGCGTGTGGGCCGAACAGAACACGCGCGAAGCCATCTATGGCGCGCTCCGTCGCAAGGAGACCTTCGCCACCACCGGTCCGCGCATCCGCGTGCGCTTTTTCGCTGGCTACGGCCTCGCCGGAACCCAGCTCGCCAGCGATGACGGCGTGAAGGCCGCCTACGCCAATGGCGTGCCGATGGGGTCCGACCTTGTCGGCAAGGATGCATCGGCCAAGCCCGACTTCCTGGTCATGGCGATGCGTGATCCGCGTTCCGCGCCGCTCCAGCGCGTCCAGGTGGTCAAGGGCTGGGTCGACGCCAAAGGCAAGGCATTCGAGAAAGTGTTCGACGTCGCTTGTTCGGACGGCGGGAAGGTTGATGCCAAGACCCAGCGCTGCCCTGACAACGGCGCCACCATCGACACCAAGTCGTGCGTCATCCCGCAGGACAAGGGCGACAACGAACTCGCCGCTGGCTGGAGCGATCCTGAATTCGATCCCAAGCAGAACGCGTTCTACTACGCGCGCGTGATCGAGAACCCGACCTGCCGCTGGTCGACATGGGATGCGATCCGCGTCGGCGTCGAGCCCAACCCGGCCCTGCCCAAGACCATCCAGGAGCGCGCCTACACTTCGCCGATCTGGTTCGTGCCGACGAAAGCGAGCTGACGGTGGACTGCAGCGCCACAGGTCTCCTCCCCCGAGCGGGGGAGGTACAACGCCCACTGGCGGTCGGTCGGTCAGGATCAGGTGGGGGGGAATCCTCTCGGTTGCTTGGGTTGGATCGGCCCCCCACCGATTTTGCGGGCTTTGAGATAGTGTGCCGGCAGCTCCTCCCCCGCTCGGGGGAGGAGGACATCTGTGGTCGCCACTTCACATGAACGTTCGCGTCATCCTCTCCCGAGCCGTCCGCGAACCGCTGCTGCAGTTCCTCGCCATCGGCGGGGCGCTGTTCGTGGCCAACAGCCTGATCAACGGACCGGACCGCAACCCGACGAGCAGCTCGATCACCATCACGCAGGGCCAGGTAAACCAGCTCATCGAGAGCTATTTCCTGCTCGCCGGTCGGCCGCCGAGCCCGGTCGAGCTCCAGGCGCTAGTCGACGACTACATCACCGAGGAAATCGACTATCGCGAAGCGGTCGCCATGGGTCTCGACGCCGACGACACCATCGTCCGCCGCCGCATGCGCCAGAAGCTCGAGTTCCTGGTCGAGGACGCCGACGCCAGCGAAGAGCCGACCGAGGCCCAGCTCCAGTCCTGGCTCACCGAACACGCCGAGCAGTATCGTCTGCCGGAACGCCGCGCGATCCGCCAGGTGCTCGCCAGCATCGATCAGCGCGGCGAAGGCGCCCGCGCCGAAGCGGAAAAGCTGCTCGCGAAACTCGAAACCGGCGCTGATCCCGCGAAGCTGGGCGACGCCTCAATGCTGCCCGCCGCTTTGCCGCTGACGACAGAACAGGGCGCCGCCAACCTGTTTGGTGAAGCCTTTGCCTCCGCGGTCTTCGTGCACAAAGGCGAAGACTGGTTCGGCCCTGTCGTCTCGCCCTTCGGCCAGCACGTCGTGTTGGTCATGGAAACCGAACCCGGCCGCGCCGCTACTCTCGACGATGTTCACGACAAGCTGCGCTCTGATTGGATCGAGGCTCGCCGCGACAAGGCGCGCGATGAAGCGCAGGCGCGCATGCGCGCTCGCTATCAGATCCGCATCGACTGGCCCGAGCAGTACAAGGGCCTGCCCTCGGCGCCCGATCCCAATCCCAAAACGCCCCGCGACAAGCTCGAAGCGATGGGGGCTGAATGATCCGCGTGCTGCTCCTATGGTTGCTTGCCTTTGCGGGTCTGGCGCCGGCCGCTGTCGCGCACGAGATCCGCCCAGCCTTCCTGCAGATCCGCGAGGTCGAACCCGCAACTTACGACCTCCTGTGGAAGACGCCGGCGCAGGGCGACATGCGGCTCGCCCTCAACGTCATCCTGCCGCCCAACTGCGCCAACGCTTCCGAACCGCGCTCCACCATGGTCGACGCCGCCGTCATCCAGCGCTGGCGCACCGCCTGTGATGGCGGGCTCATCGGCCAGACGATCGCGATCGAGAATCTCGACCAGACCCTGACTGACACCATCCTGCGCTTCGAGCCGCTCGACGGCCGAGCAACGACGCTGCGCCTCAAGCCGGACACGTCGCACGCCGTGATTCCCGCGAAGCAACCCTGGACCGAAGTGGCCTCGACCTATTTCGGCCTCGGCGTCGAGCACATTCTCACCGGTTTCGATCACCTGATGTTCGTGCTCGCCCTCTTGATCCTGGTCGGCGACATCAAGCGGCTCGTCGTCGCCGTCACCGCCTTCACGGTCGCGCACTCCTTGACGCTTGCGGGAACCACGCTCGGCTGGGTCAAGCTGTCGAGCGCCCCGGTCGAAGCCTCGATCGCGCTCTCCATCATGTTCGTGGCCGCAGAGATCATGCGGGTGAGGGCAGGGCAGAACAGCCTCACCGCGAAACTTCCCTGGCTTGCCTCGTTCGCGTTCGGCCTGCTGCACGGATTTGGATTCGCTGGCGCCCTGCGCGAGATTGGCATTCCGGAAGATGCGGTCGGCCTTGCGCTTCTGTTCTTCAACCTGGGAGTGGAGGCGGGGCAACTCCTGTTCATCTCCCTGGTGCTGTCGGCGATCTGGTTGTGGCGCAGGTTGTCGCTGCGTCCGCCTGCGTGGGCCCCAGCCTGGACCGGACAAACACCGGTTTATGCCATTGGAGGCATCGCCGCTTTCTGGGTGGTCCAGCGCACGACGGCGATTTTCGGACTCTGAACAGCGGTCCGCCGGATCGATTTTTTCTTGCGCCTTGCCTCGAATTCAATTGCGCAGCAGCGAGGCTCCGTTAGAGTATTCGCGTGGGGGCCATCCTGGTCGGCAAAGTATCGATCGGGTCTGCCGACGGACTGTTTTCTTCGCGCTACCTCACTCTGTTCGAACTACGTCAACTGGATTTCGTGTTGCGGCTGGGGACAACTGGGCCGCTGTCTGCGATTCGGGTCGGACCGGTCCTGGAACAGGATGCTTGCCATGCGTCGTCTCATCGTCGCGCTGATGTTCTCTGTCCTGGCCGCCTGCGGCGGTGGCGGAGGTGGAAGCAGCGGAGGTGGAGGCGGTGGCGGAGGAGGATCTGGCCAGGGGCCGAGTGCGCCTCCGCCTACTCCAGGTGAAGCGGGGCGGCTTTTGGTTCAGGCCAGCTTCGGTCCCACCGAGGCATCGATCGCCCAGGTGCAGAGCCAGGGCATCACCGGATGGATCAACAACCAGCTCGTCATGCCCCTGCCGGCGGCGAGCCATCAATCCTACATCGACGCCGCCATCGCAGCTGATGGCGCAGCCGACTCCAACGACTTCTACGCCACATGGTGGCGCCAGGCGATCACCGAGCCGGACCAGCTCCGCCAGCGCGTCGCCTTCGCCCTCTCGCAGATCTTCGTCGTCTCGCTCTCTGATCCTTCGATCGACCCGCGGGGCGCCGCCGCTTACTACGACATGCTCGAGCGCGACGCGTTCGGCAACTTTCGCACGCTGCTGGAGGACGTCTCGCTTCATCCGATGATGGGCCTCTACCTCACCTTCCTCGGCAACCAGAAGGAAGACGCCGCCGGCACGCGCACCCCGGATGAGAACTACGCCCGCGAGGTCATGCAGCTCATGACCATCGGCCTGTTCGAACTCAACGCCGACGGCACGCAGCGCCTCAACGGTTCGGGCCAGCCTATTGCGACCTACACCCCCGCCGACATCGCCGGCCTTGCGAAAGTCTTCACCGGCTGGAGCTGGTTCCATCCAGCGCCGACCAACAGCACGTTTGTGGGCGGCGGCGCCGGCGGTAGCCCCAACCGCAACGTCACGCCGATGATCGGCTACCCCACCTTCCACTCTACCTCGCAGAAGGATTTCCTCGGCGTCTCCATCCCTGCCAGTCCGACGGTCGACATGCCGGGCGATCTGCGCATCGCGCTCGACCGGCTCTATAACCATCCCAACACCGGGCCGTTCATCTCCCAGCGCTTGATCCAGCAGCTCGTCACGTCCAACCCAAGCCCGGCCTATGTCAGCCGCGTCGCGGCGGTCTTCGCCAACAACGGCTCGGGCGTGCGTGGAGACATGGGCGCCGTCGTTCGCGCCATCCTCACCGACGCCGAGGCGCGCGACATGAGTGCAGCCGGGTCTACCTCTTTCGGCAAGCTGCGAGAGCCCGTGATTCGCCTCGCCAACTGGGCGCGCGCCTTCGAAGTCACGTCGCAAACCGGCAACTTCCTGATCACATCGACAAGCGCGAACACGTCGCTCAACCAGTCGCCGCTGACATCGCCCTCGGTGTTCAACTTCTGGCGGCCCGGCTTCACGCCTCCGGCCACCACCCAGCTCGGTTCGCGCTCGCTGGTCGCGCCCGAATTCCAGGTCGTCGATGAGGTGACCGCCGCTTCCTACATCAACGTGATGCAGGACTGGATCAACAATGGCATTGGCTCGACCCCGCCCAACGGCTCCGGCCGCGATGTGCGTTCGACGTACGCGCCGGAGGTCGCGCTCACTGACAATCCGCAGGCCCTGGTCGACCGGATGAACCTTCTCCTGTTCTACGGCCAGATGTCGTCGACACTCCAGGCGCGGGTCGTCGCCGGCGTCAGCGCGGTCACTATTCCCGCATCCAACGGAACCAACCAGGCCGCCATCGACACGGCGCGATTGAACCGGGCGAAGACCGCGATCTTCTTCTCGATGATCTCGCCTGAATACCTGATCCAGCGCTGAGGAGAACACCGATGACCCAGCACAAGGGCCCAAACAGGGGAATGTCTCCCGCCACTCGCCGCGAAATCCTCCGCCGCGCCACTGCGCTCTCCTGCGTCGGCGCCGCCGCCTCCACCTTCGGCTTCCAGCTCGCCACCATGGGCGCCGCCTCGGCGCAGACCGCGCCGACCTACAAAGCGCTGGTGTGCATCTTCATGTTCGGGGGGAACGATGCGCACAACATGGTGCTGGCCACCGACAACGACACTTGGGGCCGCTATTTCACGGCGCGCAACACCGGCGCGGTGCCGATCGCGCTGATGCCCGTGGGCACGCCGCCCACGCCGGCCGGCGGCACCAACTCGGTAACTGGTCGCACACTGTCCGCCACACTTGCCGTCGCAAGGCAGTCGCCAGAGTTCTGGGGCGGCGTCCTGCCGATCACCCCTGCTACGGTCAACCCCGTGCCGCCCGGCACCAGCGCCGCAACGCGCACCTTTGCGCTCAACCCGCACCTTGCCGCGCTGCTTCCGCTGTGGACCGGCGGCCGCCTCGCCATCGCCGCCAACGTCGGCACGCTCATCCAGCCCACCACCAAGGCGCAGTACCGCGCGCGTAGCGTGCCGCTGCCCGCCAACCTCATGTCGCACAATGACCAGCAATCGACCTGGCAGGCCGGCGCCATCGAAGGCTCGCGCCGCGGCTGGGGTGGGCTGATGGCCGACCAGTTCTTGTCATTGAACGGGACGAATTCTGTCTTCACCGCCATCTCGACCGCCGGCAACGCCGTGCTGCTCGCCGGGCAGAACGTCATCCAGTACCAGATGTCGACTAGCCAGACGGCGCCCGCCATTCGCATCACCTCGGCCGCCGCCGCCAACACCACCGTGTTTGGCGCCGCCAATGGCGGCCAACGCGTGCGCGACATCATCCGCGATACGACTGGCTCCAGCTATTTCATGCAGGACCACGCCTCGAAGGTGATCCGGTCCCAGGATGCGGCCGACTTGCTCAACGCCCAGTTCGCTGCCGGGGCGCCAGGGGCGAGTGTTCCGGCCCCCGCGCAGCTCCTCAACCCCATCACCGGTAATCTCGAGACCAACGCTCTCGCTGTTCAGCTCCAGACGATCGCCAAGGTCATCGCGGCGAACCAGGTGCTCGGCATGCGCCGTCAGGTGTTCTTCGTCTCCATCGGCGGCTTCGACAACCATGACATCCAGAACACGTCGCAATCGCCGCTTATGGCCCGCCTTGCTCACGCACTTGCCTATTTCGACGGGGCGCTCGCCAACCTCAACGGCGTCAACATGCGCCCGCAGGTGACGACCTTCACCGCCTCCGATTTCTCGCGCACCTTCACCACCAATGGCGACGGCACCGACCACGCGTGGGGCGGGCACCATTTCATCATGGGCGGCGACGTGCGCGGCGGCGACATGTATGGACAGTTCCCGACGCTCGGCGTCGACGTCACCAACGGCTTCCAGAACCCGAACATGTCCGGCAACGTTCTTATCCCCACCATGTCGGTGGACCAGTATGCCGGTTCTATTGGTCGCTGGTTCGGCCTCACGGACGGACAGCTCGATTCGATCTTCCCGAACCTGCACAACTTCTCGAACCGCTATTTCGACTTCCTCAACGCGCCGACATCCTGACGTACACGCCACGAGGGTCGAGTCATTGCACTCGGCTAAGCGGCGACAGAACGCCCGCGGCAGAACTGACGTCGCCCGTCACTCTTGCCGCGGGCGTTGATGTTTCGAGCAGGGCGGCAAAACCCCTCTCCGCCGCGATTGGAGAGTTTCCCTAAACTCGACTCGGTGATTTTTCCTGCGATCTCAAGGCCCGAGAAAATCGGATCCAAAGTTATCCCCGCCCCCTCCCGGAGCCTCGATACTCGCGTCCATGACACGAGCACATCGAGACGCAAACTGGAGTGGTGTCCCTTCGCTGAGTCAGCTTTGGCTGGCGGCGCTGCTGCGTCTTGTTGCGATGCTCGTGTCCAACGTCGCGGCAACTTTCGGGATGATTGGCGTCCTCCTTTCTCGTGATTGGCACACGAAGGTGGAGCCCGCCGAACTGCCCCAGAAGACGCGCGACCCAACAAAGGAGAACGCAATTGCTGCGGGAAGCAGCAGAACTACGGAAGCCCTCATGGTGAGCAGGCCGCGCAGCGGCCGTCCGTCGAACCACGAGGGCGTGCTCACCAGCCTGTCCCCGCTCATCCCGACGAAAGTTGGGACCCAGGGCGGGCTGCAACGCTTGTTCCGCCTTCGGGCTGCAGCTCCAGTTCAACGCAAGGATCGACGCGATCCCTGGATCCCGGCTCCGGTCGCCTTGCGACCGGTCTCAACTAAGAATCGGGATCGCAAGCGATCCCGAGGCGCCGGGACGAGCGGAGCTGTCATCACGCTCGAACGAACCACCGCGCCCTAGGCGCGCTCAATTTCCAGAAACCTAACCCGCAGGCTCACCTGCGGGAACGCGGGCTCACGCCTGGCGCCGGTGGAACACCACCGAGCTTACAACGCGCTTGCCCTGCACCCGGCCAAGCTGCACCACGATATCGATCACCGACTTCGCATACTCGATCACGTCCGCCCGGGTCAGCGTCAGCCCGGCCTGCAGCGTCATGAAGGCGATCTGTTCCAGCGCGCCCTGCGGGCTGTCGGCATGGACGGTCGTCAACGATCCCGGATGCCCGGTGTTGACTGCGCGCAGGAAGGTGAAGGCCTCTGGCCCGCGGATCTCCCCGACTAGCAGCCGGTCTGGCCGCATGCGCAGCGAAGCGCGCAGCAGTTCGTCCACGCCCACGCGCGACTCGCCGAGCTCCCCGGCGACCGCCACGAGTCCGATCGCGTTGGGATGCCAGAGCTTCACTTCTGGCGTGTCCTCGATCACGATGATCCGGTCGCCTTCCGGCACTTCTTTCAGCAGGGCGTTGAGAAAGGTGGTCTTGCCGGTCGATGTGCCGCCCGAGATCACGATGTTCCGCCCCTCGCGCACGGCGCGCGAGAAGAATGCCTTCAGGTCGCCGCGGTCGAGCAGGGCGTTGAGGTCGGCATCCGCCGCAGTCCGCTCTCCGGCCTTCGCTCGCTTTGCGTGCGCAAACGCTCCGGCCTTTTCGTACTCGGCAAGCGTCAGGTCCTGCACCACATGCTTGCGGATGGCGAGCGCCACATGCTGGCGCGTCGCGGGCGGCGTCGCCACCTGCACGCGCGCGCCATCGGGCAGGGTCGCGGCCAGCAGCGGATGCTCCCGGCTCACGCCCTGGCTCGAGTGCGCTGCAATCTGCTGCGCGAGGCGCTGCAGCATCTGGTCGGTGACATCCGGCGCATTGAAGCGCTGGAAGCCGGTCTCGCCGTCGATCCAGACTTCGCCGGGCCGATTGACCAGGATGTCGGTCACGTCGTTGCGGTCGAGCCAGGGCGCGAACGGCGCGAGATAAGTGCGGAGATAGACGCCTTCGCCAATCATCGGTCAGCCGGTCAATTGGGCGCCTCTGCCGGCTTGGCGGGGCCGACAGCGGAGAAGTCGATGTCCTGGTTGACGAAGACGCGCACCGGCGTGCCTTGCGGCACTGTGACTGTCGGCGCGATGTTCTCGCCGCCCTGGAGGGCCGAGCTGGCCGCATCGCGCGTCGAGGCGATGACAACGGTGGTGTCGGAGGAATCTGCAACCGCGCCGGCGCCGATGTTGAGCAGCGAGAGGAGCATCGCGCCGCCGAAGCGTTCGAAGAAGTGCGTGTCGACTTTTCCGGTGAGTCCGCCCTGGCCGAGGCCGTCGGTCGCCGGGGCGCCAAGGTCGACGGTTGCGCCGTCGGGCCGGATCAGCCGCGTCCAGATCACGAAGGCGCGGCTCTGGCCTAGCGCCACGCCGCCCTTGTACTGGCCGATCAGCCGGGCGCCTTGCGGGATCAGCACCTTCGAACCGTCGAACCCGCGCACGTCGCGGGTCACCATGGCTCGCACATATCCCGGCAGGTCTGAGTTGAGCCCGGTCTCCAGCACAGCGGGAATGATCGCGCCTTCGACCACGGTGGTGGAAAGGTTGCGCATGGTCGTCGCCCGCGCCGGCCGGGACGGGTCGGTGCTGAATTTCTGCGCGAAGCGTTCGTCCGCGTTGAGCGGGTTAGTCCCCCCGCCCGCGGCGCTGGCTATGGCGTTGGGGTTCAGCGGGGCGCCGTTCTGGCCCACAGCGCCGGGAGGGGCCTTGCTGTATTCGCTGAGGTCGATCACCAGCGCCGGCGCGCGCAGACGATCGAGCTCCGCCTGTGTCGGGCCTGGGTTCACCGGTGGGGGAGGAGCTGGCTGCAGCTCGACCATCGGCGGCGGTTCAGGCGGCGGCGGAGGGGGCGATGGCTCCGGCGGAATATACACAGGCTCGGGCGCCGCCTGCTGCAGCACGACGGGTTGCACCGGCTTCGCCGCGGCCAACTTTGCCTCTTCCATGCGCTGGCGATTGCCGTCGAGTTGGAGGAACACAACCGTTCCTAGGCCGAGCGCGCCGACAATGCCGAACGCCGTCGGCCAGAGAGACGTGTTGCCGGCGACGCGCGGCGCCGCATCGACATCGAAAGTCGGATCAAGTCCGCCGCGCGGAGAGGAAGGATCGCGCGCCATGTCAGTTCGCTCCCGGCTGCGGCAGGGGAGCAGTGGCGGCTGGCGATTGTTTCTTCCACGAATTGTTGCGGAGCTTGGCGGACGACTTGCCATAGCGCAGCACGAAATACTCCGCCGTCCGATCTGTGATGGTGTAGTCGCCGGACATGCGCGTCTCGGCCATCTCCTCCTTGCCGTCAGGCGCCAGAACGAAGACGGCCGGAATGTCCTTCCGTTTGTCGAACTGGAAATAGGTCGAGCGGCCATCGTCGAAGGTGCGCACCGGGCCAAGTTGCTTTTGGCCGGAGATCGAATAGTCGAAGTTGAAATCCTCGGGCCTGGCCGGCGGCGGAGGCGGCTTGGTTACGGCCACGGGCTGCGGAGGCGGCGCCGGATAGATGAAGCGCAACCTCGCCATCTGCTTGGGATCGCCTGGACCCGAGCCGTCGAAGGAGGTCAGCAGGAAGGAATAGATGCGCTGGTCGGTCACCACCGTCATGCTGGTGGGCTTGGCCTTGGCCATGGGCTTCAGGAACAGCAGCGTCGCCTTGCGGTTGGGCGTCACCTGCCAGGACAGGCTGTCGCCGATCGACACGTTTTCGATTCGCTCGCTGGGGCTGAACTCGACGGTCATTTCGTAGCCGAGCTGGCCGTTTACAGCGACGATCTTGTTGGGATCGTAGAGGAATTCCTTGATGCGGGGATCGCCGGGCCCGGGCTGGGGCAGCGATGCCGTTTGCGCGTGGGCGTGGGCGGCCCCGAGAAGCGCAAGAAAAGCAATAGCGGCGGTACGCAGAGTCACGTTGGTTTCCTCGACCCGCAGCGTCCACGTCCCTCTAACGGAACGTATCGACACCCATTGCGGCGGGTTGCGCAAGTAAAGAGTGATACAGAACGGGATTCATCGCAGTCAGCCCTCCTCACCGCGGCGCGTGGTGGGGCGGGGGGCGCGGCTATAGGCCTGCCCCAGGCGATCGCTGGCCAGAAGGGGCGTCGCCGCGACAGCATCAGCGATCTCGCCGGTGCGGCGGGTGAACACCTCGCGGCTGGAATAGGCCCCGGCTGCGACGGCCTGATTGCGGTCGATCAGGGCAATCCGGGCGGCGATCTGTTCGGCCCTCTCGCCGGGACCGCCGCTGGACGGCCGGTCAGGCGCGGGCAGGCGGCGCATGGACGGCGCCTCGTCGTTCCTGCGGGCGCCGCGGAAGCCGCGGGCGATGGACGAGACAGCTCCCAGGCCGAAGAGCATGACGATGGCGAAGACGGCGACGATGAGGGCGATGGTGATGACTGGCCCCATGTCGAACTTGGCCTCGTGGGCGTTCTTGACCAGGATTTCGAGGAAGGGCGCGAGGATCATCAGCATCACCGCGCCGAATATGTTCACCGCCAGCGGCGCCATGGCGAAGGACAGCGTCGCACGGAGCCAGCCTTCGAACAGGCCGCGCGTCGTGTCGAACAGCAGCATTCCGATGAACACCGGCCCGACCGCCAGCAGGAAGGCGAGAACGATCTTAGCCGCGATGATCAGGCCGAGCGTCACGAGCAGGAGGGCGATAGAGCACAGCCAGAGCAGACCGGAGCCCAGCATCGGCCCGCCCTGCAACAGGTTAGCGGTGGGGCTCGCCATGCCCCCATAGACGCCCGCGGCGCCGGACAATTGCTCGAACGCTTTCTGCACTCCGCCCATGACATCGCCATTGAAGCTGGAGCCCTGCGCCACCAGCGGCGTCATCAGCGCTTTCATGATCTCGGCCGGGCCGTCGAACAGGAGGTTGAAGATCAATGTCTGGTAGGCGGCCCACGATGTGAGGAAGGCGAGGATCAGCCCGATCTTGAGGCCGACGATGGGAAGCTCCGTCACGCGCAAGCCGCCTCGTCCAAACAGGAGCTGGTAGCCGAGGAGCGCGATGTAGATGGTAAGCAGGCCGGTGAACGCCGTGGCGAACCAGGTGTTGGGCCCTACCAATTCGCGATAGCTGTCCTGCACCAGCGCGCGAATGTGGCAGTCGACCGTTTCGATGACGCCGCCGACCATGCCGAGGTCTGGTGATGCGGGACAGAACGCCATCAGGCCGCTCCCGCCACAAGCCGCGGCATCCAGGCCGCCGGATCATCGCCGACTTCCGCGCGCAGGCTGTCGAGCATGCGCACCGTGCGCTCGCGGCCGGACAGAACCGTGAGCAGGTCGCGCTGGCCGTTGAGATTGAGCCGCGCCACAACGCTTTCCGCGCCATGCTTCACCAGGAAACAGCGCGAGGTGTCGGGCAGGGTGCGGATCAAGTCGAACTCGTGGCCCGAGAGCCCGAAGCCCTTGCAGTACTCCGCCTCCTGCGCCTTGGGATTGGGCAGGAAGATCTGCGTCGCCGACTGCTCGATGACGGCGGAGGCGATGCGGCTTTCGAGGGCGTCGGCGGTCGACTGCGTCGAGAAACCGACAATGCCATTGCGTTTCCGGATGGTCTTTTCCCAGTCGCGGATGCGGGCGACGAAGACATCATCATCCAGCGCCTTCCAGCCCTCATCGACCACGATGATCGAGGGCTGGCCGGTAAGGCGCTCCTCCACCCGGTGGAACAGGTACATCATTGTGGGTGTGCGTGTGACCGGATCGTCGAGCAGGTGCGTCATGTCGAAGCCGACGATGCGCGAGTCGAGATCGAGATGGTCGGTCTCATTGTCGAACAGCCAGGCGCGGTCGCCCTCGGCGATCCACGGATTGAGGCGCGAGGCGAGGTCGCCCGGCGTCGGTCGCCGGCCGCCGAGGAAGAGCTCGCGGAAATAGCGCAGTCGGCGGAAGTCCGACGCCTGATCGTAGTTGGCGCTGACTGCGGAGGATATCGTTGCCGAATCCTCGGCGCTCAGGATTTCGCCGTTCGAGGTTACAAGCTTCGCCGTCCATTGCTGCAGGAAACGGCGGTTGCCCGGCGTGTCGGGGAGCTGCAGCGGATTGAAGCCGGTCCGGATGCCCGGCCTGATCGAGTCATAGCGTCCGCCCATCGCCCGGAGGAAGATTTCCGCTCCGCGGTCCTTGTCGAAGAACACCACTTTGGGCTCGAAGCGTTCGGACTGCGCCAGCAGGAAGTTCACAACGACGGTCTTTCCGGCGCCGGAGGGCCCGATGACCAGGAAGTTGCCGAGGTCACCCTTGTGGAAGTTGAAATAGTAGGGCGAGGCGGCTGTTGTTTCGAGCAGTGTGACCGCCGGTCCCCAGTGATTGCCGTTGGCGCGCCCGACTGGATGGCTGTGGAAGCTGGCGAGCCCGGCGAAGTTGGCGGACGAGATCAGCGAGCGCCGCGGAATGTACTGCGAGTTGCCGGGGAACTGCGCCCAGAAGCTGGGCTCGAGGGCCGCTTCCTCCCGGACGCCGATGACGCCGATCTCTGTCAGCGCCGCCTGGATATCGGCAACCGCATTGTTCAGCGGCTCGAAATCGTCCGATCGCACCATCATGGTGAGGTGATGCTCGCCGAAGACAGCGCGGCCGGCCGCGACATCGTCCTTGGCCTGCACCAGATCCCGCCGCAGCGACAGTGCCTCATCGTCGGCCGCGCGCATGCGGCGCAGAGCGAGGTTCATGCGCGACAGGGCGGGCTGGCGGTCGACGAAGGAGAAGGACTGCGAGATCACCATTTCCTGCGGCGCTCGGAGCAGGGCGTCGAGTTGTCCGGCCGAGGTATGGGGCGGATACTCCCTGATCGACAGCATGGCGGCGAGTGTGCGCGGCGAGCGCGCATTACCGGAAAACTCCAGCGCATCGCGGCCGAAGCTGACGCGGCGGTCGACGAAATCGATGGACGTCTTTTCGTAAGGGACGGGCCGCAGCTCGCCGTCGAAGAGGAAGGCGAGGAATTCCAGCGGTTCGGAGAACTGCACGCCTTCCGCCGTCTCGTAGACGCCCAGCACGCGCGCGCCGTAGGGTTGAAGCGCGGCCAGCAGGCTGTCAGCTGCTGCGTCGAGTTCGCGGCGATCCCGGGCGCGGGAGACGGCGTCCCATTGTTTCTTCGGGCCCAGGAAGCCTGCCCGGCCGAGCGCCGGCTTGCGGGTAAGGGTCACGAACAGGTCGTTGACGAACAGGCGACGGCCGTTCAGCCGGTCGCGCCACATGTCGTCGACATGGCGCGAGAAGACGTTGGTGAAGCGGCCATCGAGCCCGGGCCGCACCATATGGCGGATGACGTGGGCGCCAATCGTCAGGCGCGAGGAGGCGATGCCGCGCAGCAGCGTGTCACGGACGTTCTTGCGGTAGTTCAATTCTTGGGTGTCCGCCGTTTCGAAGGCGAAGCCGGTGAGGTGGAGAATTTGGATCTGCTGGCCGTCGCGCGTCGCCAGAGTCGTCTCGTCGATATGCCGCGCATACGGCAGCATGTCGCGCGCCCGCCTTTCCTTGCGGGCGAGCCTCTTGTTTCCCCTGCTGCCCCGCTTGGCTGGCGGTTTCTTGGTCATGGCGAATAGGAGTTGCAGCGCCAGTAGGAATAGTTCGGCACGCGCGGGCAACGGCTGACCTTCTGAATCCAGAGGTCGAGCCAGCGCGGCTCGCGCAGGCACATGAAGTAGCCGAACAAGTGCAGGATGACGGCGGTGACGATCGCCCAGAACGACTTGGTGACCAGGAAGACCTCGGTGGTCACCACGAGATTGAGGACGAAGAAAGAGTAGCTGACCCCGCCAAACATCTGCGGCCGGGTCAGGGCGGAGAAGACGATATCGCGTTCGAGGCCGGCCATCGCTCAACCTGCCATTCTAGCCGCGCCCTGTATGCCCGCGACGATCACCGTCGCCCCGAAAAGTATAAAGCAGCCCAGGATCACCGTGACGCCGTGCTTCCAGTTCATACGTCCGGTCAGCATCATGAAGCCGACAACCGCAACGGCGATGACTGCGACTGCGGTCGCCACATTGCCGAGCAGGGTCCCTTGTACCCAGTTAACTGCGGCGACGATCGGGCCGGAGCCCTGCGGACTTCCGGCAGCCTGGGCCAAGGCTTGCTCTGCAGCAAGCGCCGCCAGGGTCATACAGCCGGCAAGGCGGGCGAATTTCATTTCCTGCTCTCCGGTACGCTGGTGCGCGCGAGATACTCCATCACAGCCGCCAGATAGGCTCGCGTCTCCGGGTAGGGCGGGACTCCGCCGTACCGGATCACGGCCGACGGTCCCGCATTGTAGGCTGCGACTGCCATTTCCACATTGTCGTCGAACATCGCAAGCATGCGGCGCAGATAGTCCGCGCCTCCACGCACGTTCTCCGCCGGATTCGTTGCGTCGACCCCAAGCTGTTTCGCCGTCGCGGGCATCAACTGCATCATGCCTACAGCGCCCTTCGGCGAGATCGCGCGGTGGTCGAACCGGGATTCGACATAGGCGATGGCTTCGAGCAGGCGCGGCGATAGGTCGCTCGCTGCGCCGGCGTTTTGTAGCAGTTGCGAGGTGGCCAATGAGGCCGAGGCGGTCTTCGCAGCGGGGCGAATGGGGGCAATTGGCGTGACGCCTTCGGAGGTTGTGACCGCCGGACCAGAGAGGGTCGAGACACCGCCGGGGCCGATCTCAATCACTTGGCCGGAAGCGGGCGCAATGGGGCCGAGTGCGATCGCCGCCGCGAGCGCGCACCGCATTGCCGCAATGTTACGTCCGTACATGCGCCGACCCTTGGAGGCGATGCCATCACGGTAACCATGACCGCCGCCGAAGTCGAGTTCCCGAGCCGCCCCGCGAGGCCGGCAAAACAGGGGTTAACGGAGCCGCGGAGGTTTGAGCTACGCGCTTAAATTGATGTTTCAAGCAAGGATGTAGTCTCCAGCCTGAAAACGCGCGCAGGCTGGGGGCGTTCAATGCCGGCTTATCAAAGCCAATCGTCTCTGGTTCGTCTGAGTCTGCTGGCGCTCTTCGTCTTCTTCCTGTCAGCGATCCTCGTGGTTGCCGCGCTGGTTGGCGTGCGTTCCTCGTCGAACGAAGCGATCAGCGCCTGGCGCAGCTTCGCGGACCAGGCCTCGGCTGAGCAGCGAACCTTCCGGAACTATGTGACGCTGGCCGGCATGGGTGGCTTTATCGACGACTATGGACGTCTGGTCGCGACCGGCGAGGAATCTTTAGCTGGCATTGTCTATGCCAAGGGCGGCGGCGCGCTTGCCTCGATAATGGCGTATCCGACGCTCGAAGCGACCGATGCACAAAAGAAAGCGCAGGCCGCCATCCAGGGCAATCTGAGGGCGTATCTTTCGCGCGTAGCGCCGGTCCTTGCCATGCACCGCGCCGGGCGGCCGGCGGACGAGATCGCAAAGTTTGCGCACGCCGACGATGCGGCTGCGGCCGCCGCACTCGATACGCTGAATGAAGCTGTCGCGACGGCCGATATCACTGATCCGTCCCGCCTCTTGCCGAAGGGGATAATGGTGCTCGATATGCGCCGGCAGCTCGGCGTGGAGGGCGTGACGCAATACGCCAACGCGTGGCTGTCGACGGGCCGCCCTGAAGATCGCGCGAAGGCAGATGCTGCGATCGAGCGCGTGCGCGTGTCGTTAGAGAAATACAAGCTTCACGGGCTGATGCCAAACGAGGCCGATCCCGTGGAGCGGCTCGGCCGCGAACTCGTGGCGCTGGAGAAAGCACTCGACGGTCGACGGGTAGGCTATCTCGACACGACGCCGGTGCAACGCGCGCTGGTCGATCTCGAGGCAGTGATCTACGCCGAAGCGACGAATGCCCAAAACAATCTTCAAAAGACGCTGGGCGATGTCTCAACCCAGGCAGGCACGATCATCATTCTTGTGGCGGTCGGCGCCGTCTTCCTGCTGGCAGGCAGCGTATGGCTGCTGGTTTTTCGCATCGGCCGCCGCATCAAGGCGATTACCGGGACAATGCGGGCGCTGGCCAGCGGAAAGCTGGACGTCGAGATACCTTCCTCGAAGGATCGCGACGAGATCGGCGAAATGAGCCGTGCGCTGCTTGTCTTCCGCGATGGCCTGCGCGCCAACGCGACGATGACCCAGGAACTGGCGGAAAGCAGCCGCCTTGCTTCGCTGGGCGCCATGGTCGCCGGTATGGCGCACGAATTGAACACGCCCCTTGGCAACGCGCTTGCCGTGTCGTCGACGCTGGAAGAGCAATGCAAGGCGTTCCGCCGTGACCTCAGCTCAGAGCGCATCCTGCGTTCCGTTCTCGACCGCCACGCGGCGAGCCTCGAGGACGCAGCTGCGCTCATCCAGCGCAACCTGGTTCGCGCCTCTGAGCAGATCGGCTCGTTCAAGGAAGTGGCGGTCGACCAGACCAGCGGCAAGCGTCGCGAGTTCCAGCTCGACGACGTTCTGACCAATGTGGTGCAGACCCTAACGCCCCTGTTTAAGCGCACGCCTTTCAAACTGGTGCTGGGCGAAGCCTCGGGCGCCGTGATGGACAGCTATCCCGGCGCCTTGTCTCAGGTCGTCACCAACCTGGTCGAGAACGGACTGAAGCATGGCCTCGCCGGCCGACCCAGCGGTCAGGTCGAAGTCAGCGTCCGTCGCCTCGGCCCCCAGTTCACCGAGATTGTCGTCGCCGACAACGGCGCGGGTATTCCAGACGACATCAAGCCGAGCCTGTTCCGGGCTTTCTTCACAACCAAGGCCGGCAAGGGCGGCAGCGGCCTAGGCCTTCACATCGTGAAGTCGATTGTCAGCGGCCCTTTGGGCGGACAGATCGGCGTTCAGTCCGGCGTCGATCAAGGCACGAGATTCATCCTCACTCTTCCCAACAAGGCGCCTGCAGCCGCGGCAGCAGATGCCGGGGATACGGAGCGCGTATACTATGCAGCCGATCAAGCAGCCTGAGGCCTTTTCTGACGCGATCGAAATTGTCGCCGACGATACGTGGTCGCCGGCACGGAAGGCGACGCGTTCTTCGTGGAAGATCCTCGTGGTCGACGACGATGCCGAAGTCCACGCTGCCACTCGCTTTGCACTGGGACGCCACGAACTTCTCGGCCGTCCGCTCGACCTGATTGAGGCGCACGGCTCGGCCGAAGCGCAGGATGCACTTTTGCGGCATTCCGATATCGCGGTGATCTTGCTCGACGTGGTCATGGAGGAACACGACTCCGGTCTCAAATTCGCGCGCTGGGTGCGCGAATCCGGACTCGACAGTGTTCGGATCATTCTGCGAACCGGCCAGCCGGGCTATGCTCCCGAGCTTGAGGTCATCCGCGACTACGACATCAACGACTATCGCTCGAAGAGCGAGCTGACCCAGACGCGCCTCATTACGTCGATGACCGCGGCCATCCGCTCCTACCAGCAGATCGCCACCATCGAACACAGCCGGCGCGGACTGGAGATGATTGTCGCGAGCTGCAGCTCGCTGTTCCGCAAGCGCGAACTTGCCGACTTCAGCCACGGCGTTCTCATGCAAATCGCCAGCCTGTGCGGCGTCGATGGCGACGGCATGATCTGCGCGGTGAGGCCCGGCAATGGTGATCCGCAGGCGCGGGTCGTCAGCGGCCTCGGCAAGCTCGCCAAATTCATCGATTGTGACGTCAGTGAGCTTCCTGGCGACCACATGCTGCGCCATATCGCCCTGGAAGCTGCTGAAGATGAAAGCTTCTCCTCGACCGACGGACCAATCGTCCTGTCCGTCGATGGGCAACCTGGCCGGCGCTTCGTCGCGGCGCTGGACCACGACCGCGCGCTGGATTCCTGGGATGCAGCTTTGCTGCGGGTGTTTTCGGCCAATATCGCGGTGGGCTTCGAGAACGTTGGGCTGATCGAACGGCTCGATAGGCTGGCCTTTTGGGACGACCAGGTTGACCTGCCGAACCGCCACCAGCTTCTCAAGGATGTCGCCGACCTGGGCCCGCAGGAGGCGCACGTCACATTGATCCGGATGGTCAGCTATTCCGAAACGCTCGTTGCGTTCGGCCAGGCGCTGGCGACCGGCCTGCTGCGTGAAGTCGCGAATGCGCTGGAAGGCGCACGCGGCGGCCGCCAAGTCTATCGCTTCGCGGAGGATGTTCTGGCGGTGATCATGGAGCCGCGTTCGCATCAGGCATCCCTGCTGGCAGACCTGGGCGCGCGAACATGGTCAGTTGGCGGGCACGCGATCCGTGCGCGCTTCTCTATTGGTTGGGCGTTGGCCGAAGCTGATCTTGGCGCAGCCACGATCTGCGATCGCGCCTATGCGGCCATGTCGCTTGGCGCCGTCGACGGCGCCAGCGAACCAGTGGCGTTCGATGCGGCGATTGTGCGCGATGCCCGCGGCCGTATCGAACTGATAGCCGACCTTCGCGATGCGTTGGCGAGCGGCGCCGTGGACATCGTATTCCAGCCGATCGTCGACATGGGCACGGGGCGCTGCACTGGCGCCGAGGCGCTCGCGCGCTGGACGCGAAACGGCAAGCCTGTGTCGCCGGCTGAATTCATCCCGTTGGCCGAACAGACCGGGCTCACCTTCGACATCTTCACCCTTGGCGTGAATCGGGCCGCGCAAGTCGTCAAGATGCACGCCAAGGCCAATGAACCATTCTATGTGTCCGTCAACCTCAGCCCGCGCGATCTGGAGCGGCCGGAACTGGTGCCGCATGTTGTGCACCTGCTGGCGCGCAACGGCATCCCGCCGGAGTCGCTTCAGATCGAGGTAACCGAGCAATCGCTGGTCAACGATTTCGCCGTCTCCGAGAAGAATCTCAGCGCCCTGAAGGCGCTCGGCTGCCGCCTGGCCATCGACGATTTCGGCACGGGCTATTCTTCGCTCTCCTACATTGGAAAGCTCCCAACCCACACGCTGAAACTGGATCGGCAGTTCATCGTCGGCTTGTCACAGGATCCGGCGACGCAGGCCATCGTAGGCCTCACTGTGGAGCTGGCGCGGCGGCTCAACCTGGAAATCGTCGCCGAAGGCGTCGAGACGGAGGAACAGCAGGCGGTGCTCCAGAAGATCGGCTTCCGCTATGCGCAGGGCTATCGTTTCGGCAAGCCGATGTCCGCCGACGCTCTGTGCAACTGGATGAAGGACCGCGCCTGATCCTTAGGCCTCGGGCTCCTCGGCCAGGGCGGACTCAGCGGCAGCGATGATGTCTGCCGGCTGGAACGGCTTGGTCAGCCTGGCAAACAGCCTCATTCCAGTCCACGGCTCGCGGCGTATGGCTTCCTCGGGAGCTTCCGAGCAACCGATCACCGCCTGCGAGGCCTGCTGACCCCTGCCAGCGAGAGCAATTGCAAAAATGGCGAGACCATCGTTCGCGGCCATATCGAGATCGACGATGTAGAGCGCAAAAGCGCGGTCGGAGATCAGGTCCATCGCCTGAAGGCCGCTCGCAGCTTCGCTGCAAATGATGCGCGCGCCGGCTAGGGAGGCGGCGATGTATCGGCGGAGAGGCGCCGAGTCACTGACGATGAGCGCGCTGCGAGAAAGGCGCGACATCGGTTCACGGGGTCCCGGGACAGGGCCCGCGCGCTCCCTCCGCACACGGTCGTCGGGGAGGCCGGTAAGCGGAGGCCAGCGACTCGGCATTCATTTAACCGGCTCGAAAGTACTAGGCGTACGCCCGATCCGGTCGAGGTCGTTCTGGGCGAGCGGGCGGGAGCCGCTGCGCCCACAGCGCAGCGACTCATGCCCGTCCCTCCAAAAACGTGTTGCGGCGCAGGTCATTCGTCCACCTGGGCCAATTCCTTGAGCGCCGCTTCCGCGCGATTGATCTTTGTGAGCGGCAGGTTCATTGCGAGCTCTATGGTCCGGCGGGCGAGGCGGCCTCCTTCGGCGACAAGGCCGCCGGGCATTTCACACAGCACCGTGTTGTACCGGCCGAGGCGGGCGCGGAGCTTTTCGCCGTTCTCGGGGTTTACATCCATCTTGAAGGCGTAGCCGACGCCCTCGCCATAATTTACCGGAAGCCCGATCGGGTCGACCTTCCAGCCGAGGTCGATCATGCGCGGCACGATGTGGCAGTCTGCAATGCCGATAAAGGATTCAATGCCGCGCGACGCAGCAAATTCGTAGACCGCGATATTCAGCAGGAAGCGGACCTGGTGGTTGATGTCGCGAGAAAACGCCGGATCGCCGGGCGCATGTCGCGTCCATTCCCAAATGGCCGGACCACTTGGCGACTCGCCTTCGACATAGTGAGCGAAAAGGTTCTTCAGCATGTGGGGCCGCCAGGAAGGGATCAGGCGACAGGAGCCGCGCACCACGCCGTCATCGATCGCCACGAGATAGGTCGCGCTGGGAGTATCGAACTGGTCGATGTCGAGCTTGTCCGGAGACTCGAGCGCCTTCCAACCCATGAGTTCTACGAACACGCGATGGCGATGCCGGTGCATCTGCTCGATCTCGTCGAGATACTGACGCCTGTTCGCCGAATTGATGAGGTGGACGTGCATGTCGATCTCCCGCTATGGCGAGAGAGTCCGCCGACATGCTCAAGTTGGATACCCCCAAGGTCTAGGGGGTAGATGCTAGCTATCAGATATGGATCAGTCCGAGCAGGGCCGCTTCGATGACGGCTTGCGTTGTCGTGTGAACGTTCAGGCGTCGACGCGCCTCAGCGAGGTGTTCGTTCACAGTGTGCTCGGAGAGCTTCATGATCTCTCCGGTTTCCCAGCCCGACTTCCCGGCGCGCGCCCACTGCAGCACTTCGCGTTGGCGTGGTGTCAGCAGGGCTTTGGATCCTTCCGGAGGCGAGGGCGGCGCTGGCGGACTGAGACCCAGGCGCTGAGACGCGATCGAATAGTAGATCGCCAGCATGTGCAGCGCCATCATCAGGCGCGAGTCGGCATCCAGTCGGTGCGGCATCATCATCGATACGCCGTGCATGGATCCGTCGGGCTGGTGGATAGGCAGGTAGAAGCCATCGTGCAGGCCGAAGGAGCGCGCCTCGTCGAACAGCAGCTTCTGGCCGGCGGAAATCGGCCGCTCGGCCTGGAATCTGGTCCAGGTTGTTGGCGCAACGTTGGTCAGCCCCGAACTCAGGAGCTCGTCATAGTTCGCCATGCCGTTTTCGACGTAGTGCTGACGCCACTCGCGGTGCATCGGTCCCGCCATCCGGGCGCCAGTCGGCCGCTTGGCGCGGTCGGTCGCCTGGTAGAGGACGAAGTGGCCGATGTCGAAGCGTGACAAGATCTTGGCCAGCGAGTCATCCACCTCGTTCATCGAGTCAGCGGTTTGCGAGACTTCGGCGAAATCGAACACCGGCGCCGCGTGTACCGGCTGGTTGAGCAGGGCGATTGAGGATATCGCGGTCGAACTCACCGTGGTCTCCAGGACGTCCGGTCTCTCAGCCACGGCGCGCCATGAAGCCAGAGACCAGCGCCTCGACGATTTCCGCTTCTTGTACAGGCTTCGCGAACACGGCGTCGACTCCGGCGACGTGAAGTTGCCGGTCAAAATCAGGAGAAAGCTCGTCCACCAGCACACATAAGGCGGTCGCAGGGGCGAGCTTCCGGAGTTCCCGGATGGTCTCCAGGGCCGCAACATCGCCCGACTCAACGGCCAGGACTGCGGCCCACGGACCGGGCAATAGATCCGTCACTTCCGCAAGGGATTCAGCGGTTGCAACCGTCCAGTAAAGGCTGGCGAGTGCGCGCTCCAGGAGCGGCCGATACTCTGGGTCCGGCTCGAAGATGATGCCGTGGGTCAAGCAGCGTCCCCTCCCCGGGCGGGACGTTTCTACAGGCAATCACGACCTCGCGATCTCGCCAATACCGGGGTTAACCCTTTGGAACCCCGCCAGCGAGGGCGGCGCGATGCTGCGGTGCGGCGATATCTATCAATGCTCGGGCTCGCCCCCCGGGCGAAAGGCCGCGCAGTTGAGCGGCGCCATGCTCGCTCACGACGGTGTTTGCCAGCTCGCCGGGAATCGAAATGGCGTGCGGCGGCAATTGCCGGACGATGCGGCTAGCGCCGTTTCCAGCGGTGGAAGGCAGGGCGATGATCGAGCGGCCGCCGGGAGAGATCGCCGCGCTTGCGACGTAGTCAGGTGCGCCTCCAACACTGCTCACTCGCCTCGCGCCGACCCATTCGAGATTGAGATTGCCTTCGAGATCGACCTCGATCGCCGAACCGATGGAGGTAAAGTTGGCCATGGCTCCGAGCACGTGGCGGTCATGGGTCACGAACGCCGAACGGAAGCCGGCGATATCTGACGAGGCCAGCCAGTCGTAAAAGTCTGTGTCGCCCCAGGCGATGCCAGCGATATTGTTCCCGCTCGGCTCGAAGGCTCCGGCTTCGGCGAGCAAGCGATATTCGGGCGTCACGATGCCAGAGTGGAAGCGCAAACGGCGATGGTCTTTCAATGCGGCCACGATCGCGCCAGGCGCCTCACCGATGCCGGACTGGATGACGGCCCCGTCCGGAATAAGTTGCGCCGCATGGCGGGCAATTAGTTCGAGCGTAGGCAATCGCGCTCCTGCGACGGGGGGCGACAAGAGCGGCGCGTCGATCGGAACGGTAAGGTCGATGCTATCGACAGGAATATTCTCCGAGCGCGGGATGGCCGGCATGCGCTGGTTGAGGAAGGCAACGCGATTTTTTGCTCGCGGCCAGACAATGCCGGGCGCTTCACAACCAATTCCGAATGAGCACCGACCGTTCGCATCCGGCGGAGCGGCGTGAAGTATGGCGACATCAAAATCGGTTTGAGCAAGCCGGGCGGCAATCCCGGAGTAGGGCATCGCATCAACGCGCGTTTGCTCTGATGCGATCGAGCGCTCCAGCGATTGCGACGCCATAAAGGTGATAACGTTTGGTCCGTCGGGCAGCGAGCCATAGTCGAACGTGTTGATACCCGGGATGAGGCAGGACCAGAGTTCGACGCCCCCGGCTGCGCCGGGATTGGCCTTGAGAAGGTCGATGAAGGCCGAGCATTCACCGGGACCGCCCTGGACATAGATGCGCTGGCCAGACCTGAGCCAGCCGAGCACATCCTCCAGTCTGCCGGTTTTCATTGGGTTGCAGAGGCGAGCAGGCGACGGGCGCGTTCGACTACGGGCTGGTCGATCATTCGGCCATTATGCGAGACGACGCCAGTGGTCCGCGTCTCCCAAGCCGCCACAATGGCGCGGGCGTCGGCGACCTCCGCCTCGCTAGCGCCGAAAGCCTGATTGAGCGGGGCGATCTGGTTGGGATGGATGCACATCGCGCCGGTCGCGCCCATCGCGTGCGAACGCTTTGCCTCCGCCGTCCATGCCTCGAGATCCGTGAAGTTCCCGATGCCGCAAGCCATCGCCAGGCACATCAGGTCGCGAGCAGACGCGGCGTAGGCGATGGACTGGCAAGCGAAGCCGAGCGACAGCGGCGCTGGCGGCCGGTCGAGCGATAGAGCAAAATCCTCGCTGCCCAGGGACACGCCGATGAGCCGCGGCCCGTCGGCAATGGCGGTGATGCGCTCAAGAGCACGAGGCGACTCGATCACGGCAATCGCCTTGATCGTGCCCCGGTCCATGCCTTGGTCGAATTCGATCGCGTCCAGCAAGGCGGACAGCTTGTCGAGGTCGGCCGCGTCCTCGACCTTGGGGAGGACGATGGCGCGGAGGCTGGAATTGACCACTGCTTCGAGGTCGGCTTCGAGATACGCAGGATCGTTATTGACGCGAACCGTGACTTTGGCGCCGTTCGCCGCCAGCACGTTGACCGCTTCGCTGGCGAGGATGCGCGCGGCCGCCTTGGCTTCGGGTTGGGTTGAATCCTCGAGATCGACGATGATGGCGTCGGCGCCGCGCGTGTGCGCCTTTTCCCAGCGCTGTCGCGCCGTTGCGGGGACGAAAAGAAGCGAGCGCCAGTTGGGACGAGTTAGCGTCATGCGGTTCCGATTTTTCCGGCCATGGCGACATAGCCATCGCCGTCGTTCGCCCACACGTCTGCGCCGGCGGCGGTATCCTCCAGGTTAACGGTGAAGGGCGAAAGATCGAAGACCGGACGCTGGGCGCGGAATTCGAACGTCTTGATCGCGTCGTTGGGGCGGTGGCGGCGGAAGTGATCGACCAGCAGCGTCGCCAGCAAAGGACCGTGTACCAGCAGGCCCGGATAGCCCTCCTCGTTCTTCGCATAGTCGCGGTCGTAGTGGATCTTGTGGGCGTTGTAGGTCAGCGCCGAGTAGCGGAAGAGCAGCGGCGTCTGCGGATCGACCACGCGTGAAACTTTCGCCTCACGCCGCTCGCCCGGGGGCATGGGTTGGGCGTTGCCGGTCTTTTCACGAAAGACTACGTCGAATTCTTCCGTGACACAGAGCGTTGGCCCGGCGAACACCTGGTAGCGGTAGGTGAGGAAGGCCAGCGAGCCGGAGCGGCCGGTCTTCTCCACGATGTTCATGATACGGGACACGCGCTTGACGTCCGTCGCGAGCGGTATGGGTGCGTGGAAAGTGATGCGGCTGCCGGCCGCCATACGCATCGGGAGGGGCAGGGGCGGAATGAGGCCGCCGCGCCGCGGATGGCCATCCGATCCCAGTTCGGCCTGCGCGGCGCCCGGCAAGAAGCACAGCCAATGGCCGAGCGGTGGGATATTTTTGCCAGTCGATTCATCCGCGCGGTCGAGCAGCGCACTTAAACGCCTGAACGGCGCACGGGCGGTAAAATCCTCGTGCGTCTCTTCGCGGCCGATCCAGTCCGCTACGTTCACAACTTCATTTGTCATGTCTTCCCCCAATCAGAATGACTTCGGCAGGCCGAGCACATGGGTCGCCACATGGCTCAGGATCAAGTTGGTGGAGATAGGCGCGACCTGATAGAGGCGCGCCTCGCGGAACTTGCGCTCGATGTCGTATTCCTCGGCGAAGCCGAAGCCGCCATGTGTCTGGATGCAGACATCCGCCGCGAACCAGGACGCTTCGGACGCAACCAGCTTGGCCATGTTGGCTTCCGAACCGCAGGGCTCGTCCGCCTCGAACAGCTTTGCTGCTTGATCGACCATCAGGCTTGCGGCTGTGACTCCGACATGCGCGCGGGCGATGGGGAACTGAACGCCCTGGTTCTCGCCGATCGGCCGGCCGAATACTTCGCGGTCCTTGGCATAGGCGGAGGCGCGGTCGACGAAAAACTTCCCGTCTCCGATGCACTCAGCGGCGATCAGGATGCGCTCAGCGTTCATGCCGTCGATGATGTAGCGGAAACCCTGGCCTTCCTTACCGATGAGGTTCTCAGCGGGAACCTCGAGATTGTCGAAGAACAGCTCCGTTGTCGCGTGGTTCAGCATGGTGCGCACGGGCTTGATGGTGAGGCCCCTGCCTTTTGCATCGCGCATGTCGACCAGCAGCACGCTCATACCGTCGGAGGGTTTTGCTGAGTCATCCCGTAGCGAGGTGCGGCAGAGCAGGACCATCAGGTCGGAATGCTCGGCGCGGCTGATCCAGATCTTGCTGCCGTTGACCACATACTTGTCGCCTTGCCGCTGGGCGAAGGTCTGTATGCGCGTCGTGTCCGTACCGCTGGTCGGTTCGGTGACGCCGAAGGCCTGAAGGCGGAGTTCGCCGCTGGCGATCTTGGGCAGGTAGCGCTGCTTCTGCGCTTCCGATCCGTGCCGCAGGACCGTGCCCATGGTGTACATCTGCGCGTGACACGCGGCGCCGTTGCAGCCGGAGCGGTGGATTTCCTCGAGCACCGCGCAGGCAGCGGAAATGCCCAGGCCAGCGCCGCCATACTGTTCCGGGATCAGGACCGACAGCCAGCCCTTATCCGTCAGCGCTTTCACGAATTCCGTTGGATAGGCGCGCTCGCGATCGAGCTTGCGCCAGTATTCTCCCGGGAACCGGGCGCAGAGTTTGCGTACAGCCTCGCGGATATCTGTGTGGGTTTCTGTATCCGCCATTCCCATCCTAAGCCGCTCGTTCGAACACCGCGGCGATTCCCTGGCCGCCGCCGATGCACATGGTTTCGAGGCCGTACTTCGCCTCGCGGCGTTTCATCTCGTTCATCAGGTTGGCGAGGATGCGGCCGCCCGTAGCGCCGATGGGGTGGCCGAGCGAAATGCCCGAGCCATTGACGTTGAGCTTGTCAGTGTCATTCCAGTTCCAGCCCTTCAGCACGGCGAGCACCTGAGGCGCGAAGGCTTCGTTGAGCTCGACGAGATCAATATCCTTCCACTTGAGGCCGGTGCGCTGGAACAGGCGCTCGACAGCCGGTACCGGGCCGATGCCCATACGCGATGGCTCGACACCGGCGGCGGCCCAGCCGACGAACCAGCCCATCGGCTCAAGGCCCAGCTTTTCGAGCTGGTCTTCGGCGACGACAAGGCAGGCGGCGGCGGCATCGTTCTGCTGGCTGGCGTTGCCGGCGGTGACCACTCCGCCTTTTTCGATCGGCTTGAGCTGGGCGAGGGATTGGGGGGTGGCGTCGGCGCGCACGCCTTCGTCTGATTTGAAGACGATGGGATCGCCCTTCTTCTGCGGGATGGTGACGGGGACGAGTTCGTTGTCGAACTTGCCCGCCTTCCACGCGGCGGCGGCGCGCTGGTGACTGCGCGCGGCGTATTCATCGCAAGCTTCGCGCGGGATCTGGTAGTCCTTTGCGAGGTTCTCAGCCGTCTCGATCATGCCGGTGATGACGCCGAAGCGGCTGACCGGTTGGGACATCACGCGGCCGCGCTGCAGGCGGTCGTGCATGGTCACCGAGCCGGCGCGAGCGCCCGAGCGCATATCGGTCGAGTAGTATTCGACATTGGTCATGCTCTCGACGCCGCCGGCGACGACGACATCTGCCGCGCCGGTCTGCACGAACATGGCGGCGTCCACGATAGCCTGAAGCCCTGAGCCGCAGCGACGGTCGAGCTGGTAGCCCGGCACGGTGATCGGCAAGTCGGCGGCAAGCGCTGACCAGCGCGCCACGCATGGCGCTTCGCCCGATGGATAGCCTTGCGCGAAGATCACGTCGTCGATGCGGTCGGGATCGATCTTGGTGCGCTTGACCAGTTCCTTCAGCACAACCGCGCCTAGGTCTCCCGCCTGCAGCGGCGAGAGTGCGCCCTGGAATTTACCCACCGCCGTGCGGATCGGGCTGACGATAGCGGCGCGGCGAAGGGTCCTGGTCATTCTTCTCTCTCTGTTGGGTCGGCCGCGTCCTTATTATCCCCCACCGGCGCGAGGTCCAGCGCTACTCCGTGTGGATGCGCTGGGGATCGAACGGCTTGATCGGATAGCCGGCCTGACGCTTGAAGTTCTCGACGCGCTGGCGGGCGGCGGCGACGGCGGGCGCCTCGGTCCAGTTCTTCGGCGGATTGAGAACGCGGCCGAAGAAATCCATCGCGTTGAGGAAGCGCGGGATGATCGAGGGGCCGACATGGTCGGCGCCGCGGACCAGCCGGTATTCGTGGGCGATGCCGGCGTCGAACAGGACGCGATGCACGAATTCGGTGCCGTGCTGAAGGAAGAACATGTCCTGGTCGCCGGCTTCGAGATAGATGCCGAGGCCAATAAGGCGGTTGGGGTCCTTGGTCGCAATCGTCGCGGGATTGTTTGCGGCCCAATAGACCTCGTCGACCGGCTTGCCGTAGATCTTTTCGAACAGCGGCTGGTCGCGCCAGAAACGATCGCGAAGCTTGATGTCCTTGTACTGCAGGGCCGGCTCGATGCCGGGCTCCATGCTGGCTACGGCCTGGAAGACGTCGGGATGCTTGAAGGCCATCCGCAGCGAGCCCATGCCGCCCATGGAAATGCCGGTGACCAGCGTGCCTTCGCGGCCTTTCACGACGTCGTAGTTGGCGCGCATGTAGGTGAGGAGATCGGTGAGGATGAATTGCTCCCATTTCTCCGAGCCGTCGCGGTAGTCCATGTAGAAGGAGCGGCCGACGGACGGCATCACCGAGATGGCGGCGGGAATGGTTCCAGCTTTGATGGCTTGTTCGAAGGGCTCGATGGTCGTCGTGAGGTTGTCGCTCGAGCCGCCGCCGCCATGGAGCTGGATCACCAGCGGGTAGGCCTGTGCGCGTTTCGCGTCGTAGCCGGGCGGCGTGTAGACCGCGATGTCGACCGGGCCGGGCACGTTCTTCGATGGAATCTTCACGTGGATGACCTTGCCGTCGAGCGCATGGGCGGCAGGCGCGAGCGCCATGGCGAGGACAATCAGCGCGGTGCGAAACACGGACATGGCTCCCTCCCAGTGTGTCGCGGGAGAATGTGATACCGGCCGGTCGCATGCAACGGCTGGCGTTTTCAAACACCTGGACGCACTCTCTCCTTCGGACCGGCGAGGCCGTCCGGGTTACGGTAGTTGCCTGCCGTGCTGGCAAGCGGCGCGGAGGCGGGGTCCGCCTCGGATGGGTCGTCAGCGCAAAGAAAGAAGCGTTGCCGCCTCCGCGCTGCAGGATCGTTCGGACCGGCGTTCGGACTTGGCCTGTTTCCCGCCTCGGTCTTGCGACCTTGGCTTCGTGGTGTCCTTCCGGGAGCTTTCGCCAGATGCTTCAAGCTCGCGGGCCCTTGAGGCCAGGGGGGTTTCCCTACGGGGTTTTTGTCCCCGCTTTCCAAGCGTCAAACCTGTCCGCCGACCGGAGTAGAACCGATCCTTCTCCGGCCCGTGAACCCTGCACCTCCTCCCATCGAGCCCCGGTCATGACGCGACGCCTGCCGGGAGGAAGCGGCATCAAGATAAGAGTGCGCGAGGGGGCGGGGATTTGGACAAAGTTATCCTCCCCCTTCCGAGGTGAGATTCGCCTTGTGGTGCAGGGCTTCGGCTCGCTTCCCGCCTTCAGACACCCCCCTCAGATTCGGCCGGGTTTCTGCTCATTCGAGGCGGGTTGCGGAAAATAATCCAGCGTCGGTGAGCAGGCCCCCGTGGTTCGATCCTTCGACAAGCTCAGGATAAACTGGGCGCCGCCTTCGGCGGCTGCTCACCATGAGGGCGTTCCGCGCTAAGGCCGTGTTTCGAGATCTGCCTTCGGCCGGTCGCGGCGCATCCCACGCACCAGCTTGCGCCAGATGGACGTGCGTTCGGGTTCCGGCGGCTTGAGGCGCGCAGCGACGAAGTCGAGGACCTTGTCGGGCACGCTGATGCGGCAGACTTTTTCCAGCCCCTCGAAACCTGGCGAAGAATTAGCCTCGCAGATCCGATAGCCGTTTTCGTCGAAAAGGATGTCAATGCCGGCGATGTCGAGCCGCAGCGCTTTCGCCGCCTTGAGCGCGAGTTCGGCCATTTCCGGCGGCGGGTCGATCGGCGTACCGACGCCGCCGAGCGAGATGTTGGACTTGAAGCCGCCATTGCGCGAGCGGCGCTCCATGGCGGCGGCGACTTTGTCGCCGATCACAAACAGGCGCACGTCCCGGCCATGGCTGGAGCGGATGTACTTCTGGAAGATGAAGTCGGCGCTGGGGTTGGCATCGCCCAGGAGGCTGGCGAGGCTGTCGAACTGCTCACGGTCCTGGCACAGGACGACGCCGGCGCCGCGGGTGGAGCGCAGCGTCTTTACGACGACGGGGAAGCCGAGCTCACGTTCGATGACGTCCACATCGACCGGGAATTTGGCGAGGATGGTGCGCGGGATAGGCAGGCCGCTGGCGGAGAGGAGTTGGAGCGTCTGCAGCTTGTCGGCGCAGGATTCGACCGCCTCGGGTCCGTTGATCATGACGACGCCCATACGCTCGAACTGGCGCAGAACGGCGAGCGTAAAATAGCTGGTTTCGGATCCGGTCCGCGGGATGATGAAGTCCGGGCGAGGAAGCTTGCCGCCGGCATACTCGGCGCGCCAGCCGCTCTCGGTGGCGACGATCAGTTCGAAATCGCGAGGCCGCAGCACGTCGAGCCGCACGCCGCGCTCGTGCCCCGCCTCGACAAAACGGCCAATTTCATGAGCCTCGGGAACATGCTCCTCGACCGGATTATTGAAGAACAACCAACCGCGCACACTCTACCCCGATCGGTACTACACCAGGTTACCTGTCCTACATGATGTAGGCGGCTTTGCGGCTTTGGCTCGCCCGCGCGATCGTGCGAGCTGTCAGTCTATTGAAAGAGCCCTGTAAGTCCTGCTCGAGCCGTCCCGAGGCAGAAACAAATAACCTTCGCCGTCCCGTCAGAAAGGGCTTGCGTCACAGTTTATTCGCTCGCGTAGGTTGCGTTGACGGGCTGGGCTCGCCGGTGGCGGGGAGTACGACGCGTGAGAGTGTTCGGTGAAGACGCGCCTCGACAGAGGGCATGGCTGAAGGCCGTGCTGGTCGCCATCCCCTGTGTGCTGGGCGGGTACCTTGCGCGCCTTCTGATCGACAGCTTCATCCATGGCCAGGTGCCATTTGTAACCTTCTACCCGGCGGTAATTGCGGCTTCGTTGATTGCGGGCCTGCGGTCCGGGCTGATCGTCATCCTGATATCAACGCCGCTGGCGGCGACGGCGTTCGAAGGCCAGTACCCATACGCCACGACCTTCATCTGGCTGATCCTTGCCGGTATCGTGGCGGCTGGGTGCGGCGTGGCCCAGGATCTTCGCGAACGGTGGCGGGCGGAGCGCGACGAACTGGAGAAGACCAAGCAGAAACTCGAATTGGTGATCCAGGAGCAGGCGCACAGGGCGAAGAACACCTTTGCCATCCTCAATGCGCTGGCGGCGCAGTCGGCGCAGGGCGCATCGAACGTCGAGGAGTTCCGCGACCGGCTGATTGAGCGGGTGAAAGCGCTGTCTGCCGCCTACAGCCTGATGTCCTCGGCCGAACCGGAGTCGCCGGTGGGGTTGGAGAAGCTGGTCGAGCTGGCGCTGGCGCCGTTCTCGACGTCTTACAAGGACCGGCTGAGTGTGCCTGGCGGGCCGGCCGTGATGCTGGCGCCCTCGGCGGCGATCCCGATCTCGCTTTGCCTGCACGAGCTTGCGACCAATGCGGTGAAGTACGGCGCGCTGTCGACCGACGAGGGCCGCGTCGACTGCGACTGGATTGAACGTACGCCAGGCGCATTTACGCTGCGCTGGACGGAAAATGGCGGACCACAGGTGTCGCAGCCGCGTTCATCTGGCTTTGGTACGCGGCTGATCTCTGCAGCACTGAATGGAGTGCCCGGCGGGTCGGCGCTGCTGAAGTTCGAACCGCAAGGCGTGCGCTGCGAACTCGCGTTCAATGGAAGCTAGCGTCCCGATTCTGAAGTTCCAAAACAGATACGGAAACAAATGCGAACGTCTGCGCGATACCGCGAACGGGTGGAGGCGATCTTTCTCTTAATCTAGGTGTAGCGCCAAGGTGCTGGACCAGCTCATTGCGGGGCAGGAAACCCGGAGAGCAACTGGCGAGGCGGCCGAAAGCTTTCATTGACTGAAGAACGTCTACGGGGACAACGCCCGGCTCGTTTCGCCTTGGCAATCGGCGTCCGAAATAATTTCAAATAGTCCCGGAACCCAAACCTGGGTGCTGCGTTTGCCACTTTCGGAGGGGTGTAAGCGGACGCACCCTCTTGTTTCTTTTTAAGCCAGACGAGCGTGTCTGGTTAATTCAAGACAACGCATGCCTCGGGGGTATGCAACGGTCCGCATGGCCTGGGGCGGGAGTACTACCCGATGGAAGCTAAGGCGCCGACTACCCGTTCGCGTCGGGGAAACGGTAATGGCAACCATGGCGCACTAGCGGAGACATCTAAAATGGCTACGGCAGCAGCATCCGCTGAAGTCATTTCGACTGGCGATCTCAAGGAGCTGCTCTCAGCGCTGCAGTCGATGAAGGTCGGCGACTTCTCGGTTCGCCTGCCAGGCGATCGCGTTGGCATGTTCGGCAAGATATCCGACGCTTTCAACGACATCGTGGCCGACAACCAGCGCATGGCGATCGAACTGGAGCGGGTCGGCGAAGCGGTGGGCCGCGAAGGCCGCACCCGCCAGCGCGTGAAGTTCTCGAACCGCACCGGCGCATGGAGCGGCATGGAGACATCAGTCAACACGCTGATCGACGACCTGCTTTACCCGACCAACGAGTTGACCCGCGCCGTGGCCGCCGTGGCCCAGGGCGACCTGCTGCAGCAGGTGCGCCTCGAGGTTGAGGGACGGCCGCTGAAGGGCGAGTTCCTGCGATCAGCCAAGATCGTGAACACCATGATCCGGCAGCTCAACATCTTCACCTCGGAAGTGACGCGGGTGGCGCGCGAGGTCGGCACCGAAGGCAAGCTAGGCGGCCAGGCGCAGGTGCGCGAGGTGACCGGAGTGTGGAAGGAGCTCACCGAGTCGGTCAACGCCATGGCCAACAACCTCACCGTGCAGGTGAGGAACATCGCCGAGGTGACCATCGCGGTCGCCAACGGCGACCTCTCCAAGAAGATCACCGTCGACGTGCGCGGCGAGATCCTGCAGCTGAAAGAGGCCATCAACACGATGGTGGACCAGTTGCGATCGTTCGCTTCGGAAGTGACGCGGGTCGCCCGCGAGGTCGGTACGGACGGTAAGCTGGGCGGCCAGGCGATCGTTCCGGGCGTGGCGGGTACCTGGAAAGACCTAACCGACTCCGTGAACGCCATGTGCGGCAACCTCACGGCGCAGGTTCGCAACATTGCGCAGGTGACCACCGCTGTGGCGCGGGGAGACCTGTCTCGCAAGGTGACGGTCTCCGTGTCCGGCGAAATTCTCGAGCTCAAAGACACCATCAACACCATGGTGGACCAGCTCAACGCCTTCGCCGGCGAGGTGACGCGCGTGGCGCGCGAGGTCGGCACCGAAGGGAAGCTCGGCGGCCAGGCGCAGGTGACCGGCGTCGCCGGCACGTGGAAGGACCTGACCGACAACGTCAACTTCATGGCGCAGAACCTGACCTCGCAGGTCCGGAACATCGCCGAGGTCTCGACCGCGATCGCCAACGGCGACCTGTCGAAGAAGATTACCGTCAACGTGTCGGGCGAAATCCTGCAGCTCAAAGAGACCATGAACACCATGGTCGACCAGCTCAACGCATTCGCCGGCGAGGTGACGCGGGTTGCACGCGAGGTCGGCACCGAAGGCCAACTCGGCGGCCAGGCCAACGTGCTCGGCGTGGGCGGCACGTGGAAGGACTTGACGGACTCCGTCAACTCGATGGCGTCGAACCTGACCGCACAGGTGCGGAATATCGCCGAGGTGACGACCGCCGTGGCGAACGGCGACCTGTCGAAGAAGATCACCGTCGACGTGAAGGGCGAGATCCTGCAGCTCAAGGAAACCATCAACACGATGGTGGACCAGCTGAACTCGTTCGCATCGGAAGTGACGCGCGTGGCGCGCGAGGTCGGCACCGAAGGCAAGCTGGGCGGCGAGGCGGTGGTGCGCGGCGTGGCCGGCACGTGGAAAGACTTGACCGATAGCGTCAACTCGATGGGATCGAACCTGACAGGCCAGGTGCGGAACATCGCCGAGGTGGCGACCGCCGTGGCGCAGGGCGACCTCTCCAAGAAGATCACGGTGAGCGCGCAGGGCGAGATTCTCTCGCTCAAGGAAACGCTGAACACCATGGTGGACCAGTTGAACGCCTTCGCGTCGGAAGTGACGCGGGTTGCGCGCGAGGTCGGCACCGAGGGCAAGCTGGGCGGCCAGGCGCAGGTGAGCGGCGTCGCCGGTACGTGGAAGGACTTGACCGACAACGTCAACTCGATGGCCTCCAACCTGACATCCCAGGTGAGGAACATCGCCGAGGTGTCGACCGCCATCGCCAATGGCGACCTCTCCAAAAAGATCACCGTCGACGTGCGCGGCGAAATCCTTCAGCTGAAGGAAACGCTGAACACCATGGTCGACCAGCTGAACCGGTTCGCTGGCGAGGTGACTCGCGTGGCCCGCGAGGTTGGCACCGACGGCAAGCTGGGCGGCCAGGCGGCCGTGCCGGGCGTCGGCGGCACGTGGAAGGACTTGACCGACTCCGTGAACTCGATGGCGTCCAACCTGACGTCCCAGGTGCGGAACATCGCCGAGGTGACCACCGCGGTGGCGCGGGGCGACCTGGGCCGCAAGATCACCGTCGACGTGAAGGGCGAAATCCTCGAGCTGAAGAACACCATCAACACCATGGTGGACCAGCTCAACGCGTTTGCATCCGAAGTGACCCGCGTCGCGCGCGAGGTGGGTACGGAAGGAAAACTGGGCGGACAGGCTCAAGTGCCGGGCGTGGCCGGTACTTGGAAAGACCTCACCGACAACGTCAACTTCATGGCCGGCAACCTGACGGCGCAGGTCCGCAACATCGCCGAGGTGGCGACTGCTATCGCGACGGGTGACCTATCAAAGAAAATCACCGTGGACGTGCGCGGCGAGATCCTTCTCTTGAAGGAAACGCTGAACACCATGGTCGACCAGCTCAACGCGTTCGCCGGCGAGGTGACCCGCGTGGCCCGCGAAGTCGGCACCGACGGACGCCTCGGCGGCCAGGCCGTGGTGCCGGGCGTCGGCGGCACGTGGAAAGACCTGACCGATAACGTGAACCTGCTGGCCGCGAACCTGACCACTCAGGTGCGGAACATCGCCGAGGTGACGACCGCGGTCGCGAGGGGCGACCTGTCGCGCAAGATCACCGTCGACGTGAAAGGCGAAATCCTCGAGCTGAAGAACACCATCAACACCATGGTGGACCAGCTCAACGCGTTCGCATCGGAAGTGACGCGGGTTGCGCGCGAAGTCGGCACCGAAGGCAAGCTGGGCGGCCAGGCTACCGTGCCTGGCGTCGCCGGCACATGGAAGGACCTGACCGACACCGTGAACGTCATGGCCGCCAACCTCACCGAGCAGGTGCGCGGCATCGTGAAGGTCGTGACTGCCGTCGCCGACGGCGATCTCGTGCAGAACCTCACCGTGAAGTCGAAGGGCGAGGTGGCCGCGCTGGCCGACACCATCAACAACATGACGCGCACGCTTGCGACCTTCGCCGACCAGGTGACGTCGGTGGCGCGCGAAGTGGGCGTCGAAGGCCGCCTCGGCGGCCAGGCCAACGTGCCCGGCGCGGCCGGCACGTGGAAGGATCTCACCGGCAACGTCAACCTGCTCGCCGCCAACCTGACGACCCAGGTCCGCGCCATCGCGGAGGTGGCGACCGCGGTGACCAAGGGCGACCTGACGCGCGCCATCGAGGTCGACGCGCGGGGCGAGGTGGCCGAACTCAAGGACAACATCAACACGATGATCGACAACCTCCGTCTCACCACGGAGCGGAACACCGAGCAGGACTGGCTGAAGACCAACCTCGCCAAGTTCACCAACATGCTGCAGGGCCAGCGCGAGCTCGCGTCGGTGGGCCGGCTGCTGCTGTCGGAGCTGGCGCCGCTGGTCGATGCGCACCAGGGCGTCATCTACCAGATCGTCTCGGACGAAGGCGAAACCAACCTGCGCCTGCTGTCGGCCTATGCCGACGATGGCGACGCTTCGCACCCGACGCGCCTGCACGTCGGCGAGGGCCTGGTCGGCCAGTGCGCCGCGGATCGCCGGACCATGCTGATCTCGGACATTCCCGAGAATGTCGTGCCGATAAGGTCGGCGCTGCTGCGGTCCAGCCCACGCAACATCATCATCCTGCCCGTCCTGTTCGAAGGCCAGGTGAAGGCGGTGATCGAACTGGGCGCGGTGGGCGCATTCACAACCCTGCAGACCACCTTCCTTGAACAGCTCACCTCGTCCATCGGCATCGTGCTCAACTCCATCGAAGCGACGATGCAGACCGAGGAGCTGCTGACCCAGTCGCAGCAGCTTGCCGCCGAGCTGCAATCCCAGCAGTCCGAATTGCAGCAGACCAACGAACAGCTCGAACTGAAGGCCCAGCAGGTCGCCGAGCGGAACGTGGAGGTCGAACGCAAGAACCAGGAGCTGGAGCAGGCCCGCCGCGCTCTCGAAGAAAAGGCGGCCGAGCTGGCGCTGACATCCAAGTACAAGTCCGAATTCCTGGCGAACATGTCGCACGAGCTGCGCACACCGCTGAACTCGATCCTGATCCTGGGCCAGCAGCTCGCGGACAACCCGGACGGAAACCTTTCGCCTCGTCAGACGGAGTTCGCGCGCACGATCCACGGCGCGGGCACCGACCTGCTCAACCTCATCTCCGACATTCTCGACCTGTCGAAGATCGAGTCGGGCACGGTGTCGGTCGAGGCCGAGGAGATCTACTTCCAGAACCTCATCGACCGCGTATCGCGTCCGTTCCGCCACGAAGCGGAAAACCGCGATCTCGACTTCTCCGTGCATCTCGACCCGACACTGGGCCGGAGCCTGATAACCGACTCGAAGCGCGTGCAGCAGGTGCTCAAGAACCTGCTGTCCAACGCCTTCAAGTTCACCGAGAAGGGCGGCGTCAAACTCGACGTGTTCGCCGCGGAAGCAGGCTGGGCGCAGGATCACCCAGTGCTGTCGCAGTCGCCGATGGTGGTGGCGTTCCGCGTGTCGGATACCGGCATCGGCATTCCGCTCGAAAAACAACGTATTATCTTCGAGGCGTTCCAACAGGCCGACGCATCGACCAGCCGGCGCTATGGCGGCACGGGCCTCGGCCTGGCCATTTCGCGTGAGCTGGCGACCCTCCTCGGCGGTGAGATCCAGCTCCGGTCGACGCCAGGTGAAGGCTCGGCCTTCACCCTATATCTGCCGCTCACCTATGTCGGCTCGACGACTGCGCGTACGCCGTCCGCTCCGGGCCAGCAGGTGCGTCCGCAGATCGAACGTGCGCCGCGTGCGCCTGTGATTGAGCGCGTGCCGGATGACCGCGACGACCTGCAGGAGGGCGACACCGTCTTCATGATCGTCGAGGACGATCCGCACTATGCCGGTATCGTCGCCGACCTGGCGCGCGACCAAGGCCTAAAAGTGCTGGTTGCGATGAATGGCGCTGAGGCGCTGGAAATGGCGCGAGCGTTCAAGCCTACGGCGATCTCGCTCGACGTCTTCCTGCCCGATATGCTGGGCTGGACAGTACTTTCGCGCCTGAAACAGGACCCGAGCCTGCGCCATATCCCGGTACAGATGCTGACGCTGGACGAGGACCGGCAACACGGCCTCGCGCGCGGCGCGTTCGACTTCATCTCCAAGCCGGTGGTCGCCGACGAACTCACCGGCGCCATCAGCCGGGTGATCGACTACTCCAAGCCGCGCAAGCGCCGGCTGCTCGTGGTCGAGGATGATCCCGCCGAACAGATGTCGATCCGCGAGCTGATCCATCACGACGACATCGAGATCGAGTCAGTGGACTCCGGCGAAAGGGCGCTTAAGGCGCTGCGCCAGCAAGAATGGGATTGCGTGGTGCTCGACCTCAAGCTGCCGGACATGTCGGGCTTCGACGTGCTGGAGCGGCTGAGCGAGGAGAAGCTGCGCGACGTGCCCGTCGTGGTGTTTACCGGGCGCGAACTTTCGGCCGAGGAAGACGCGCGCCTGCACACCATGGCGCGCTCGATCGTGGTGAAGGGTGTGGAGTCACCCGAGCGGCTGCTCGACGAGACGGCGCTGTTCCTCCACCGCGTAGTCGCCGACCTGCCGCCCGAAAAGCAGAAAATGCTGGAACGGCTGCATTCCTCGGACGAGGATCTGGTCGGACGCACCGTGCTGCTGGTCGACGACGACGCCCGCAACATCTTCGCACTCTCCAGCTTGCTGGAGCGCCGCGGGATGCATGTGCTAACGGCCACGACCGGCCGCGAGGCGATTGATCTGGTCAACACTACGCCCGAACTCGCGCTGGTGCTGATGGACATCATGATGCCGGAAATGGACGGCTATCAGACCATGCAGCACATTCGCGAGAATCCCGCGCACCGGCGCCTGCCCATCGTCGCGCTAACGGCGAAGGCCATGAAGGGCGACCGCGAGAAGTGCCTCGAGGCCGGCGCATCGGATTATCTCGCCAAGCCGGTCAATACGGAGCAGCTCATGGCGGCGCTTCGCATGTGGCTGCATCGCTGAGGTCGTGATGACGGAAAAACAGAAGGTCAACATCCTTCTCGTGGACGACCAGCCCGGCAAGCTGGCGAGTTACGAAGTCATTCTCTCCGAGCTTGACGAAAACCTGATCAAGTCGTCTTCCGCCAAGGAGGCGCTGGAGATCCTTCTCAAGACCGATGTGGCGGTGATCCTGGTCGATGTGTGCATGCCGGAACTGGATGGTTTCGAGCTGGCGCAGATGATCCGAGAGCACCCGCGCTTCAAGGATACCGCGATCATCTTCATCTCCGCGGTGCTGCTGTCTGAACTCGACAGCCTGCGCGCCTACGAGATGGGCGGCGTGGACTACGTGTCGGTGCCGGTGGTGCCGGGCGTGCTGCGCGCGAAGGTGCGGGTGTTCGTCGACCTCTACCGCAAGTCGCGAGAGCTGGCGCAAGCCAATGACGAGCTCGAGAGGCGGGTCAAGGAGCGAACCGCGGAGCTGGAGGCGGCGATCGCCCAGCAGGAATTGCTGGCGCGAGAGGTGGACCACCGGGCGCGCAATGCGCTGGCGGTTATCCAGTCCATCGTATCCATGATGCCGGCGACGCCAGGCTCGGCGATGGCGAAGGTCATCGAGGGCCGTATCCGCGCCATGGCGCGGGCGCATACGCTGCTGTCGCAGGCGCGCTGGGAGGGCGCGGATCTCTCCCGGCTGGTCAACGAGGAGCTGGAGCCTTTCAGGGCAGGGGATCGCGTCAACGTCCACGGCGCCGCGGTGGCGATCAAGCCGGCGGTGGCGCAGAACTTTGCGCTCGCCATCCATGAGTTGGCGACCAATGCGGCCAAGTACGGCGCGCTGTCCGCGCCGGAAGGCAAGCTCGAAGTCTCGTGGTCGCTCGGCAAGGAGGCGCTGATCCTGGACTGGATCGAGCGCGACGGTCCGCGCGTCGCGCCGCCCAAGAAGATGGGCTTCGGGAGCAAGGTGATCGAGGCAAGCATCAAGCGGCAGCTTGGCGGCGAGTACGAGAAGGACTGGTCGCCGGAGGGCCTGAAGTGCCATGTTCGCGTTCCCGCCGCGCACTTTGCTCCACCGGCTGGACACTCCATCGTAAAGGCGGCGGCAATCAGCGAGGAGCTGACGCCGGTCCGCACCGGGTCTATCCGTGGCCGTCGTATCCTGTTGGTCGAGGATGAGCCGCTGGTCGCCTTGATGATGGGTCAGATGATCCGGGAACTGGGCGGAGAGCTGATTGGCCCATTCGGCGTCCTGTCCGAGGCGCAAAGCGCCGCCATTGAGGCGGTCGACGCCGCGGTGCTTGACGTCAACGTCGCCGGCGAACTGGTCTACCCGCTGGCCGACCGTCTGGTGCGGCACAACAAGCCGATCGTGTTCCTGACCGGGTACGACGCCAAAAGCGTCGATGAGCGTTTTTCCAAGTCGAGCATCCTGACCAAGCCGATCGACGAGCGCGAACTGGCCGCCGTTCTGGCTGCATTGTTCGAAAGATCCGATGCAGCGTCGGCGTTGGCGAGCTGAAACATCCGCCAAAATCCGCCTGTAACGCGCTGTAACAGCGAAAGATACGGTAATTCACCTTACGGATCGCACGTCCGTTGGGATCAATGGGAATTATTCGATCGCGCTCTTTCGCTCTCCTCCTCCTGTAAGGGGTGCGACCGAAATGGACTACCGCCGCGTCCGCCCTCCTCACTTGGGCAGCCGCGGCGGAAATTTTTTGGGGTCTACTTGGCGGGGAAGCTGGCCACGTTGGCGTTGGCGCCGGTCCAGATCGACTGGCTGTCGAGGTCGTAGGAGGCCAGCACTCGCGTCTCCAGGTTGATGTGCTTCTGGCCCTTCACTTCGAACAGGGCCTCGAAGTCGCTGGCCCCCGATAGTTTCTTCTGCAGCTCGGCCAGCGATTTCACATGGGTCAGCTTTTCGGCCACCCCCATGACGGCCGTATCGCGCGATCCTGAGAGGATGGCGATCCGGTTGCCGGCCGGACCCTTGAAGGTCGAGAAGAAGCCGTAGTCGCGGTACATCGTGTCGCTGGGCGCGGCGAGGAAGGCCTCGCTGGTGTACATGCGGCCGGACTTGCGATCGATGATCTGGTCGTAGGTCTCGCCAAAGGTGAAACGCGACTGGGCGAAGACCGGATCGCGCAGCGGGCCCATGCCGGACAAGAGCCCGACATAGATGATGTCGTTCGATTTCAGCCGGTCCGGCGTGAGCTCGGACGCCAGAACCACCTGCACGTCCCGATCGTTCTGCCGAAGGATCGGTGCGAGATCCGCAAGCGCGAAGGCAACCGACGCGGGGAGGTATTGCAGCGCCACGTCCGAATAGCGGTCGAAGCCTTTGGGATCGTCTCGATAGGCGTGGACCAGATCAGCCTTGGAATTGATGCTGAAGTCGCGGATGAGGCGCTTGAGCGACAGACGGTCCTCGTATTCGCCGAAGACATAATAGTCGCCCACGACGATCAGCAGCGGCCGCTCGCTGTGTGCGAGGCTGGACCAGACGTTGGTTTCTGAAAGCTGTTTTTCGGCCGTAGGCGGTTTTCCCGTCAGCATCGCCCAGGCGGCGATGTTGCCGCCAACCAGGACGGTTGCAAAAGCGGCGGCGATGAGGCCCCAGCGCATCCGGCGCGCCTTCCACTCCGGCGTAGCCACAGCTTCGGCTGCAGCGGGCAAGGCGATGATCTCCGCACCTTCCGCCGGACTCACGCAGACGATGCGGTAGTCGCCCTTAGGAATGTCGAGCCGCACGCCGGACGGCATGCCGTGACGCAGATAGAATTCGTCCAGGCGCTTGCGCAGCCTGTGGATATAGACACGGGCGACCGGATCATCGCGGAGCGCCTCCGCATCGGCCTTGCCGAACACGGCGAGGGCGATTTCCGCTTCCTTCGGCGGGCGATCTTCGGCTGAGCGGGAGAGAAGATAGTCGAACAGTTCAACCAGCCGCCCGGCCGCGCCGAGGACCCGCGACTCACGGACCCGCGCGACCTCCGCCAGCACGGCAGGGCTCAGGGTAGGAGCGGCTTCGGAGGGCGTAACGGTCATGTAACGTGCAGCACTGATAAGGGATTACACTAGTTCAGCTTGCCGTCCGGAGTCTCGCGCCTTTGGCTTCACGGAGTCGCGACGGAACATCCAAGCCAGCGGGCGGGCGAGCAATCACATGGGCTGCGGCGCTGCGTCAACCGGACGGGGCGCCCAGGTTCCAGTGAGGGTTCGCGTGTGGCGGGAGGGCCTCAGCCCGCCGCGCTGGCGGCGGGGCGAGCGTTGAGCCGGGACTTCATTTCGGTGCAGGTGTCCTCGACCAGCGGCCGGGCGGAGGGAACCTGACGGCAGGCTTCGGCGGCGTTTCCGGCCTTGCCTTCGTGTTCAATGGCTTCGCACAGGGCGGCGAGGCGGGCTGCGCCGGCAGACAGGCTCATCGACTTGAGGAAGTGCGCTTGCTTGGCGACCTGGGCCGGATCGCCACCGGCAGCGAGAGTCTCCAGCTTGAAGACGGCGTCGGGCGCCTGGCCGAGGAACAGTTTCCACACCTTGCCGACGACGTCGCGGCCGGAGCGGGCGCTAACAGCCTGCATGGCGCCGACGGCTTCGTCGTCAATGAGGGCAGCGGCGCGGGATGGCTCAACTTGAATCAGGGCAGCGACGGTCTGGGGCGCGCCTGAGCTGGCCGTCTTCAGCGCTTCGGTGAGGCGGGCGGAAGTGAATGGCTTGGTCATGTGGCGGTCGGCGCCGGCGGCGGCCCAGGCCTCGGCATCGGCGCCACGGATTTGCGCGGTGAGGGCGACCACGTAGGTGCGGCGCTTCTCCGTCCGCGACTCGTGCTCGCGGATCAGCCGGGTGGCGGTGAAGCCATCCATCTCCGGCATCGAGCCGTCCATGAAGACCACGTCGTAGGCTTTCTTGGCGGCCGCCTCGACAGCTTCGGCGCCGTTGGCGGCGAAGTCGGCTTCAACGCCGAGACTGAGCAGCGCCTCGCGCAGCACTTCGCGGTTTACTGCGTTGTCGTCGACAGCAAGAATGGTGAGGTGACCGAAGGCTTCCTGTGGCGCCGACGAAGCCGATGCGGCCAGGGCGGCAGGGCCGCGGAAGTCGAAGCGGGCGGCGCGGGCGGCGAAATCCCACAGCGCCTGGCGGCCCAACGGCAAGGGCAAGAGATCGACCGCCGTGCGGTCGCGGATCAGGCCGTCGGCGCGATTGTCGCCCACATCGGTGAGGCAGACGTTGAGCGCGCCATGGCGGCCGCCACTCTTCGCCAAGAGGTCAGACTGAGTGAGCACGATCTCGCCCGCTCGGCCTTCTGCAGGAGATGAGATCACGCGCGGCTCGCAGCCGAGGTCGTGGAGCGCTGTAAGAATGCAGCGGGCGAGAAGCGGCGAGGGAAGAGCGAGCGCCAGCGCAAGGCCCGGAATGGCGGGTTTCTGCGGCGCAGCTTTCTCGACCGCGAGATCGACGATGACGGCGAAGGTCGAGCCTTTCCCCGGTTCGGACGTAACGATGATGTCGCCGCCCATGGCGTCGACCAGCCGCTTGCAGACGGTGAGGCCGAGGCCAGTGCCGCCGAAGCGGCGCGTGGTTGACTGGTCGGCCTGGCCGAAGGCCTCGAAGATCGTTCCGATCTTGTCCTTTGGGATGCCGATGCCGGTGTCGGTCACGGCGATGCGCAGCTTTGCCCGGTCCGTTGCGGGCTCGCAGGAGAGGTCGATGGTGACGCCGCCGGCCTCGGTGAACTTGAGCGCGTTGTTCACGAGGTTAGTGACGACCTGGTTGATCCGCGTCGGATCGCCTACCACCAGGGTCGGAACTTCCGGCGCAATGCGCACAGCGAGTTCGAGGTTCTTGGAGCGCGCCTTTTCCCAGAACAGGCTGGCGACGTCCTCGACGAGGGCCTCCGGCGAGAAGGGCACGGTTTCGAGGTCGAGCTTGCCCGCCTCAATCTTCGACAGGTCGAGGATGTCGTTGATGATGGTGAGCAGGCTCGCGCCGGAGCGGGTAATGATCTCCGCGAAGCGGCGGTGACGCGGGGAAAGATCGGCGGCAGCCAGCATCTCGGCCATCACCATCATGCCGTTCATCGGCGTCCGGATCTCGTGGCTCATGGTGGCTAGAAAGTCGGACTTGGCCGCGTTGGCGCTTTCGGCGTCTTCCTTGGCGAGGCGCAGGTCGTGGGTGCGCTCATCGACCGTCTGTTCCAGCGTTTCGAGATGGCGGGCAATACGCTCGTCACGCTCGTGGATGTTGTCGATCATGCCGTTGAAGGCTTCACCCAACACGCCGGTCTCATCGCGACGTTTCGCCGACGGCATGCGGCGCGAGAAGTCCTGTTTCGCGCCGACCTCGGCCATAACGGCGGCAAGCTCGCGCAGCGGGCGCGTGAGGCGCGCGATGAAGACCTGGGCCACAGCGACGCCGCCGAGGATAGCGAGCAGGGCTACGAGAGCCGTCCAGCCCAGGCTGGTCGCGAGATCACGCCTCAGGTCGCTTATGTCGGCGAGGATGACCATCTCGCCGATGTCCTCCGCGCCTTTCACGATGGTCTTGCGCACCGTGGCGTTGTCGGCGTTGAGCAGGTCGAGCCCGGACAGAGCCCGGAGATCTCTGGTGCGGGACCGCACCACGGCGCCGCCGCCAAGCTGGGCCTTTGTCTCGCCTTCGAGGTTCTGGACCGAAACGTGGACCACGGATCCGAGGTCTCGCACGCCCCGCAGCGCCTCGTAGATCCCCGACTGGTTGTCGTCCGCCAGCGGTTCGGCGACCGAGGCGGAAAATCCGGAGGCAGCGATCTCGAGAAGCTCGGCGCGCGCGTCGGCCGATTGCTTGAGGTCTCGCCAGCCGCTGACAGCAGACGCCGCCATCACGGCCGCGAAGATCACCGTGGCGATCACCAGCGACAGCCGGAAATTGATCGACCGGCGGAAGGGTACAGCGAACGACATGCTTTAGAGTGGTTCCCAGATCGCCCCGGAAACCTCGCACATCCGGCTCTCATTCCGGTTAATCGGAACCTGCAAGTTCGGGTGTTCCAATCGATTTCAAGACAATCGGTGAACCCTTCCTTTAACGTGTTTTGGCACACTCCAGTCGATCGAGCGCGGTCAGGGACAGGCTGCATCTGCTCGGAGGTAGTGACGGTGCGGAGCTTCGGGGAAAACTCGAAGGGCAACATTGCCCTCATGGCGCTGGGTGTCCTGGCGGTGGGCGTCCTCGTGGTCGGCGGCATCGTCGACTACATGTCGCTCCAGAATCAAAAAACGGACCTGCAGGGCGTGGCGGATCACGCCGCGGTAGCGGCGGCGCAGGAACTGGTCGTCGCGAAAGGATCCGATGACCGCGTGAGTTCGGTGGCGACGACGTATGTCAACGCCATGTACAACAAGAGACCTCACACCACGCAGGCGAAAATCACCGAGAAGGGCAAGGCCGTGGTCGTCACGATCACTGCTGAGCCGCGGACCTATTTCCCGGGGCCGATTGCGCGCGGCGTCAAGGAGATCAAGGTCTCGGCGACCGCAGAAATAGCAGGCACCGGCTATGTCTGCATGATCGGTCTCGACGCTAACGCGCCTTCGACCCTGAAGATGGACGACAAGGCGCGTGTAACCGCCCAGAAGTGCGCGATCTACTCCAACTCGAAGAACAAGGCTTCGCTGACGCTGCACAGCCTGGCGCGGGTGAAGGCCGACATGATGTGCGTGGCGGGCGGCGTGTCGGGACCAGCATCCGCAGTGACGCCGAATGCGCCGATCACGGACTGCCCGGCGCTGGCGGATCCGTTGCGCGACCGGCCGGAGCCCAAGGTCGGCCTGCTCACATGCGATCACCTGCTGACCGTGCTGATCACAGGACTCTCCGGCAAGGTCACGCTCGAGCCTGGCGTCTATTGCGGCGGCATAAACATCGCGCTGGGCGGCGACGTCACGCTGAAGCCCGGCACCTACATTCTCAACAACGGCCCGCTGACAGTGGAAACCGGAGGCAAGCTGAAGGGTGACGGAGTAGGCTTCTACCTCACCGGCGTGCTCGGCCTCTCCACCATCCAGTTCGGACCCAGCAGTACGATCTCGCTCACTGCGCCCAAGACAGGCGACATGGCCGGCATGCTGTTCTTCGAGGACCGCAAGGTGCTGCTCAAATCGCCGCACCGCATCGCCAGCGACAATGCGCGCAACCTGGTGGGAACGATCTACCTACCGAACAACACGCTGGTAATCGACTCGAAGGACCCGATCGCCGACCAGTCGGATTATACCGTTATCATCGCCAAGAAGTTCGAGATGAAAGACGGGCCGGAGCTGGTGCTGAACACTGACTACGAGCACTCGCCAATTCCGGTGCCGGACGGGGTCGGCAACAAGTCAAAGCCCATCGTGCGGCTGGCCCATTAGCGACAGTTCGAAGGCTTTCATTAGGGATATCCTCAGGGTCTCGCGTCAGGGTGCGGGGCGGGGGCCTGAGAGTTCGAGACCGGAGTAATGAGCTACCGCAAGGCGCTCCTCGTTGACGACGATCCGGTCTTCCGCGCGCTGGCGGAGGACATGCTGCTCGACGCCGGAGTGGCAGAGGTGCTGTGCGCCGAAGACGGCCAACAGGCGATCGACATGCTGGCTGCGGGCGCCGATCCCGATCTGATGGTCTGCGACCTCAACATGCCGGCGCATGACGGCGTGAGCCTGATCCGCGCCATGGCAGAGCGGCGCTATTCCGGCAAGGTGCTGGTCGTCTCCGGGGAGGCGTCGTCGGTCCTCGACACGGTCGCCAAGCTCGCCCGCATGCAGGGTCTCGACATACTAGGCTCGATCAAGAAACCCCTGACGCAGGAGACGCTCGCCGCAGCGCTGTCACGCGGCGCGCCCGCCCCCAAGGCGAAGGCCTCACCGGAACCGGCAGTGCCCAGCCTGCTCGACGCCGCCATCGAGCGTGGCGCGCTGCATCCCTTCTTCCAGGCCAAGATCTCGATGGCCGACCGCCGTATCGCCGGCGCAGAGGCGCTGGCGCGGATCGCCGTCACGCAGACCGACTACGCCAATCCCGTTCCCTATGTAGAGCTGGCTGAGCGCAACAACCGCATCGACGATCTCACCTTCGTGATGACCCGACTCGTCGCTCTGCACACGAAGGCCTTCTTTATCGACGGCCGCCCATTGCCGGTCTCAATCAACATATCCCCGGTGTCGCTCAGAAGCCTCCAATTCCCGGACATGATGGCCAAAGCCGTGGAAGGAGTGGGCATCCCAGCATCGCAGGTGACGCTCGAAGTCACCGAAACAAGCCTTCTCAACTATGGTCCTGACGCCCTCGACATTTTCGCTCGCCTGCGCATCAAGGGCTTCGGCCTTTCTATCGACGATTTTGGCACCGGCGCGTCGAACATCGACCGCCTGCAGATGTATCCCTTCACCGAACTGAAGATCGACCAGTCCTTCACGCGCAATGCGCTGACCGACACCTTTGCCAGGGCCAGCGTGGAGATGAGCGTGCGGCTGGCCAAAGAGCTCGGCCTCAAGATCGTCGCCGAAGGCGTCGAGACGCAGGAGATGTGGAGCTTCCTCGCCGACCTCGGGATTGACGAGGCGCAAGGCTTCCTGATGGCGCGGCCGCTGCCGCCCTCGGAATTTGCGAAGCTGCTGGAGCGCGGCGTGTCCGCGCCCCAGCAAAAGCTCTCGGCCTAAGCCGACCGCGCCGGATTGGCGGCCAGCCACTTCCTAATCTCGCCGCGAGGATCGTTCTCGACGCGCGTGTAGCTGTCGAAGATCATCGTCGAGCGGGTCTGCGCATTGTAGGCCGGCCAGTTCGGGATCAGGTCGTTGTTCGGGTTGCCGGTCTTGGCGAAGGTCGCCCAGGTGGTGGCGAACAGCTTGGCCATGCGCCGGCCTTCCGGATCGCCGCCGCCGCAGGGGTTGTTTCGGAAGTTGTAGAACGATGCGTCGACGTCGAGGCCGTGCACGGCGCCGAACTTCTGCCCAAAGGTCGGCGACATCCACTCCCAGATATACATGTAGGTCGATGCGCCGCCGCCAGCCGACTTGCGCTCGGCCTGCGTGATCGCGGACGCCCGCCCGCCGGTATCCGTCTGGAACTGGGCCTGTTTGAGATAGGGCGTCTTCGCCGGACCTTGATAGCCGTAAAGCTTCATCAGTTCCGCGCCCTTGCCTGGGTTGCGCTGCTCGAAAATCTTTATGAGGCCAGCGTCGTCTAGGTCCCAGTTGGTGAGGCGCAGGGCTGCGTCTTCCAGCGTGGTCGAGATGATCACCGGCACGTCGCGGGATTCCGCGGGCGCGGTTGGATCGAACGGATGGTGAGGCAGGTAGTCGCCATCCATCACCGGTGAGAATGTAGCGCCCTGTGTCGAGGTTTGCGCTTCGAGGATCTCCTGCCAGCTGATCTTCTGCAGGTTCCCCCAGTTCGACTTGCTGATCCCGAGCGTTTTGAGGAGAGCTTCGGCGGATCGCTGGGAGGCTTCCGGTGTCTGGAAGCGCAGGCTCGAACCGGACTGAACGCCCGCGCGGTGGAACAGCCCTTTCGCTTTCGGCGTCGCAAGCAGGCAGGAGGTTTTCGATCCGCCGCCAGACTGGCCGAAGATCATCACGCGCGAGGGATCGCCGCCAAAGCGGTCGATGTTGTTCTTGATCCACTCCAGCGAGGCGACCATATCCATGACGCCGGCGACGCCCGCATATTTGAAATCGCCAGGAGCGCCCGAGACAGCGCCAAGGTGGGTATAGCCGTTGGCGGCGAGGCGGTGGTTCACCGTGACCACGACGACGTCCGCCAGCTTGGCGAGTTGCGCGCCGTCATACATCGGTCCGTTGCCAGAGCCGGTGGCCCAGCCACCGCCATGATAGCTCACCATAACCGCGCGCTTGGCGCTGTCGGTTCCCGGCGTCCAGACGTTGAGGTTGAGACAGTCCTCGCCCATCGCTCCCGTGCCGATGTGGCGATCCCACGCGATCATCTGGCCATAGTCGCCAGTGATCGGAGAAGGCGTCTGCGGTGAGACGGCGCCGTAGCCGATGCATTCCTTCACGCCGGTCCACCTTGCGGGCGCCTTCGGCGGCATGAAGCGGTTCTTGCCGCCGGTCGGCGCGCCGTATGGAATGCCGTGGAAGCATCTGATGCCGGCATTGGTGATGCCCTGCACCTTGCCGTACTGCGTTTCGACTACGGAAAAGATGCCGGCGCCGCTCGACCCTCCGCCTAGCGGGCTCGATGCTGCAGGGGCCGCCTGCTGCGCCTCGGCTTCCTGGGGGGCGAGCGCGGCGGCCGCAGCGCCTGCGGCTGCGACCGCAAGCGATCCAGCGCGCAGCATGTCGCGGCGGCTGAAAGCCGTCTCGTTGGTCTCTTTCGCCGGCGTCGATGTCGCGGACGATTTGGTGCGGTCTGTCATGGCGAAGACTCCCCGATTGCCGTCATGGCGGCGTGATTGCGGCGCTGACTGTCGGGGAGGCCGCTGCGAGCTTGCTCGCATGCGGAGGCAGCCAGCTTGGCGCAAGGGAATGGCCGCCAATCGCGCGACAAGTCAAGACTGACGGATTCTGCGCGGCTATTGTTTCGGCTTGGCGGTGTCAGGCGCTCTCGGGCGTTCCGCCAGGTGCTCGCCAAGTTGCCGGGCGATAATGTCCTCACGCACGGCCTTAAGAGTGGTAAGCACGTTCTCGACCATCTTGGGACGCGGGTAAGTGAATGTACTGACGGCCAAGGCACGGACCGCCATCGCCGTGGTCGCAGTGAGACCCTGCACCTCGTCGTCTACAAAAAGACCCGCATCCCGCGCCAGGCGCCCCACCAGCCGTCCATAATCGTCCGAGATCTGGCTCATGATCGGTGTAACGGCCTTGCGGATCTCCGGATCGCTGCGCGACCCGATGCGGACTTCGTTGCTGGCCGCCCCCTCAGGCATCCGGGCCGTCGCCCAGGCGAGGTCGATGACGGCCCGATAGCGCGGCAAACCCGGCGCCAATTTCGAGAGCGTCTCGATCCGGTAGGCCTTCAGCCGGCTGTAGGCGTATTCCACCGTCGCGACCAAAAGCGTCTGGCGGGTAGGGAAGTGGTGCATCATCGCGCCGCGACTCACCCCGGCTTCCTCGGCCACGCGAATGTTGGTCACTGCGCCGTATCCGACCGTTTCGAGGCAACGGATGGTGGCGTCGAGGATCTGTTTGCGAGTGGCGGCCGATCGGTCGACGTTCCGCCGCCGCTCGCGAACCTTGTCGAGCGTTGCGGTGTCAGCAGCACGAAGTTCCTGACGACGCCCGTCGCCTGGCATGTCGATCCCTCTTTGGCGCTTTGGTCCGCCCCTCGGCGATCCTACTACGCCCCTACTGCAAGCTCCAATATTCGCCCCGTTTCCTCTGGGTCTCGTTACTTCAGAAAAACAAACCGATTGGCCGGTATTGTGTTAATTCGCTTTTCGCGCATAGATCAAGACCACAGAAGCGCCGTCTGAAAAACCGCCATCGAGCAGAGCGCGTTCGAAGGAATGACATCGGCGGGCCACGCGGCGAGCGCATAGCTCGCGGATCCGTCTCGATAGCGCTTCTAATAAGTTTGCTCTTCCGGCCTCGTGAGAGGTCGCCGCAACGAGGAAGACTCAACCGATCGGTCTTTGGAAAACATTCCGGAGCCCGATAACCCCGAGAAGACTGCCCCCGGCTGAAAGGCCGGGGGCTGTTTCGTTTCAAGGGACTCGTGTTGCGCGAAAGCCGCAAACACGATTGTGAGGTGACAGGCAGCTGAAACGGATCGCGCGAACAGTTTTCCCGGATTCACAGCGACTAAGCGCGTTTCGAGAAGGTGAGTCGTGCGGCGGGCGACGAACGCGCGACAAAAAAACCTGCTGGGTGGCCGGTATTGTCATTCCTTTCCGATACGTCATAGTAGCTTTCGAACGGGGGAAGACCGTTCGTATAGGAACGCCATCCAAGCGAGAATGGCGTCAGGGGAGAGGAAACCAATGGCCATCAAGTCCCTTCGGGGCGCTTCTGCGCTCGCGTTGCTCATCGGCACGTCCGGCTTTGCGAGCGCTGTTGCGCAGCAGACGCCTGCACCGGCGCCTACGCCGAACACAACGCCGCAGACCACGACAGCGAGCCAGGCGCCTGCGCCTCAAGTGGCCAGCACTCAAACCGTCGATCAGACCGAGAAGAAGGACGAGACCGCCGGCGCGGAGAAAGTCGTCATCACGGGTTCGCTGATCGCGACCACGCCCGAAGACGCCCCGAAGCCTGTCGAAGTCTACGACATGAAAGACCTCGAGCAGCAGGGCACGCCAAACGTCACCGAGTTCATTCGCTCCCTCACGCTCTCCTATGGCGACGACCTCGGCTTCGGCCAAGCCTCGCCTGACGTCCCCCAAGGCACCGGCTTCGGTAACGCTAACCTCCGTGGCCTCGGCTCGAACGGCACACTGGTGCTGATGAACGGCAAGCCCCTGGCGCCCTGGAACGGATCGTTCGGCGCGGACGTCAACACCGTCCCGATGGAAGCCCTTCAGGCAGTCGAAGTTCTGAAAGGCGGGGCATCGGCCACTTACGGCGCCGGCGCCGTCGGCGGCGTGCTCAACTTCCGTACTCGCCGCGACATCGACAAGCCGCAGCTCTCGATGGAGAAGCAGTTCTACGACGGTTCGGACGGCTACTACAAAATCGACTTCCTGACCGGCTGGACCGGCGATGCTGGCAACCTCCTCATCTCGCTGTCGCACAGCCACGAAGACGAGATGTTCCAGACCGCCCGGGATTTCTCCAACCAGCCGTTCAAGATGGACCCGGCCATGTGGACGATCACGGGCTCAAACCCGGGTATGTTCCAGGCGAGCAACTCCAACTTCGTGACCAACACCGGCGCTATCACGGTGGCGACGGGCACCCCCGGTTTCCCGGGCATACGCGACCTGCGCAACGACGCTGATTGCACCGCCATCGGCGGCATCATCGCCAACGATCCAACGGTTGGGCAGAACAATGCGGTTGTCCTGGGCATCGCAGGCGCCAACAACAACAACTGCGCTTTCCCGCAGGCTCCATTCCAGAGCCTCGTGAACGACAACACGCAGACGCGCGCCTATGCTGAATTCAACGGCGACATCTCGGACGACATGGAGTTCCACTGGGACGTCAGCTACAGCACGTCGGACAGCCGCGAGGCCCGCGTGCCGATCGATCCGACATCGGTGCAGGCCATCGACCGGTCGGCCGACGTCGCCACCGGACGGCGCGGCTTCGCCGGCGGCGCTTGCACGAGCAACTGCGCCTACGTCATCCCCGTGCAAACGCCGGTGTGGACGACCACCGGCGTCCCGGCGACGACCGGTGTGACCTCGGTCCGCAACCCGTTCATCGACGACTTCATGACCCGCACAGGTACGAGCGCGGCGACCTTGCCGGCCACGGGCGCCTTGTACATGGGTGCGAACTGGCGGCCGTTCATGTTCGGCGGCAACCCGATGTACGGCGATGGCCGTCGCCGCGACCAGTTCGAGCGTGAAAGCCTGATCACCAACGCTGGCATCAAGGGCAAGTTCACCGAGGATACCTGGATCGGTCCCTGGCTGGCCGGCATCAACTACGACTTCTCCGGCCAGTACAACCAGTACATGAACACTTACCACCAGCCCGACATGTTCGCAGCGCGCCTGCAGAACGCCCTGATGGGCTATGGCGGCCCGAACTGCGACGCGATCGACCGCGTGCCGACGGACTACACGTCGGCGGCCTCCTATAACCGCACGGTAGGCATCCAGTCCTCGACCCTGCCGGGCACCGGCGGCTGTCAATGGTTCAACCCGTTCGCCAGCTCCTTCACTACCAGCGTGGTGAACGGCGCGGCCAACCCGCAGTTCAACGCGGGCGCGCCGGTGCTGATCGCCGGATCCACGGCGCGGCCGACCGGCTACCAGAACTCGTTCGAACTTAACGACTGGCTGTGGGGCGAAGGCGTCGCCGAGTTCAAGCTCGAGTCCGCCAACTTCAACGGCCTGCTGAGCGGGACCATCCCGGAAAGCACTTTCACCTTGCCGGGCGGAGAGATTGGCTGGGCCGTGGGCACTCAATGGCGTCAGGTCGAAGGCCGCCGCTCCCAACGCGACGACAACCTGGCCGAGCAAACCATGAACACGCAGGATTGCGTGTTCCCAGACCCGAACGTGGTCCAAAGCCCCGCCCAGAACCAGAATGCCTTCGGCAACGTTGGCTGCACCACGCGCGGCGCCCGCTACGGCACCGGCCGCCTCAACATCGTTGCGGCCATTCCGCCGACCTACTACGACAACCAGACGATCGCATTGTTCACCGAGTGGCAGTTCCCGGTCCTGGACAATCTGAACTTCCAGTACAGCGGCCGCCACGAGGAATGGAACGGCGGTGACCTCGTCGGCGACATCTATTCAGTCGCCGGCAAATGGCAGGTCACCGACAATCTCTGGGTCCGCTCCGACTACGGCACCAACTATCGGGCGGACAACGCGCTCGAACTGAAGCCGGGACAGCAGGTGTTCAACGCCGTCACTCAAGGCCGGTTCGGCGCTGGCCGTCTGGTCAACGAGAGCACGACGGTTCAGTCCGGCATCGGCCCCGAAGACGACACTACGTTCAACTTCGGCGTGGGCTGGGAGTCCGATCTCTTCGAAGGCCGCATCCGCGGCAACGTCAACTTCTTCGAGATCCTGATCGACGGCCAGGTGGCGACCACCAGCGCCACCACGGTCTACAACAACGTGTTCGGCATCAACACAACAGCCTGCCAGGCGAACCGCGCAGATACATCTGCAGTCTGCACGGCCTCCGGCGCTGTTCCCGCAACCGGTCTGCCGGCCTCCGCAGCCAACAGCCCGACGCAGTTTGTTAACTGCAACGCCAACTTGATATCGTTCGTCATCCTCACCGGACCTTGCGTGCAGGGCGTGACGAACTCGACAAATCTGCTGGAGACGCAACGCTTCACGCTCAACGGTCCGGGTTATGTGACCAACGGCGTCGACTATACGGTTGACGTTGCCTATCCGCTGTTTGACGGCACGTTCAGCGCCCAGGTCACCGCCACCCAGACGCTCGTCTACAAGGCGCGCGGCTACGATGTGAACGGCATCATCTTCGACGCAGGCGGCAAACGTCTCGGCCGGGCCAACTACACCTCGACCGGCAACGAGTCGCGGCGCTGGCGGGCCAACGGCCTGATCCGCTGGGCCAACGACACCCACAACGTCAGCCTGCGGGCGAACTACAACTCCGGCGTCTACAACGAGGCCTATCCGATCGGCGCGCTCGACAAGCCGATCGCCAACGTAGGACCCGGCGTTCCGGCGACGGTATACTCGACCTACGGCATCAATCCGAAGGAATACATGGATTTCGACCTGAACTACATCTACACCGCGCCGTTCTGGCAGGACCTGGAACTGCGCGCCACGATCCTCAATATCTTCGACAAGGATCCGTCGCCGGCGCAGGGCCGCTCCGGCTACTACACCGCAACGGGCAACCCGCGCGGCCGGATCATCGAAGTGGGCTTCACCAAGAAGTTCTAGGACAGCGTGAAGGGTTCCGTCCGGGCGGCCTTCCCGGACGGTCCTCTGTTCGGCTCCCGGACCAGTCTGGCCCTGAGCCGATTAACCCCGAGACTGCCCCCGCACCGCCGGTTCGGGGGCTGTTTCTTTTTCAGGGCGAAGCCTGAGGCTAGACTGAGCGGGCATCATTCATCCAATGGTCGCTACGGGCATGCACGACTGGGAAATCATCGCCTCGCGGGATCCGTTCTTTGGCGTGATCTGCTCGGAGGACTACCGCGCCGGTCGCATCGATGTGGAGGCCCGCGCGCGGTTCTATGCGAGCGGCGAACGCAACATTGCTCATGTGCTCTCCTTGTTCAACGCCGACCTGGGTGCGCGGCCGCAGGGACGGGCGCTGGACATCGGATGCGGACTGGGGCGCCTCAGCTACGCCATGGCGAAAGTGATGCCCGCCGTGGTCGGCTACGACGTATCGGAAACCATGATCCGCCTGGCGCGGGAAAACGCGCCGCCGAACCTCGACCTGACCACCCGGCTTCCCGACGGTCCCTTCGAGTGGATCAACTCCCTGATCGTGTTCCAGCACATCCCGCCGGCCGAAGGGCTCGCCCTTCTGGATGCCTGCCTGGAGCGGGCCGGGCCGCGCGCCTTTATCAGCATCCAGATGACAGGGTGGCGGACGGGAACGCCGCCTGCCCGAAACTGGCTCGCCCGCTTCCGGCGCTGGCGAAATGTCCGGATACACCGGCAATCGGGCAAAGCGGTCGATCCGCTGATCGCCATGCACGACTACAATTTCAGCGACGTGCTGAAATGCGTCATGTCGCGGGGTTTCGAGCGCGTTGTGCTCCGCCACACGGCCCATGGCGATCATCACGGCGCCTGGATAATCGGGCGGCGCGAGTGAGGAGGCGGCGGCTGGCGACATTCCTTTTCCAAAGACCGGCTATGGCGTAAAGCAGGCAGGACTGCCGAGGGAGTTTTCATGAGCGCGATAGAGCGGGTGGATCCGGCCGAAGCGGGCCTTAACGCCGAGCGCCTGAAGCGCATCCCGGCGTATTTCGATAGCTATCTCGAGAAGAAGAAGCTGCCCTGCGTGGCGTGCCTGGTGGCGCGGGGCGGGCAGGTGGCGCATCTCTCCTTCCAGGGCGCGACCGAGATGGGCGGGTCGCGGCCAATCGACGAGAAGACGATCTACCGCATCTATTCCATGACCAAGCCGATCACGTCGGTTGCGGCCATGATGCTGTTCGAGGACGGGGGCCTGCGGCTCGACCACGAGCTCTATCGCTACATCCCGGACTTCCAGGACGTCATGGTGTTCGATGGCGGCACTGCCGCGCAGCCCAAGCTGCGCAAGCCGGACAAGCCGATCACGATCCGCGACCTGTTCCTGCACACGTCCGGCTTGTCCTATTCGTTCCTGCAGCAGGGGCCGGTCGATGAAATCTACCGCAACCGCAAGATCGAGTACGCGAACCACACCGGCGACCTGAAGAGCTTCTGCGAACTCCTCGCCACCGCGCCGCTGGTTTTCTCGCCAGGCGACCGCTGGAACTATTCGAACTCAACAGACGTGCTCGGCCGCGTAGTAGAAGTCGTTTCCGGCATGCCGCTCGACGAATTCCTCCGGAAGCGCATCTTCGCGCCGCTCGGCATGGACGACACCTTCTTTCAGGTTCCGGAGGACAAGGCCGACCGGCTAATGGCCTGCTACTGGAAGATGCCGGACGGCAAAACCATCCAGAGCGATCCGGCCGGGCGCAGCAGCGCTTACATCAAGAAGCCCAACGTGTTCTCGGGCGGAGGCGGGCTGGCGTCCACCATCGGCGACTATTTCAGGTTCTGCCGCATGCTGGGCAATGGCGGCGAGTTCGAGGGCGTCCGCCTCCTGTCGCCCAAGACGCTCCAGTTCATGACTATGAACCATCTGCCGGGCGGCAAGACGATCGCCCAGATGGGCGACAAGACGTTCTCGGAAACGCGGATGGACGGCTCAGGCTTCGGCCTCGGCTGGGCGGTGACCACCGACGTGATCGCCACGACGCAGCCAGGGTCGCCGGGCACGTATTCGTGGGGCGGGATGGCCTCGACTTATTTCTGGATCGATCCGGTGGAGGACATCATCGCCATCCAGATGACCCAGCTTGCGCCTTCGTCGACCTATCCGATCAGGCCGCAGCTGCAACAGTTGGTCTACGCGGCGATCGACGAGTAGCTATCGTTAGACCGCGCCCTTCGGCTTCTTGCCGGACTTCTTGAGCGCGGATTGCTCCTCCCGGAAGCCCTTCGCCCAGCCTTCCTTGGCCGGCGCCTGGCGTCCGCGGGCGATGGCGAGCGCGTCGGCGGGCACGTCCTCCACGACGACTGAACCCGCGCCGACATAGCCGCCGGCGCCGATATTGACTGGCGCAACCAGCGCTGAATTAGAGCCGATAAAGGCGCCGGCGCCGATGACGGTCTTGTATTTGAAGAAGCCGTCATAGTTGCAGAAGATCGTCCCGGCGCCGATGTTCGAGCCCGCGCCGACTTCGCTGTCGCCGAGATAGGCCAGGTGATTGGCCTTGGCGCCTTCGCCGATCTTCGAGTTCTTCAGCTCCACGAAGTTGCCGATGTGTGCGTCCTTGCCGACGACCGATCCGGGACGCATACGGGCGAACGGCCCGACAATGGCTCCGGGGCCGATGTTCGCACCCTCGAAGTGCGAGAACGAGCGTATCACTGCGCCGGTCTCGATACTGACGCCAGGCCCGAAAACGACGTTCTGTTCGACCGTAACCCCTGGAGCGATTTTGGTATCGTAGCTGAACCAGACGGTTTCAGGCGCGAGCAATGTCACGCCCTCGCGCATCATGCTCTCGCGCACAGCCTGCTGGAAGTCCGCCTCGACCTGTGCGAGTTCGTGCTGGGAGTTGACGCCCTGCACATCGCGCTCGTCGCAAAGCGCCACCGCCGCCTTGAGCTTGCGGGCGCGCGCCAGGCCAACGAGGTCGGTGAGGTAGAACTCCTTCTTGGCGTTGTTGTTCTTCACGTCCTTCAGAAGGTCGAACATCAACTTGGCAGGCGCCGCCATGACCCCCGAATTGGCAAGTTCAATCTTGAGCTGCTCGGGATTGCAGTCGGCGGTCTCGACGATGGCTTCAAGCGAGCCGTCGCCTGCGGTGACCAGCCGGCCATAGCGGTTGGGCAGATCCGCTTTGAAGCCGAGAACACAAACGCTGGCGCCCTTGCCGAGCGCGTCGAACGCACGTTCGCAAGCTTCGGCTGTCACAAGCGGGGTATCGGCATAGAGCACGATGACATGCCCGTCGGCGGATTTGAGCGCATCTCGCGCCGCGTCAACCGCATTGGCGGTGCCGAGCTGCTGCTGCTGGATGGCGACGTTCTCGGCGCCGACGAGCTTGGCCGCGGCCGCGCTCAGCTCCGGCATGTCCGGGCCGATCACTACGACGCTTCGCTTGCAGCCGAGATCTTTCGCCAAGGCGACCGACCAGGCCAGCATGGAGCGGCCGCCGACCTCGTGCAGCACCTTCGGCCGCGGCGACTTCATCCGCGTACCTTTGCCGGCTGCGAGAATGATTGCAAAACGGTCGGTCATGTCCAACGCCTTCATTGGAATCGTTAGAACTGTGTGTCACCAGCCCGATAGCCGCAACGCCCCCCGCTGTCATCCCGGGCGGACCGCAACGGAGACCCGGGACCCATGGGTCAACCTGTACAAGCCTTAGAAATGGGTCCCGGATAGCGTCACGCGCTTCCGGGATGACACCGGAGAAGACTGGGCGGCGTCTACTTCACAGCCGACTGGCCCAGGACCATCGACGCCGACTGCAACGCCGCTTTGTACTTTGGCGCCTTTCCCGGCTGGAGCTTCTCCCACTCCTTGACGCCATGGGCCTGGAGCCACTCGTCGGGATAGAGCTCGAATATCTGGATCCTGTTGTCGAGCGCGTATTGGAGAAGATTGGTGATGTCGATCCTGGCGTGATTGGTCTTCCACGACGCGGTGATCGGCTGCATGGCGAGCGGAACGACGCCCGCATACTTCTTGTAGGCGGCGCACCAGTGAAGATCGGAATTCGGGTTGCACGACCCGGGTTTGGCGCCGGGCGCGGCGACGTTTTGAACGCCCAGGCTTTCGAACGACAACCCGACATGTTTCGCCGCCGCAGCGGCCGCGAACGTGTTCGCCAGTTCAAACTGCGTCTTTCCGCCCGGGATCGAGGGGAGCGCAACCACGATCTGATGATTTGTCGGGGCACTGCCCATCACATCGAGGATCCGCAGGGTGTGCGCTTTCCAGACATCGTAAGAGAACCCAAGCGCCCTGAGCGATTTGGCGCACGGACCTTTGTCTCCGTATGAACCCGGCGGGGCCACCGACTCTGCGCCCGCGCCGGTTGCAAAGCGCAGGTAACCGATGCCGTCCTTGATCGGCGAGGTGTTGCTGAAATGGTCGATGGCGCGCCTTATGAACGCGCTCCACATGGCTTCGAATTTCGGATTCCAATAGATAGGCAGTTTGGTGTCGCCGCAACTGGTGGTTGGTACCTGCGACATGACCCAGCGCGGGGTGACTTCGTCCTTGCCTTCGGTCGCCTCCGCGAAGAGGAAATTGACGGTCAGTCCGGCGTCGGTAAACGGCTTGGCCAGCGCTTCGGCCGGCGAGAAATCGTAGACGCCCTGCGTTTTTTCGAGATCCGCCCACCGCACGACGATGCTCGCGCCGCAGAGCGTCGGATCCTTGCCGATCACATATTTCTGCAGCAGCGCCGTCATGCGCTCGCCCGGCGCCCAGACATACATGCCGTGCGGCGCGTTTGGCATGGCGACCTGAGGGTTGGGCCCGGTACACGACGGTGCGACGGCGGCTGGCGGCGCCGCGTAGGCAGCCGAAAGACACACAGACCAAACGGCACTAACAATACCGGCGACAATACCTGTCGATCGCGCTTTCATAGCCACGTCCTCCGCGAAACTTGTATACGAGATGCCACCAATCATGGAAACGATGAGCCTTTCCGGCTGCACTATCGCCTTCGACCTCGACGGGACTCTTGTCGACACGGCTCCCGATCTGCACCGGGCGCTGAGCCACGTGATGGCGGCGGAGGGGCTGCCGCCGGCCAGCCTGACCGACGTCCGCAACCTTGTCGGCCAGGGCGCCGCCTCTCTCATTGCTCGCGTCTTCGCGGTTCATGGCGTTTACCCAACGCCCGAGCGGATCGACCAGCTCGTCGATGACTACACGGCCGCGCTTGTCGTCGACATCGCGGGCCACTCCACACCCTATCCGGGGTTGGTCCCCGCGCTGGAAGACCTTACAGCGGCTGGCGCCACGCTCTGCGTTTGCACAAACAAGCGCACCTATCTGTCGAACCTTCTTCTCGATGCCCTCGGCCTGTCGAAGCATTTCGCAGCGGTGGTTGGAGCGGATATGGTCAAAAGCCGCAAGCCCCACCCGGACCATTTTATCGCGGCAATCCGGGCGGCCGGAGGCGATCCCGCGCGGGCGATGATGGTAGGAGACTCGGCCTCGGACGTTGGAACGGCGAAAGCAGCGGGCGCGCCGGTGGTGGTCTACGCCTACGGTTATACGGACACCGCGCCGGAGCTGCTGGGCGCCGACGCGGTGTTTGGGCACTTCAGTGAGTTGGCGGACCTAGCGGTCCGTATGCTCGTTCCTCAGCCGACGCCGCGGACATAGCTTGCGGGCCGACCGATCTCGGCGGGCCGTCCGCCTTTCTTGCGGGGCGGCATGCCATTGACCATGTTGCTGCGAACGTCCGTTCGAGCGGACCGCATCGCGGGCACGAACCCGGCTTCCACAAGATTGATCGAGACGTCGAAGCCGCGAGTGCTCCAGTACTCCTCGATCTTGGCCTTCAGCTTGCGGGCGCCTTCCTGATCGCAGAAATCGCCGTTCATACACTTAGCTCCAGACACCTGAGACGCTGGGACAAGAACGCCCGAAACGCCTCTGTAGGTCCCTCCGTTGCTCCCGCTCGCGTTGCGATGTCGGGCGCAATGTCAACCTAGGAATGCAGTTGAGGCGGCGCATGAAGCCGACAAGGTATTTTGAAGATCAATTGTGGCAGGCGGGCGCGTTACTCGCCCGTAACATGAACATCCGTTGCCGGCCGAGGGCGCGGCAAGTTAAGGGAATCCGCTGAAGCCCTGAAAACGCGCGCGTTTGCGGAAAGTTCCTGTTTGGCTCGGTCGCCAGGATGGTGGGCGCGACAGGGATTGAACCTGTGACCCCTCCCGTGTGAAGGGAGTGCTCTCCCGCTGAGCTACGCGCCCCAGGAACCAGAGTGGGCCCCGAAGGAAGCGGTTCATAAGCGTCGGCTGCCTGAGGCGTCAAGTTTTTCGCCCGTTTCCGGAGAGGGCTGATGCCGATTTCCCGTAATCCCCGTTCCAGCCGAGTTCCAGTCCATCCTGTCCGGCTTGTGATCGGGTCCTTGCGCGCCGCCGGGCCATTTTTCATGGACAGGTCCGCCGCCTTCTGGGAAGCCTTGGCCGGGACGGGCGAAAGATAAAAAAGCCCACAGTGCAGTTGGAGGAGAGGCCGATGGGTCTGCTGGCGCCCAGCAAGATCACGTCCATGGACGATGCGCGGCGGCATCGCACGTACGCGCTGATCATGCTGATGCTGGTCTACGCCTTCAACTTCATCGACCGGCGGATCATGGGCGTGCTGGCCACGCCGATCAAAGCGGAGTTCAACTTCTCCGACGCTGAGATCGGGATGCTGACCGGCTTCTTCTTTGCCATCGTCTACACCGTCATTGGCGTTCCGATCGCCCGCATCGCGGACGCTACCAACCGCAAGTCGGTGCTGACCATTTCCTTAACGGTGTGGAGCGCGTTCACCGCGCTGTCCGGCATCGTCACCTCCAAGTTCCAGATGATCGGCGCCCGCATGGCGGTGGGCGTCGGCGAGGCCGGTGGCAGCCCGCCGGCCCATGCCATCATCTCCGATCTCTACGAACCGGATCGCCGCGCCCGGGCGCTGGCTATCTATTCCGCCGGCATCTATATCGGGACGCTGCTCGCCAACGTCGGCGGCGGCTGGATTTCAGACGCCAAGAACCTTGCGCCTGTCGCCGGGATGCTGGCGCCATTTGGGATCACCATTGAGAGTTCGGAGCTGTGGCGGGTGGCCTTCTTCATGGTGGGGCTCCCGGGCGTGCTGTTCGCCATTCTGATCCAGTTCACGCTGCGCGAGCCGCTGAAGGGCCTGTCGGGCGCCAAGCCGGTCGACAAGAAGTTCACGTTCTGGATGTCGTTCAAGCATCTGTGGAGCCTGAAATCGTTCCGCTTCTACGCTATCGCGACGGGAGCGGGCACCTTCGTCACCTACGGTCTCAACGACTGGATGGTGTCGTTCATGGAACGGACGCACCACCTCAACCGCACCGAGATCGGGTTCTGGTTCGGGATGGTGGCCGGCATTTTTGGGGCCATCGGCACCATCTCTGGCGGGCTGCTGGCGGACTACCTGGGCAAGAAGGACCGGCGCTGGTTCCTGTGGGTGCCCATGTGGGGCAAGTTCCTTGGCGGGCCGATCTTCCTCCTTGGCCTGTTCATGCCGACACCGACACTGAGCCTCATCTGCTATGGGGCGGGTCTCGTGCTGGCGGCCGCTTATCTCGGACCGTCGCTGGCGGTGACGCATTCGCTGGTGCCGCCGGGCATGCGGGCGATGTCGAGCGCGGTGTTGTTCGTCTTTCTCAACATCCTCGGCATCGGCCTGGGCCCCATGCTGGTGGGCTTCTGGAGCGACACAATGAACGATGTCGCGGCCTGCCCGATCAACGATGTGGCCGTGCAGGCGCTGCACGCCTGTCCGAGGGTGACCGACATGACCGGCGCATTGATCCGGGAAGGCATTATTCCGGCCAAAACGATACTGACGCCCGATGCGCTCAACACGGCGGTCGCGGGCGGCTTCGATTTCCGTCCGCTGCTTGAAGACAGCGGGAACATGTTCTCCAACCTGACCGGTCAGATCGGCACCGGCATCGCCGTGCTGCTCGCGGCTCTGGGCCTGATCCTGATGGCAATGAAGAAGGTGACGGTGCGCTGGGGCATCTTCATGGTCACCGCCGGCGTCGTGGCGTTCGGGATCGTGGCGTTCATGGCGGGCGCGCTGGACCTCACATTCAAGCAGTGGGTGTTCAGCCTGAGGAGCACGTTCCCGGGCATGGCCGCGCTGGGCGTGAACCAGGAATCGCTGCGCTGGGCGATGATCCTCTGCATTATCGTCACCTATCCGGTGGCGATCCTCTGGCACTTCGGGGCGCAGACCCTGCCGAAGGGCAAGCTCGATGGTGATGGCAACGCAGTCGCCGACGCCATCATCGAGGGCGATCCGACGGCCCCAAAGGTATAGGCGGAAGCACAGGCAGGGACGGATGAGCTTCCTGTCGCCCGGCAAGATCACGACGATGGATCAGGCGCGGTCGCACCGCGCCTGGGCCCTGTCGATCCTGGTCGGCGTCTACGTCTTCAACTTCATCGACCGGCAGGTCTTTTCGATCTTGCAGGAAGACATCAAGCGGGACCTCAACCTCAACAACACTCAAATCGGCCTGCTCAGCGGCCTCACCTTCGCCGCGCTCTACTGCACCATGGCCATTCCGGTTGCGCGCGTCGCCGACGCCAGCAGCCGCAAGGCTGTCGTCGCGGGTTCGCTGGCGGTCTGGAGCGTTTTCACTGCGCTTTGCGGCCTCGCCGGAAATTTCTGGCATATGTTTGGCGCGCGCCTTGGCCTTGGCCTTGGCCAGGCCGGCGGGAGTCCCCCGGCACATGCGATACTCTCCGACCTCTATGAAAAGCAAAAACGCGGCCGGGCGCTCGCGATCTATTCATCGGGTATCTATATCGGGACGCTCTTATCCTATTGGCTTGGAGGCGCGCTCGTCGACGCGTTCGACTGGCGTCTGGCATTCGTCATCGTCGGGCTACCCGGCGTGCTCTACGCCATCATTGTATGGACCACTGTGCGCGAGCCGCAGCGGGGGCTTTCGGGGCTGACGCCATCGAGCGGCGACATCACCTTCCTCCAGTCTTTCGCAAAGCTCTGGTCACTCAGGTCCTTCCGCTTCTATTCCATAGCCGCAGCCGCAGGGCTGTTCGTCACTTACGGCCTCGGCAACTGGATGCCGGCTTTCCTCCATCGCGCCTATGGCGATGCGTGGGGTTTTCCCGAATTGCAACGCCTGCTCGGCCTGTGCGGCGCCGACCAGGCCGCCTGCATCGCCATGAGCAACACCGAGGTCGGCCTGTTCTATGGAACAGTAGCCGGCGTCGCAGGCGCAATCGGCACCTTGCTCGGCGGATACCTTGCCGATCACAGGGGCGCCGCGGAGCGGCGCTGGTTCCTGTGGGTTCCGATGTGGGGAAAGATCGTCGCGGGCCCTCTTTTCCTTGCAGCGATGTTCGCGCCGAACGCTGAACTGTCCTTGCTGTTCTACTTCCCCGCCATCGGCCTGGCGGTGATGTATCTCGGGCCGACCCTGGCGATCACGCACCATCTCGTGCCTGCGGGTATGCGGGCGATGTCGAGCGCGGTGCTGTTCTTCATCATCAACATGGCCGGCCAGGGCTTCGGCCCGACCGTGGTTGGCGCACTGACGGACTGGCTCAACGCCAACACCGGTCTCGGCCAGTTGTCTCTCCGATGGTCGATGGCGGCAGCTGTGGTGGCGATGTATCCGCTGTCCATCCTGTGGCACTGGGGCGCGCAGGCGCTTCCCAAAGGCGAGCTCGACTCCGATGGACGCAGCGCCACGGAAGAGGCGCTGGTCCCCGGCAATCCCAAGGCAAGCGGCCCGGCGGTTTGAAGCCGGAGTCTAGAGGCTCGGGTTGATCAGATATTTCTCACCGGTGGCGCGTTTAGCGTAGCCGGCAATGTGCTCGAGATTGAGCACGTCGCGCAGCGAGATCGTCTTGGTGTAGTGGCTCGCGAAGGTGGTCTGGAGCTCGGCCATCACCCGCTGGCGCAGGCGCGCACTGTCCGCCGGACCGATCTTCTGCAGGAACGGCGTCAGCAGCCAGCCAGCGACCGCCCACGAGAAGCCGAAGGACCGCGCCAGTTCCGTCGGGCCGGTGTCGAGCGCGCCATAGATGTAGAGCTGCTTGAACGAGTTGGAGCCGTAGCGGCTGAACGTGGTCATCTTGGCGACCGCTGCCTGCTCCATCGCCGACAGGATGTTGCTGCCCAGCTTGCCGCCGCCGATAGCGTCGAAGGCGATCGTGGCGCCGGTCTCAGTGACGGCCTTCACCAGGTCGCCCATGAAACTAGGCGAGGTGGAGTCGACCACATGCTTGGCGCCGATCTCGCGCAGGATGCTTGCCTGCTCCCCGCTGCGCACGACGTTGACCAGGCCGATGCCGTCCTTGAGGCAGATCTTCTGCAGCATCTGTCCGAGGTTGGACGCGGCCGCCGTGTGGACGAGCGCGGTATGGCCTTCGCGCCGCATGGTCTCGGTCATACCCAGCGCGGTGAGCGGGTTGACGAAACATGAAGCGCCGTCGGCGGCGGTTGCCCCCGCGGGAAGCTGCATGACCGCTGCGGCCTTCAGCGTCCGGTACTGTGCATACATCTCGCCGCCGATCATCGTGACCAGCTTGCCTAGAAGCGCCTGCGCCTCGGGCGACGAGCCGGCTTTCACCACGGTGCCAGCGCCTTCGTTGCCGACCGGCAGGGACTGGTCCACGCGCGGCCCGAGCATCGCCATCAGCTTGTCAGGGATGGACGCGGTAACGACCGGCATGTCCTTCGTTCCGGACGCCTTGGCCGTCTTGATGTCGGCCGCGCTGAGCAAGAGGCCGAGATCGGACGGATTGATGGGCGTCGCCTCGACGCGGACAATGATTTCGTCCGCTGCTGGTTCCGGAATAGCGACCTTCACCAGCGAGACTTCGAGCTCGGCGCTCTTCTTCACCAGAGACCGGAGTTGGAGACCTTCTGCTGGAACCGTCATCTTGAAACTCCCTGCCATCACCGCTCCATCCCTAGCATGCCGCAGAGCCGGGGACAGCATCACCTGAGGTGAACACACACTTCAGTGCGTCGGCCAGGAAGGTTCAGCGGGCGCGGCCAGAAGCCGGCTGGGATCATCGATCGCTTCGGCTCGGGCCATTGCGACGAATAGCGCGGCGAGGATGCCGGCGCAGGCCCATAGCCAGTCGTTCCAGAGATCGAAGGAGAGGCCAATGGCCAGGAACTGGCCGGCCAGAGCCGCGGCAAGGAAGCCGGCGACGCCGAGGCGGCGTGGCTCCGGCATGCGGAAGGCGACCATCAGGATCATCAGCGCGAAGATGGTGGCGCCGAAAAGCCCCGTCTCCGTCCAGATCTGCAACGCCATGTTGTGGGGATGAAGAGCAAGACGGCCGGCAAAAGGACCTGCGGGGATGGCTTCTTCCATGGTGCGATAGGCGCCGAGGCCGTGGCCGATGAACGGCGACTTCTGGATCTGGTCGATCACATGCTTCCAGATGGTGAGCCGCCAGTTGATCGAGTTGGTTACAGTGGCGGCGCTAGCGCCCGCCGACAGGATGCCGAACAGGAAAGGCGCGGCCATCACATAAGCCGCTATGCCGAAGCCGATCAGCCTGAAGCCCGATCGCGGGAACAGGCGGACGACGGCGACGGCGGCAAGGCCGACTCCGACCGACAGGATCGGGCCGATCACATCCCCCATCGCCAGCACAGCGACCACGACCGCGAACACGACGACCTCGACGACCAGCGCGCGTGAAAAGGAAAGCTGGCGGCCGAAACCGACGATCAGGAAGGGCGCGGCGAGGGCGAGGATGATTCCGTTGCGCGCAACGTTCTGGAAGCTTTCGCCGCTGGTGGCGGCGACGGGCGCCGCAAAAGAGGTAAGCCGGACGGCCTGGTCCTGAAAGAGGATCAACGCAGCGACCACGACCAGCTGCACCACGATGGCCCAGGTGGCCACGCTTATTACCCTGCGCGCCGGCGTGCCGCCGAGCTTGCCAGCGGCGGAGATCAGGATGGCCGACCACATCAGCGCCAGCCCGAGCCGGTAGACGTCATAACGCACAGCGAATTTCATCGTATGGAAATCGAGGTCGAAGGGTCGGACCATCTCGCGCGGCGACCACATGATGGACGCGCCGGCGAAGCCGAGGAAGGCCACGATGCCGATCATGTAGATCTGCGGGCGCAAACGTAGCAGCGTGAACGGCAGGCACAGGATCGCCGCGACCGCAACGAGAGGCGAATACCCAAGGCCACCGGCAAAGGCGATCAGCGGCCAGAACGCTCCGACGCCGATCAACACTAACTGGATCACGCACGTCACCGACGCAAAAGCGCCGCCCTGCCCGTGACGAGTCAAACAGGCGATCGTTTCATTTTGCAATCGCGCCGGACGCGTACGGCGGTGGATGGCCGGGATTATTTCGTCTCGGCGCAGAGACGTATCGGAAGCGAAAGAGTCCGCGTGGGGGTTACACCAGCGCGCGGATCGAACGCCTGCGCCAGACCAGCCAGTAGTACGCGCCTTGCATCAGGAACATGGCTGTGAACGAGGCCGGGTAGCCGATCCACACGCCGTCGATGCCGATGGCGTGGCTGAGGAACCAGGCGACGGGAACCTCGACCGCGATGATGGCGAAGATGCCGATGGCGGTGGGGGCCAGCACCGTCCCGCTCGAGCGCATCATCCCCGAGAAGACAACCGCAAAGCCGAACACCACCGAACTCCACAGCACGATCTGGAGGAGATGGTTGGTCAGCTCGATCACTTCGGGGTCGGTAATGAAGGCGGCGATAATGGAATGCGAGAACAGGTAAACGATGACGACGCCCGCGCCCGTGATGATCGTGTTGAGCATCAGGCCTGTGCGGGTGATCGCCCAGAGCTGGTGCGTGCGGCCCGCGCCGATTGCCTGCGCGCCGAGGATCGACGAGGCGATCCCGATCGACATGGCCGGGAACTGCACATAGGCGAGCACCTGGTTGATCGCGCCATAGGCGGCCGTCGCGTCGGAGCCATAGCTGTTGGCAAGGCCTAGCAGCACGATCTCGGCCAGCGCCATGATCACCATCTGGAACCCCGTCGGCACGCCGAGGCGGAACACAGTGGCGAGCACTTTCGGCTCGAGCTTGAGATGCCTGAGCAGCGCGGCGTTGGGGGCAAGCACATGATTCTTGCGCAGAAGGTAAGTCGCCAGCCAGCCCAGCGACACGACCAGCGACACCAGCGAAGCGACCGCCGCGCTGGCGACGCCAAGCTTGGGCAGGCCGAACCAGCCGGCGACGAAGGCCGGCGTGACGATCAGTCCGATGACGGTCGAGACCAGCAGCGTCCACAGCGGCGTCATCGTGTCGCCTACGCCGCGCAGGATCGACGTCACCAGCAGGAAGAGGAAGAACGCCGGCATGGAGATCATCATGATGCGGGCATAGTCGGTGGCGGGTCCGAGGATGTCGTGAGGCGTCTGGAGCGCGACCATGAGCTGCGGCGCGAACAGCCCGCCGAGCACGGCGATGACTGTACCGAACACCATCGCCAGCATGAGCGCTGCGCCTGCGACGGCGCGCACCCGCTCCATGTCGCCGCGGCCATAGGCCTGGCCGATCATCACGGATGCGCCGGCGCCGAGGCCGATCACGAAGGCCATGAAGAAGAAGATGACCGGGAAGAACACGGTCGCGGCGGCGAGCGCCTCAACGCCTAACATCTGGCCGAGGAAGACGTTGTTGATCGTGCCGGACAAGGACTGCAGCACGTTCGACAGCATCATGGGCATGAGGAAGACGAGGAAGGTGCGCCACAGCGGCAGCGGCGCCTTCGGCGGCTGGCCGGGCTGCGCAGGCGGCGGATCAAGCGGCGCCTTGGCGGTTTCGAGGGTGTCAGCGGTCACGGGGAAGGGTCCTGTTTGATTGTTGTCAGGCGTGACGTGCAGAGAAGGCGGCGGAGGCAAGCGTGCGGGCGTGGTCGCGAACGTCGACAGCCCAGGACTCGGTCAGTTGAGCAAAACGCACTGCATCGCCGGCAAAGAGGGCGCGGTTAGCTTCTTCGTAGTTTGGCCAGTCCCCGGCGATCGCAGAGAGGAAGCGATAGGCCGCTTCCTGCCGGGCGCGCAAGGCTTGACTACGTCCTTTTGTACGACGCGCTTCGTCGACGAGACGCCGCAGGGCGACCGATGCGCCGCCAGGCTGGGCGTTGAGCCAGTCCCAGTGGCGGGGAAGCAAGGTGACCTCTCTTGGGACAACCCCGAGTCTCGGCCGCCCAGGCCCACGCTTGGCCTCGGCAGGCGTATCCTCCGCAGGCGTAGGCGGAGCGCTGGAGAATCGGGCGCGGATGTCCTTTTCCGCGCCACGCAGGTCGAAATCGAGCTGCTGGCCCGTTGTATAGTCGAACACGAGAATCGGATGCCGGCCGTTCTGGGCCTGCCGGCGGCGCACGGCGAGCGCGACATCGGCCGCCGCTCCGGCGGCGATGCGGCGGCTGTTTTCAAAGGCGATGCAGGCGGGCTGGTCGGTCATCGCAAGCTCCGGACAGGCGAGGGGTATTATCCGGGTGAAATCCCGATGTCAATTATACCCGGGTAAAATAATCGGGGCAAAAGTGCATCCGATTGACACCCGCGGCCACGGATGATCGCGTCAACTTCAGGGGCGTCGAAAATGTCAAAGAAGAGCACTTCAAGGGGGAAAGGGCGTGGTCTCCAGAAATCGCTCGAAGGGACAAACTATTCCGGGCTGATCGAAATGATTGATTGGAGCGCCGTGCCCAATCGATCTTTGATCGTGGCCTTCTTTTGGGTAGCCGCCGCCGCATTCGGCGTTCCCTTGCTGATCCTTGCGGGACTCCTGCTCGTTGATGGCTTTCTGTATTCGGCAAACTACGAGTGGGCGCTCGTGCTCAGCTCACCGATATTCGCCACACTCTTTCTTCTCTTTTTTGTTCTTTTGCCGTTGGCGATCTCGTTCAACGTTTTTGGCGCATGCGTTGCGAAAGCCAAGCACGAGCTGGCCAAATTTCCCGAGTTGGCGCTTTTCGACATTCGACGGCCGAACCTCTATTTCCGTAGGTTTGCCGGTGAGATTGAGCCACTCGGCTGGCAGAGAAACCGGCCGCGCATGTCGATGATCCTTTGGGTGATCGGCTTCCTTCTCGCTGGTTGGCTATATTTCCTCATCAAGACATTGATTGGTCTTGCGTTGAGCTCTCGGGACAAGTCCTTCGAGAATCTGCTTGCCAAGTCGGTTTCCAGCAAAGGTCCACTTCTTTGCCTGAGCGATCCGAAGCGTCGCTCCGGAGGGGGCGAGGCAATGCGTCTGCCCATTCGTGCTGAAGTTTGGCAGGACGCGGTGAGTCGCCTTCTCGACGAAGCAAACATTGTTGCCGTGCGATATGTATCGGGTGATCACCTGTCGTGGGAGGCCGAGCGAGCACTATCCGGCCAGAGGCATCCGCTATTGATCTGGGTGCCAAATCTTCCGAGGGGTTGGCGCGAGGTTCAGACGACGGACCACGAAGGTCCCAAGTGGATGACTACGGGCTATTCCGTCACGCTGTCCCCGTGGATCCGCGATCTTCTGGCCAAAGCGGAACCGATACCGGAGCCGGAGAACAACGACACTTCCTTGGTGGTGCTCGCTCTTCCGAACGGCGAGGTGAAGGCGAAGCGGTGCGAACCTTCGTGGGGCGGCGTCCAATCAGCCATGGAGGTTGCAGTTTTGGGCGCCAAACTCCCGAAAACCAGAAATCCACATTCGACGGAGGATAAAACTGGTCTGTTGAAGCTTGCGTGGCTGCTAATCCACGCAGCGCCGGTGTGCGCGCTGGCATTGGCGAGCACATTTCTGGTCATGTGGTGGACCGCGACGGGTCTCTTCGCCCCTTACTATTGACCCCTTGCAGCACGGCGCAGAGAGTGCCGCGCGGCAAAGGAGCGGGGCATGAAACTCAACGTCATCGTGGACTGCACGCCGGAGGAGGCGCGCGCCTTCCTGGGGCTGCCGGACCTCACGCCGGTGAATGAAACACTGGTCGCCGCCATCAAGCAGCGCATCGAGCAGAACATCGAACTGGTCAGCCCCGAGTTCTACCTGAAGCAGTGGTATTCGATGGGCGGCCAGGCCACCGACTCGTTCATGCAGATGATGGCAGCCGGCGCCCGCGCTGCGACAGGCGATGCGCCGGCCAAGAAGGGCTAGGCGGCCAGCGAACGTCGGCCGCCTCCTGCCTCACTGCGGCTGCACCGACTCGAAATAGGCGATCACCTTTTTCAGCGTCTCCGGATCCTTGGCGAACTTGATCTTCGCTTCCGCGATCAGGGCATTGCGCTTCTTTGCGGTATCGGCGGCGTTCGCCGCCTTGATACGCAGACGGACATCGGCCTCGGTCTTCGATTTGTACTGGGCCATGGTCGCCGGCGCGATGGCGACCGGCTTCACCGACATCTGAACGGCCGGCTTTGTACCGCCAGCCGCCACCGAGAAGCCCTTGCCCACCGGCTTGAACGCCGACGCCGCAACGGGCTTCAGGATCAGGGCGCCGGGCGCGATGCGGATCGGCTGAGGCGGAGGTGCGCCGAGCTTGGCTGTCAGCCTGTCGAGGTCGGCCTTGTTCCTGGTCTCGACTGCGGTGCCGAGAAGCTTTTCGATGTCCTCGGCCAGAACCTGCTGCTGTTTGATCTTGTCGACCGCTTCCTGCGTTTCCTTGCGCTTTTCGGCGAGCTTGGCGTCCTCTTCAGCGGCTTTCCGGGCGACTTCGGCGTTGCCGTCCGCCTCGATGCGGTCGAGGGTCGCGACCGCGGCCGCGATCATGGCGGCAGTCAGCAGCGGATCAGGCGGCGGCAGCGAGCCGACCAGGCCGACGATCGGCGCGATCAGGCTGGCTTCGAATGCGGTGCGCATCACCTGGGCGCCGGTCTGCCCCACCTGGCGCAGCGGGTCGGTTTTCTCCTGCTTCATTTTTGCTTTGGCGGCCGCCGCTTCCTGGTTGAGCTTTTCGACCTGCTCCTTGGCGCGCTGGGCTTCCGCCTTGAGCTTGGCTTCGTCGGCCTTCGCCACCTGCTGAGAAGCCTGCGACTGTCCGCTGCTTCCTGCCGAAGCGGCGGCGCCCGTGTTGGCCTGCACGCCCGGTGCATTCCGGATCGCAGGCGTGGTCGCGGAGCGGATATTCGCCGCGGCCGTCGGGCTCACCACTATGTTCAGCTTCTGCAGGGACGCATTGACCTTGGTGAACGCTGCCTGGGCGCCGTTCGCGGCGGCGGTGCTATCGGCCTCGGCCTTGGCTGCATCCTGGTTGGCCGTGTCGGTGTAGAGCTTGGCCAGCCTTTCCTTCTCGGCCTGCGCCTGAGCGCGCGAGGCTTCCGCGCGGTTCTTCAGGTTATTGAGTTCGTCGACCGCCGCGCTTACCGCGCAGGAGAGGCCGCCTGTGGCGACCGCCGCGGCGCAGCTCCAGAAATCGTTGCAGCAGTCAGCGCGCGCCGGCTGCGTGGTCGCGAGGGCGATTCCAAGTGCAATAACGCTCGTGCTTACAATGCGCATGATTGGCTCCCCATGTCCTGTCCAAGACGGGCGGGAGCCTCCGCCCGTTCCCCCTGGAGATCAAGCCAGTCGGCTCAGCGTCAACTGCATACGAAGCCGTGCTTTCCCATTGGCCCCCAGTCGGCTTAGAAGGAACTGAAAAGGCAAGGAATTGGGCGGGCATGTCCGACATTGCTCAAGCTGATCGGGCCAAACGCAACGCGGCCGAAGCGGCGCTGAAGCTGGTCGAGCCTGGCATGGTGTTGGGGCTGGGCACGGGCTCGACTGCGGCCATCTTCGTGCGCCTGCTGGCCGAGCGTGTGAAGCAGGGCCTCGACATCGTCGGCACACCGACGTCGGAAGCGACCGACAGGCTGGCCCGCGACCTCGGCATCCGCATCGTCGACCCCAACGAGCTGGCGCATATCGACCTAACGATCGACGGGGCAGACGAATTCGATCCTGAGCTTCGCCTGATCAAGGGCGGCGGCGCGGCGCTGCTGCGGGAGAAGATCATCGCCGACGCCTCGACCCGCATGGCGGTGATCACCGATCCCAGCAAAGAGGTCGCCAAGCTCGGGCGCTTCCCGCTTCCTATCGAAGTGAACGCTTTCGCGGCTGACCTGACGCGCCGACAGGTCCATGCAGCAGCGGAGCTCGTGGGGCTGTCGGAAGCCACCTCCTCCTGGCGCATGGCTACGGGCGAGGCCCTGCTGCGCACCGACGGCGGCCACATGATCCTAGACCTCAAATGCGTGGTGATCCCGGACGCCGACGAACTGGCGGATGCGCTGGACAAAATCCCTGGCGTGGTGGAGCACGGGCTGTTCATCGGCTATGCCGATGTGGTGATCGTCGGCGAGGAAAACGGCGCCCGCATCATCGAGCGGAAAACCTGAGGACGGACGAAGAAAAGGAAACTGTGATGAGAGCAGTGTGGGTAGCTGCGGCGGCATGCGCGCTGGCGGCGTGCAGCCAGGGCGGCGTAGCAAGCGGCGGCGCGACCGAGGAAGCGGTGGCGGCGAAGATCGTCGATGCGGCAGGCGTACTGGACCTCGGCGAGAGCACGCTCAAGGAAGTGGTCAACGCGCAGATCCAGCTCGTGGGCTACGATCACCCTAACCTGACGCCGGAGCAAGCTGAACAGCTCGCTGCGGCGATCAAGAAGAATATCGACGAGGCGATGCCGAACCTGAAGAAGGAAATGTCCGGCTTCCTGGCGGAGACCTTCGATAAGAAGGAGCTGGACACCTACTTTGCTTTCGTCGGCTCGAAGGAAGGCGAGCAGGTGAAACAGAAGATCCCGACAGTGATGGAAAAGAGCATCGCCGCGGCCGACCAGATGACGACAGCGGCTGTGCAGAAAGCGCTCACCGACCTCAAGATTCCTGAAGCCGCTCCGCCCCAGCCGGCGCAGCCCGAACCTGTCGTTCCCGGCGTCGTCAAGAAGCCTACCGATCCGCAATGATGGTCGCGGCGATGTGCTGCAAGACGTCTGCGGCGCAGGCTTGATGCTCGTCTTCCCGGTGCTAGCTTCCCGGCCACACCGGCCGAGCCACGCCGGAAAGGGGAATTCAGGAGAGGACTTATGAAGATTCTTGCAGGACTTACGGCAATCAGCGCGCTCGCCCTTATGGGCGCGGCGTGGGCTGCGCCTCCGGGCGTGACCGAGAAGGACGGCGCTTTCGTCGCTCCGGACGGCAAGCCGCTCTACACCTTCGCGCGCGACACGGCGCCGGGCAAATCCGCCTGCAACAACCAGTGCGCCACCGCGTGGCCGGCGCTCGCCGCCGCAGCCGATGCGAAAGACGACGGCGACTGGACGGTCGTGGCCCGTGACGATGGGTCGAAGCAATGGGCCTACAAAGGCAAGCCGCTCTACACGTTCGCCCGCGACACGGCCGGCGCGGCCGCGACGGGCGTTTCGGCCAACTGGCCGCTCGCTACGAAATAAGACGTCCATCGAGGGACTGAAGGCGGCCCCGGGAGCGATTCCGGGGCCGTTTTTCATTGTGAGACACCGGACCGGCGCATCAGAAAATCTTATGACACGCTTGCCGCTCTTGGAGCGGCGAGACGGGACGGCTACATCGGACCGGCGGCAGGCAGGGACCATCCATGGCCTTCGACTACGATCTTTTTGTCATCGGCGCCGGGTCTGGCGGCGTCCGGGCCTCCCGCCTTGCGGCAATGGCGGGGGCCAAGGTCGGCGTGGCGGAGGAAGACCGCGCCGGCGGAACCTGCGTCATCCGCGGCTGCATTCCAAAGAAGTACATGGTCTACGCCAGCGAGTTCGGCCGCTCGCTCAAACATATGGAAGGCTATGGCTGGAAGGTCGGCGAGCCCGTCTACGACCACAACCTTTTCATGGACCGCATGCACCGCGAGATCGACCGGCTCTCCGGCATCTATGCGCGCAACGTCCGCAACGCCGGCGCCGAGCTGATCGATGACCGCGCCGAATTCATCGACGCCCACACTCTGCAGCTGAAGAAAGCCGGCAAGACCATCACCGCCGGCAAGATCCTGATTTCAACGGGCGGCAAGCCGGTGATGCCGAAGGAGGTGAAGGGCATCGAACACGCCATCACGTCCGACGCCATGTTCCACCTCAAGGAACTGCCTAAGCATATCCTGATCATCGGCGGCGGCTACATCGCCGTCGAGTTCGCCGGCATCATGAGTGGCCTGGGAGTCACCACCTGCCTGGCCTACCGAAAGGATGTGGTGCTGCGCGGGTTCGACGACGACGTACGCACGCACGTGCAGGAGGAGCTGAAGCGCAAGGGCGTGAAAGTGATCACCAACGCCGAGCCGGAGCGCATCGAAAAGACCGGCGACAGGCTCACCACATACTTCACCAACGGCGAGAAGGTGACGGCCGACAAGGTCCTGTTCGCCATCGGCCGCGAGCCCAACACCGCGACGCTCGGCCTCGACAAGGCCGGGGTGGAGCGGAAGAAGAACGGCGCCGTGGCGGTCGATGACTACTCGCGCACCAACGTCCCGCACATCTTCGCCATTGGCGACGTCACGGACCGGCTCAACCTGACGCCCGTCGCCATCCGCGAAGGCCAGGCCTTCGCGCAGACCGAATTCATGAACCGGCCGACGGCGTTCGACCATGCCGATGTGCCCCATGCGGTCTTCGCCCAGCCGCCAGTCGGCGTCGTCGGGCTAACCGAGGCCGAGGCGCGTAAGCAGTTCGGCATGGTCGACATCTACAAGACCAAGTTCCGGCCGATGAAGGACATGCTCACGGGCGATGAGGAACGCGTCCTGATGAAGATCGTCGTCCGGGCCGAAGACGAACGCGTCGTCGGTGTCCATATCGTCGGGCCGGACGCGCCGGAGATCATCCAGGCTGTCGCGATAGCGGTGAAGATGGGCGCGTCCAAGGACGATTTCGACCGCACCTGCGCACTCCACCCCTCGATCGCTGAGGAGCTGGTGACCATGCGCGAAAAATTCATCCCGCCGGAATTGAAGCCGATGCCCTAGGCGGAAAAGCCGCTGCCAGAGATTGGCCATGCGGCCCCGAACGGGTGTATAATGTCGGCCATGTCCCAAGCTTACGACCCCAGAGCAGGCAAGCGGAAGAACGTCCTCGACTGGAGCTGGACCGGTTTCGACCTCCTGCTGGTTCTGGGCGCGCTGATCGCCGGCTCGCTGATCTGGTTCATTCCGGCCTTCTGGGACACGCCGGAGCTCCGCGCCTTCTACCAGAGTCAGAAGGAGCTCAAGGCGCAGCGGCTCGCCATCGAGGCCGAGGAAGCCAGGATCAAGAAAGAGAACGAGGAGCTCGGCATCGTCTACCTGCCGCCTCCGCCGCCGAAGACCGCCACGGCGCCCGCCGCGAAGCCTGCGACTAAAACCCCGGCCAAGCCGGCCTCGAAGAAAAAAGACAATTAGGTCTCTCCAGGCGCTTCCCAGGGCGCCATCCACAGCCTTCCCTTGACCTTGGCGGCGAACCGGCCGACCCATGCCGGGCACATTTCCCGACTTGTTTCAGATCAGTGTCTAGTGGAGTTGGTCGGTGGCCCCGCGCACGGTTTCTGTCGTGAACATGAAGGGCGGGGTGGGCAAGTCGACCACCGTGGCAAGCCTCGCGGAGGTGCTGGCGTCCGAAGGCGTGCGCGTCCTCGTCATCGATCTCGACCCGCAGTCCAACGTCTCGATGATGCTGGCTGGCCAGGATCGCTGGATCGAACTGAAGCAGCGCAACCAGACCATCGACGAATACTTCAACCAGTATGTCTATGGCGGCGAGCCGCGCTTCTTCCGCGATTTCGTCGCCCACAAGGTTAGCGACATACAGGGCGAACCGCCGCTCGACCTGCTGATCGCTACGCCCGAATTCCGCTACATCGAACGCCACGCGCTGGAGAAGTGGGTGAGCCAGGGCTTCGACATCCGCCAGCTCAATACGCGGTTCTCGCGGCTCACGCATTCGGCGATCGAAAACGTCGCCGACAGCTATGACCTGGTGCTGTTCGACTGCCCACCAGGCATTTCGATGTTCGCGGAAGCGGCGATCGAGCTTTCCGAATTCATCGTCATCCCGACCATCGCCGACTATGTCTCGCGCCTCGGCATCTTCGCTTTCCGCAAGCGCGCCCTCCGCGCCATGGAGCAGCGCCGCTTCACCGACGAACGCATCTGGACGCTGATCACCAAGTACGAAAAGTCCAACACCCTGCATCAGAGCGAAGCGGCGATGCTCAAGGATCAGTTCAACGTGTTTGATACGCGCATTCCGCAGGCCGAGCAGATAGCCCGCGCAGCGGAATGGTCGGACCGCAAGCGGACGATCGACCAGAAGTATGGCGATGCAGCCAATGTGATCCGCAAGTTCGCCGGCGAGTTCCGCGAACGGGTAGGGCTCATATGATCGACAAGACCCTTGCCGGCGTCTTCAAGGTGGTGACCGACGAGGCCGCGGCCAATCCCGCCTTCGGCAAGCGCATGGAAGAGGTGCTTGCTAAGTTCGCCAAGGACTATGCAGAGCGCCAGCTTGCCGAGCGACGCATCGCCGAATTCCATCCCTTCATCGAATACAAGAAAGGCTCGCCGGAAGACTTTATGGCGCGCCTGATGAAGTTCGACGCGCAGGAGCTACGCGCCATTCTCGAGAAGCATCATCTCGATCCGGCCCAGGCGCTGAAGGGCAAACAGTCCAAGAGATCGCTGGCGGCTCACATCCTTCAGGCGGCGCAGAAGCGAACGCAGCGCGACGCGAAGCTATTCGAGTACTAACTCATGCTCAACGTAGTCTGGCGCTTCCACGTGACGAATGAGAACCGCCAGGCTTTTGAGACGGCCTACGGGCCGGAAGGTCCATGGGCACAGCTCTTCGGCGAAAGCCCCGACTATGACGGCACGGATCTCCTTCGCGCAGACGACGGCGTCTATCTCACCATCGACCGCTGGACGGATGCGCGCGCCTACGACGCGTTCATGACGCTCCATCGCGCCGACTACGCGCGCATCGACGCTGAGTGCGAGGAGCTGACCGAGGAAGAAACGCTCATCGGCCGGTTCGAAGCGGTGACGTAGCGTTTGCGCAGAAGCCCTCGTCCTTCGAGATGGCGTCACGCATCATCTGCGCTCGGCGAGAGAATTCGCCCTACGCCTCCTCAGGATGAGGGCTGCACTCGCAGCGGCCCAATAGCCCGCATCCTGAGGAGCCGCCGGGCAGGACGTTCTAGCGAGCACGAGCGGAGAGTAGCGGCGTCTCGAAGGACGAGGGCGTGCTCACCGACGCCCGAATTATGTTTCCGCAACCTGCCTCGAACGCAGCGAAACCCAGCCGAATCTGAGGGGGTGTCTGAAGGCCGGCAACGCGCCCGAGCCCTGCAGCACAAGGCCAAACCGCGCGTCCGAAGGGGGAGGATAACTTGAGCGCTGTCCTTACCCTTCTCCCGCGGCCGCATACTCGCGGGCATGAACCTGCGCAGGCTTCCTCTATGGCTGGTCTGCGACGTGGCTTCCTTTGTGGGCGTGATGATCTCGTTCTGGATCTTCTTCGCCCGCTTCTCCGAGGCGACAGCCCGCCTCGAGAAGGATCCGCGTTGCGCCAAGGCCGACTTTCCGCTGCTGGCCCACCTGCTGGCGGCGGCCGAAGCCATGCTGGAGCACGCCATCCTGCGCCGGGCCTTCAAACTGGCAGGCCTCAGGCCCGGCGAGGTCCGCATCCCCGACTTCATGCCCGCCAGACACCGCCGCAGCTTCTGCCGCCGCCTGCGCGCCTATCTCGACGCTATCGACAACCTGACCGTCCTTGCCGCCCGCCGCGCCAAGCGCCTGCGTCAACTCAAGGACGCCGAACTGGCGCGGCTTTTCCTGCATCCCGCCAACACGCCGGCCGCTTTCAGCGATCATGCCCGCACAACTGCGCCGTTCACGCCCTCCTGGGCGCTCGGCATTCCCGCCCCGCCTTAGCTTGGTCACTCATTTTCAGAAAACCCGCCAGCCCCAACCCGCTGACCACAGCAGCGAGAACGAGATCTCATGTCCAAAATTCATGGAAGGAAAAACGACTGCCTACTGCCCGCCAGCGCAGCGAGTCTCACGTATCCGTCGGCGTCTTGTCCCAGCGATTTCCAGGCGCGTATCCGCACAGCCAGTTGAGCGCGAAGTGACGCTCGCGCGCGATCGATGTGACGAGAGAATACTGCTCGGCGTTGAGGTCGCGATAGGGCTTGCCGAAGGCGACGAAATCGTCCTCGATCAGCCGCGGCAGGTCGCCCCGATCCAGCGCAGCGCGCGCCGCCATGCGGGCGACGGCGTCGTAGGAGGTGAAGCCTTCCTCGGGCCGCGAGAGGGCTTCCGGCCACTTGGCGCCACTATCGATGAGGCGCCGCGTGCGGCTGCGCCAGTGCCACAGCTCGGCGATCTCCCGCGCATGGATGATGCGGTCGCTGGAGATCAGCCGGGTCTTGCCGATATCGCGCTCGAAGCCGACGGGCGGCCACATCTTGAGGATCTGGTCGTCGGACTGCACGTCATAAGGCGGGATGGTGATGAAGTGCCCCAGCGCCCAGGCGAGCACCTGCAACGCTTCAAGCCGCCACTGGTTATCGCGATGCTGCTGTTCGGTCATCGTGTCGAGCGTCGCTGCCAGGAATTCCGTCTCATCCCGGGTGAGGTGCTTGCGCCAGCGCTGAATCCTCTTCAGCCGGCCCGACTGAATCGACGCCGCTTGTGCAAGGCTCGCCTTCCAGTCGGCGTCCGAGGCGGAGGCGCGCATCTTGTCGCGCCGGTCCCGCGGCGTCGCGAAAGCGTGGGCGACCACTTCGCGCAGCAACAGCGCGCGGATCGCGACCTGCTTTCCCGATGGGAATCTTCCCGACCCGACCACAAGCTCTCCTGGTTACTGCAATCGCCGGCGGAACAGCGACAACACGCGCTCCCAATGCTGTTCGGCGGCGGCCTTGTCGTATGCCTTGCGCTCCGGGAAGGCGAAGCCGTGCTCGACGCCGGGATACATCTCTACCTCGCCGTTCGCGCCTTCCAGCTCCTTCATGAGCCGGGCGACCATCTCGGGCGGGATCCAGTGATCTGTCTCGGCGCAGGCAAAATAGAATTCCGCTGGCGAGCGTTTGGCGATGAGGTGCGGACTGTTGTCCTTCTCGGTGACCAGACGAGTGCCGTAGATAGACGCTGTGGCCTTGACTCGATCCGGGAACTCGCCGGCGGCGACAACCGCAAAGCGGCCGCTCATGCAGTATCCCACCGTGCCAACTACTTTGGCGTTTGCCGCCTTGTCGCTGTCAGCAAAGGCCAGCATCCCAGCGCAGTCGATCATCACCTGCGAGATGCCGAGGCCCATCATCAGGTCGGTCATCTGCTTGCGCTCGGGCGTGTCGGCTATGAGCGCCTGGGGCCCAAGCTCCAACACGCCGGCGCGGTAGTAGAGATTGGGCAGCATGACGTAATAGCCGGAACTCGCGAACCGGCGCGCCATATCGCGCAGCTCTTCGCGGATCGCAGGCGCATCCATCAGGAACAGGATGACAGGGAAAGGTCCGCCGCGATCGGGGTGGACGATGAAGGTGGTCGACTTGCCATCTTTGGTGGCGATGTCGAGCTGGCGTTCGATCACAGCTTCCTCCCGGGGAAAGGCGCAAGGCCGGTTGTTCACCGGTCTACGGCCGTTTGTGGCATGCACCTGACAGTTCCCGCAAATCCGGTCTTGCTCTGGCGAGGGGAGACGCTAGGGAAAAAGCAAGACGAGGGAGGCAGGTCATGAAAGCGGAAGCTGCGACCTATGCGGGGATGGCCTTTGCGCTGACCGTTCTGGTGGCCTGTGCGGGCGCGCCGGAAACGACAACGCGCGCTGCGGCCGGAGGGGCGATGCCGCGCGATCCCGCCTCCGTCGGCCCCGTGATCACCGGCTTCCTCACGCCCGAGACCACGCCCGACGCAACCTACATCATCCCGCCAGCTCCGCAGGAGCATGAGGCGCGCAACGACGCCGACTGGGCCATCTTCCGCGCCACCCGCGCGATACAGTCCGCCAATCCCGACCGCTGGGCGCTGGCGCAGAATGACGACAGCTACAAGCCGGCCGACATCCTCAAGGACTTCTCCTGCGCCATGGGCGTGGAACTGACCCCGGAGAACTCGCCCAAGTTGTCCTCGGTCCTGCAGCGCGCCGCTTCCGATGCGGGCAACGCCGCCGCCAAGGCGAAAGAGGTCTACAAGCGCTCGCGCCCGTTCCTGAAGAACTATGGCGACATCTGCATCGCGCGCAGCGACGGCCTGGTGAAGAGCTTCGACTACCCCTCGGGCCATTCTTCGGCGAGCTGGACACAAGGCCTGATTCTCTCACAGCTCGCGCCCGATCGCGCTGAAAAGCTGCTGACGCGGGCGCGTGCGTATGGCGAGAGCCGCATCGTCTGCGGCGTGCACAACTGGAGCGCGGTCGAAGGCGGACGGACCAACGCCGCAGGCGTGTTCGCGGCGCTGCAGGGCTCGGTCGCCTACCAGAAGGCGATCGCCGATGCGCGCAGGGAACTCGAAGGCGTGCGCAAGACCGGCAAGGCGCCGGACGCAGGCGCCTGCGCGAAGGAAGCCGAACTCACCAAGCCGCTCGATCTGCGCTAGCGCTCATCTGTTCGCGCTACTTCCGGTTCGGCTTCGCGGCGACCATCATTTTGACGATCTCCTCGGTGATCTTCGGCTCGAGACCGGGCGTATGGCCTTTGTTCATTCGGGTGATGTCAGCGACGATGCGACCGTCCTTGCAGCCCGGATAGTCCCAGATCTTCGCCGTGCCGCCGGCAGGCTTGCCGCCCCAGACGGGGTTGCGATTGGCGTCCTGTACGCGGGTATCATAGACATAGCCCGCCTTGGTATCGACCACTTCGCGCGGCGCCGACTGGGGTTTGCAGCCGAGTTTCTGCGCCCATTTTGATTCCTTCGGCACGCCAGCCGCAGTCCATTCATCGTTGCCCGCTTCGTAGATGAAGGAGAACGGCTTCTCCGGCAGGATGGACGCGTCGATGATGGCGCCGGGCCCGCCCGCTCCGCCGCCGGGAGGCCCACCGGCGGGAGGATTGGCGCCAGCCGCCGGCGGCGCGCCGCCAGGTCCGCCGCTTCCTGTTGGGATCGTCGCACGTACGTCAGAACGCTTCGAGCCGAGGCGTCCGCCGGAAAGCGACACCCAGCCGTCGACCCGTTCCTGGAAGAAGGCGTCCGTCATGATGAAACGGTTGGAGGTCTGTCCGCCGAAGGAATGGCCGGCGAGCCAGAAGGCCTTGATGTTCTGCTTGCCCAGCGCGCCTTCGACCTGCTCAACGATGTTGTGGATGTGCTGATCGTCGACGGGTGCACTCCATGTCCCCGCGCCCGGCTGACCGGCGTCGGGCGCGATGATCACGAGGCGATCTTTCCAGCACAGTGGGATCCGAAGCTTGGAATTCACGTGACTTGAAGTCGCGGCCGCACTGACCCTATAGTGAGTCGTATTAATTTAAATCATACCAACATGGTCAAATAAAACGAAAGGCTCAGTCGAAAGACTGGGCCTTTCGTTTTAATCTGATCGGCACGTAAGAGGTTCCAACTTTCACCATA
>JADMIO010812785.1_pt1 | contig 123948 bp, 111 predicted proteins | sample 8958161 | NCBI WGS metagenome assembly JADMIO01 (sample SAMN16585339, study PRJNA669376) | soil metagenome | isolation source: Crop rotation soil | place: USA: Cullars Rotation, Alabama | collected 2011 | reverse complement strand
GCGACAACTTGTCCACGTGGAATTCTAAGCTTAGGATCCCAATGTGCTGGAAAGAGCCAACTGTCGACACCGGCGAAATAAAAATCAAAAAATCCGGTGAGCACCGGTTCGACCACGTCGTCAGCGGCGGTCTCGAACATCACGTTGTCGCGGAACAAATCGGCGTGTATGGGGCCGCGCGGCAGCGCGCCATAGGCCGACAGCGTGGCCACATGGTTCTGGTACGCCAGCTCACTTTGCAGCAACTGTGCCTGCTCCGTGGAGACAAAAGGCACAACCACCGGCACGGTTTCATTCCACCAATCCAGCGCACGCAAATTGGGCTGCAACATGCTGAAATCGCGCCCCGCCAGGTGCATGCGCGCCAGCATGGCGCCCACCAGTCGGCAGTGCGCCGCGCTGGGCGCCAGTTCGCTTGCGCCGCGCAGCCGATTGACCACACAGGCCGGTTTGCCCTTGAGGCTGTGCACGACGTCGCCATCACGGTTGGTGGCCGGGTCGGGTACAGGAATGCCGTGGTGGGCTAGGTGCTTCATCAGCCGCAGGTAGAACGGCAACTGCTCCATGCTCAGGCGCTCGAACAGCGTCAGCACATAGGGCGCTTCGTCGGTGGTGACGAAGTAATTGGTGTTTTCGATGCCGCCCGAGCAACCTGCCATGGTCTGGAGTGTGCCCAGTTGCAGGCCTTGCAAGAATTCCTTGGCCTCATCGAAGGAGACCTCTGTGTAAACCGCCATGTGTGTCCGCCAGCCCGAAAAGTCAGAATCCCACCGTGCCCCAGACGGGGTTCGGCCGGGCGGGAGATGGATAAACAAAATGTGTGCCCGGATTGTAGAGTGCAGGATGTGTTGACCGATATGCGGCAGCAAGGCAGTGGTTGGTGCTGGGGCGAGCGCCTTCGTGGCTGTTGTATCAATCGGGTAGCGGGTTTTGCTTCGCGTCCCCCGCCCGCGGTGCGGGCTCCTCCTTTACCTTCGCAAAACCCACTATCCGACGGATACCGCGCGGCTTGGCCTGGGCCGCTCGCCCGGCAAGGCAAAATGCGCGCATGACTGATAAGAAAACCCTGCTGCTGGTGGACGGCTCCAGCTACCTCTACCGTGCCTTCTTTGCCGGCGGCGAGTCCTTGAGTACCACCTTGCCCGACGGCACGGTGCAAAAGACCGGTGCCATCCGGATCATGATCAACATGATGCAAAAGCTCAGCAAGGACGTGCGGGCCGATTACACAGCCTGTGTGTTCGATGCCAAGGGCCCCACCTTTCGTGACGAGCTGTACCCCCAGTACAAGGCCAACCGCTCGCCGATGCCGGACGATCTGCGTTCGCAGGTAGATCCCATCCACGAAGTCGTCGCCTTGCTGGGCTGGAAAGTGCTGACAGTGCCGGGTGTGGAGGCCGACGACGTGATCGGCACGCTGGCACATTGCGCATCGGAGCAAGGGGTGGACGTCATCATCTCCAGCGGCGACAAGGACCTGAGTCAATTGGTCAACGAACACATCACCGTGATCGACACCATGAACGACCGCCGGCGCGACATTGCCGGGGTGGAGGCCGAATTCGGTGTGCCCCCGCGGCTGATGCTGGATTACCAGACCCTGGTCGGCGACCAGGTCGACAACGTGCCGGGCGTACCCAAAGTCGGCCCCAAGACGGCCGTCAAATGGCTGCTGGAATACGGCTCGTTGCAGGGCGTCGTGGATAACGCGGCCAACATCAAGGGCGTGGTGGGCGAGAACCTGCGCAATGCGCTGGAGTGGTTGCCCAAGGGGCGTGAGCTGTTGACCATCAAGACCGATTGCAGTATGGACGGACATCTTGCAGGCTTACCGTCGCTGCAGGAAATGGCCATACGCGGGCAGGACAGTGCGGCCCTGCGCGCTTTTGGTGAACGTTATGGCTTCAAGGGTCTGGTCAAGACGCTGGACAGCCAGGCCATCTCGCCCGAACTCCTCAAGGAACAGCAACCAAGCCAACGCCCTGCCGCCAGTGGCGCTGAACCGGGGTTGTTCGACGAGGCACCCGATCTGGGGGGCACGCGCAACGCCACCAATCTGGTCTACGAATCCATTTTCACGTGGGAGGCGCTGGATGTGTGGCTGGCGCGTCTGCAGGCTGCGGAGCTGGTAGCGATCGACACCGAAACCACGTCGCTGGACGAAATGCGCGCCGAAATCGTCGGCATCTCCTTCAGTATCAAGGCCGGCGAAGCGGCCTACATCCCGCTAACCCATCGCTATCCCGACGCTCCTGAGCAGCTGAACCGCGAAGAAGTGCTGGCCAAGCTCAAACCCTGGCTGGAAAATCCGGCCGCGAAAAAACTGGGACAGCACATCAAGTACGACCGCCACGTATTTGCCAACCACGGTATCGAGGTCCAAGGTTATGCCCACGACACCATGCTGCAGAGTTATGTGCTGGAAGTGCATATGCCGCACGGCCTGGCCAGCCTGGCCGAACGCCATGTGGGGCGCAGCGGCATCAACTACGAAGACCTGTGCGGCAAGGGTGCCAACCAGATCGCGTTTGACCAGGTGGACATCGCCAAGGCGGCCGAATACTCCTGCGAGGACTCGGACCAGACGCTGGATGTGCACTGCACACTGTGGCCGCAGCTCGAAGCCAATGACAAACTCAAGTTCATCTACGAACTGGAAATGGCCAGCAGTGAGACGCTGTACCGCATCGAGCGCAACGGCGTGCTGATTGACGCACCTACGTTAGCAGCGCAGAGCCATGCCTTGGGCCAGCGTATCCTGCAACTGGAAACCGAGGCCTATGAGATTGCGGGCCAGCCCTTCAACCTCAGCAGCCCCAAGCAATTGGGTGAAATCTTCTTCGACAAGCTGGGCATGCCGGTTGTGAAGAAGACCGCCACCGGCGCACGCAGTACGGACGAAGAGGTGCTGGAGAAACTGGCTGAAGATTACCCCTTGCCCGCCAAGCTGCTGGAACACCGTGGCCTGGCCAAGCTCAAGGGAACGTACACCGACAAGCTGGCGCAACTGGCGCTGCCGCGCACCGGTCGTGTGCACACCCACTACGCACAGGCCGTGGCCATCACCGGGCGTCTGTCCAGCAACGACCCGAATCTGCAAAACATTCCGATCCGCACCCCCGAAGGCCGACGCGTACGCGAGGCCTTTGTGGCGCCTGCAGGGAGTGTGATTGCCAGTGCCGACTATTCGCAGATCGAACTGCGCATCATGGCCCACATCAGTGGCGATGAAGCCTTGCTCAGCGCCTTCCACAGCGGCCTGGACGTGCACCGCGCCACTGCCGCCGAGGTGTTTGGTGTGCCGGTGGACCAGGTGTCCAGTGAACAGCGGCGTTATGCCAAGGTCATCAACTTCGGCCTGATCTACGGCATGAGTGCATTTGGTCTGGCGCGCAACCTGGGCATCGACAACACTGCGGCCAAAAACTACATCACGCGTTACTTTGAACGCTACCCGGGTGTCAAGACCTACATGGAAACCACGCGTGCCCTGGCCAAACAGCAGGGGTATGTGGAAACCGTGTTTGGCCGGCGCCTGCAGCTTGCCGGCATCCAGAACGCCAAGGGTGCGCAGCTTGCGGGGCTGGAGCGCGCGGCCATCAACGCACCCATGCAGGGCACGGCGGCCGACCTGATCAAGCTCAGCATGGTCAAGGTGCAGCAGGTACTGGATGCAGAAAAGCGCGGCACCAAGATGATCATGCAGGTCCACGACGAACTGGTGTTTGAAGTGCCCGAGGGCGAGGTTGAGTGGCTCAAGACCGAGATCCCGCGTCTGATGGCCGGAGTGGCCGATCTCAAGGTTCCGCTGCTGGCCGAGGTAGGGGTAGGACCTAACTGGGACAAGGCCCACTGATTACCGTAGACTGTGCCGGTTTCCCTCCACCCAATCCCTAGCTTGAAGGACCATGCAATGTTGACTGAAGACCAGAAAAACGAATTCAACGCCTTGCTTCCCGGTAAATCCACCGAGGCCGGCGCCACGCGCCGCACGGCGCTCAAGACCGCGTTGGGCGTGGGTTACGCGGCCACCGCCATGCCCATCATGGCGCAGACGGCGATCAAGACGCCCTCAACCGGGCTGGCCACGGGGGAGGGTATTTATGACATGGAAGGTTTTTTGGTCCCGTTCTATTACGCAGCCCCTGAAGGCAAGAAAAACCTGCCAGTGATACTGGTGGTGCAGGAAATTTTCGGCGTACACGAATACATTGCCGACACCTGCCGCCGCTTCGCCAAGGCCGGTTACCTGGCCATTGCGCCCGATCTGTATGCCCGCCAGGGAGACGCCAGCAAGTACACCGACATCGGCAAATTGCTGTCCGAAGTGGTGGCCAAGGTGCCCGATGAGCAGGTCATGGCCGACCTGGACGGCGCGGTCAAATGGGCCGGTGAAAACGGCGGCAATACCAAACGCGTGGGCATCACCGGCTTTTGCTGGGGCGGTCGTATCACCTGGCTGTATGCCGAGCAAAGCAAAAACGTCAAGGCCGCAGTCGCATGGTATGGCAGGCTGGTGGGGGCTGCGTCTGCCGTCACGCCCAAGCACCCGTTGGAACTCGCCGCTGGTTTGAAAGCACCGGTGCTGGGGCTGTATGGCGGGCAGGACGGCGGCATTCCTCTGACCACGGTGAACCAGATGAAGGACGCACTGGCAGAGGCCGGCGCCAAGGGTAACAAGGCGGCCCAGGCCTCTGAATTTGTGGTGTACCCTAAGGCCCCCCACGCCTTCCACGCGGATTACCGCCCCAGCTACGTCAAGGACGCGGCCGAAGACGGTTTCAAGCGTGCACTGGAGTGGTTCAAGGGCCACGGCGTTTGAGGCGCTGTACGCTCTTTCCGTGATCGTTGGTTGCCCCCGTGCAGCCAGGACCGCCCCCAGGGGCGGTTTTTATTTTTGTCTGTAAGTGATTTGGGGCAACGGCCCCCGAAGAATCTACCTAATACGCTATGACTTTGATAGCCATTTTGATGGGAACCCTGGTCGCCGGGATTGGCTCGGTGTGGCTGGCCGCGGCCCTGAGTTTTGGCGCTCTGGCCCGCTACACCCAGCACATGCTGAGCATGGCGGCCGGCGCGCTGATGGCCACCGCCTTCATGCACCTGCTGCCCGAAGCCTTTGAGAGCCGGGCCGCGGCGCATGACCTGTTCCTGACGCTGCTGCTGGGGCTGGTATTTTTCTTCCTGCTGGACAAGGCCGAACTCTGGCACCACGGCCACGAGCACCACCATCCCGATGACGCGCACCGGCACGCGGATGCAGCAGGCCACGGACACAGCCACGAACACAACAGTGGGCAGGGCCACGCACATGGACATGTGCATGCCAAGGTTCAGCCTGGCAGCTGGGCCATCCTGACCGGCGATAGCGTGCATTGTTTTGGCGACGGCATCCTGATTGCGTCGGCCTTCATGGCCGATATGCGCCTGGGTGCCATTGCCGCGCTGGCCGTGCTGGCCCACGAGGTGCCGCACCACATGGGCGATCTGCTGGTGCTGCGCTCGGGCGCCAGCAACAAGCGCATGGCGCTGGTCAAGGTGTCGCTGGCGGGCGCCGTCACCGCCTTGGGTGGACTGGTCGGCTACTGGCTGGTGGACCGGCTGCACGGCTACCTGCCGTACTTTCTGGTGATTGCATCCAGCAGCTTTGTCTATGTGGCCTTGGCCGATCTGATTCCCCAACTGCAAAAGCGCCTGTCGCTGTCCGAGACGGTTGCACAGATCACGTGGCTGGGGCTGGGCATAGGCTTGGTCACCGTGATGAGCAGCCTGGCCCACGGCGGGCACTGAGTCGTATCAGCGTATCGGTCGGGGGACACGAGCGACGGAGCGTGGGGGCTACACCTCTAGCCCTGTGCCACAGGCCGCGACGGATCACTGCACCACTCGCTCCAGCTTCCGGCAAACAGCGCGGTGCGGCCCAGTCCGGCGACTTCCATGGCGATGATATTGGGCACGGCGCTGACGCCACTGCCGCAGTGGTGCACCACCGTGGCCGGGTCGCGCCCCGCCAGCAGCAGATCAAACTCGGCGCGCAATGTGGCGGCGGGTTTGAAGTGGCCGTCGGCGGCGATGTTCTGGCCAAAGGGGCGGTTCAGCGCACCGGGGATATGACCCGCCACCGGGTCCAGCGGCTCCACTTCGCCGCGAAAACGTGGTGTGGCGCGTGCGTCGACCACGGTCTGGCCGCCCGGTCCGGCGGACTTGCCGACCTGGCTTGCTACAGTATCAATAGCGGTAAGTACAGTCTTCTCGGGGGCTAGCGCGTAGTTTTTCTTGAGGCGTTCGGCTGCGGCACCACTTCCCATCGCGCCACCAGCCGCTTGCCAGGCTTGCAGACCCCCGTCCAGCACCGCCACGTTTTCATGGCCGGCCCATTTCAGCATCCACCACAGGCGGCCACAATAATTGGCACCCTGGCGGTCGTAGACCACCGCTTGCTGGGTATTGTCAAAGCCGACCGAGCCCAACCACGCGGCAAAGGCTTCGCGTGTGGGTAGCGGATGGCGGCCGCCCGAGGCGTGGGTGCCGGGCAGGGGTTTGCCGGTGGCCGGGTCCTTGGCAGCGCTCAGGTGCTTGTCCAGGTTGGCGTAGACGGCACCGGAGATGTGGGATTCCGCATACATGGCCTCACCGGCCAGGGGTTTCATCAGATCGAAACTGCAGTCAAACACGGTGCAGGCTTGCCCGCTGGCCAGCAGGGTCTGGAGTTGGGCGACGGAGATCAGGGTCGTGTACATGGTGCGTGAGTCCTTGATATGGTTTGCGAAAAAGGAGGTGGAATGGCGCGCGTGTTGTGGCGTGTTGTGTTTTACCGCAGCAATGGTGCGCGGGGGCGACAAATCCGCGCCGGGCCGCCCCAAGCGGATTTAGCCCCCTCGGGGAGCAGAGAGCCACACGCAGTGGGCGAACGTGGGGGGCGACAAATCCGCGCCGGGCCGCCCCAAGCGGATTTGGCCCCCTCGGGGGGCAGAGAGCCACACGCAGTGGGCGAACGTGGGGGCCACATTTTGGGGGCCACATCTTCAGTGGTCCTCGGCCGGCGTATCGGGCAGTGCGCGTGCACGCAGTATCGTAGCCAAAACGCCGCTGGTCACGATGACCGCAATGCCGGCCCAGCCGCTGGGCGCAATATGGTCGCCAAACAGCGCCAGGCTGTAGATGGACGCAAACACAATGCCGGTGTACTGCATGCTGGCCACTACCAGCGTGGCGCCATGGCTGTAGGCGCGTGTCATGCACCACTGGCCCAGCGAGGCCAGCACACCGATGGGAATCACCCAGGCCGCCGCAGTCCAACTGACCTGAGACCAGGGTGTCAATTCGGTGAATAGTGCACCAACCGCGCCGACGACGGCCGTGCCGACCGCAAAATAAAACACCGTGCGCACCTCGGGCTCACCGACCTTGCCCAGGGCTGTTACCTGCAAATAGGCCAGCGCCGCACCCATGCCGGACAGCAGGCCAATGACGCCGGCAAACAACTGGTCGTGGTCTATGGTGGGGCGCAGCGTCAGCACCACGCCGGCAAAGCCCAGCAGCACGGTGCCCATCAACGGACCCTGGCGCTGCGGCTGGCCGTACAGCAGGGCGCCACCCACAATGAAGGCGGCTACCCATACGCCGCTCATGTAGTTCAGCGTCATGGCGGTGGCCAGCGGCAGGTGGGCAATTGCATAAAACCAGGCGCTCAACGACAACACACCGACGGTGCTGCGCCACAGGTGCATCATGGGTACGGGCGTGTGCAGCGGTGTACGGCGCGCACGCATCACGACGGCCATGAAGACGATGCCGACAATGCCGCGGTAGAACACCAGTTCCGCCGTGCCAAAGCTGGCGGAAGCGAACTTGATGCCGACCGCCATGGTGGCAAACAGAAATGAGCCTGCCACCATCCACAGTGCTTGCATTACTGTTGTGCCCCCACGCTCCACCGCTGCGCGGGTCGCTGCCCCCTCAAGGGGCTAAATCCGCTTGGGGCGGCCCTGCGCGGATTTGTTGCCCCCACACTCCGCCGCTGCGTAGGTCGCGGCGCCACGTTCACACGGCGCCCATCTGGCGGCGGTACCAGGAATGGAAGTGCGGCATGCCGTCTTCCATCGGTGTCTGGTACGGGCCCGCATCGTCGTCGCCGCGGGCGTACAGCGCGGCGCGGCCGGCATCCATGCGTTCGCCAATCTCGTCGTCTTCCAGGCAGGTTTCGTCGTAGGCGGCCTGCTGGGCCTCGACGAACTCGCGTTCAAAGGCGGCAATTTCTTCGGGGTAGTAAAACTCGACCATGTTCATGGTCTTGTTCGGTCCCATGGGGTGCAGCGTCGACACCGTCAGCACATGCGGATACCACTCGACCATGATGTGCGGGTAGTAGGTCAGCCAGATTGCGCCCTGTTGGGGCGGCACGCCATTGCGGTAGGCCAGCAGCGCCTTTTGCCAGCGCTCATATACGGGCGAACCACCACTGGCGTCGGCATGGGCCAATTGCGCGGCCACGCCCACGGTTTGCACCGAGTAGTTGTCGGCAAACTGCCAGCTCAGGTCGTCGCAGGTCACGAATTTACCCAATCCGGGGTGGAAGGGGCCGACGTGGTAGTCCTCCAGATAGACCTCGATAAAGGTCTTCCAGTTGTAGTTGCACTCGTGCATGACCACCTTGTCGAGCACAAAACCGTCAAAGTCCAGTGCCGCGCGCGGGCCCATGCCGGCCAGATCGGCGGCCACATTGCGGCCGTTCTGCTCGAACAGCAGGCCGTTCCATTCCTGCAGCGGGTAGTTTTTCAGGTTCAGGCAGGGATCCTGCTCGAAATGCGGCGCACCTACCAGCGTGCCGGCCGGGACCGGCGAGCCATGGGTGTTGGCGCCGCTGTAGGTCCAGCGGTGCAGCGGGCACACGATGTTGCCACCCGCGCTGGCCACCTGGCGGCCGTTGTCGGTGGTCGGGTGGACCAGGGAGTCGCGGCCTTTGAGCATCAGCGCCTGGCGATGCCGGCAGACATTGGAGATCAGCTCCACGCCGCCACTGTTGCGAATCAACGCCCGGCCTTCCTGCTCCTGGGGCAGGGCGTAGTAGTCCCCCACGTCGGGTACGCTCAGGGAGTGCCCCACATAGCGGGGCCCTTGCTGGAAGATACTTTGCATCTCGCGCTGGTACAGCGCCGGGTCAAAATAGCTTGAAACGGGTAGTTGTGACGGGGGCTGTGTTGACTCTGTCAGAACCCGCGTGCCTGGGGGCTTTGCGGGCTTTTTGACGATCGTCGGAAAGTCACTTTTGTACATTGTTTGCACAATTCTCGGTCCTCTAGATGCAAAACCCCCGTTGCCGGGGGTTCGGTGAGGCAGCTACCTTGAGAGCTGCCTAGGGTCGTGGATTGTACCCCGGGGCACAATGCCCCTTGCCGCTGTAAGCGCCTAAAATCGCGAATTGCAGTTTTCTGCCCCTTATCCATTTTCAAGTCCATGCCCAAGGCCCCAGCCAAAACCGATCCCACTGCCGATGCTGACGCGGCTGCCAGCGCCATGCCCGCCACCTATGAGGCCGCCCTGGGCGAGCTGGAGCAGTTGGTCGGTCAGCTCGAGTCGGGCTCCATGCCGCTGGATCAATTGTTGTCGGGCTACCAGCGCGGCGCGCAGTTGCTGCAGTTCTGCCGTGACAAACTGCAGGCCGTGGAAGACCAGATCAAGGTGCTGGACGACGGCACACTGAAGGTATGGAAGCCACAATGAGCCCTATGACCGCTGAAACAGCCACCCCTGCGCCTACCCGTGCCGCCGCCGCGCGCGCGGGTTTTGACCTTGACGCCTGGAGTGGCGTACGCCTGGTGCAGGTCGAGCAGGCGCTGGCCCGCTGGGTGACCGCGGATGTGCCACAGGGCCTGAGCCATGGTGCGCCGGCGCAACTGGTCGAAGCCATGCGGTATGCCGTGCTCGATGGTGGCAAGCGTCTGCGGCCCTTGCTGGTGCTGGCCGCGCACGAAGCCGTGTGCGCTGTGGATGGGGATGCCACCTTGGGTGCCGCCCTGCGCGCCGCCTGTGCCGTGGAACTGATCCACGCCTATTCGCTGGTGCATGACGACATGCCCTGCATGGACAACGACGTGTTGCGCCGTGGCAAGCCCACCGTGCATGTGCAGTTTGGTCAGGCCAGTGCACTGCTGGCCGGTGACGCGCTGCAGGCCCTGGCGTTTGAGTTTTTGACACCGCAGGATGGTTCGGTGCTGCCGGCCACCCAGGCGCGTTTGTGTGCACTGTTGGCCCGCGCCGCGGGCAGCGCCGGCATGGCGGGCGGCCAGGCCATCGATCTGGCCAGCGTGGGCCATCCCCTGAGCGAGTCGCAGTTGCGCCAGATGCATGAGCTCAAGACGGGGGCCTTATTGCAGGCCAGCGTCATGATGGGTGCGCAATGTGGTGAGCCCGGCAAACAGGCCGTCATGGCGCTGCAATCCTATGGGGCGGCGATCGGCCTGGCGTTTCAGGTGGTGGATGACATACTGGACGTCACCGCGGACTCGACCACGCTGGGCAAGACCGCCGGCAAGGACGCGGACAACAACAAGCCCACCTATGTATCGCTGATGGGATTGCAGGCCAGCCAGGCCTACGCCCAACGCCTGCTGGAAGATGCTCTGACGGCACTGGACGGCAGCGGCCTGGCGCACACGCAGGCCCTGCGCGCGCTGGCCGACATGGTCGTCAACCGTGCCCATTGAGCCAGTTCGTTTATATAAAAATGGCCGCTAGCCCCCGGATAACAAGCGTAGGCAGCTGCTAAAAACATAGCATATGATGAAAAATCCCTACCCCCTGCTGCACACCATCAACGATCCCAAAGATCTGCGCGAAGTGCCGCGTGCGCAATTGCGTGAGTTGAGTGACGAGCTGCGCGGTTATCTGCTGGACAGCGTGGCCAAGACCACGGGACACCTGAGCTCCAACCTGGGTACGGTGGAACTGACAGTGGCCTTGCACTATGTTTTCAACACGCCGCATGACCGGGTGGTGTGGGACGTGGGCCACCAGACCTATCCGCACAAGATACTGACGGGCCGGCGCGACCGCATGGCCTCCCTGCGCCAACTGGGCGGACTGAGTGGTTTTCCACAGCGCACCGAGAGCGACTACGACACCTTTGGCACTGCGCATTCCAGCACGTCCATTTCGGCGGCGTTGGGCATGGCGCTGGCGGCCAAGATCAAGGGCGAAGACCGGCGCGTCGTGGCCATCATCGGCGACGGTGCCATGACGGCCGGCATGGCCTTCGAGGCGCTGAACAATGCCGGCGTGGCGGACACGAACTTGCTGGTCATCCTCAACGACAACGACATGAGCATCAGCCCACCCGTCGGGGCGCTGAACCGCTATCTGGCGCAGCTGATGAGCGGCCGTTTTTACGCCGCTGCCAAACACGCCGGCAAGACCGTGCTCAAGGGCGCGCCGCCGCTGTTCGAGTTGGCCAAGCGCATCGAGGAACACGCCAAGGGCATGGTGGTACCGGCCACGCTGTTCGAAAAATTTGGCTTCAACTACATCGGCCCCATCGACGGGCACGACCTGGATTCGCTGATCCCCACGCTGGAAAACATCAAGCAACTGGACGGACCGCAGTTCCTGCACGTAGTGACCAAAAAGGGCAAGGGTTATCAACTGGCCGAAGCCGATCCGGTGCTCTACCATTTCCCCGGCAAGATCGATCTGGCGGTGGGCGTGCAGAAGCCCGCCGTCGCACCCAAGACCACGTTCAGCCAGGTATTTGGCCATTGGTTGTGCGACATGGCCGAGGCCGACCCGCGCCTGGTCGGTGTCACGCCTGCCATGCGTGAAGGCTCGGGCATGGTGGAGTTCCACAAACGCTTCCCAGATCGTTATTTCGATGTCGGCATTGCCGAGCAACACGCCGTGACGTTTGCTGCCGGCCTGGCCTGCGAGGGCCTCAAGCCCGTGGTGGCGATCTACTCCACGTTCCTGCAGCGGGCCTACGACCAGTTGATCCACGACGTGGCCATCCAGAACCTGCCGGTGGTGTTTGCGCTGGACCGCTCCGGCCTGGTCGGCCCCGACGGCGCCACACATGCCGGTGCCTATGACATCGCCTTCTTGCGCTGCATTCCCAACATGAGTGTGGCCTGTCCGTCCGATGAGAACGAATGCCGCCAACTGCTCAGCACCGCCTTTGCGCAAAACCATCCGGTGGCCGTGCGGTATCCGCGGGGTGCCGGCGTTGGGGCGGCCCAGCAGCCGGGGCTGGAAGGCCTGCCCTTTGGCAAGGGTGAAATTCGCCGCAACGGTAAAGGCATTGCCATCCTGGCATTTGGCACGCTGCTGCACCCGGCTCTGGAAGCGGCGCAGGCCCTGAATGCCACGGTCGTCAACATGCGCTGGGCCAAGCCGCTGGACACCGAGTTGCTGCTGCAGGTGGCGCGCGACCACGACGCGCTGGTCACTGTGGAAGAGGGCTGTGTCATGGGCGGTGCCGGCAGTGCGGTGGTGGAGGCGCTCAGCGCCGCGGACATGGCGCTGCCGGTCCTGCAGTTGGGTTTACAAGACGTGTTCATCGAACATGGCGATCCGGCGCGGTTGCTGACGCTGCAGGGGCTGGACGCCGCCGGCATTCAGGCCTCCATTGCACGCCGTTTTGCGCCGCTGCTTGCGCCTATCGCAAGAGCAGCGTAACTGGCCGCCACGTTCGTCCCTCGTGTGGAGTTCTCTGCAATCCTTTCAGACTCCTGAAGGGCTGCGTTTGCGGCAGTTTTCGAGTGTTCTGAGCCGCTTGGCGGTCAGCCCCGATGCGCGCCACGACAGCTTGTCGTCAGCTTCGCAAGGGAAAACCCCCACGGTTGCCAGAATCTGGGTTCCTACAATCCCGAGTGACTCATAGCAGTCCTTGCAGTGCGGAAATTCCTGCGCGGCGAGATTGTTTTTGTTTATAACCACTACTGGAGTACACCGAATGGATCGTCGTTCAATTATTAAGAACGCTGGCATTGCTGGCGCATTGGCTGCGGGTGTTGCGCCCGCCGTGCATGCGCAGGCGGCAGTGCGTTGGCGCCTGTCGTCGAGCTTCCCCAAAGCCCTGGATACCATTTATGGTGCAGCCGAAGTGTTTGCCGCCAAGGTCAAGGCCATGTCGGGCGGCAAGTTCGAAATCTCCACCCACGCTGGCGGTGAAATCACGCCCCCGTTTGGTGTGGTCGATGCCGTGCAGCAAGGTTCCATCGAATGCGCACACACCGCGCCCTACTACTTCTTCGGCAAGAATGAAGTGTTTGCGCTGGGTTGCGCCATCCCCTTTGGCCTGAACAGCCGCCAGATGACCGCCTGGATGTATGAAGGCAATGGCCTGAAGCTGATGCGTGATTTCTACGCCAAGTACAGCATGACCAGTTTCCCCATGGGCAACACAGGTGCCCAGATGGGTGGCTGGTACCGCAAGGAAATCAAGTCGGTGCAGGACATCAAGGGCCTGAAGATGCGTATCGGCGGTTTCGCCGGCAAGGTGCTGTCGCCCATGGGTGGTGTGCCACAGAACATCCCAGGTGGCGAAATCTACACCGCGTTGGAAAAGGGCACCATCGACGCGGCCGAGTGGGTCGGTCCGTACGATGACCAGAAGCTGGGCTTCAACAAGGTCGCCCCTTATTACTACTACCCCGGATGGTGGGAAGGCGGTCCACAGTTGGATCTGCTGATCAACCAGAAGGCGTTCGATGCACTGTCGCCAGAGTACAAGGCCATTGTGGAAGCCGCTGCAGCCTACGCACACACCGACATGCAAGCCAAGTACGATGCCCGCAACCCTGCGGCGCTGAAGCAGTTGGTAGGTGCCGGCACCAAGCTGCGTCCCTTCCCCAACGACGTGATGGCGTTGGCGTTCAAGGAATCCATGAACTTGTACACCCAGCTCAACGACACCAACCCGGACTGGAAAGTCATCTATGCGGATTACGCCAAGTTCCGTGCCGATTCCAATCTGTGGTTCCGCTTTACCGAAGCCCGTTTCGACAGCTTCATGCAATCGCAGAAGTTGTAATACCTTGCGGGACAGATCTTCAGCTCTGTCCTCAACTGATTGAGCCTTGCGGGACAGATCTCGAGTTCTGTCCCCAACTGAGCAGGGACATCAGATCAACAAAAAAACCGCGCATTGCGCGGTTTTTTTTTGGGGTCTCTAACAATGCATCACGCTTGTGCCGACTGCTCCTTGAGCGCCAATTCGATGCGCTGGAACTCCTGCAGCATGGTGGGCGAGATGGCATAGAACACCGCCAGTTTGTTGGAGAAGGTCTTGGTGTACAGGCGTGGCGCAATCAGCCACTCCAGGCCTCGCACACGAATCAGCTTGGCATAGGCCAGCTCATGCAGCTCCACCCGTTTGCGCCAGACCCAGGTTTGCTGCAGCGCGGTCTCGTCCAGCGTGGTTTTGCCATTCAGTATGTGCCACACGGTATAGGACATCATGCCCAGCGCCGCAAGAAACCAGCCGCTGGAGCGCAACGACCACTCCAGCATGCCCGTGCTCCACATATGCGTGGCCCAAGCCAGGGCCATGGCGATCAGCGCCACGGCCAGCAGCTTGAACGGCAGCGAGAAGGCGGCGCTCGCCACAGGTCCGCCTTGCGGTTGGAAAGAAAACGCCGGAGAGCCTGCGAGCGCCATCGTCGTCATTTCTTGAACAGATCGTCGATTTTTTGCTGCTCGTCGGCTGCGGCCTTGTCGGCAGCCTGTTCAGCTGCAGCACCCTCCAGCGGTGCCGCCTTTGGCGCCGGCAACTCGCCAGGCTTCAACTCAGCGGCGGGCGGAGCCTCTTCCGCCGGCATCTCGATCTTGACCTTGTCGATATCTACGACCACTTCCTTGTCCAGGAACATGGTTACTGATTGCGGAACAAAAATCACCACCACCACCAGGATGATCTGCATGATGACCCAGGGAATGGCTCCCATGTAGATGTCGTTGGACTTGACGGGCACCGGGATGCGTTTGTCCTTGAACAAGGTGTCGGCTATGCCGCGTAGGTAGAACAGCGCAAAGCCAAACGGTGGGTGCATGAAACTGGTCTGCAGGTTGACGCACAACAACACGCCAAACCAGATCAGGTCGATCCCCATCTTGTCCGCCACCGGCGCCAGCATGGGCACGATGATGAAGGCGATCTCGAAGAAATCGAGGAAGAAGGCCAGGAAGAACACAAACACGTTCACCACGATCAGAAAGCCGATCTGCCCGCCCGGCAGACCGGTCAACAGGTGTTCGACCCACTTGGCACCGTCCACGCCCTGGAACACCTGGCTGAACACACGCGAGCCGATCAGGATGAACACTACCATCGCGGTCAGGCGCATGGTGCCGCTCATGGCTTCCCACAACAAGGCCTTGCTCAGGCGTTTGGACATCGCGGCCAGGACCAAGGCACCGACCACGCCCATGGCGCCGGCTTCGGTGGGTGTTGCAACGGCAGAACTTTGGAAAGGCAGACCACCCATGGAACCCAGCACCATGAAAATCAGCACGGCTGAGGGGATGATGCCGCGCAGGCATTTTTTCCACAGAGCCCAGCCGTTGAGCGTGCGCTCGGTGATCGGAATCGCCGGAAGGTAAGTGGGTTTGATACGTGTTAGCAAGAAAGTGTAGAGCGCAAACATTGCGACCTGCAGCAGGGACGGACCCCAGGCACCCTTGTACATGTCACCCACGGGGCGGCCCAACTGGTCCGCCAGCACCACCAGCACCAGCGATGGTGGCACCAGCTGCGTGATGGTGCCTGAGGCAGCCAGCACGCCGGTGGCGTAACGCATGTTGTAGTTGTACTTCATCATCACCGGCAGCGAGATCAGCGCCATGGCGATCACTTGGCCGGCCACGGTGCCGGTGATGGCCCCCAGGATAAAGCCCACGATGATGACCGAATAACCAATGCCGCCGCGGCGTGGGCCAAAGAGCTGGCCCATGGAGTCCAGCATGTCTTCGGCCAGACCGCACTTCTCCAGAATCGTCCCCATGAAGGTGAAGAAGGGAATCGCCAGCAGCAGCTCATTGTTCAAAATCGAAAAAATCGAAATCGGCAGGTTGCCCATGAAGGCGGCTGGAAACCAGCCCATCTGTATGGCGTAGAAGCCGCTGGCCAGCCCCAGGGCCGCCAGCGAGAATGCGACCGGAAACCCGATCAACATGATGACGACCAAACCCGCGAACATGATCGGGGGGAAATTTTCCATTTGCATATCGAGTTCCTGAGAGTCTTATCTGGGGTGGGCGCTTATTGCAGGGGCTTTTCGTAGTGCGTGTCCATCTGGAACTTGCCCTGCAGATAGGCCACGCGCTTGACAATTTCAGACAAGCCTTGCAACAGCATCATCGCGAACCCCAGCGGCAGGGACAGCACCACCGGCCAGCGGATCAACCCACCAGCGTTTTGCGACATCTCGCCCGAGGTGAAGGCATTCATGAAGTAGCCCCAGGACAGCACCATCAGCAGCGTCACCACCGGCAACAGGAAGACAATCAACCCGAACAGGTCAACATACACCGGCTTGTTGCCCCTGAGCTTGCCATAGATCAGGTCCACCCGCACGTGCTCGTTGAGCTTGAGCACAATGGGTGCGCCGACCATGACCATAAAGGCAAACAGGTACCACTGGATCTCCATGTAGGAGTTGGAACTCCAGTCCCAGCCATAACGAACGAAGGCGTTGAGTGCGCTGATCAGGGCTGCAAACAGCACGGTCCATGATGCGAGCACGCCAAACTTTTCACTGATCCAGTCCATGCCGAGCGCGAGTTTTAAGAGTACTGCCACTGCGATTCTCCATCTACCAATTTTTGAAAGACAAGCACGGGCGAGACCCACGCTTGCGACCCACCAATGGTGCCTGAAACGGCTGTAGAAAACCTGACACATGGCCTTGGTGTTTACCCTTGCGCGCGCCCGTGGCTCCGGGCGGGTGGATAGAATTTCCCAGCGACATAAACCAACCGAGGAACCCCCCCATGTTCAAACACCTACTCCTGCCCATTGATGGTTCCGAAGCATGCATTCGCGCGGTGGAGCAGGGGGCCGAGTTGGCCAAGGCTCTGGGGGCTGCGGTGACACTGATGACGGCCATTGAGCAAAACCCGGCGGGGCTTGCCGGTAGTGTCTACCGGGCCGAAGACAACCCCATGCACCAGGCGGCACGTGATGCGGGTGCACATTGGCTGGCGCAGGCCAAAGCCATAGTGGTTCGGCACGGCATCGAGCCCCAGCAAATGGTCATGGAGGGCCGCAGCATATCGCAGAGCATTCTGGCGGCGGCCACGTCAGCGGGCGCCGACCTGATCGTCATGGGATCGCACGGAGCAGGTGCGTTGGAGCGCTTGCTGATCGGCAGCCAGACGCAGCGCGTGCTGGCCCACACCAACATTGCGGTCATGGTGCTGCGTTAGGAGCCTGGGCGGCAGGAGCGCGTCGGCCGCAACGGCCGTAGAAAAGTTTTACCTTGCGGGTCTGGACTCAAGGTGTGTAAGCGCACAGACCGCTGGCGCGTGGCCGCCTACATTGAGGGCATGAGCGTGTCGTTTCCTCCTAATGGCGGTCAATGGCACAGTGTGTACAGCAAACCCAGGTGCCAATGCCATGAACCAACAGACCCCCAGCTTGATGAAATTTGTGTTGTATTCGACCCAGCAACTGGTAGCCAGCGACGGCGCCGGCTTCTGGTCGAATGACGAGGGCTGGGTGGAGTTCAAGGCGGCCACCCAATTCACATTGGACAGTGTGCCGTCGTGCAATCTGCCCATGTCTTCCGAGCAGGACGCCAAGTGGATCATGTGGGAGCCGGCCCGCCCGGCAGACAAATATGCTTCGGCGCGGAATGTGCAGATCAGTCTGCCCCTCACCACGCATTGAGTACCGCGCATCACGTAAGCGGGTAGTTGCAAGCTTCTGTGGTCCATCGCACCGAAAAAATGCCGCAACAGCAGCAAGCTCGAAGCTTTACAACGCGAGCGAGACCACTACCATGACTTCAACAGCCAACATGATGACCAGCGTCGAAACCTTGCGCCGCGACGCGCGCCAGCACATCGAGCAGGGCGCTGTCACCGCCGACTACAGCGCCGATCGCCAAGCCGTGATCCGGCAGTTGAACGAAGCCCTGGCCACCGAACTGGTGTGTGTGCTGCGCTACCGCCGCCATTACTTCATGGCGCGCGGCATCCATGCGCGCGGCGTGGCGGCGGAGTTTCTGGCACATTCCAACGAAGAGCAGGGGCATGCCGACCTGCTGGCCGCCCGCATCGTGCAGCTCGGCGGAGAGCCGGACTTTGCCCCGGACGGTCTGGCGGGTCGCAGCCACGCGCAGTATGTTGCCGGCACGACGCTGGAGGACATGATCCGCGAAGACCTGGTGGCCGAACGCATCGCCATCAACAGCTACCGCGACATGGTCCGCTTCCTGGGTCAGGACGACCCCACCACCAGCGACATCCTCAAGGGTATCCTGGCGGTGGAAGAGGAACACGCGGACGAGCTTGCCGACCTGCTCGAAGGTTTGCCACAATCGAAATAACCGACGCCCCCGCATCAGCCAGCACCGTCGGGTTGAAAAGGACGGGCCATGGATAACAACAACACCAATAACACTGCTTCCTCCCCGTCGCGCATGGAGCATGACTCCATGGGCGATATTGCGGTGAACCAGGACGCGTTATGGGGCGCGCAGACGCAGCGCTCGCTGCAGCACTTTGCGATTTCAACAGAACGCATGCCCGAGGCGCTGTTATTGGCTCTGGTGCGCACCAAGCGTGCCTGCGCGCGTGTGAACAGCGAGCTGGGTCTGCTGGACACCCGTATCGCGGAGGCGATTGCACAGGCCGCCAACGAGGTGCTGGCGGGCCTGCACGCCGATGCCTTTCCGCTGTCGGTCTGGCAAACCGGCTCCGGTACGCAGACCAACATGAATGTGAACGAGGTGCTGGCCAACCGCGCGTCGGAGATACTGGGCGGTCCACGCGGCGCGGGGCGCCTGGTGCACCCCAACGACCACGTGAACATGGGCCAGTCGTCCAACGATATTTTTCCCACGGCCATGCATGTGGCCGCATTGAACGGCTTGACGCAGAACCTGCTGCCGGCGCTGACCGCGCTGCGGACCACGCTGGCACACAAGGCCGATGCCTGTGCCACGGTCGTCAAGATGGCGCGCACCCATTTGCAGGATGCCACGCCCATCACATTGGGGCAGGAGATGTCGGGCTGGGTCGCACAACTGGCCCACGCCAAGGCAGAGATCGAACACAGCCAGGATGCGTTGATGGAGCTTGCCGTCGGCGGCACCGCAGTCGGCACCGGCTTGAATACCCACGCAGAATTTGGCGCCCGTGTGGCGGCCCGCCTGGCCCAGGAGGCCGGTCTGCCCTTGCGTTGCGCGGGCAACCGCTTTGCCGCGCTGGCCGCACATGATGCTCTGGTCAGTGCCCATGGGGCCTTGAAGACCTTGGCCGTCGCATTGATGAAAATCGCCAACGATGTGCGCTGGCTGGCCAGCGGTCCGCGCGGCGGCCTGGGTGAGCTGCGACTGCCGGAAAACGAGCCCGGCAGTTCCATCATGCCGGGCAAGGTCAACCCCACGCAGTGCGAGGCATTGACCATGGTCTGCTGCCAGGTCATGGGCAACGATGTGGCTCTGGGGCTGGGCGGCGCCATGGGCAATTTTGAACTCAATGTGTTCAAGCCGCTGATCATCCACAACTTCCTGCAAAGCGTGCGCCTGCTGTCCGACGCCATGGCCAGCTTCGACCACCATTGCGCGCAGGGCATGGAGCCCGACCGTTCGCGTATTGCGGAACTGGTGGCCAACTCCCTGATGCTGGTCACGGCCCTGAACCCGCACATTGGTTATGACAAGGCCGCCGAGATTGCCAAACATGCGCATCTGCACGGCACAACACTGCGCGCGGCCGCGCTGGCTCTGGGCCACGTCAGCGAGGCGGATTTTGATGCGTGGGTGCGGCCACAGGGCATGGTTTAAGCTAGGCGTCCAACACCGGAGCCAACCCGCCATGCGTACTGCAGAAAACAAAGCCATCGCCGTCCGATTTTTTGAATGTTTCTCGGCGAGTGACATCGAAGGCGCCTTGGGCACCATGACAGAAGATGCGACCTGGTGGATCCCTGGCAAGAAGGAGCGCACGCCCTCAGCGGGCCTTTACCCGAAAGACAAGATCGGCCGCCTTTTTCACCGAATGGTCGACGCACTGGAGGGCGGGCTCACCATGACGGTCGTCTCGTGCATCGGTGAAGGCGATCGGGTCGCCGTGGAGGTGGTCTCGGCTGGAGATTTGAAGAACGGGCGCCAGTATCGGCAGGAGTACCACATGCTTCTGGCGTTCAGGGACGGCAAGATACAGTCGGTCCGGGAGTACCTCGATACCCAGCACGCAAACGACGTATGGGCGACGCCGCTAACCGGGCAAGAGCTGGAGACGGCGCGCACTGCATAACTTTCCGTTCCCGCGGACCGCCAAGGGCCATGACTTTTTCTTCCACCACACACCGAGCTGGGTGACACGTGGCATCGGGTTGATACCCCATTCCACGCTAAGCTCCCAACGCCCATGACGACCGAAGCCAAACCCCCGCAAGACGATTCCCCCCCACCACCACTGGCCCATTTCGTGGTGCCCAGCTACGCGCCCAGCCACCCGAAAGATAAATTTGCCTTCCTGAAATGGCTGGTCATCGGTGTGCTCGCCTGTTTCGCAACGGCCCTGGTGTTGAGCCTGTGGGGCCATTCCCGCTGGGTCCATGGCATCAACACGCGCCTGCAGGCGCTGGAAGCCGTAACCGCCGCGGCGCACCCGCAGCGTTATGACGACGAGGAGCTGAAGAACCTGCCACCCGTGGTTCGGCGTTACCTGTCCCAGGCTTTGAACATGTACCAGCCCATTGTGCGCGGTGTGTACATGGAGCAGACCGGCACCATGAACATGAGCACCCGGACCGAGCAGTGGCAGCCGTTCACCGCCCGGCAGCGCGTGGCCACCAAACGCCCGGGCTTCGTGTGGGACGCATCCATTGCCACACCCTATGGCATAACCGTGCGTGTGGTCGATGCCTATGTGGCCGGTGTCGGCAGTTTGCAGCCTTCGCTGATGGGCTTGGTGGACCTGGGCGGCGCTCAGGGCACCGGCGACATTGCGCGTGGTGAACTGATACGGTATTTTGCGGAGAGTGTGTGGTACCCCACCGCACTATTGCCGAGCCAGGGCGTGTCCTGGAAGGCCGTGGATGCGCAGACGGCGCAAGCCACTTTGACGGATGGTCCGCGGACGGTGACCCTGCTGTTCGTCTTCAACGCGGACGGTCTGGTGGAGCGCATCAGCAGCGACCAGCGCAGCGCGCTGGTGGACGGGGTCATGGTGGCCATGCCGTGGGAAGTGCGCTTGTCCAACTACCAACGGCACAGCGGCATGCTGGTGCCGCAGGAAGCGGAAGTGGCCTGGCTGGCACCATCCGGCCCCATGCCATATTGGCGTGGCAAGCTGGAGAAACTGGACTACGACATGCCGCGTTGAGCGGTGTGGATACCGGGCGTGGCTGAGCCGCATGGGCCGCTGCTTATCCGGCAACTGGCAAGTGGTTTTTCGGGCCGTCTTGCAAAGACTGCATCCGCCCTCAGTTTGAAGGCACGATGAACCTCCGGCTGAACTGGAAACGACCGCTCTTCTATTGCTTGCTGCCCATACTGTTTGTGCTGGCGTTTGTCGGCTTTCCGCCGCCCTTTGCACCACCTCCGCGTATCAAGCCCGGGCAGGAGCAGTCCGTGCCTGCCGACAAGAAGTCCAAAGAAAACCGCGGCTAGCCTGCTACTACTGATTGCTACTGTTTTTATAGCTAATCAATCAAGCTACACGGGGGCTATAGGGCAATTTTCTTGAAGACTTGTCGTAAGCTACCCAATTTGGGTAATTTAAGGCCTAATCGGTTGAGCCGTTGTCGGCAATCGCAAACTTGGCGCTCAACCCGGCGGACACCTCGGCCGCAGCCTTGTTGTCCAAGTCCTTCAGGCAAACCCGGCTGATGTTCCAGTTCGGCAGTGCGTTGCAGCGCATCATGGCAAGGGCTTGCACGGCCGTGGTTTGCCTGCGCAGTTCGCCTGCCTGGGTGGCGCCGCGCACAACCCAGTGAAACGCCACCAGCATGCCGACGATGAGCAGCGAAGCCAACACCATGGCCGACCTGGATTCTGAGAACTTGGGTTGTGCAAGCAATAACATGGGATGGTCCTGGGTGGTCTGCGCCGTCTGCGCAAGCATGAGGCGACATCGCGCTCACAACTGCATACTAAAACGGAGCCTGCCGAGGCGCCGTGCGCCAACCCACATAGCGGACGCTTGCTGAGAAATATTCAGGTGGCGTGTTGCGTGACCCACGCGGTGTAGTGGTTCATCCAGCTTTGCAGCAGCGTTCGGCTGGCCTCGCCGATGTTGCCGCTGTCATCGAACAGGCTGTCCCTGAACTGCAGGAATGCCTCGGGCTGGCCCAGCGTTGGTACGTCCAGATAGGCCAGGATGTTGCGCAAATGCTGTTGCGCCATGGCCGTGCCCGCGGCGCCTGGGGACACGCCCAGCACGCCCGCGGGCTTGCCCTCCCATGCGCTGTGGCCATAGGGGCGCGACGCATGGTCGATGGCATTTTTCAGCACACCAGGGATGGAGCGGTTGTATTCGGGCGTCACAAACAGCAGCCCATCCGCCTTTTTGATTTCCGCCTTCAGGCGCACGACGGACGGCGCGGGCTGGTCATCATCGTCCTGGTTGTACAACGGCAGATCGTCGATTTGCAATTGCTCGAACGTGAACTCCGACGGTGCCAGCAGGGCCATGGCATGGGCGAGCTTGCGGTTGTAGGATTCGCGGCGCAGGCTGCCCACGAGGACGGCGATGGTGAAGGTGTTCATGGCGTGCTCCTAAAAAAGCGCATGGTGCGCGCAAGTCCACCGGGTCACCGTGCTGTATCGCACGTTGGGGCAGGTTGCCGCAGCAGGGAAACGGCAGCGCCAGCTACGAAAACATCCGGTCCCGCAGCGCGCGCAGGGACGCGGCCATGGCACGTACCGAGGCCGACAGGGTGCGCCATGTGGGCGAGCCCTTGACCTGCGCAATCAGCGCATCCTTCCACGGCTTCCAGCGGCCGTACAGGCGGGCAAACCAGTCCAGGCGCATCAGTGCGGGTTGGGTCAGCGCAAACAGCCGCGCCACGGCGGCGGTACCCAGCATCTTGGCGGCCAGTGCGACGGTGACGCCCAATACAGCATGGCCGCGGCTGATCCAGTACAGCGCCAGCAGCTTGATCGGAAACAACAACAGCATGGGTACGAAAAAAACCAGCAGCGCCGCATACGGCGGCAGATTCCTGATCAGCGCCTCCATGCGCGCCCACAAGGGTAGGCGGGCCAGCCGTGCCATGACACGCTGCAGAGGTTCCCAACCCCATTCCTCAAAAATCAGCAGCAGCGCCAGCGCGGGTCCGGCCGTGACGTTGAAAAGGCCGCGCAGCAATCGTTTGAGAAAGGACATAGTCTGGTCAGTGTGCCCTATTCACTGTCCTGTGCCAAAACCGCATGGCGTAAACGGTCTATGCCGGTGTGAGCCAATGGTTGGCCGTCCAGATGCCGGCCACGGTCAGCAACAACGAGCCCGCCACGTGTACACCCGCCGTGCCCAGCGCCAGCGCATAACGCTGCTGCAGCAGCAGGGTCACGACTTCGGCGCTGAAGCTGGAGAAGGTTGTCAGCCCGCCCAGGAAACCGGTGACCAGGGCCAGGCGCCACACCGGGTCCAGCTGCGGCAGGGTCTGGAACACCGCCACGCAGATACCGACCAGGTAGCCACCAATCAGGTTGGCGGCCAGCGTGCCCCAGGGGATAGTGCCACCGGGGCTGAGCCACAGGCCCAAGCCCCAACGGGCCAGCGCTCCGGCACTGGCTCCCACGCAAATTGCAACGGCTGCGAACATCTTTTGGGTTCCCCAATTCTTTATGGTGGCGGTGGCGGTACCTGATCATAATTGGCCATGAACCTGCGTTTTGTGGAAGCCTTCTACTGGGTCGCGTCGCTGAAGAGCATTTCGCGTGCGGCCGACAAGTTGTTTTTGACCCAGTCCGCGATGTCGAGTCGTATCTCGACGCTGGAAGAGGAACTGGGTGTGCTGCTGCTGGACCGGCGCGACAAACAGTTCAAGCTCACGGTGGCCGGTGCGCGTTTTCTGGTTTATGCGCAAAGGCTGCTGGAGCTGCAGCGCGACGTCAAGGCCGAGATGGGGTCGGGTGCGCCCATGGCCGTGTCCATGCGCATAGGCGCCATCGAGTCGGTGCTGCATTCCTGGCTCATCCCGTGGCTGGAGAAGCTGCGCCAGGAGCAACCGGGGCTGGAACTGGATCTGACGGTGGAAACCACGCCCATTCTGATGGACCATATCCAGCGCGGCACACTGGACCTGGCGTTTGCCGCGCTGCCGGCATCCGCCGACGGTGTGCGCAACCGGGCCCTGCCGCCCATGGAAATGGTTTTTGTCGGCAACCCGGCGTTGCATAAAAAGCGAAAGTACGGATTGGATGAACTCGCGGAAATGGAGCTGCTGACGTTTCAAAAAGGCTCGCAGCCCCATGTCACGCTGCTGGACCTGTTCCGCCAGCACCAGATGGAGCCCAAAAGGGTGCACGCCATCTCGTCGATTTCCGCCATGGTGCAACTGGTGCAAGGGGGCTTTGGCGTGGCCCTGCTGCCACGTGCCGCGGTGCAGCGCCTGACGGGTTTTGCCAGCCTGAAACCACTGAGTTGTGATGCCAAGCTGCAGGCCTTGCCGATACACGCCAGCTACCGCACGGACCCTACATCGCAGGCGGTGGAAACCGTGATCAAGTCCGCCATCGCCTTCGTCGAAGGTGCACGCAACGCACCAAAACGGAGTACAAAGGGTAAACCCTGAATATCGAAAAAATCGATGCGAGTAGCAAAAAATTTTGAATTTGCGAAACCGCAGTTGCGCTTCCACAATCCGCTCATCGTCATCAAACTGACCTGTGAACCAAGGATTTCAAGTGAGCACTGTGTCGCAATCCATACCCTCCGTCTTTGGCATTGAAGAGGCCAAAAATGCGCAGCATGTGCGCAAGCTGATCCGCCAGGGTACCTGGCATTCCCACACCAGTGGCCTGGCCAGTGACCATGTGCAGGGCAATGTGGTGATTCTTCCCGAAGTGCTGGCGACCGACTTCCTGCGCTACTGCCAGCGCAACCCCAAGCCCTGTCCACTGCTGGCGGTGTCGGAGCCGGGCCAGGCCATGCTGCCCAGCCTGGGTGCCGACATTGACATCTGCTCCGACCTGCCGCGTTACCGCGTGTGGCGCCACGGAGAAGTGGTCGACCAACCCACCGACATCTCGGCACTGTGGCGCAATGACCTGGTGACCTTTGTGCTGGGTTGCTCGTTTTCCTTCGAGCAAGCCTTGCTGGAAGCGGGGCTGCCGTTGCGCCATGTCGAACAGGGCAGGAACGTGGCCATGTACCGCACCAATATCCAGACCCAGCCCGCCGGACTGTTCAGCGGCCCCATGGTCGTGTCCATGCGCCCCATGAAGGCGGCGGCGGCCATCCGGGCGGTGCAGGTCACATCACGCTTTCCCAATGTGCACGGCGCGCCGGTGCACCTGGGTGATCCAGCGCTGATCGGCATCCAGCGGCTGGATGCCCCTGACTATGGCGATGCCGTCGAGGTGATGGCGGACGAGATCCCGGTGTTCTGGGCCTGCGGTGTCACGCCGCAAGCAGCACTGGTGCAGGCCCGCCCGGCGTTCTGCATCACGCATGCGCCCGGCTCGATGCTGATCACCGATTTGCTGAACCAGCAGTTGGCATCTTTTTAAGCGGGCAGGTGCCTGGGTTTTTCGAGTGGTACGAGTAGTAGTAGTGAACGGTTCGATATTTCAACGAGGAGATTGCAAATGAAGAAAACGCTATGGGCCAAAGTGGCCACGGTTGCGGCCGGTGTCTGCATCAGCTGGGGTGTGCATGCGCAGCAGGAAGTCAAGATTGGTGTTATCTATCCGTTCACCGGCCCCGGTGCCGCGGTGGGTGGTGAGTTGCGCAATGCGCTGGAGCTGGCAGCTGACGTCATCAACAACGGCGCCCCCGGCATAACCGACCTGCCATTTTCTGCCGGCAAGGGTCTGCCCAACTTGAAGGGCGCCAAGATCAAGCTGATCTTCGCCGACCACCAGGCCAACCCCCAGATCGGCGCCAGCGAGGCCGAGCGGCTGATCACGCAAGAGAAAGTCGTTGCCATCGTCGGCGCCTACAACAGCGCGGTGACGGCAACGGCCAGCCAGGTGGCCGAGCGGGCCGGCATTCCTTTCCTGAACCCCGAGTCGTCGTCGGCATCGCTGACACAGCGCAACTTCAAATGGTTCTTCCGCACCACGCCGCACGACGATCTGTTTGTACACAACGCCTTCGAGTTCTTGAAAGAATTCGAAGCCAAAAAGGGCATCAAGCCCAAGGTTATTGCTTCCTTCAATGAAAACGGTTTATGGGGCGCCGAGACCACCAAGCTGCAGGCCAAGCTGGCGACCGAGTTCGGGCAAAACCTGGCCAAGCAGGTGTCCTACCCCGCCAAGACCACGCAGCTCACGTCTGAAGTGCAGACGCTGAAGGCGGCCGCTCCCAATCTGGTGCTGCAGTCGTCGTACACGGCGGACGCCATCATGTCCATCAAGACCTACAAGGAACTGGGTTTCCTGCCCGACATGATTTTGGCCAACAACGCCGGCTTCACCGACACCGACTTCATCAAGACGCTGGGCAAGGACGCCGAGTTCATCATCACCCGTGAAGTCTGGGCACTGGACCTGGCGGCGCGCAATCCGCTGATCAAGCAGGTCAATGATTTGTACAACGCACGTTACAAGATCAACTTCACCGGCAACAGCTCACGCACGTTTACCGGTCTGATGGTCATGGCCGACGCGCTGAACCGTGCCGGATCGACCGACCCCGAAGCCATCCGCAAGGCGCTGACCGAAACCAATATCCGCGCCGATAACCTGATCATGCCGTGGAAGGGTGTGAAGTTTGATGCCAGCGGTCAGAACACCTTGGGCCGTGGCATCCTGGTGCAGATCATCGACGGCAAATACAACACCGTGTGGCCCTTCAACATGGCTGCGAAAGATGTGGTGTGGCCAATGCCGAAGTGGGACCAGCGCAAGTAATTCCATCTCTACTTCAATGCGATATGTCGTTGCCCAGCCTTGCCGTGCTAAAGCACTGTCTGCAGCTGTGCGCCTAATCTCGCACTGAACTAGAAATGGAATGGATCTCCCAAGGTTCTATTAATTTCAAAGACAAACCATGACTACCGAAATTCTGTTGCAGACACTCGCCTCGGGTGTGCTGATTGGCTTGATCTACGCACTGGTGGCCATAGGCCTGACCATGATTTTCGGAGTCATGGACATTGTGAACTTTGCGCACGGGGAGTTCCTCATGCTGGGCATGTATTCCAGCTTCTGGCTGTTTTCGCTGTATGCGCTGGACCCGATGATGACCTTGCCGCTGACCATGCTGATGCTGTTTGCATTTGGTGTGCTGCTGTACAAGCTGGTCATTGTGCGCATCATGCAGGCGCCCATGCTGTCGCAGATCTTCACGACCTTTGGCATCATGATCCTGCTGCGCGGTGTGGCCCAGTTCTTCTGGAAGCCCGACTTCCGCTCGATTGAAAATTCCGCCGTCAGCGGCACCGTGAAACTGTTTGACATCCAACTCGGCATGCCCCAACTGGTGGCCGGTGTGGGTGCCATCCTGATCACCGGCGCGATTTATTTCTTCCTGCACAAGACTCGCCTGGGTGCGGCGCTGGAAGCCACGGCCTCGGACAAGGAAGCCGCCCGCTTGATGGGCATCGATTCCCACAAGATGTTTTCGCTGGCCTGGGGTATTGGTGCCGCCTGTGCCGGTGCTGCCGGCGTGCTGTTGTCCACCTTCTTCCCGATTTTTCCCGACGTCGGCGCCAACTTCATTCTGCTGGCCTTTGTGGTCGTCAACCTGGGTGGCTTTGGCAGCGTCAGCGGCGCCTTCTGGGCCGGCATCCTGGTCGGCGTGATCGAGGTCATGGGGGGCTTGCTGCTGGGCCCCCAGTACAAGACCGCCATTGTGCTGGTCGTGTTTCTGGGTGTGTTGATGTTCCGTCCTCAGGGCCTGATGGGCAAAGCGTGAATACCATGAAAAATATTACTCTTGTCGTTGCCGCACTCGTGCTGGCCCTGGCACTGCCGATGGTGGTGGACTCTTCGCACCTCAACATGGCCATCCTGGTGCTGATGGCGGCACAGCTCGGCGTGGCCTGGAACATGGTCGGTGGTTATGCGGGTCAGGTGTCGTTGGGGCACGCGGCCTTTGTGGGGCTGGGTGCCTACACCTCCACCTTGTTGTTGATCAAGTTTGGCATCAACCCGTGGATCGGCATTGTGGCCGGTGGCTGCATCGCGGCCGCCCTGAGCCTGGCGTTTGGCTGGTCCTGCTTCCGGCTCAAGGGCCACTACTTTGCGATGGCAACCATTGCTGTCGCCGAGCTGGTGCAGATTTTCTTCACCGAATGGGAATACGGTGGCACGGCCGTCGGCCTGTATGTGCCCATGGACAAACAAGGCTGGTTGTGGATGAACTTTGCGACCAAGCTGCCCTACTACTGGCTCGCGCTCGGGCTGTTGCTGGTCACGCTGGCCGCCAATCTGTGGATAGAACGCAGCTACCTGGGCTACTACTTCCGCGCCATCAAGGACGAGCCGGATGCGGCCCGCAGCGTGGGCGTCAACATCGCCCGCTACAAACAAATCGCCTTGTCGCTCAGCGCCTTCTTTTCCGCCATGGGTGGCAGCCTGTATGCGCAGAAGGAGCTGTACATAGACCCCAATTCGGTGTTGTCGACCGCGCTGTCGATCAAGATGGCCCTGGTTGCCATCCTGGGTGGTGTGGGTACCTTGTTCGGCCCGGTGCTGGGTTCGGTGGTGCTGACCAGTATTGAAGAATTCACCCGCATCCTGTTTGGTGGCACGGGCCGCGGCACCGACGTCATCATTTACGCCAGCATGATCATTGTGATTGCCGTCTTTTATCCGACAGGCATCCTGGGCTGGTTTCGCAGTTTCAAGGAACGGGGCAACGCACGCGCCGATGCAACACGGCAACTGGCCGCACATGCGGCCACCCAACAGCCCAAGCATGGAGAAGTGTCATGAGCCTGTTGCAAGTCAATAACGTCAGCAAACAGTTCGGTGGCCTGACCGCCAACCAGGACGTGTCGTTCACCGTGGAGAAGGCCCAGATCGTCGGCCTGATCGGTCCCAACGGTGCCGGCAAGACCACGATGTTCAACTGTGTGGCCGGCTTCTTTGCGCCAACCGCCGGCAGCATCCTGCTGAATGGCCGCAACATCGCGGGTCTGCCGCCCGAAACCTGCGCCCGTGCCGGCGTCGCCCGGACCTTCCAGGTGGCGCGCACCTTCACCAGCATGACGGCCTGTGAAAACGTCATGACCGCCGCACTGCTGCTGCAGCACAACGTGGCCAAGGCCCGTGTTGCGGCACTGGAGTGGCTGGCTTTTGTGAATCTGAAGCAGTTCGCCGACAAGCCGGCCGGCAGCATGACCATCAGCGAGCAGCGGCGCCTGGCTGTGGCCCGCGCCATGGCAATACAGCCCAGCATCCTGCTGATGGACGAGGTCATGGCGGGCCTGAATCCGTCCGAGGTGCGTGAAGCGGTGGACGTGGTCCTGAAGATCCGCGACCGGGGCACGGCCTGCCTGATCGTGGAACACGTGTTGGAGGGCATCATGCCCATTGCCGACAAGATTGTCGTGTTGGACCGTGGCGTCAAGATCGCCGATGGCACGCCGCACGAGGTGTCGAATGACCCCAAGGTCATCACGGCCTACCTGGGAGATTAAGAACATGTTGGAAATCAAGAATCTCAAGGTCTGTTACGACGACGTGCTGGCCATCTCGGACGTCACGTTGAAGGTGGAGACCGGAAAAATCGTGGCCTTGGTCGGCGGCAATGGCAACGGCAAGTCCACCACCTTGCGCGCCGTCGCCGGGCTGAACCCTGCGGCCGCGGGCAGCATCCACTTCAACGGTGCGCCTATCCATGGCATCGCCGCCGACAAGCGTGTGCCCTTGGGCCTGTCGCTGGTGCCCGAGGGGCGCCGCCTGTTCCCGCGCCTGACCGTGTTGCGCAACCTGGAACTGGGCGCCTTTACGCGCCGGGACAAGCGCGAGGTGGCCAGCAGCATCGACGAGATGCTGGGCCTGTTCCCCATTTTGAAGGAGCGCGCCACGCAGCTGGCCGGCACCATGAGCGGTGGCGAGCAGCAGATGCTGGCCATTGCCCGCGGCCTGATGGCCCGGCCCAAACTCCTGATGCTGGACGAGCCCTCGTGGGGGATTGCGCCCAAGTTTGTCACCAAGGTGCTGGATGTGATCCAGCAAGTCAACGCCACCGGCGTTTCTATTCTGCTGGTTGAACAAAACCTGCAGAAGGCGCTCAACATTGCGCACTATGGCTACGTCATCCAGACGGGCCGCATTGTCATGGAGGGAGCAGGGCAGACCCTGCTGCATGACGAGCACATCAAGAAAGCGTATCTGGGCCTCTAGGCCTGGCCACTGCAGGAGCTCCACATGAAAACACTTTGGATTGCCGCGCTGTGCGCGGCCGGGGTAAGTCACGTCTCTACATTGCATGCGGAGACTACGTGGAAGTTTGCAACCGGTTATAGAGCCGAGTCTTTCCACACCGAGAACCTGGTCCAGTTCGGGCGCGATGTGGAGGCGGCCAGCGCAAGCCAGCTGAAGATTCAAGTGGCGCCCAACGGCAGCCTGTTCAAGCTGGCTGACATCCGCCAGGCGGTACAGGAGGGCAAGGTCGAGGCCGGCGAGACCATCATGACCAGCATGGTCAAGGACATACCGATTGCCGGTGCCGACTCGATCCCGTTTGTCGTGAGCTCCTACAAACGCGCACAACGCCTGTGGGAGTTGCAACGCCCCGGCATGGAGCGCGAGTTTGCGCAGCGCGGCCTGAAGATTTTGTACGCCGTGCCCTGGCCTCCGCAAGGGCTGTACACCACGCGTCCGGTGAAGACGCTGGCTGACTTCAAGAATATCAAAATGCGCACCTATAACCAGACCACGGTCCGCCTTGCGGAAATGATGGGCGCCACCTCCGTGGATGTGGCCATGGTGGACGTCGGCAAGGCGGCTAACGAAGGCCGCATGGACGCCATGATCACATCCGCTGTCACCGGTGTGGAGAACAAGGTCTGGGGACCCCTCAAGCATTACTACGAAATCAGCGCATGGTTCCCCAAGAACATTGTGTTCGTCAACGCCAAGAGTTTTGAAGCCTTGGCCCCCAATGCCCGCTCGGCAGTGCTGAAGGCCGCAGGCGACGCGGAAAGCCGGGGCTGGGTTGCGAGCGAGGCCGTCGCCCAATCGGCCACCCGGGAGCTGCAGGCCAACGGCATCAAGGTGGACCGTATCTCCGTCGACCTGGAAACCGATCTCAAACGCATAGGCGAGCGCTTCTCGCGTGAATGGGTGCGCTCTGTGGGCCACCAGGCCAGCGACATCTTCGTGCCCTATTACTTCAACTAGACCTATCCATCAAGAGGTTCAACACCATGCAAAACGGCAACAGCCCATTGGACTCCAAACTCTGGCAATTCTGGATCGACCGCGGCGGCACTTTTACCGATGTGGTCGGCAAGCGCCCTGACGGCACCCTGGTCACGCACAAGCTGCTGAGCGAGAACCCCGAGCAGTACAAGGACGCGGCGGTGGCCGGCATCCGCCATCTGCTGGGGCTCAAGAAGGGCGAACCCGTCACCCCCGACCGCGTGGCCTGCGTGAAGATGGGCACCACGGTGGCCACCAACGCGCTGCTGGAGCGCAAAGGTGAACCCACACTGCTGGTTACCACCCGTGGTTTTCGCGACGCGCTGCGCATCGCTTATCAGAACCGCCCGCGTATTTTTGATCGCAACATCCAGTTGCCCGAGCTGCTGTACAGCGCCGTGGTCGAGGCCCATGAACGCGTGGGTGCGCACGGCGACGTGGTCGAGGCCCTGGATGAGCCACTATTAAAACAGGAGCTTGTAGCGCAATATGCACGGGGGCTACGCAGTGTTGCGATCATCTTCATGCACGGCTACCGCTACACCGCACACGAGCTGGCGGCCAAACGCATTGCACAGGAAATTGGCTTCACGCAGATCAGCACCTCGCATGAAACCAGCCCGATGATGAAGTTTGTCAGCCGCGGCGACACCACCGTGGTGGACGCTTACCTGTCGCCGATCCTGCGCCGCTATGTGGAGCAGGTGGCCGGCGAGATGCCGGGCGTCAAGCTGTTCTTCATGCAGTCCTCCGGTGGTTTGACCGACGCGCACAGCTTCCAGGGCAAGGACGCCATTTTGAGTGGCCCGGCTGGCGGTATTGTGGGCATGGCCCGCACGGCGGCGATTGCCGGCATCCAGAAGACGATTGGTTTTGACATGGGTGGCACATCCACCGATGTATCGCACTACGCCGGTGAATTCGAGCGCGAGTTCGAGACCCAGGTGGCCGGCGTGCGCATGCGTGCGCCCATGATGAGCATCCACACGGTGGCGGCTGGCGGGGGTTCCCTGCTGGCGTTTGACGGTTCGCGTTTTCGGGTCGGGCCGCAGAGTGCCGGTGCCAATCCGGGCCCCGCCAGCTACCGCCGCGGTGGTGCATTGGCGGTGACCGATGCCAACGTGATGCTGGGCAAGATCCAGCCGCGTTATTTCCCCAAGGTGTTTGGTCCCCACGCCGATGAAGCCTTGAGCCTGGAGGTCGTGCAGGAGAAATTTGCCGAGCTGGCAGGCCAGACGCGGCTGCCCGCCGAGGAAGTGGCTGAAGGCTTTATCAACATCGCCGTGCAGCAGATGGCCAATGCCATCAAGAAGATATCGGTGGCCCGTGGTTATGACGTCACGGCCTATACCTTGCAATGTTTTGGCGGTGCCGGCGGCCAGCATGCTTGCCTGGTGGCCGACGCACTGGGCATGACCCGTGTGTTTGTGCATCCGCTGGCCGGTGTGCTCAGCGCCTATGGCATGGGTCTGGCCGACCAGTCGGTGATACGTGAGCGGGCGGTCGAAGTCAAACTGACCCCTGAGGCGCTGGCTGCTACCGTGCTGCAACTGGATGAACTGGCGGCGCAAGCAGAAGGTGAATTGACGCGCCAGCAGGTCAACCACGGTGCCATCACCACACACCGCCGCGTGCATGTGCGTTATGAGGGCAGCGATGCGGCGCTGGTGGTGCCGTATCCAAGCGGTGGTGCTGATGCCCAGGCTACGACCGCATTGATCGTGGCCGGTTTTGAGGCCGCCTACCGCCAGCGTTTTGCCTTCCTGATGGAGGGCAAGGGCTTGGTCGTCGAGGCCGTGTCGGTGGAGGCGGTGATTGCCGGTGATGCGCCCGAGGAGCCGCGCCACGCCATGCACCCACCCCGCGACCTGCAGGCCAGCGGCGCCGTGCGCGAGACGGTGCGCATGTACTCCGGTGGCGCGTGGGTGAATGCGGCCCTGGTGGTGCGCGAAGACCTGCGCCCGGGTGACGTGATTGCCGGCCCGGCCATCATCGCCGAGAAGAATGCCACCACCGTCGTGGAACCGGGTTGGCAGGCAACGCTTACGGAATTTGACCACCTGGCCCTCGTCAGGACTGAGAGTCGCGCTATCAAATTTGCAGTGGGCACAACGGTGGACCCGGTGTTGCTGGAGGTCTTCAACAACCTGTTCATGAACATCGCAGAACAAATGGGCCTGCAACTGCAGAACACCGCCTATTCGGTCAACATCAAGGAGCGGCTGGACTTCAGCTGCGCGCTGTTCGATGCCCAGGGCAACTTGATCGCCAACGCACCCCATATGCCGGTGCACCTGGGCTCCATGGGCGAGAGCATCAAGACCGTGGTGCGCGAGAACGCGGCCACGATGCAGCCGGGCGACGTCTATGTGCTGAACGACCCCTACCATGGCGGCACACACCTGCCCGACATCACCGTCATCACGCCGGTCTACCTGGATGGGAAGACACTGAGCGCCGCCGGGCCGTCCCAAGGCGCGAGCGCCCCCTCGGGGGGCAGCGCAGTACGCGAAGCGACAAGCGTGGGGGCCATGTTCTATGTTGGGTCCAGAGGGCACCACGCCGATGTGGGCGGTACAACACCAGGCTCCATGCCGCCGTTCTCGACCCGTATTGAAGAGGAAGGTGTGCAGATCACCAACTTCAAGCTGGTGGACCGTGGCGTGCTGCGCGAGGCTGAGATGGTGGCCTTGCTCAGCAGCGGCGAATACCCGTCGCGCAATACACAGCAAAACATGGCCGACCTGAACGCGCAGATCGCCGCCAACGAAAAGGGCGTGCAGGAACTGCGCAAGATGGTGGAGCACTTTGGCCTGGATGTGGTGCAGGCCTATATGCGCCATGTGCAGGACAACGCCGAAGAGTCGGTGCGCCGCGTCATCACGCGCCTGAAGGATGGCGCGTTCACGCTGCCGCTGGACAATGGCGCGCAGATCCAGGTGGCGATACGTGTCAACGCGGCAGAGCGCAGCGCGGTCATCGACTTCACCGGCACATCAGAGCAGCAGATCAACAACTTCAACGCACCCACCGCGGTGTGTATGGCTGCGGTGCTGTATGTGTTTCGCACGTTGGTGGACGACGACATCCCGCTGAATGCGGGTTGCCTCAAACCCCTGCAGGTCATCATCCCACCGGGATCCATGCTCAACCCCAATCCGCCGGCCTCGGTCGTGGCCGGCAATGTCGAGACATCCAGCTGCATCACCAATGCGCTGTATGGCGCGCTGGGTGTCATGGCGGGCAGCCAGTGCACGATGAACAACTTCACGTTTGGCAATGCGCGCTACCAGTACTACGAGACCATTTCCGGTGGTTCGGGCGCCGGCGTCCTGCTGAATGCCGCGGGCCGGGCCGTGGGCGGTTTCAACGGTACCAGTGTTGTGCAAACACACATGACCAATTCGCGCCTGACGGACCCCGAGATCTTCGAGTTCCGCTTCCCGGTGCGCCTGGACAGCTATGAGATTCGCGAGGGTTCGGGCGGGGCAGGCCAATGGCAGGGGGGCAATGGCGGCGTGCGCCGTGTGCGCTTCCTGGAGACCATGACCGCCAGCATCCTGTCCAACGGCAGAAAGTTTGGAGCTTTTGGCATGGCCGGTGGAAAACCCGGTAAAGTTGGCATCAACCGCGTGCTGCGCGCGGATGGCAGCATCGAAGCCATCGGACACATAGGCCAGGCCGAAATGTTCGCAGGTGACGTGTTTGAAATCGCCACACCCGGTGGGGGTGGGTACGGGGGCTGACGCAGCGGGGTTTATGTCCGTTTGACCGCTACTTTGTGGGAGAAGCACGATGCAACTCAATTCCTGGATGCGCCGTTTCACGATCCGTTTTCGGATGTGGGCCACCCTTTGTGTCGTGGCGGCGCTGGTTTGCGTGCTGGGTGGCGTGGGTCTGTACGGCATGGCCCGTATCTATGGCATGAGCGAGCAGTTCATGAACCAGTCCAACGTCCTGGTGGGCCAGATGAATGCCTTGCGAACCGACATGAGCATGGCCCGGCGGCATGACAAGGACATGATCATCCAGTACGAGAGCGTGGAGGGCGTCAAGGCCGCGCTGGTCAAGTGGCAGGCGAGCCTGCAGCACGCCGACAAGGTGCTGCAGGAGCTGCAAACCGGCATGCAGGACGACAACAAGGCGAATGTGCAAAAAGTGGCGGAGGCGCTGCGCGCCTACCGCGACCTGTTCATACCCATTGTGCGCCAGCTCGAAGCCCAGGGCTACGACACCGCCACCATCGCCAACCGTTTGAGCGGCAAGGCATTGGCAAAATTTGACGAGGCCGAGGTGGCCTTGAATACGGTGGACGCCGCGCTGCGCCAGGACGTGGAACGCGCCGTGCAGCAGCAGGCTGCGCTGGCGCACCAGGTGGAGCTGTTGTTTGCGGTGGCCGTGGTGCTGGGCCTGTTGCTGGTGGTGCCGGGCACGCTGATCAATATGCGCTCCATTTGCCAGCCCATAGACCGGGCTTTGCATTTCTCCCAGGCCATTGCAGAAGGTGATTTGACCGACCACGGCATAGACACCACTGGTAACGACGAGGCGGCGGGCTTGTTGAAGTCGCTGGAAGCCATGCGCACATCGCTGGACCATTTGGTGGGGCAGGTGCGCCATTCGACCGACAGCCTGTCTACGGCCAGCGCCGAAATTGCAACCGGCAACCAGGACCTGAGCGTGCGCACCGAGCAGACTGCCATCAACCTGCAGCGCGCGGCCTCCAGCATGGACAAATTGACCGACGCGGTGCGGCAGTCGGCGGATGCATCCCAGCAGGCTAACCAACTGTCATCGTCGGCCGGATCCGTGGCGGCGCGGGGCGGCGCCGAGGTGTCGCAGGTGGTGAGCACGATGCAGGACATCAATGCCAGTTCCAAGAAAATCAGCGAGATCATCGGTGTCATCGACGGCATTGCATTCCAGACGAATATTCTGGCGCTGAATGCCGCGGTCGAGGCGGCCCGTGCCGGCGAGCAGGGCCGGGGCTTTGCCGTGGTGGCCAGCGAGGTGCGCAGCCTGGCGGGTCGCTCGGCCGAGGCCGCCAAGGAAATCAAGCACCTGATCGTGGCCAGTGTGGAGCGTGTGGAAGTGGGGACCCGGCTGGTCGACAACGCTGGAAAAACCATGGCCGAAATCGTGCATTCGGTGCAACGCGTATCCGACATCATTGGCGAAATCACCGCGGCGTCGGCCGAGCAAAGCCATGGCATTGATGCTGTGAACACCTCGGTGGCCCAACTGGACCAGATGACGCAGCAAAACGCCGCGCTGGTGGAGGAGTCCGCAGCCGCCGCTGAAAGCATGCGAGAGCAAACCCAGCGCATGGCCGAGCTGGTGGCCACGTTCAAGGTCAGTGCGCGGCAAGTCGCGTTGGTCCGGTCGGCTGATCTTTTGCCACGTCCGGCGGTGCGTTTGCGCGCGGTGTAGTTCAGGTCAACACCTTGCCCCCATGCGGCCGGCAGTGCCGCATTTCCTGACTTGCCAGATTGGAGAATCACCATGTGGTTTTCAAGGATTCTGCTCGCCTGCGCGTTCGCCACCGCCGGCGTGGTGCTGGCTGACACCATCAAGCTGGTGACGTTTGAGTACCCGCCCTATGAGTACACCGAGAACGGCGAGGTCAAGGGCATGGCGGTGGACATCGTGCGGGAGGCCTTCAGCCTGATGAACCATGCGGTCAGCATCGAGGTATTGCCGTGGACACGCTGCCAGGTGTTGTTCGAACGCGGCGAGGTGGATGGCATCTTCACCTTTTTCCAGAATGAAGAGCGGCAGGCGTTTGCCTTGTTCTCCAGGGAAATCGTGGTGACGCAGACCATTGCCCTGTGGGTGCTCAAGGATTCGAAAATTGAGTTCAATGGCGACCTGACCAGGCTGCAGTCCTATAACTTTGGCATCACACCCAAAACCAGTTATGGTGAGCGCTTCGACACGGCGATCAAATACGGACTCTTGCATACGGAGGCAGCCGCTTCCATCGAGAGCAACATCCGGAAATTGGTGAATGGGCGCATTGACATCTGGGTCAGCAACCGTGATGGCGCCCTGCATGAACTCAAACGCCTGGGCCTGTCCGGTCAGGTGCGTGAATTGAAGCATCCCATCCAGGTGGTCCCGGCCTTTGTGGGTTTCTCCAGGCTGCGCAAACACGCGGCGCTGCGTGACGCCTTTGACCAGGCCGTGGCCACGCTCAAACAGACGGGTGCCTATGACGCCATCCTGCGCAAGTACGCGCCATGACCGGCCGCACCGTTTGTTGTCTCGCGGCACAATGAAGACATGGATGCCTTTACCGACAATTACCGCTTTTTGGCCCGCTACAACCAATGGTTCAATACGCGCCTGCTCGATGCCTGTGAACGCCTGACGGATGCCGAGCGCAAGCTCGACCGTGGCGCCTTCTTCGGCTCCATCCACCACACGCTGAACCACCTGCTGGTGAGCGACCAGATCTGGTTGAAGCGCTTTGCCCAGTGTGGCCTGGACCATGGCAGGTCGGCACCCGGTCTGACCGATGTGGTGCTGGACTTGCCGCAGGGTGCAGCGCTGAATGCGGTCTTGTTCAATGACTGGGCCGCGCTGCGGGCCAAGCGTGGGCAACTGGACAGTGCCATCCTGCAGTGGCTGGCGGAGTTGCCGGACGGCTTTGCGCAGTACACGATGCGCTACGCCAACACCAAAGGCGTACAGCGTGCGCACCCGGCCTGGCAGGCCTTGACCCATTTTTTCAACCACCAGACCCACCACCGCGGCCAGGTCACCACGCTGTTGGTGCAAGCGGGAGTGGACCCCGGGACGACAGATCTGATTGCCATGGTGTAGTCCACGAGATTGCTATATTATTTGTAGTGCCTGGTGCAATTAATACGGGGGCTAGTGAACTTTTCTAAATAAGCCTCGCTGCGTTCAGCAACAAAAAAACCCGCCGAAGCGGGTTGTTGTGCAAGCGTGTTGGGGCACTTATTTCTTGGCAGCGCTGGCGGCGTTTTTGGGGGAGCTGGCAGTGGGTGCTGGTGCATCAGCCTTGGCCTTTTTTGCATCTTCCTTGGCTTGTTTGGCGGCTTCCTTCTTGGCCTTGGCTTCTTCTGCCTTCTTGGCTTTTTCTTCGGCCTTGGCCTTCTTGGCTTCATCGGCCTTCATCTTGGCGTCAGCCTTGGAATCTTTCTTCTCTTCCTTGGTGGCGGGGGCTGCCGCGGGTGCAGGTGCCGCCGCAGGGGCTTTCGCGTCTGCCTTGGCAGTTGGGGCGGCGGGCGCCGCAGCGGCTGCACCCTTGAAGCCGGCACCGTTGACGGTCAGGCCCTCGGCCGAGAACTTGGCGGCATTGCCTTCGCCGACACCTTTGACGCGTTCAACAAAGTCATTCCAGTCTTTGAAATTGCCTTTCTTGCGCTCATCAATGATCTTTGTGGAGATGCCTGGGCCTATGCCCTTGATGCCGTCGAGTTCGGCGGCAGTCGCCTTGTTGACGTCTACTGCGGCGAACGCAACGGAAGCGTACAGCATGGCCACAATGGCCAGAATTTTTTTCAACATGGGCTTTTCCTTCGGAGTGGTGGTGAACGGAATGTGCGGCACCAGGGGCCTGGTGTCCCGTTCACAACGTGTTGCACAGCGCCCTGGTTGACCCCCGGGTTGGTCAATACCGTCGGTACAAACCCCGCTCAAAACATCACACCTTTGCTGACAGGGCCTGCACATAGGCGCGCACGCCGCTTTGCACGTTGGAAAAAACGTGCTGGCATCCTGTGCTGCGCAGCGCGCTCAGGTCAGCCTGGGTGTAGCTCTGGTACTTGCCACGCAAGGCATCGGGGAAGGTGATGTATTCGATCAATCCATCGGCAGCCGCCTGCGCAATGGACAGTGGACTTTCGCCGCGCTGTTCGCGCAAGGTGTTGACCACCGTGATGGCGATGTCGTTGAAGGGCTGCGCCTGTCCGGTGCCCAAGTTGTAGATGCCGGACTCACCGGGGTGGTCGAAGAACCAGAGATTGACGGCGACGACATCGTCGATGTAGACAAAGTCGCGCATCTGGCCACCCGCTGCATAACCGCCGTAGTCGCCAAATAGCTTGACCTTGCCCTCCAGCTGGAACTGGTGGAACTGGTGGTAGGCCACGCTGGCCATGCGTCCCTTGTGCTGCTCGTGCGGTCCATAAACGTTGAAGTAGCGAAAGCCCACGACCTGGTTTGTCTTACCGGCCTTGGTGCGTTGAAAGTCGCTGCCGCATTCACGGCGCATGCGCTGGTCGAACAGGAGCTTGGAGTAGCCATACACATTGAGCGGGCGTTCAAAGGCCGGCTCCTCGCGAAAGGTATCCGAGCCGCCATAGGTGGCCGCGGATGACGCATACAAGAGGCGCGCGCCACGCTTCTGGCAGGCATGGAACAACTGGCAGGACAGCGTGTAATTGTTGGCCATCATGTACTTGCCGTCCAGTTCCATGGTGTCGCTGCAGGCACCTTCATGGAAGACGGCTTCGATCTGGCCGTAGGAGCCACCGGCAAAGGCGTCATAAAACGTGTCGGCGTCGACGTAATCCGAGATGCGCAGAGCGGCCAGGTTGCGAAACTTGTCGCCCTGCTTGAGGTCGTCCACGGCAATGATGTCGTCAATGCCGCGCGCGTTCAGTCCCTTGATGATGTTGCTGCCGATAAAACCTGCAGCTCCGGTTACGACGATGCGTGTCATGGATTTTTTCTCCCTCTGTCTTCAGCTCAATGCAAACAATTCGTCATAGCTTACGGTGGCCGTTCCGAACTTGCCGACCACAATACCGCCGGCCTTGTTGGCAATGGGGACCGCGTCGCGCAGGCTCATGCCTGCGGCGACCAATGCAGCCATCGTAGCGATGACGGTGTCGCCAGCACCGGTCACGTCAAATACCTCACGTGCCTGTGCGCTGACGTGCAACTCGCCTTCTGCGTCGAACAATGTCATACCTTCTTCGCTGCGGGTCAACAGAATGGCTTCGAGCTTGAACTCCGTACGCAGCGCGTGCACCTTGCTGCGCAACGTGTCCTCGTCATGCCATACCCCGATGACCTGTTGCAACTCGGCGCGATTCGGTGTGATGACGGTGGCACCGGTGTAGCGGGCAAAGTCGCTGCCCTTGGGGTCCACCAGTATCGGTTTGCCGGCGGCGCGCGCACGCGCAATCATGTCGGTGATATGGCCCAGTCCACCCTTGCCATAGTCCGAGAACAGCACCGCTCCGTGTTGTGGCAGCAGGTTCTCGAAGGCCGCCGTTTGTGAGGCCAATAATTCGTTCTTGGGGGTGTTCTCAAAGTCCAGGCGCAGCAATTGCTGTTGCCGCCCGATCACGCGCAGCTTGACGGTGGTCTTGAGATCGGCGTCGCGTCCAAAGTGAGGCTGGATGCCGGTTTGTGCAACCAGTGCCTCGAGCTTGTGGCTGGCTTCATCGTCGCCTACCACCGTCAACAAAGAGGCCTGTGCGCCCAGCGTGACCACGTTGTAGGCCACATTGGCCGCACCACCATTGCGTTCTTCTTCGCGCGTGATACGCACCACAGGCACGGGCGCCTCGGGCGATATGCGGTCCACTGCGCCGTACCAGTAGCGGTCCAGCATCACGTCGCCCACCACCAACACCTGTGCGGTGGCCATTTTTTCTATGGAGATAGTCATAATTCTTCAACCCTGCGGGCGGGGTAACTGTCCCAGGCCTGGCAGCCGGGGCAGTGCCAAAAATGTTGCTTGGCCTCAAAACCGCAGGCTGCACAACGGTAACGGGTTAGAGGTTTGACGGCATGGTCCAGGGCGCGTTGCACCTGGGGGTGGAACTGTTCATGCTCCAGCTTTTCGCCCGCTATCCATTTGGCCGCGGCCACCAACGAAGGTTCGTTTTCCAGATGGTGTGCGTACCATTCGCGGGCAGTCGCGGTGGGCGCTCCACTGGCCGCTTCCAGGGCCACGATGGCGTCCAGCACATCCAGCGACGGAGTGTGCGCGTAGACGGCTTTCAAGCGGGCCATGGTGCGAATACCCTGGCCGCAGGCGATGGCGTATTGCGCCAACAAGGGCGCGATCAGGGCGATGGCGGCCGGTGCCGTGGTCAGGGCCTGGGTCAGCGTCTCACAGGCCAGCGCGGGCTTGCCTTGCTGGTTCTGCAGCCGGGCCAGCTCCATGCGCGGACGCGGTGCTTCGGGGGCAATGTGCATGGCCTCGGTGAGGTGTTCCATCGCCTTGGGAATGTCATTGGCCACTACGCAGGTTGCCGATTGTTCACACAGGTAGTGCGACAGGCGCCCCTTGAAACTGCCCTGTCCCGTGGACTCCAGCTTGTGCGCAATCTGCGCCGCTTGTTCCCAGTCCCGAGAGCGCTCGTAGTTGGCGAGCAGGGCCAAATGGGCTTGGGCTTCAAAACGCGTGCCATCCAGCTTGAGCAGAGCCTCTTCCGCACGGTCCAGCAGGCCGGCTTTCAGGTAGTCCAGCGCCAGCGCGTGTTGGGCGCGGTGCCGGTCGTCTTGCCCCAAATCACCGCGCGACAACAAATGCTGGTGCACCCGGACCGCCCGCTCGTATTCGCCACGGCGGCGGAACAGGTTGCCCAGTGCAAAGTGCAGTTCCGATGTGTCCGGGTCGTTCTGGACGGCTTCGATGAACGCATCGATTGCCTGGTCCTGCTGTTCGTTCAGCAGAAAATTAAGGCCTTTGAAATAAGCCTTAGGGGCCTGCCGATTTTCTATGCGCAATTGGCGCACATCGAAGCGGGACGCCATCCAACCGAGTACGAATACGACGGGCAGGGCCAGCAGGATCAGGCTGAGGTCAAATTCCATAGGGCGGCTGGGAAGGAGGAGCAGGTTTTTCGGCAGGTGCAGCGGCTACTGCTTTGTTGGCCTGGCGGGCCAAGGCGGCGGCGCGGCGGTGCTGCCACCAGCGTGGCACCATGCCCAATACACCAATGACCAAGCCCAAAGCAAAGGCCGTCAGCACCACCAGCACCAGCGGGGCCGTCCACTGTTGGCCGAAGAAAAAACGCACGGTGGCATCGTGCTGGTTGTTCAGTGCGAATGCGAACAGGGTAAAAAAAATGGCCGCTTTCAGCGCCCACTTCATAAACCATAAAAATTGTTTCATTGATCTCCCCTGTGGCTAGGAATTCTAATAGCGCCCACGACCCTGGCTGCGTGTATTGCGCTGTCTTCCGAGCGGGCTTTGGCACCTGGGCAACCCAGCGGAGCGGTGCACATCAGGGCTTGATCTTGCCTTCGAGTTCTGCGGTGCGTTGGTCCACGGATTCGCGCAGGGCCTTGCCGGGCTTGAAGTGGGGTACGCGCTTTTCAGGGATGGCGACACTTTCTCCGCTGCGAGGATTGCGGCCCATGCGGGGCGGCCGGTGGTTGATCGAGAAACTGCCAAAGCCGCGAATCTCTATGCGATGCCCGGCGACCAAGGCGTCATTCATGGCGTCCAGAATGGCCTTGACGGCAAATTCGGCATCACGATGTGTCAACTGGCCAAAGCGGTTGGCGAGCTCTTCAACAAGGTCGGAACGTGTCATGGGAGATTATTCTTATCCAAGAAAAAACGGCCGGTGCCCAAACACATGCTTGGGGCGCCGGCCGTTTGTTCGGTTCAACAGCAGGGATTAATTGTTGTTGTCGAGCTTGGCGCGCAGCAATGCGCCCAGGCTGGTGGTGCCGGCGTTTTCACGGGCAGATTGTTGGCTCAAAGTGGACATGGCTTCGTTTTGGTCAGCAGCATCCTTGGCCTTGATGGACAACTGGATGTTGCGGGTCTTGCGATCCACGTTCACAACCACAGCCGTCACTTCGTCGCCTTCCTTCAGCACGTTGCGGGCATCTTCCACGCGGTCGCGGGAGATTTCGGAAGCACGCAGGTAACCGATGATGTCATCGCCCAGGTCGATTTCAGCGCCCTTGGGGTCAACAGTCTTGACCTTACCGGTCACAACCTGGCCCTTGTCGTTGATCGACACGAAGGTGGTGAAAGGATCGGAGTCCAACTGCTTGATACCCAGGGAGATGCGCTCGCGGTCCACGTCCACAGCCAAGACCAAAGCCTCGACTTCTTGACCCTTCTTGAATTCGCGCACGGCAGCTTCGCCGGTTTCGTTCCAGGACAGGTCGGACAAATGCACCAGACCGTCGATACCAGCTGCCAGTCCGACGAACACGCCGAAGTCGGTGATGGATTTGATCGGGCCCTTCACGCGGTCGCCGCGCTTGGTGTTTTGAGCGAACTCTTGCCATGGGTTGGCCTTGCACTGCTTCATGCCCAGGGAGATACGACGCTTGTCTTCGTCGATTTCCAGAACCATGACTTCGACTTCGTCACCCAGGGCAACGATCTTCGAAGGTGCAACGTTCTTGTTGGTCCAGTCCATTTCGGACACGTGGACCAGGCCTTCGATTCCGGGTTCGAGTTCCACAAACGCGCCGTAGTCGGCGATGTTGGTGATCTTGCCGAACATGCGGGTACCTTGGGGGTAACGGCGGTTCACGCCCATCCAAGGATCGTCGCCCATTTGCTTCAGACCCAACGAGACACGGTTCTTTTCGGTGTCGAACTTCAGGATCTTGGCGGTGATTTCTTGACCAGCGGTCACCACTTCGGATGGGTGACGGACACGGCGCCATGCCATGTCGGTGATGTGCAGCAGGCCGTCGATACCGCCCAGGTCCACGAACGCACCGTATTCGGTGATGTTCTTGACCACGCCTTGGACCACAGAACCTTCTTTGAGGGTCTGCATCAGCTTGGCGCGCTCTTCGCCCATGGAAGCTTCTACCACGGCACGGCGGGACAACACGACGTTGTTGCGCTTGCGGTCCAGCTTGATGACCTTGAATTCCATGGTCTTGTTTTCGTACGGAGACAGATCCTTGGTAGGACGTGTGTCAACCAACGAACCTGGCAGGAAGGCACGAATGCCATTGACCAGAACGGTCAGGCCGCCCTTGACCTTGCCGGAAGTGGTACCGGTGACGAATTCGCCGGATTCCAATGATTTTTCCAGAGACATCCACGAAGCGAGCCGCTTGGCGGTGTCGCGGCTGACGATGGTGTCGCCGTAGCCGTTTTCCATGGCAACGATCGCCACGGACACAAACTCACCTACTTGAACTTCGAGTTCGCCCTTGTCGCTCTTGAATTCGGACAATGGAACATACGCTTCGGATTTCAGGCCGGCGTTAACAACAACGAAGTTGTGTTCGATGCGAACGACTTCAGCGGTAACGACTTCACCGATGCGGGTTTCCGAGCGTTTTTGTGACTCTTCAAATAGGTCTGCGAAAGATTCTGACATTTGCTTTGCGGTAAAAATACCGCGGGGTTAAGTTGTTGAACCACACCACCAGTGCGCTGCTGCGCGAGAGGGGCGGTATGGACCGACCAGCCTGAATAAACGATTTAAAAAGGCTGTTTGCTTTGCCACCAGTCCAACACCAGATTCACCGATTCTTCAACCGTCAAATCCGAGTTGTCCAGCAACTGGGCGTCTTCTGCAGGCTTGAGTGGCGCAACAGGCCGGGATGAATCCCGGGCATCACGAGCCTCCAGGTCCGCACGAAGAGATGGGAGTGTAGTTGAAATCCCCTTAGAAATCAACTGCTTATAGCGGCGCTCGGCCCGGCGCTCGGCGCTGGCGGTCAGAAAAACCTTGAGCGGGGCCTGCGGAAAGATCACGGTGCCCATGTCGCGTCCGTCGGCCACCAAGCCCGGAAGCTGGCGAAAACTGTGTTGCAGGTCGATCAGGGCGTCACGAACCTGTGGCAGGGCCGACACTTTGGAGGCATTCATGCCCGCTTCTTCGGTGCGTATGGTGTCGCTGACGTCGTCCTGGTCCAGCAGCACACGCCCGTTGGTGAAACGGATGTGCAACTGTGTGACGAGGTCGGCGATGGCCGTTTCGTTGGCGGCATCGAGACTCAGGCCGGCCTGCAGTGCGGCCAAAGCCGTGATGCGGTACAGCGAGCCGGAGTCCAGGAAGTGGTAGCCCAGCTTTTGCGCCAGCACCACGGCCAGCGTGCCCTTGCCGGACGCCGTGGGACCATCCACGCAGATGACGGGAATCGCCTGTTGCGGTGTATGGGCGACCGAGAACAGGGCTTCAAAGTAGTCTGGAAAGGTCTTGGCCACGCATTTCGGGTCTTCGATGCGCACCGGGATACCGGCCGGGTTGAAGGCAGCCAGCGAAAAACACATGGCGATGCGGTGGTCGTCGTAGGTGTGAATGGATGCGCTGCTCCATAGGTCGCGGTCGGCAGGTGGCGTCACTTGGATGAAATCCTGACCCTCCACCACGGTCGCGCCCAGCTTGCGCAGTTCAGTGGCCATGGCTGCAATACGGTCCGTCTCCTTGACGCGCCAGCTGGCGATATTGCGCAGTGTGGTCGTTCCGGTGGCATACAGGGCCATGACGGCCAGGGTCATGGCGGCGTCTGGGATGTGGTTGCAATCCAGGTCGATGGGTTTGAGTGGCCAGCTGCCGCGGGAAATCTGCAGCCAGTTGGGACCGCTCTCAATATGCGCACCCATTTGCTGGGCGGCATCCATGAAGCGAATGTCGCCCTGGATGGAATCGGCGCCCACGCCCAGGATCCTTATGGAATTCTGGCCGCTAGCCCCCGTCGCAATTGCACCTAACGCTATGAAATAGCTAGCAGATGAGGCGTCTGCCTCGACGTGGATATCGCCTGGCGATTGCAGGCGGCAACCGGCGGGAATAGTGAAACGCTGCCAGCCGTCGCGCTGTACGTGGACGCCGAAACGCGCCAGTAGTTTGAGGGTGATTTCGATGTAAGGGCGAGAAATCAGCTCACCGACCACTTCAATCACAATGTCCTGCCGGGCCACCAGAGGTAAAGCCATCAGCAGCGCCGTCAAAAACTGGCTAGAGACATCGCCGCGCACCTGGATCGGTGCATCCAGTCGCAGGGCCGGCGTGCCAATGTGCAGCGGTGGAAAACCGGGATTGCCCAGGTAGTCGATGCTGCAGCCCAATTGGCGCAGTGCATCCACCAGGTCGCCGATGGGGCGCTCGTGCATGCGGGGAATACCGCTCAACTCAAAATCACCGCCCAATACCGCCAGCGCGGCGGTCAAGGGACGCATGGCGGTGCCAGCATTGCCCAGGGACAGCTTGGCGCTTGCCGACGGCGGCTTGCCAGCCAATCCCTCGATTTGTACGGTGGCTCCCGTCTGGTGAACGCCGCAGCCCAGCGCGCGCAGGGCGTCGAGCATGACGCGGGTATCGTCCGAGTCCAGCAGGTCATGGACCATGGTGCTGCCCTCACACAGGGCGGCGAGCAACAACACGCGGTTGGAAATGCTTTTGGAACCGGGGAGGGTGACCGTTCCAAAGGCGCCGGTCAGCGGGGGCAGGTCCAGGAATGCGGTGGAATACATCAGGGGTTGTGTCGGGAGGTCATGCTCCAGGTGCCGCGGGTGTTGCTGGCTTGCTCCAGCAGGCCTTCCAGTGCTTCGGTGTTGCCGCTGGAAATCATCAGCTCCAGCGCGTGCAGGTTGCGCTGGAAGATCTTGGACTGGGCCAGCAGTTCTTCGCGGTTGGAGATCAGGATGTCGCGCCAGACCTTGGGATCACTGGCGGCAATGCGCGTAAAGTCCCTAAAGCCGGGGCCGGCCAACGACAGATAGTCCGCTCCCAGCGGTTGGCCGGAGATAGCGTTCATCAAGGCAAAGGCAATCAGGTGCGGAAGGTGGCTGACGGCGGCAAACGCGGCGTCGTGCTGCTCGGGCGACATTTTCAGCACCTTGCAACCCAGCGCAGTCCACACATCGACGGCCTTTTGCAATTGCACGGTCAGCGTGCGCTCAATCGGCGTCAGGATGACCTGGCGGCCTGCATACAAATCGGGGTCGGCGTTGTCCACGCCAGACACTTCCTTGCCGGTAATGGGGTGCGCAGGCACAAAAGAGCCTATGTGTTCACGCAGGGCGCGGCGGCCGGCGTCGATGACATCACGCTTGGTGGAACCCACATCCATGACCAGCATTTTGTCGGTGACCAGGTGTTTGATGGCCTTGAGCGTGGCCTCGGTCGCGGCGACGGGTACGGCAATCAGCACTATGTCCGCACCCGAAACGGCCAGCAGGGCCGACGGGGCTTCGACATCGATGACACCCATCAGGCGCGCGCGCTCCGTGGTGCTGGGGGATTTGCTATAACCGACGATGCGTTTGACAAGGCCGGCGCGCTTGAGGGCCAGCGCAAAGGAGCCGCCCATCAAGCCGCATCCAATCAATCCGAGTTGTTCAAACATGCTGCTTCCTGATGGGTTGTGTGTTGCGCATCATCATCATTCCGCCACCGAATAGGTGCCGAGCACTTTGTAAAAAGCACAGATGGCCTGGAGTTCCTTCAGGGCCGCGGCGACGTGGGGCTGCGACGGATGGCCCTGGAGGTCGATATAAAAATAATACTCCCACTGGCCGGTGCGCGCGGGCCGCGACTCGAATCGGGTCATGGACACGCCATGCGCCTTGAGTGGCACCAAGAGGTCGTGCACGGCGCCGGGTTTGTTGGGCACCGACACCACAAGACTGGTGCAGTCGTGCCCGGACGGGGGCGGTGTGCCCACGGTTTGCGGCAGGCAAATGATGGCAAACCGGGTCCGGTTGTAGGCTTCGTCCTGGATGGCGTGTGCAGCAATGTGCAGGCCAAACTGGGTTGCTGCGCGTTCGCTGGCAAGGCCTACCCAGGCCGGGTTGGTGGTGGCCAGACGGGCGCCTTCGGCATTGCTGGAGACCGGGCGGCGCTCGGCATGGGGCAGGTTCTTGGTCAGCCAGGCCTGGCACTGGGCCAGTGCCAGGGGATGGGCCAGGACGACCTCGATGTTATCGAGTGAGTTTTCCAGGCGCAGCAGATTGTGGCGCACCAGCAGTGTGACCTCACCGATGACATGTGTGGGCGAATGCAGAAACAAATCCAGCGACCGGGTGACCATGCCCTCGGTCGAGTTCTCCACGCCAACCACGCCGTACTGGGCGCTGCCGGCCGCCGTGGCGTGGAACACTTCATCAAAATTGGCGCAGTAGATCAGGTCGGCGGCACCGCCAAAAAATTCGATCGCAGCCTGTTCGCAAAAAGTGCCGGCTGGGCCCAGAACGGCGACGCGTTGTGGCGCTTCCAATGCCAGGCAGGCGGACATGATTTCACGCCAGATGTCTGCCACGTGCTGGTCCTTCAGCGGCCCGGGATTGGCCTGCTGGATCTTGTCGATGACCTGGGCCACACGGTCGGGCCGAAAAAACGCCGTGCCTTCGCGCTTCTTGACCTCGCCCACTTTTTCGGCCACCAGCGCCCGGCTGTTCAGCAGCGTCAGCAACTGCTGGTCAATGGCGTCGATCTGAACGCGCAGTTCAGCCAGCGTAGGCAGGTCGTGGGAGGGTGTGGACACGCTTCAAACTCCTGCCAATGTGACCGCCTGCCGGCGGGCCGGGTGTGCGGGCAGGGCGTTCACTGGCATGGCAGTGGACGCGGTGGAGTGGCTAAACAATCGGTTCATTGGCAAGTAATATATCAAATAGAGTCCTAGCCCCCGCCATTATTGCGCAAGCCGCTACTAAAAATATAGCAATCAGGGGCTGGCTGTAGTGTCGTCCTCTGCGCCGCCGTCTTCGTCAATCGGGTTGGCGTCATTTTCGACGATGCGCTGCAGGCCGCTGAGCTTGGAGCCCTCGTCCAGGCCGATCAGGGTGACGCCCTGGGTGGCGCGGCCGAGTTCACGGATTTCCGCAACACGGGTGCGTACCAGAACACCCTTGTCGGTGATCAGCATGATTTCGTCGTCCACATGGACCAGCGTGGCGGCCACGACCTTGCCGTTACGTTCGCTTTGCTGGATGGCGATCATCCCCTTGGTACCACGGCCATGGCGTGTGTATTCGGTGATGCTGGTGCGTTTGCCGTAGCCGTTTTCGGTGGCGGTCAGCACGCTTTGCTGTTCGTCTTCGGCGACCAGCATGGCGATGACGCTCTGGCCTGGGTCCAGCGACATGCCGCGCACGCCGCGGGCGGCCCGGCCCAATGGCCGTACGTCGTCTTCGTCGAAACGCACGGCCTTGCCGCCATCGCTGAACAACATCACGTCGTGCTTGCCGTCCGTCAAAGCAGCGCCAATCAGATAGTCACCGTCGTCCAGGTTGACGGCAATGATGCCGCCTTTGCGTGGGTTGTTGAATTCGTCCAGCGCCGTCTTCTTGACCGTGCCCATGGATGTGGCCATGAACACATACTGGTCAGCCGGGAAGCTGCGCTTCTCGCCGGTCAGCGGCAGCACCACATTGACTTTTTCGCCCTCTTGCAAGGGGAACATGTTGACGATGGGGCGGCCACGGGAACCGCGCGAACCCTGGGGCACTTCCCAGACCTTGAGCCAGTACAGGCGGCCACGGTTGGAGAAGCACAGGATGTAGTCGTGCGTGTTGGCAATGAAGAGCTGGTCCACCCAATCGTCTTCTTTGGTGGCCGTGGCCTGCTTGCCGCGCCCGCCGCGTTTTTGCGCCCGGTATTCGCTCAGTGGTTGGCTCTTGATGTAGCCGCTGTGGCTGAGCGTGACCACCATGTCGGTGGGGGTGATCAGGTCTTCGGTGGACAGGTCGTAGGAGGAGTGTTCGACGAGGCTGCGGCGTGCGCCCAGCTTGGATTGGCCGAATTCGTGTTTGATGGCACCCAGTTCTTCGCTGATGATGACGGAAACCCGCTCTGGCTTGGACAGGATGTCCAGCAGGTCGTCGATCTCGGCCATGACCTCCTTGTACTCGGCAACGATCTTGTCCTGCTCCAGCCCGGTCAGGCGTTGCAGACGCATTTGCAGAATTTCCTGCGCTTGTGTATCCGACAGACGGTACAGGCCGTCCCCGCCCATGCCAAACGCCTTTTCCAGGCCATCGGGGCGGTAGTCGTCCGCATTGATCACACCGCCATCAGCGCGCACGCGGGTGAGCATTTCACGGACCAGTTTGCTGTCCCATGGACGGCTCATCAGCTCCATCTTCGCCACCGGTGGCGTGGGTGACTCGCGGATGATGCGGATGAAGTCGTCGATATTCGCCAGCGCAACGGCCAGGCCTTCCAGCACATGGCCGCGTTCGCGCGCCTTGCGCAGGTTGAACACGGTGCGCCGTGTCACGACTTCGCGGCGGTGCTGCAGGAAGACCTCGATCAGGTCTTTCAGGTTGCACAGCTTGGGCTGGCCGTTGATCAGCGCCACCATGTTCATGCCAAACGTGTCCTGTAGCTGCGTTTGCTTGTACAGGTTGTTCAGTACCACCTCGGGCACCGCGCCACGCTTGAGTTCGATGACCAGGCGCATGCCGGACTTGTCGGATTCGTCCTGGATGTGGCTGATGTCCTCGATCTTTTTCTCATGGACCAGCTCGGCCATGCGTTCCTGCAGGGTCTTCTTGTTGACCTGGTAGGGCAGTTCATCCACGATGATGGACTGACGCTGGCCTTTGTCAATGTCTTCGAAATGGCAGCGCGCGCGCATGACCACCTTGCCGCGACCGGTGCGGTAGCCGTCCTTGACGCCATTGATGCCGTAAATGATGCCGGCCGTGGGGAAGTCGGGTGCCGGGACGATCTCCATCAGCTCGTCGATAGTCGCTTCCGGGTTCTTCAGCAGATGCAGGCAGGCGTCCACCACTTCATTCAGATTGTGGGGGGGGATGTTGGTGGCCATGCCGACCGCAATACCTCCGGAGCCATTGACCAGCAGGTTGGGCAGGCGGGTGGGCAAAACCAGGGGTTCTTTTTCGGAACCGTCGTAATTGGGCCCGAAATCCACAGTTTCCTTGTCCAAATCGGCAAGCAGTTCATGCGCAATCTTGGCCAAACGGATTTCGGTGTACCGCATGGCCGCAGCGTTGTCGCCGTCCACCGAGCCGAAGTTGCCTTGACCGTCCACCAGCATGTGGCGCATGGAGAAGTCCTGCGCCATGCGAACAATGGTGTCATAGACGGATTGGTCACCGTGCGGGTGGTACTTACCTATCACGTCGCCGACGATACGTGCAGATTTTTTGTAAGCGCGATTCCAGTCATTGTTGAGCTCGTGCATCGCAAACAGCACGCGCCGGTGAACGGGCTTGAGGCCGTCGCGCGCATCGGGCAGAGCGCGCCCCACAATCACGCTCATGGCGTAATCGAGATAGCTGCGCCGCATTTCCTCTTCAAGGCTGATGGGCAGGGTTTCTTTGGCGAACTGGGTCATGGATGGCTTATGGCTATGTCGGAGACAACCTCGGATTCTACGACCCGCCGGTTGTCGCTAGATGGCAACATTCTGTGACTTTGTGTGTAGCACCGCACATTGGACGCTATTTTGGTATGGCACAATGGCCTGAACGTTCCTTATGGGGCGTCAAAAATAATTCGCAGCGATGCTGCAGCTTGTTACGCAAAAGGAACCTCATGAAACAACTGAATAGAGTAGCAATCGCCCTCGCTGCTGCAGTGCTCGCCACTGCCGCTGGTGCGCAAGAAATCCACAACTGGAGAAGCAGTTCCGGTGAAGTGTGGAAGAGCAACTTCGGCCTGTGCTGGCGTGACAGCGCCTGGACACCAGCTACGGCTGCCCCAGGCTGCGATGGCGCAATCGTGCCTCCACCCCCTCCAGCACCAGCTCCACCTCCAGTGGAAACCCCTCCACCTCCAGCGGTGGTGACACCTCCACCCCCACCCCCCCCTCCAGTGGCCAGCAAGGTGACCTACGCTGCTGACGCATTCTTTGACTTTGACAAAGCTGTGCTGAAGCCCGAAGGCAAGGCCAAGTTGGACGATCTGGTTGGCAAGGTCAAGGGTATCAATCTGGAAGTCATCATTGCCGTGGGTCACACTGACTCGGTCGGTACCGATGCATACAACCAGAAGCTGTCAGTTCAGCGCTCGGAAGCCGTGAAGGCCTATTTGGTGTCCAAGGGCATCGAAAAGAGCCGTGTCTACACTGAAGGCAAGGGCGAAAAACAACCCGTTGCTGACAACAAGACTACCGAAGGCCGTAGCAAGAACCGCCGCGTTGAAATCGAAGTGGTTGGCACTCGTTCCAACAAGTAATCGGATCGGTTTCTAAACCCTTCTCCAAAAAACCCGCTTCGGCGGGTTTTTTGTTGCCTGTTGAAAGTTTGTTCCTCCAACGCCCGGCGGCCGTGCAATCGGGCTTTCAATGTAGAGACATAATTGACGCATGAACGACGACACCACTGTGAACGCAGACCCAGCTGAGCTGGCAAAATTCTCCGAACTGGCCCACCGGTGGTGGGACATGGACAGCGAGTTCCGCCCGCTGCACATGATCAATCCCTTGCGGCTGGATTGGATCCATTCCATTTGCCCGTTGAACGGTTTGCGTGCGCTGGATGTGGGTTGTGGCGGCGGCATTCTTGCCGACTCCATGGCTCGGCGGGGTGCTGCCGACGTGTTGGGCATTGATTTGTCAACAAAGGCGCTCAAAATAGCGCAATTGCATGCATTGGAAGCACAAACCCCCAATATCAACTACCGAGAGGTCAGCGCAGAGGCTCTTGCGGCTGAAGCGCCAGGTTCTTTCGATGTGGTGACCTGCATGGAAATGCTGGAGCATGTGCCAGACCCGGCCTCGGTTGTCCAGGCTTGTTCCGAACTGGTCAAACCCGGCGGTTGGGTTTTCTTTTCCACATTGAACCGCAATGCCAAATCTTTTTTGTTTGCCATTGTGGGCGCGGAATATGTGCTGAATATGTTGCCACGCGGCACCCACGAGTACGCAAAAATGATACGCCCCAGCGAACTCGCCAGTTACTGCCGCCGTTCGGATCTGGATGTGTTGCATACCAGCGGACTGGAATACAACCCGCTAACCACACGTTACTCCCTGAGCCGCGATACCAGCGTCAACTACCTGTTGGCAACCCAAAAACCTCTATGAAGTTGCCAGACACAGTTTTTTTTCCGGGTATAGCCGCGGTTCTGTTTGATCTGGATGGGACTCTGATTGATAGCGCCCCCGATCTGGGCGCCGCAGCCGACCAGATGCGGGTGGCGCGTGGCCTGCCTTCCTTGCCAATGGACCTGTACCGACCCATGGCCGGTGCCGGTGCCCGTGGCATGCTGGGCATCGCCTTCGGCATAGCGGTGGACGATCCAGCGTATGACGCCATGCGGGAAGAATTTTTTGTCAACTACGCCGCCTGCATGACGCAACAAACCTTTGCGTTTGACGGTGTTCCGGAACTGATTGCGCAAATTGAGCAACGGCAATTGTTGTGGGGTGTGGTCACCAACAAATCCTCCCGCTTCACCGATCCATTGACCCGCTCCATGCCCCTGTTTGCCAGCGCGGGTGCCATTGTGAGTGGTGATACTACGCCCCATGCCAAGCCCCACCCGGCCCCTTTGTTGGAGGCGGCCCGCCGCCTGGGTCTGGATGCAGGGCAGTGTCTGTATGTCGGCGACGACGAGCGCGACGTGGTGGCGGGGCTGGCTGCCGGCATGAAAACCGTCGCTGCGACCTATGGATATCTGGGGAACAAGACCGAAGTGAAGGCCTGGGGTGCCCACGCCGAGATTAATTCACCCCTTGCGCTCTTGCAATTGCTGGTAAGCGCCTAAAATAGAGTTCTGGGGCTGCACTGGTTTCGACGTGGGTTCGGACGCGCAGCAGGGCATGTCGAGGTTCTGTTACCTCGTAAAACAGCAGAAAAAAACTAACTGCAAACGACGAACGTTTCGCACTCGCTGCTTAATTGCACGTGAGCCTCACAACAGCAAGCCGATAGGCTGGGCAAGGGTGGCGCAAGCTGTCCAGGCTGTGGGGTAATTTCATTCGGCTGGGTCCGCCTTGGGTAACTTAGGGCGGGTCGAGAAAATAGGTTACTGGCGTTTTGCATAGCGTGCCACTGCGCGATGTAAAAGGCGAGACTTAAACCAGACGGCTACACATGTAGAACTGTTCGAAGAAGGCTTGCGGACGCGGGTTCAAATCCCGCCAGCTCCACCATTACGACCGACAAAGGCCGCTAGGAATAACCACCTAGCGGCCTTTTCTTTTGATAAATCAACGCGCTAAGTGACCGTTGAATACAAGGGGTCGACCCCTGTCAACAGCAACCTGCCTCTACGGTTGGTAGATCGCGGATATGGTCCCTGCGAAACTGTTTGCGAAATCACCCTCGACCAGAACGAAAATTGTCCAACCGGGCAATGACGTTGTGGAACCGCAATAGTACAAGTCGTAGCCGGGCGATGCAGCTCGCGCATAGGTCGACCCCTTGTAGGTGCATCCATACATCCCGGCCAGTTCCGCATTTGCTGAGCCACTGGTGTACCGGACGCCCAGCGATTGCGTGGATGGGCAGGAAATAGTGCCACCGATAATGCAAAGCTGCAGGTAGGACAGCGTATTGGAGAATGCCTCAGGCACGCTTTTTTCGTTCTGCCCATTGCTCGGCTGCTTTTCATAGTTTTGCGCAAATGCGGTTGCTGAAAAACACAGCATGGCGATGACTGTGGCTATTTTTTTGAAACTCATTTTTTGTTGGTCCTTACGATATGTGGGACCGCAAGGCTAAGTTCTGCCAACGTACACAGGGTTGCGATTCCGCAAAGGAATCATGTGGGTGAGCGGGCCAACGGCGGTTTGCCGCCGGGACCGGGCACCAGGTGTTCCCGGCGTTCGGCGTCCAGACCCGGCGTGACCCGCATGTCTGTGTCGACCAGACCAGCATCGATATCGCGCTTGGCCTGCCGGATGATGGGGTCGGGCGTTTCGCCAACATTGCGGTTGGATTCATCCCGCTCATGCGGCAACTGCAACTCCCTGTCCTCCGGCGCAGGCACTGAGCCAGGCGCCACAGGTGTTTTGCCGAGTTGCACTTTGCCGCCGCGCGGTTTCACGCTTGGCGAGCGTGATTGATGACTGGAGTCTGGTGTTTCTTTTTGCATTGCGCATCCTTGTCGGTTGGTTGGGTTGTGTGGAGGAGAGACGAGCTTTCCACCATAGAGACCCACCGAGCCGGATGTGGGTTCACCACGCGTCCTCCCTTTTTGCAAGCAAATGTGAGGCCATCCTGTATCCCGGCCATTTCTGCACCTGCAAGGTGGCCCATACGGTCAGCAGCCTGTGGCGATGGTTGACAATCTGCCATCCTCAAGACAATTAACCCCTTTAGTGACTGGTGCACCCCCATGGAATTTGTTAGCTTTTTGATCGACTTTGTCCTGCATGTCGACAAATACCTGGAAGCCTTTGTGCAGAACTATGGGACCTGGGTCTACGCACTGCTGTTTGTGATCATTTTTGTGGAGACCGGCGTCGTGGTCATGCCCTTTCTGCCGGGGGATTCGCTGTTGTTTGTCGTCGGCGCCATGTGTGGCGTGGGCCTGATGAGTTACCCCGTATCCGTGGGGCTGCTGCTGGCGGCCGCCATTCTGGGTAACCAGTCCAACTATGCGATTGGCCGTTATATCGGGCCGCGGGTTTTTCAGTGGGAGGATTCCAAGCTGTTCAACCGCAAGGCCTTTGACTCGGCGCACGCGTTTTACGAAAAATACGGCGGCATCACCATCGTCGCCGCGCGCTTCATGCCGTTCCTGCGCACCTTTGCGCCCTTTGTGGCCGGCGTGGCACGCATGACACGTTCCCGTTTTACATTCTTCGACGTGACGGGTGGCGCCCTGTGGGTGGTCGGCATCATCACCGTGGGTTATTTCTTTGGCAATTTCCCGTGGGTGAAAGCCAACCTGGACAAGATCATCTGGGCCATGATTTTTGTGCCCGGCCTGTTTGTTCTGTTCGGAGCCTGGCGCTCGCGGCGCAAGTCTGCCGCGCCACAGGGCTGAGTCGCGAAGGCAGGGTGCGGGACAGCCAGGTCCGCCCCCACTCAGCTTCTGATCCGGTTGCGCGCCAGCGGCGGGTTCTTGGAGAAATAACGCTCGATGCCGCGCATCAGCGCGTCGGCCAACTGGGTCAGAAATTCCTCGCTGTTGAGCTTGGCCTCTTCGGTGGGGTTGCTGATGAAGGCCGCCTCGACCAGCACGCTGGGGATATCGGGCGCCTTCAGCACCGCAAAGCCGGCCTGTTCCACCTTGGCCTTGTGCAGTTTGCCGACGCGGCCGATTTCGCCCAATAACGTGCCACCCAGCTTCAGGCTGTCGTTGATCTGGGCCGTGGTGCTCATATCCAAGAGAGCGCGTTGCACTGTGGCATCCTTGCTCTGGACATTGATGCCGCCTATCAAATCCGCCTTGTTTTCCTTGGCCGCCATCCAGCGCGCCGCGCTGCTGGAGGCGCCACCCTGGCTGAGTGCAAACACGCTGGCGCCCTGCGGGTCGGGCGTGAAGAATGCATCGGCATGCAGGCTGACAAACAGGTCGGCCTGCACCCGGCGAGCCTTTTGCACCCGCACTTGCAGCGGCACAAAAAAATCGGCATCACGCGTCAGGTAGGCGCGCATGGCGTTGCCGTTGACGCTGGTGGCATTGATGCGGTCACGCAGCAGATGGGCCAGACGCAGCACGACGTCCTTCTCGCGCGTGCCACCGGGCCCCACGGCGCCGGGGTCTTCCCCGCCGTGGCCGGGGTCCAGCGCAATGATGATGAGCCTGTCCGTGGCGGTGGGCGCAGCAGGCTCGGTTTTGGCGGGAGCCTTTGGGCCATTCTGTCCGCTAGCCCCCGTAGAACCTGATGGCGGTACTCCTGATTGTGTAGCGCCCTGCGTACCGGTGCCAGCCGTGGCGGGCTTCTGCGTGTGCTGGACGATCAGTTCACCCAGAGGATCGGCGCCGGGGCGGCTGGCCGATGGGCCGGACGCGGCCGTGGAAGGGGCGGAGGCGCCGGCAGGTGCGCCTTCCTGCAAGCGCTGCGCAATCAAGGCATCCAGCGGGTCGACTTCCTGCGCCGGGTACAGGTCCAGCACAAAGCGGTGCTGGTAGGCCGCCACCGGTGTCAGCGCGAAGACCTGCGGGCGGATCGGGACCTTCAGGTCCACCACCAGGCGCACAACATTGGGCGCGAATTGGCCGACACGGATGCCGGCAATATTCGGGTCATCGGCGCGGACCTTGGCCACCAGTTCCTTGAGCGCAGGGTTCAGCGTGATGCCTTCAATATCCACGGCCAGGCGCGGTGGGCTGGGGACAAAGGTTTGTTTGGTGCTCAGCGCGCTGTCGGACTCAATCGTCACCCGCGAATACTCGGGTGCCGGCCACACGCGCACGGTGACGATGTTGGCGCCATGGGCCAGTTCCGCCAGCCCCAGGCTCAAGACAATGCTGCCGCCCGATTGCAAAAGGGTGCGGCGCTTCACGCAGGCAATCCCTTGGCGTCACTGGCGTGCAGCAGGGCGGCGCCTGTGGGGGTGTTGGCGCTAAGGGTCACTTGCCGTGCGGCGTCGGGTGTGGTCAAGATGGTGATGTCCAAGTCTGCGCAGGGTAGCATGGCGCCGGCCTTCTCGGGCCACTCGGCCAGCTTCAAGCCAGGGCTGGCAAAGATATCGCGGAAGCCCGCGTCTTCCCACTCGCGTGGATCGGCAAAACGGTAGAAATCGAAGTGCCAGATGTTGAGCTCGGGCAATTCATAGGGCTCGACCACAGCGTATGTGGGGCTTTTGATGCGCCCCGTCACGCCTAGCGCGTGCAGCAGATGGCGCACCAGCGTGGTCTTGCCAGCGCCCAAGTCGCCATGCAGGGCGATGAAGGCGTGGGTCACATCTGGTTCTGCGGCCAGTGCTTCGGCAAAGCGCTGCGTGGCCTTCTCGCTGGACCAGCGCAGGGTTTTTACAATAGGGGCGTGACGATCAATAGCACTCAATTCGATGGCAACCAGCTGGTTTCGCAAATGCAGGCGTGGGCCCGGGAACTGGGATTCTCCCAAATTGGCGTGGCCAGTGTCGATTTATCGTCGGCCGAGGCCGGATTGACGCGCTGGTTGGCGCGCGGTTTCCACGGCGACATGGCCTATATGGCCAGCCATGGCCTCAAGCGCGCCCGCCCGGCGGAGTTGGTGCCAGGCACGCTGAGCGTCATCACGGCGCGCATGGACTATCTGCCACGCGACACGCCCGAGGACTGGACCACGCTGGAGTTCGACCGCCTGCAGCGCCCCACCGAGGGCATTGTGTCGGTCTATGCCCGGGGGCGGGATTACCACAAGGTCTTGCGCAGCCGGCTGCAAAAACTCAGCGAGCGCATTGCATTGGAGATCGGCCCGTTTGGCCACCGCGCCTTCACCGATTCCGCACCCGTGCTGGAAGCCGAACTGGCAGCCCGCAGCGGCCAGGGCTGGCGCGGCAAACACACTCTCTTGCTGAACCGCGAGGCGGGTTCGATGTTTTTTTTGGGCGAGATCTATGTGGATGTGCTGCTGCCGGCCAGTAGCGCGGTGCAGGGCCATTGCGGTTCTTGCAGCGCCTGCATCACCGTGTGCCCCACGCAGGCGATTGTGGCGCCGCACAAGCTGGACGCGCGCCGTTGCATCTCGTACCTGACGATTGAACACGCAGGCCCGATACCGGAAGAATTCCGTCCCTTGATGGACAACCGCATCTACGGTTGTGATGACTGCCAGTTGGTGTGCCCCTGGAACAAGTTTGCGCAGCGCAGCCCGCTGAAAGACTTTGATCCGCGCGATGGCTTGAGCGGCCAGCAACTGCAGCAGTTGTTTGAGTGGACCGAAGCCGAATTCCTGCAGCGCACCGAGGGCAGCCCGATACGCCGCATAGGCCATGAGCGCTGGCAGCGCAACATTGCCGTGGCGCTGGGCAATGCGCTGCGCAAGGGCGCAGACGTAGCCCCTTTTTTGCGACGGTATATTGATCACCCCAGCGCGCTGGTGCGTGAGCATGTGCAATGGGCGCTGGCGCAAGTTCCGCAAAATACCCAAGCGTGATCCATTCGGGCGGAAGGAAACGCCAAGAGAAAGTTCTTTGAACCGGGTGCTTGCATGGCCCGACTCAATGGCGTGTTCTTAACCAGCCAAAGAGAAATTCCCATGTTTTCTACTCCCACAAGTTTCGCCAAGAAGGCCGTCGCTATCGCAGCCACCATGGCCGCAGCGTCCCTGCTGTCGCCCGCCATGGCGGACCCGCTGCCCGCCGGATACTCGCCCGGCTTCACGGCGGCCAAGCTATCCACCCATAGTGCCGCCATCAACAAGGACGTGAGTTTGTCGGTGACGGGCATGGGCGTGTGCAAAAACTTCAAGATCAACTGGGGCGACAGCAGCGAGGTAATTGCCGAATTCGACTTTGGATACGGTGGCTCATTGGCCACACTGACCAAGACCCACAAATATGCCAAGGGCGGCAAATACTACCCGTCTGTTTCCGAAAACTTCGGTCCATCGTTGTCTGACCGCTGCGGCAGCCGAACCGACGTGCCCGACAGTTCACTCACCATTACCGAGCCCGGCAAGGTCACGGCAGTCACGGTCACTCCAGTGAAAACGCAACCCGGCCAGATGGTGACCGTCAAGGTGGATGGCGCGGGGCAATGTGCGCAGCCCCGCCGCATCGTGACCGAATACCGCGAAATCATGAATGTGCCGGGCGCCGTCAGCACCGTAAAGACCTTCGCGCCCGATGAGGCATGGCCGCGCACCGCGAGCTTTGATGCAGCCAAGGAGGGCTACTACGTGGTGTATTGGCTGGGCACAGACTCCGTGTCCAGCCCCTCTGGCGACTGCATCTCCTACGCTTCACCGACTTTTGTCGAAGTAAAAAAAGCAGGGCCGGCACTGTCCATTGGAACAACACCCATACGCGCCGTGCTGCCTGCAGGTCCCGCAGGTCCCCTAGGGCCTAACGGTGGCGGCAAGCCGGCGGATCCTGCGCGCAAGAGCAACTAGAGCCCTTCAACTGACCGCGTACTAGAGGGCATTGGAGTCCGGGGGGTAGGTGGAGTGTGGGTGTGCGATGATGCCGCCCACACCAACGCTGAAGGCACAACTTTTATGCGACTCCCCAATCTGCTGGCCACCAAAAATGGCCGTCTGACGGCTTTCTTTTTACTCTACCTCACCGAGGGCATTCCGCTGGGTTTTGCCGCCATAGCGGTCGCCACCATGTTGCGTCGCCTGGACGTGGGGCCGGCCGAGATTGGCGCCTTTGTCGGCTCCTTCTACCTGCCCTGGGCCTTCAAATGGGCCTTTGGTCCCCTGGTCGACGTGTTTTCATCGGACCGTTTTGGCCGCCGGCGCGCCTGGATTCTGGTGACCCAGGTGCTGATGGCACTGACGCTGCTGTCCACCGTCATGCTGGACCTGCCGCAGCAGCTGTGGCTGTTCACCATCATCCTGTTGGTGCACAACACCTTTGGCGCCATGCAGGACGTGGCCATCGACGCGCTGGCCTGCAGCACCTTGCAGGAGGACGAACGCGGTCTGGCCAACGGCATGATGTTTGGCGGCGCCATGATTGGCAGCATGGTCGGTGGCAGCGGCGTGTTATTCCTCAGCGGTGTGACCGGCTTCCAGCCGACCTTCTTTTTTGTGGCGGGTTGCATCCTCGCGGTGACGGCTTTTGTGGTGCTGCCGATGAAAGAAATTCCGGGCCCACCGCGTGCCGCCGTCGTGGGTTCCAAACTGGTCCAGGCCGGGCGTGAGATGCGGGTGTTTGCGGTCGACTCCTTCCGCTCCTTCCTGGGCAGCCCTGGCGCCTTTGGCGGCCTGTTGTTTGCGTTATTGCCCGCCGGCGCCATGTGCCTGGGCCTGACGCTGCAATCCAATCTGGCGGTGGAACTGGGTCTGGACAACGACCAGGTGGCGTCGCTGGGCGTGTGGTCGTCGATACTGAATGCCAGTTGTTGTGTGCTGGGCGGTTATCTGTCGGACCGTTTTGGCCGCCGGCGCACCCTGGCGGTGTACCTGGCGCTGATGAGCCTGCCGGTGTTTTACCTGATGCACGAGTTGTCCAAGCACGGCTGGGTCATGCCGGTGCCGGCGGGCGCAGCCAACCGGCCCGTGGTGCCCGCCGCCCTGGTCACCGCGCTGTGGATCGCGACACTGGTCTATGCCGTGGCGCAGGGCCTGATGTACGGCACGCGTTCCGCCGCCATGATGGACGTGACCAATCCCGCGGTGGCGGCAACCCAGTTCACCGCTTACATGGCGCTGATGAACCTGGCCATTTCCTATTCGGCAACCTGGCAGGGTATTGCCATCGAGGCTTGGGGCTACCCAACCACGATGCTGGTGGACGGCATCTTTGGTCTGGCCTGCATACTGGTCATACCGTGGCTCAAGCGCTCGGACACGGCCATCGACAGCTACACCGATGCACTAGGACCCAAACGCGCACGCGCGATGGCGCTGGGCCTGGGCCTGGCCTGCATGGCCTGGGCGCCTTACAGCTACTGGAGCGCATCCTTTGGCGCCGCCAAACCCATCATGGGCACACTGTTTACCGTGGTGTTTATCGCGTCCGCACTGTTCTTGCTGGCCAGCCGGGCCGTGTTGGCCGAGGCCGGTGGCTGGCCGGCGCGCCTGGGCGCCTGGATGGCCCCGCTGTTGCTGCTGCTCTATGCGCGTTATTACCTGGACGCCATGGCCAAGTGGCTGCCCGATGGTGTCAGTGCGCCGGCCTTTGTGGCGGGTGTGCAGAGCGGCATGGTCTTGGTTGCCGTGCTGGCCGGCGTGACGCTGGTGTTGCTGCGCGGCCGGCCCTGGCAAAAAATGCAGGTCCAGCCGGCTGCGCTGGCGTAGTGCAACGCATGGGGCCTGCCCGCCGGCACTCAAAATGCCGCAGTGGTGCTGGGCCGGGTTGTCTGTGGTGATGCAATTGCTATTATTTGTATAGCTGCATTGTCAAATTCCACGGGGGCTATAGGGTATTTTTTCGTAGAGGTTGTTTTTAATAACCCAAAATGGGGTTTTTCAGGGGCTCCATGCGCCCAATACGCCCAACGCAAAGGGCAGGCTGAGCATGCCCAGCAGCGTAGACAGTGTCACCAGGCCGGCCACATAGGCGCCGTCATACCCCATGCGTGCGGCCAGCACATAACAACTCGAAGCCGTGGGCAGGGCCGAGAAGGTCAGCAGCACCGTGGTCTCCACGGCGCTGAGCCCGAACAGCCGTGATACCACCAGCGCAACCAGCGGCAGCAGCAGGTGGCGTATGGTCAACACGGAGACGGCCAGTGTCTTGGCGCGCGCCAATGCGCCGAACTGCATGCCGGCACCCGCGGCCATCAGGCCCAGTGCCAGCGATGCGGCGCCAATACGGCTGACCGATGTCTCCAGCCAGGTGGGTATGCTGAAGCCCAGCAGGTTGGCCACCAGCCCGGAGGCGGTGGCGATGATCAGCGGGTTGCGCACCAGTTCACGCACAAATCCGCTTTGTGCATGGCGTGCCATGGGCCACACCGCCCCCACGTTGAACAGCGGCACACACACGCCGATCAGCACGGCAAACAGCTGCAGGCCCTGGGCGCCCGCCAGTCGGTCGGCGATGGCCAGGCCGATGAAGGAGTTGAAGCGAAACGCCACCTGGGCGCTGCAGGCATGGTCGCGGCGGTCGATCCAGCGCTTCAGTACCGGGATGTGGGGCAGGGCATAGGCCAGTGTGATGCCGCTGAGGCCCAGCGCCCACCCGGCCCCCATCAGGCGCGAGGCGGCACCCACATCCAGCGGGCTTTTGACGATGGACTGGAACAAAAGCACCGGGAACAAAAAGAAGTACACCAGCGCATCCACCTGCGCCCATACCGGGCGGTTGAGGGCCGTGTAGCGGCACACCAGGTAGCCGCACAGGATCAGGGAGAAATCGGGGAAGAGGAGTTGGGCGAAGTTCACGCTTCGAGAATACCAGCGAACCGCGCACTGCCCGCCCGGCTCGCCGCCGTTACTCTGCGGTTACTATTTGCATGCTGACAAACCATAACTCTGGAGACTAGCAAGCATGCGAACCCGTCAAATTTTTGCGTTGGGCTTATCGTTGGTTGCGAGCGCCGTGATGGCGCAGGGCTATCCCAACAAGGTCATCAAGCTGCAGGTGCCCTTTGCGCCGGGTGGCACCACCGACATCGTGGCCCGTGTCATTGCGGACCCATTGGGCAAGGTTTTGGGCCAGAGCGTGATTGTGGAAAACAAGGCCGGCGGCGGCGGCGTGGTGGGCGCGAATGAAACGGCCAAGGCCGCACCCGACGGTTATTCGCTGGGCATGGCCACGGTGTCCACCGTGGCGGCCAATCCGGCCATCAACCCCAAGAACCCCTACAACCCGCTGACCGATTTCACACCCATCATCAACGTGGCGGCCACGCCCAACGTGATTGCGGTGCACCCCACATTCCCGGCCAAGGACTACAAGAGTTTCATGGCCGAGATCAAGGCCAACCCCGGCAAGTATTCGTACGCATCCTCGGGTACGGGCGGCATTGGCCACATGCAAACCGAACTGTTCAAGAACCTGACCGGCACGTTCATCACCCACATTCCGTACCGCGGAGCCGGCCCGGCGCTGAACGACACGGTGGGTGGCCAGGTACCTTTGATTTTTGACAATATGCCCTCGGCCTTGCCCTTCATCCAAAGCAACCGCCTGATCCCCATCGTTGTGGCGGCTCCGCAGCGTCTGGCGCAGTTCCCCAATGTGCCGACCTTCAAGGAGGTGGGCCTGGAGCCGGTGAACCGCATGGCCTTCTATGGCATTTACGGCCCCAAGGGCATGCCCAAGGACATCGTCGACAAGATCAACGCCGGTGTGCGCAAGGTGCTGGAAGATCCGGCGGTTCGCAAGCGCATTGAAGACACCGGCTCGTTTGTGATCGGCAATACGCCCGAGCAATTTGGTGCCCAGATCAAGGCCGAGTACGAGGTCTATAAAAAGGTGGTGGACTCCGCCAAACTGCGCCTGGAATGACGGGACCGGTTTCGCCGCCGGGCCGCCCCAAGGCGAAACGCGCCCCCTTGGGGGGAAGAGAGCCACACGCAGAGGGCGAACGTGGGGGCTCGTTCATAGCTTCCGGTCAATCGGATATCGACGCCTTTGTCGATGCAATCTGGCTGGAAGAGGGCCTGTCCAAAAACACGCTGGCGGCCTATCGACAGGACCTGACGCTGTATGCAACCTGGCTGGCTGGCCGCTGCGGCGCACCGTCGCTGCTGCAGACCGCAGAGTCTGATTTGCAGGCCTATTTCTCCGAACGCCACGCGGCCACCAAGGCCACCACGGCGAATCGGCGCCTGACGGTTTTTAAACGCTACTTCCGCTGGGCCTTGCGCGAGGGTCTGGTGCAGGCCGACCCCACATTGAAGCTGCAGTCCGCCAAGCAGGCGCTGCGCGTGCCCAAGACCTTGACCGAAGCCCAGGTGGAAGCCTTGCTGGCCGCGCCCGACACCGCAGAAGCCTTGGGCGTGCGGGACCGTACCATGCTGGAGTTGATGTATGCCAGCGGCCTGCGCGTCAGTGAACTGGTGGAACTGAAGACCTTCAATATCAGCCTGAACGACAACGTGTTGCGTGTGCTGGGCAAGGGCAGCAAGGAACGCCTGGTGCCGTTTGGTGAGGTGGCCAGCAACTGGCTGCGCCAGTACCTGGGCGCGGCCCGTGCCGAGCTGCTGGCCGGCAAACAAACCGACGATTTATTCATCACCGTGCGCGGCGCCACCGCCGGCACCGCCATGTCGCGTGTGATGTTCTGGATGGTCGTGAAAAAACACGCAGCAGCGGCCGGCATCACCGTGCCCCTGTCCCCCCACACCTTGCGCCACGCCTTCGCCACGCACCTGCTGAACCACGGCGCGGACTTGCGCGCGGTGCAGATGTTGTTGGGTCATGCGGATATTTCGACGACCACCATCTACACACATATCGCGCGCGAGCGGCTGGCTACGCTGCATGCCATGCACCACCCGCGCGGGTAAATATCCCGATCATTGACAGGGTCAAAAGTGCGTGGTCAGCGTCAAGCGGACGCTGCGCGGCTCTACCGGGTGAAAGTGTCGGTCGGCCACACCTTCGGCAGGTTCACCTTTCAGTCGCGAAACATAGTAGTAGTCGATGTCGCTGGCCTTGCTGTCAAAGAGATTGAACACGTCCAGCGCGAGTTTGGTTGTGCGGCTGAACTGGTAGCCCACGCGCAGATAGGCCATTGTCGTGGCGTCGGAGCGTTGGCTGTTGTCTTCGATCAAGGGGCGCGGGCCAAAGTAGCGCAGCTGGAACTGGCCCGACCAGGGGCCTCTGTCGCTGACCACCGCGCCCAATGACATCACGGTTTCGACCGAACCGGGAACGTAGCGCCCGGCATTCGGAGCGTCACCCTGCGGTGTATTGAACTCGGCGCGTGAGACGGCAATGTCGGCATCCAGCAGCAGCCACGGTGTGGCGCGGTAGTGGTTGTTGAACTCGATGCCGGTACGCCGGCTGGCGCCGCTGGCCCCGGTGTCACCCGCATCGCCTGAGAACACCAGTTCCGAACCGATGTTGAGCTGCCACAGGGCCAAGGAGCTTTGCAGTCCGGGGATGGCTTCGGTGCGCAGTCCGAGCTCGCTGCCGTTGGTGCGCACCAGCGCGGGCGCCGGGTCTATCGGTGTGCCTTCCTTGGGTGCGACACGGGCCGTCATGCCGCGGGCGTCGTTGCTGTGAAAGCCGCTGCCGATGTTGACGAAATATTCGGTCTTGTTCCACGGCCCCAGTATCAGGGACAGCTTGGGGCTGGTGAGGTCGGCGCTGTGCTGGCCAGAGTTGTCGGCGTTGGAGCTTCGCACATCGACATCCACGCGGTCATACCGCGCGCCCAGCAGCGTGCGAAAGGTGGGCGTCCATGCCGTGGAGTTTTCGGCGTACAGGCCGAACAGGTTTTCGCGCACTTGGCTTTCCTGCACGGTCGCAATACGTTGCCCGGCCAGGCCCTGGTACAGGCCCACGGGGTCCAACCGGTCCATGCGCAGGCTGGTGCCCAGCGTGGTGGTGCTGTCAAAGCCGCCAAAGGGTGTGGCAAAGGATTGGCTGGCGCTGCCACCCACAACCTGACGGCTTTCGGCCTGCTCAAACTGGTCGGCGTTGACCGGTGGTTCTTGCTGGTCCAGGTTGTAGGTGAAGTTGGATACCAGGCTTAGCTTGGAGCGAATAGCATAGGCGTTGGCTTTGAAGGTGCCTGTGTCGGCCTTGCGTTCGGTCTGGAAGGACAGGCTATAGCGTTCCGTGTTGCCGCCGTCGGTAGGGTCCAGCGCGCCAAAGCGGCCGACCAGGCCCTGGTCCACGGCACGCTGGGGAATCTGGTCGGTGGAGTGCCAGGCGGCGGTGTAGGCCATGGCGGTGAGGCTGGTGCGGCTGCTGTCGGTGGCGGTGCTGTAACGCAGCACGCCGTTGGCCCGGTGGAAGCGCTCGGGCTCCTCCCACGGGCCATTGTTGTGGGCGGTTTCCACAGCGTAGAGCAGCTTGCCGTCTTGCCACGGCACGGACTGGGTCAGCAGGGCGCGGGCGTAGCTGTTTTCACCCAGCGTAATGGAGGCAATGCCATCCGGCAACGTGTCGAACAGCCCCAGGCGCGCCACACCGGCCGAACTGAAGTCGCCCTCATCCGCGAAGTAGGGTCCCTTCTTGTAGCTGATGCGGTTGACCAGTTCGGGGATCAGCCAGTTCAGGTCGCTGTAGCCATGGCCATGGGCGTGGGTGGGCATGTTGACCGGCATGCCGTCCACGAAGGTGGCGAAGTCGGTTCCGTGGTCGAGGTTGAAGCCGCGCAGAAAGTATTGGTTCGCCTTGCCGTCGCCGCTGTGCTGGGTGACGATGACACCGGGTACAAACTCCAGCACTTCGGCTGGGCGCAGCGTGGGGCGGTTTTCAATCAGCTTGGCGGTGACCACGCCCTGGCTGGCGGCGTTGGAGGTGCCGACGGCGTTGTCGTAGGTTCCCAGCACCACAACCGGCTTCAGCTCGGCGGTCGCTCCGCCTGTCGTGGGCGACTGCTGTGCAAAGGCGGGCGCCGTGGCGGAAACCATGCATAGAAGAAGACAGGCCAAGGAGATGGCGTTGCGTGTGGGGGCGATTGGACGGGCTGCAATCTTGTTGCGGGGTCTGGGAAGGGAGTGGGTTTGCACAGTGGACTCCTGCAAATTCATTTGGAAAGGGGGTGTCGCGACCAAGGCCGCGACACAACACGGCAAGATGCGCGTGGCAGGGCTCGCAGCCTGGTTTTGCAATAGATTGGGATCGATCAGCGCAGCAAGTCCACCAAAGGCGGGCCTGGGGGTGACGCTGCGGCGCTGCAATGCCGGTAAACGGCCTCAGGCTGCAGGGGGGCGCAAAGGCGGCGCAACGCTGCGCGAGACAAAAGCGGTGGTGCGGTCGACCGGCCAAGGGCCTCCGCGCTTGGCAATAGCCGGCAAAACCAGTCCGTTGCCGGGTGTGGCGGCCACGGGTAACAATATCGTCCCCCCAGTGGCCGAGCTGTCGGCCGCGCCGGCTGCCTCTGCCGCAGCGTCCAGGGCTACGACGCTCCCATCGTCCACCGCGTGGTGGTGGCGTTCAAGGGAGTCGTGGGTATGGGTGCCGCGCGTTGCGGTGGCGTCGGAATCACGGAAGTCGGATGATGGCCAGAGCGGCGCGTCCGATGCCGCGCCCAACCGCAATTGCTGGTGTCCGAACAGGTGTTGGTGTTGCCATCGGATTAACCAGTCGCTTGCCAGACTGGATACCGCTGCAGCGAGAACGGAAGTGCCCTGCGGCTGCTGATCCGCGTGGAGGTGCAGGGAGCCCAGCGCCTGTTGCCGTGTGACTGTCAGACCCATGAGCGCCACAGCGAGCAGCAGCAGCCATACCAGGCTCTGCACGCCGACGTGTTGCGCTACGCGTTGTTGGGTCATCTGTATTGCTTTCGGGTCAGAAAGTAGACCCCATCATGGCATACGCGGGCGTGGGCTGTTTGGATTCATGTCTTGCGGTGTGATCGCCCCATGGCGGCTCACCGCCGCCAAGGCCTGGCAACATGGCCTTACACCCCCATGGCCTCCGCCCAGACCAGCGACTGCACATGCGCCCAGTTGACCTGGCTGCTGCTCAAGCCCAATTGTGTGGCCGTGCGGGCAAAGGTCTCGTCATCTCCGGTTTCGCATGCCAGTGTCAATTCCAGAAAAGGCGCCAGCGGACCGGTGCGCTGCAGCAGCGCCTGTGTCACCGCGTCGGGCAGCGTGACGTTGGCCAGTGCTGTTTCCATCGGCATGCCCAGCATGGTGTCCAACAGCGAGAACACACCAACGACAAATGCGTTGTCGCATTCCTCGGGCGGCAATAGTTCGGTGGCCAACAACTCCATCAGGCGGCCGCGCGCCACGGCGGTGGTGCCGACGGCCGGTGGCATGTCACCACCCTTCGATGTGGTCAGCAGCAGCGCGGCCCACTTGAACAAACGGTTCAGGCCCAGCAGCAAAACGGCGTGTTTGAAGGAGGTGACTTCAGACCGCGCGCCAAAGCCCGCAGAGTTGATGAAGCGCAGCAGGTTGAACGACAGCGTGGGGTCACGCTTGAGCACCTCTTCAATCTCTGCCGTGCTGGCCTGTTTGCGCACCAGGTTGATGAGCTGCAAGATGACGGCCTGCGCCGGACGCACCGACTGCCCCTGCACCAGCACCGGCTTGGCAAACCAGAAGCCCTGGAACAGGTGCACGCCCAGGTTCGCGAGCTCCGCATGCTGCGCGGGCGTCTCCACACGTTCGGCAACCAGTTGTGCCGTGGACTTGGCTTGCGCCAGTTGGATAAAAGAGCCGAGTGCCTGCGGACGGATGACGGACAGATCAAGCTTGATGAACGACGCCAGCGCCAGCCACGGTGCATAAGGTTGGGTCAGCACCGAGTAGTCGAACGCCAGGCGAAATCCACGGCGCTGGATATCCTGCAGATGGGGCAGGCGGGTGGTTATCTGGTCCACGTCCGACACCGCCAGCGCTGGCACTTCCAGCACCACCTGCTCGGGCGCGATCAGGTCCAGGTGGCCACCGGCCAGGCTGTCATGGGTGCAGTTGATAAAAATGGTTTTCTTGCCGATGGGGGAGGCGCTGTCCACCGCGCTGAGCACGTTGAACAGCAACTGCGCATCGCTGGATGCGGTGTGCCCTTGGGCCAGCGCGGTGCGGTCAAACAATTCATAACCAAAGATGGCGCGGTTCTGGTCCAGTATGGCCTGGTGGGCAAAGGCAAAAGGTGACAAGGTGAATGCGGGTGCTAGCGGCGACGGAATCGTATTCTCGGACATGGTGGAACGGGAGTGCCGGCTGGATCAATGCGTGCGCAGGCTGCTTTCAAAATCGGCCAGCGGCATGGGGCGGCCCAACAGATAACCCTGGTAGGCGTCACAGCCCTGGCCGTGCAGATGGTCGCGCTGGGCCTGGGTTTCCACGCCCTCGGCGATGACGGTCAAGCCCAGCGCATGGCCCAGCGTGATGACCGCCAGCGCGATGGCCGCGTCGTTGGGGTCGGTCATCAGGTCGCAGACAAAGGACTGGTCAATTTTGAGCTGGTCCAGCGGTAAACGCTTCAGGTAGGACAGCGACGAATAACCGGTGCCAAAGTCGTCCAGCGAAAACCCTACGCCGCTGGCCTTGAGTGCCGTCATCCTGACCGTGGTTTCCTCGATGTCGTTGACCAGCAGGCTTTCAGTCAATTCCAGTTTCAAGCGTTTCGGATCGACCCCGGTGTAGCTGATCAGGTCCAGCACATAGGCCACAAAATCGGGTTGGCGGAACTGGCGCGCGCTGACGTTGACGGCCAGTGTCAGGTGCTGCATGTGTGCATCCTGGCCCCACAGCGCCAGCTGGGTGCAGGCGGTTTCCAGCACCCAGTTGCCCAGCGGCAGTATCAAGCCAGTGTCTTCGGCCAGGGGAATGAAATCGGCTGGCGACACCATGCCGCGCTCGGGGTGCGGCCAGCGTATCAAAACCTCCGCGCCCACCGTCCGGCCCTCGCGGTTGACCTGGGGCTGGTAGTAGAGCAAAAACTGGTCCTTCAGGATGCCCTGGCGAATATCGGCTTCCAGACTCACACGGGTGGTGATGACAGCCTGCATGGCCGGGTCAAAAAACCGCAGCGTATTGCGTCCCGCCGCCTTGGACTGGTACATGGCCAGGTCGGCCTGCTTCAGCAATTCGTCGGTGGACTGCTCGTGGTCGGAGTACAGCGTGATGCCGATGCTGGGCGTGATCTGGTAATCCAGCCCGGCAAGTCGGTAGGGTTCGCTGATGGCGGCCAGAATCTTTTCACCAATCGTCTCTGCCAGGGCTGCGGCCTCTTCGTGGTCATCGCTCAGTTCTTCGATCATGACCACGAACTCGTCGCCGCCCAGGCGGGCCACCGTGTCGCCCTGGCGCATGCAGTCGGTCAGGCGTTTGGCGACCTGCTGCAACAGCAGGTCACCCATGTCGTGGCCCTGTGTGTCGTTCAGGGTCTTGAAGTTGTCCAGGTCAATGAACTGCAAGGCACCCAGGCGGCCACTGCGGGCGCTGACCCCCAGCGCCTGGCGCAGGCGGTCCACCATGAGCCGGCGATTCGGCAGACCTGTCAGCGGGTCATAAAAGGCCAGCTTGTTGATTTCTTCCTCGGATGCCTTGCGCTGCGTGATATTGCGCGACAACACGATGAACCGGGGCTCGCCATTGGTCGTGCCGTGTTTGCGTGTCAGCGAGATTTCGAACCAGTAATTTCCGCTGCCGGTATGCAGCGGAAACTCGCGCCCTTCCGAATGACCCACCCGATTCGCCTCTTCCAGTGCCTCCATCACCGCCTGCGCCGCATCCTGGGGCAATACGTCGGTCACTTTTTTGCCGAGGAAATATTCGGCGGGAGGGAATGAGGTGTTGGAGCGCGGCGCATGGTAGTCGTGGTAAGTGCCGTCCAGGCCCATTTCCAGCATCACATCGGGGATGGCTTCCAGCGTGGCCTGAAGTTTGTTTTGCGAGGCGGCGATCTCGGCCGTGCGCTGCACGATCAGGGCTTCCTGGCCGCGCTCATGGGCCTTGAGTTCCATCAGCAGCTTGCTGGCATAGGCCAGCATCAAACTGAAGACCAGGCCCAGCATGCCCTTGAGCACGAGGTCAGGGTTGCTGCCCCATCCGCCCACCGGCGCCACACTCAGCGTCCATTGGCCATTGGGGACTTCCAGCGTGCGCTCGACCGGCGACTCCAGTTCGGCCGGAGATCCGGCAATGATTTCCTTGGCACCGGTGTCAGGGTTGGTTCGCCACAGTGAGTAAGAAATGCCGCTGTCCGTCAGCAGGGCCAGCCGAACACTGGACAAGGCCTGCGGAAACCGGATTACCGCATAGGTCAGGCCCCAAAACACAGGCTTGCCGTCGGGACCGTCCAGGAATATAGGCAAGCGACCGACGGCGCCCAGGCCGCCTTGCACCAGTTTCAGGGGGCCGGCCAGTGTGAGTTTGCCGGTGTCCCGGGCCAGGCGGGCTTCGCGGCCCTGTTTGGGATCCGTCAACTGGTTGAAGCCTATGGACTTTTCGTTGCCCGCCAGCGGAGCCACTTTTTGGATGACGCCGCCGGGGCTCAAGCCCAGTATGGAAACCCCGGGGTACCAGCGCAGCATCTCGGTAGCCACACCCTCAAAGTCGGGCACCTGCCCCTTGCCCTGGCGGACCATGGCCGCAATGGAGTAGGTGGACGACAGTGCCCGCTCCATGGTCGCCTGGATGGCGTGGGCGTTGTCGCTGGCCAGGGCCGCCACATGCATGCGCTCTGCCGCCAGGCTGCGCTGTTCCAGCTTCCAGATCAGGACTCCGCAGGCCACACACGCCAGTGCGAAGACCGTCAGAGCCACCGCCAAAGGGCGACCCAATGGGCTTGTGGCGGACGGTTCCGGTTTGGTCATGGAGGGTGTAGGCGACGGCAGGATTGCGTGGGATGCGGCTGTGGCGGTGACGTGTTTTTCGGTAAAGGCGGAGGGCTCGTGTTACTCCGTTGGGCATTGTGCCTGCGCGGGGTTTGCCTGTGTTGGCGAATTGTGCGCTATTTCTCGGTATTTTCCCCCATGGGTTTATGCTAGGTTAGCCTCCAGCCCCCGTCAAATATGCGCAAGGCGCTACTGCTTTGGTAGCACCTCGCATGGTTATGCGCTGGGCAGCGCGGCAATCTCGGCATCCGTAAATCCCGCCAGTTTGCGGGCCTGCAGATTGAATGGAGGCTTCAGGCGTGGTGCTCCGTGTTGCGCCGCTACCTGGGCATAAAAGGCCGTGGGGTCCAGGCCCTCGCGCTGGCACAACCAGTGGTACCAGTGGTTGCCGATGGCGACATGGCCAACTTCCTCGGCCAGGATGACGTCCAGGATGTCGACCGCGGCCAGCGCGCGTGGTGTGCCGACCTTGCGCAGCTTGGCCTGGATGATGGGCGTTGCGTCCAGCCCCCGTGCTTCCATGGTGCGCGGCACCAGCGCCATGCGGGTGGTCACGTCGTGGCGGGTGTTCTCGCACATGGTCCACATGCCATCGTGGGCTACGAAATCGCCGTAGTCGTGGCCCTGCTCCAGCAAATGGTTACGTAGCAGCATGAAGTGTTTGGCCTCTTCCTGGGCCACTTGCAGCCAATCCCGGTAGTACGCGGCCGGCATGCCGGCAAAGCGCCAGATGGCATCCAGCGCCAGGTTGATGGCATTGAACTCGATGTGGGCGATGGAATGCAGCAGCGCGCAATGGCCTTCGGCTGTGAAAGGCGAGCGGCGCGGCACCTGCTGTGGGTGCACCAGTTCCGGCCGTTGGGGCCGACCGGGCGGGCCGGCGTAGGCAAGCTGCGCCCCGCAGTCCAGCACATCCGCTTGCGGGCCGTCCAGTGTCAGCGCCAGTGTGGACGCGGCCTTGCCGTGGGGGTCGTTCAGGCAAAAAACCTCGAGGGTGCGCTGTCTAAGTTCCATACTTACAATTCTAGGTAACAAACGCGGTGAATCGTGCGCGACACGGCCCTGGGTGCACATGGCGCAAGCTCTGTTCTTCACCCCATTCAGAACACTAGGAAAAAGTATGGCTATTTACGAACTTGACGCCGTGGCACCCCGTCTGGCGGACTCGGCCTGGGTGGCCGACAGCGCCCAGGTCATGGGCAATGTGGAGTTGGCCGAAGACACCAGCATCTGGTTTGGCGCGGTGGTGCGGGGTGACACCGAAGTCATCCGCATTGGCCGTGGCTCCAACATCCAGGATTGCAGCGTGTTGCATGCCGACATTGGCATGCCGCTGACGATTGGTGAAAACGTGACGGTGGGCCACCAGGTCATGTTGCATGGCTGCACCATAGGCGATGGCTCCTTGATTGGTATCGGCGCCGTGGTGCTCAATGGCGCCAAAATTGGCAAGGGCTGCATTGTCGGCGCCGGCGCTTTGGTCACCGAAGGCAAGGAGTTTCCCGATGGATCCATGATCCTGGGCAGCCCCGCCAAGGCGGTACGCGAACTCTCGCAAGCCCAGCAAGATGCGCTCAAAATGAGCGCCATCCACTACATAGAGAATGCCCGACGCTTCCAGCGCGGGCTCAAGAAAATTGCGTAATCCGAAGAACGCCACACGCGTGGCATATTGCAGAGGGCTTGGGCGTGTCTGAACTCCATAAATTTTTGTTTGATGGTTTGCCGGTGCGCGGCATGGTCGTGCGGCTGACGGATACCTGGACCGAGATTCTGCGCAGGCGCGCGTCCAACAGCACCAACGGCGCCTATGCTGAGCCGGTGCGCGACATGCTGGGCGAGATGACGGCCGCAGCCGCGCTGATGCAGGCCAATATCAAGTTCGATGGTTCTCTGGTGCTGCAGATTTATGGCGATGGCCCGGTCAAGCTGGCCGTCGTGGAGGTGCAATCCGATCTGTCACTGCGCGCCACGGCCACCGTGGTGGGGGATGTCGACGCTGCCGCCACGCTGAGCCAGTTGGTCAATGTGGGCAACGAAGGGCGTTGCGCCATCACGCTGGACCCGGCGACCAAATTTCCTGGCCAGCAGCCTTACCAGGGCGTGGTGCCGCTGTTTGACGACCGGCGCCACAAGATCGAAAAAATCAGCGCCGTGCTGGAGCACTATATGTTGCAGAGCGAACAGCTCGACACGACGCTGGTGCTGGCCGCCAATGAGCATGTCGCGGCCGGTCTGTTGATCCAGCGCCTGCCCATGCAGGGTACCGACAACCTGTCGGGCAGCATGGTCAGCAAGGAGAACGAAGACCAGATTGGCCTGAACGAGCACTACAACCGCATCGCCATTCTGGCCAGCAGTTTGAAGCGTGAGGAGTTGTTGACGCTGGATGTGGACACGATCTTGCACCGGCTGTTCTGGGAAGAATCCATCACCCGCTTTGAGCCCTTGGAAGGTGATACGGCGCCGCGTTTTGCCTGCTCCTGCAGCCGCGAACGGGTGGGGCGCATGATTGTGAGCCTGGGGCGTGAAGAGGCGGAAAGCATTCTGACCGAACGTCCCGACATCGAAGTGGCGTGCGAGTTTTGCGGTGTGCAATACCGCTTTGACCCGGTAGACGCGGCGCAGCTGTTTACAGCACCCGTGGTGCTGCAGGTGCCTGACGGCTCAGCGCCGCACTGAGAGCCTGAGAGTCTTTCTTCACCAGGGCGCTGAACAGGCGGTGCTCGCAATCCGCGTCGGAGCAGGTTTCGCAGTTCCAGTGCCATGCGGAGGCTGCTGGTCGTTGCCGCGCAGTTGATTGTTTGTGGTGGTATTGAATAGCCTGCACGGCGCAGTCGGTGCGGGCCTGGCCGATGCCATAGACCACGGCATAAGCCAGTGCGTGCCTATCCAATACCTGCCGCAACTGGGCATCGCATGCAGTGGGTGATGCGCCACTGCGGCTCGCTTGTTGGGGCAGGTCCAAGCCCATCAACAGGGCTAGGTCGTAGCTGCGCTGTTGCTCAGCTTCCCAGTTTTCAGAAACAGTGCAGTCCGCAAGGTCCACATCCACATGCAACACGTGCCGCAAGGCCTCGACCATGCGGGACTTGCCTGTGCCGGGGGCGCCCACAATCGCAATCTTCATGGGCGCAGGCCGGAATGCACTACTTGGCGATCTGTACGTAGATCTCGTTTGCCTTGACCATGCCGAGCTCGGAGCGGGCCTTTTCTTCGACGATTTCAAGGCCCTCGCGCAGGTCATGGATTTCCGCCGCCAGCCGCTCATTGGCCCGCACGGCCTTGGTGTTGTTTTGTGCCTGCTCATCGAGCTGGCGCACCAAGCGCGAAACATTGGGCACACTGCCCCTGCCGAACCACAACTGGCCGTGCAAGATCACCAGCAAGGCAATCAAGGCGACAGGAACAATGCGCTTGCCCATCTATGCGAACCAGACGCCGAGGGCGACGGTGGGGGGCACAAATCCGTGCCGGGCCGCCCCAAGCGGATTTAGCCCCCTTGGGGCTGATGGCTGCGGCTCCCGGCCTGCAGGCGCAGGGCGGGACAGACAGAAGGGGCGTTGACTCTGGCAACGCCGCGGCCTGCAAGGCCAGCGACCCGCGCAGCGGCGGAGCGTGGGGGCCATCTATTACTTGAGGTTGTAAAACGCCGCACGACCGGGGTAGCTGGCCACATCACCCAAGTCCTCTTCTATGCGCAGCAACTGGTTGTACTTGGCCATGCGGTCCGAACGGCTCAAGCTACCGGTCTTGATCTGGCCGGCATTCATGCCCACGGCGATGTCGGCAATGGTGGAGTCTTCAGTCTCGCCCGAGCGGTGGCTGATGACGGCCGTGTAGCCGGCGCGCTTGGCCATCTCGATGGCTTCAAACGTTTCGGTCAGCGTACCGATCTGGTTGATCTTGATCAGGATGGAATTGGCGATGCCCTTGTCAATGCCTTCCTTCAAAATCTTGGTGTTGGTGACGAAAAGGTCGTCGCCAACGATCTGCACCTTCTTGCCCAGACGGTCGGTCAGCAGCTTCCAGCCATCCCAGTCGCCTTCGGCCATGCCGTCTTCGATGCTGATGATGGGGTATTTGTCGACCCAGGTGGCCAGGATGTTGGTCCACTCTTCGGCGTTCAGGACCAGGCCTTCGCCTTCCAGATGGTATTTGCCGTCCTTGTAGAACTCACTGGCCGCGCAGTCCAGGCCCAGGGCGATTTGCTCGCCGGCCACAAAGCCCGCCTTGTCGATGGCTTCCAGAATCATCTGGATGGCCGCTTCGTGGTTGGCTACGTTGGGGGCAAAACCACCTTCGTCACCGACTGCCGTGCTGATGCCCTTGTCGTGCAGGATTTTCTTCAGCGCATGGAACACTTCGGCGCCGTAACGCAGGGCTTCGCGGAAGCTGGGTGCACCCACGGGGATGATCATCAACTCTTGCAAGTCGAGGTTGTTGTTGGCGTGTTCACCACCGTTGATGACGTTCATCATCGGCACGGGCATGGACATACGGCCCATGCCACCAAAGTAACGGTACAGCGGCAGGCCGGATTCTTCGGCGGCGGCGCGGGCCACGGCCATGGAGACGGCCAACATCGCGTTGGCGCCCAGGCGGCTCTTGTTTTCGGTACCGTCCAAGTCGATCAGCGTCTTGTCCAGAAAGGCTTGCTCGGAAGCATCCAGACCCAGCACGGCCTCGGAAATTTCGGTGTTGATATGTTCCACGGCCTTGAGGACGCCCTTGCCCAGGTAGCGCTTTTTGTCGCCGTCGCGCAGCTCAATGGCTTCGCGCGAACCGGTTGATGCGCCAGAAGGCACAGCCGCGCGGCCCATGGTGCCGGACTCCAGCAACACGTCGCATTCGACAGTGGGGTTACCGCGCGAATCCAGAATCTCGCGGCCTACGATATCAACAATGGCACTCATGTGTTTATCTTCCTAAGTTAAAAAAACGGTAGCGATTGATTTTTGCATGGCTTGGTGCTCTGAGGCCTGCGGCTGTGCCGATTGTTCTCGGCTGGTAACCACTCAGGTCAGGCAGAAAAATGGTTCTCCAGGAAGCCATTCTTTTTGGTCACATGGTCCAGTGCCACCAGGGTCTCCAGCAGTGCTTTCATGTGTTTGAGAGGGACGGCATTGGGGCCGTCACACAGTGCTTTGGTGGGGTCAGGGTGGGTTTCCATGAACAGACCCGCGACACCCACAGCGACTGCAGCGCGTGCCAACACAGGAACCATCTCACGAACGCCACCGCTGCTGGTGCCTTGGCCACCAGGCAGTTGCACCGAGTGTGTGGCGTCAAACACCACCGGCGCCATGGTCTCGCGCATGATGGCCAAAGAGCGCATATCGCTGACCAGGTTGTTGTAGCCAAAGCTGGCACCGCGTTCGCAGGCCATGAAGTTGTCTTCGCGCATGCCTGCCGCTTTTGCAGCGGCGCGGGCTTTGTCGATGACGTTCTTCATGTCGCCAGGGGCCATGAACTGCCCCTTTTTGATATTCACGGGTTTGCCGGACAGGGCGACCGCGTGGATGAAATCGGTCTGTCGGCAAAGAAGGGCAGGAGTCTGCAGCACGTCCACTATCGGCGCGACCTGCGCAATCTGGTCTTCGCGGTGGATATCCGTGAGAACGGGAACACCTATTTCGCGCCGAACTTTCGCGAGAATTTCAAGCCCTTTTTCCATGCCCAGCCCACGGTACGCGGTTTCGCTGGTCCGGTTGGCCTTGTCAAAACTGCTCTTGAAAATGAAGGGAATGCCGAGACTGGAGGTGATTTCCTTCAGCGTCCCGGCAGTATCCATTTGCAATTGCTCGGACTCAACAACACAGGGTCCCGCAATCAAAAAGAAGCGGTGTTCCAGCCCGACATCAAATCCACACAATTTCATACTAGGCGACCGCCTTCAAATTCTTGCCCGCAGTCTGGTGGTCCAGCGCGGCCTTGATGAAGGCATTGAACAGCGGGTGGCCGTTCCAGGGGGTGGACTTGAATTCGGGGTGGAACTGCACGCCGATGTACCAGGGGTGAACTTCCCGGGGCAGCTCCACCATTTCGGTCAACTGTTCACGTTGGGTCAGCGCAGAGATCACCAAACCGGCCTTGCGCAGCGGGTCCAGGAAATTGACATTGGCCTCGTAACGGTGGCGGTGGCGCTCGGTCACAACATCCCCGTAAATTTCGTGCGCCAGCGTGTCCTTGGCCACGTCGGAGCTTTGTGCGCCCAGGCGCATGGTGCCGCCCAGGTCGGAGTTCTTGTTGCGCGTCTTGATGGTGCCGTCGGCATCTTTCCACTCGGTGATCAGGGCGATGACCGGGTTTGGACAATCGGGCTCGAACTCGGTGCTGTTGGCATCCTTGAGGCCAGCCACATGGCGGGCGAACTCGATGGTGGCCACTTGCATCCCCAGGCAGATGCCCAGGTACGGGACCTTGTTTTCACGTGCAAAACGGGCCGCGCAAATCTTGCCTTCAATACCGCGTTTGCCAAAACCGCCGGGCACCAGCACGGCGTCAAACTTGGCCAGACGCGACACGCTGTCCGGTGTGATGGTTTCCGAGTCGATGTATTCGATGCTGACCTTGGCATGGTTCTTCATGCCGGCGTGGCGCAGGGCTTCGTTCAGCGACTTGTAGCTGTCGCTCAGGTCCACATACTTGCCGACCATGGCGATGCTGACTTCCGACTGCGGGTGCGCGGTCTCGTAGACCAGATCGTCCCAACGTTTCAGGTTGGCGGGTGGTGTGTTCAGGCGCAGCTTGTCGCAAATCAGGCCGTCCAAGCCTTGCTCGTGCAACATGCGCGGCACCTTGTAAATGGTGTCCACATCCCACATGGAGATGACACCCCATTCGGGCACATTGGAGAACAGCGAAATCTTGGAACGCTCTTCGTGCGGAATGGGACGGTCTGCGCGGCACAGCAGTGCGTCGGCCTGGATACCGATTTCGCGCAATTGTTTGGCCGTGTGTTGGGTGGGCTTGGTCTTGAGTTCGCCAGCGGCAGCAATCCACGGCACATAACTCAGATGGACGAAGGCGCTGTTGTTCGGGCCGAGCTTCAGGCTCATCTGGCGCACGGCTTCCAGGAAGGGCAGGGACTCGATGTCGCCTACGGTGCCGCCGATTTCCACAATCGCAACATCCACTGCATCGGGTTCACCAAAACGCGCACCGCGTTTGACGAATTCCTGGATTTCGTTGGTGACATGGGGAATGACCTGCACGGTCTTGCCCAGGTAGTCACCGCGGCGTTCCTTGTCGAGCACACTCTTGTAGATCTGGCCGGTGGTGAAGTTGTTGGCCTTGCGCATGCGCGTTTCGATGAAACGCTCATAGTGGCCCAGGTCCAGATCGGTTTCGGCTCCGTCGTCGGTGACGAATACTTCGCCATGCTGCAGAGGCGACATGGTCCCGGGGTCTACATTGAGGTAGGGGTCCAGCTTGATCAGGGTGACCGTTAGGCCCCGCGATTCCAGTATCGCAGCGAGGGAGGCTGAGGCGATTCCCTTGCCAAGGGAAGACACCACACCGCCGGTGACGAAGACAAATTTGGTCATGTCAGGGGGAGCTTGTGAGGCTCAGGGAGGTGGTAAAGCGAGATTATACGTGTCAGGGTTGCGGAGGCTGTTAGTCCAAATGACTTTAGCATCCACTCTTGTACTGACTGGCATCGGGAAGGCCGGGGGCCTCATCTGTCCCTGCTTGACCAGGAAATCGGCTCCTGCATTCCCTGTATCGGCGCTTTGGCGAAGTTTGCTTGCTGCGATAAGCCCGTTACAAATCAATGCACAGTGGCTCTGCTACATTGCCGGTCATGAATGATCTTGCTGGAAAACACATTGTTCTGGGGCTTACTGGAGGCATCGCCTGTTACAAGGCTGCCGAGCTGTGCCGGGCGCTGATCAAGGAGGGTGCGGCGGTGCAGGTGGTGATGACGGAAGCGGCCACGCAGTTCATCACACCGGTCACGATGCAGGCACTCAGCAATCGGCCGGTTTATGGCTCGCAATGGGATGCCCGCGAACCCAACAACATGGCGCATATCAACCTGAGCCGCGAAGCGGACGCCATTTTGATCGCGCCCTGCAGCGCCGATTTCATGGCCAAACTGTTGTATGGCGGGGCCGATGATTTGCTCAGCCTGATGTGCCTGGCGCGTCCCATGGATACCGTGCCTCTGTTGATTGCCCCCGCCATGAACCGAGAAATGTGGGACCACCCGGCCACCGTGCGCAACCGCACCCAATTGCAGGTCGACGGTTGCACGGTTTTGGGCGTGGGCAACGGTGACCAAGCCTGCGGTGAAACGGGTGACGGCCGCATGCTGGAGCCACAAGAACTGCTGCAGGAAATGGTTGCGTTTTTTCAGCCCAAGGTACTGGCGGGTCAGCATGTGCTGGTTACGGCTGGCCCCACGTTCGAAGCCATTGACCCGGTACGCGGCATTACCAACCGGTCCAGTGGAAAGATGGGATTTGCCATTGCGCGCGCGGCCCAGGAAGCAGGCGCGCAAGTTACGCTGGTGGCGGGCCCGGTGTCATTGCCCACGCCACGCGGTGTGCGCCGCGTCGACGTGCAATCTGCATCCGATATGCTGCTGGCCTGCGTGGACAATGCGCAAGCAGCTAGCATATTCGTAGCAACTGCGGCGGTGGCCGACTGGCGGCCGGCTCAGGCGTCGAATCAGAAAATCAAGAAAGACGGCTCGGGGCAGACGCCAACAATGGCGTTTGTTGAGAACGCCGACATTCTGGCCACCGTGGCCCAGTCGGTGCGCGCGCAAAGCGGCGCCTTGTATTGCGTGGGCTTCGCCGCTGAGAGCCATGATTTGTTGGCCCACGCCACGGCCAAGCGTATTCGAAAAGGCGTGCCCTTGTTGGTGGGCAATATTGGACCTGCCACCTTTGGCAAGGACGACAATGCCTTGCTGTTGGTGGATGCCGATGGCGCTCGGGAGCTGCCGCACAACAGCAAGCTGGTGTTGGCACGGCAGCTGGTGGCTGAAATTGCCAGCCGTCTGCCGGTAGCCAAACACTGATCTGCACAGTTCAGCGCAACCCAATTTGACCCCAAGTTCGGCTTGGCAATTAGCCCGCCAGGTCGCATCTCTAAACAACCTCGTCCATCACCATGAAAATTGACGTCAAAATCCTCGATCCTCGCCTGAACGAGCAAATGCCAGCGTATGCGACGCCGGGTAGCGCCGGGCTTGACCTGCGGGCCTGCCTCAGCGAGCCGTTGACCTTGGCGCCCAATGCTTGGCAACTGGTGCCGACCGGAATGGCTATTTATCTGCAGGACCCGGCTTATGCCGCGCTGATACTGCCGCGTTCGGGCTTGGGCCACAAACACGGCATCGTGCTGGGCAATCTCGTGGGACTGATCGACAGCGACTACCAAGGCCAACTGATGGTCAGCGCCTGGAACCGCAGTGACGTGGCTTTCACGATTGCACCCATGGAGCGTATTGCACAACTGGTCATCGTGCCCGTGGTGCAGGCGCAGTTCAATATCGTCAGCGATTTCGAGGCCTCGGAGCGTGGAGCGGGCGGCTACGGCTCCACCGGTAAGCACTGAGGTTATTGTTTGCTATTGTATTTGTAGCTAATGAATCAATATTTTCGGGGGCTACCGGCTGATTTTATTAAATGACCTCAGTGCAGAGTGTGGTCTGAAGAGTCTTCATTGGGTGCCACCTGCAGTTTGAAGAAGCCGGTGCCGCAGCTACCGCGCCCGATTTCTTCTTCCGTGGCTTCGCGTACCGCTTCCACCTTCAAGCTGATGCGGATGGCAATGCCGGCCAGCGGGTGGTTGCCGTCCAGCACCACGTGGTCCGGGTAAATGTCGGTGATCGTGTAAAGCGCGTCCTTGGGTGCCTCGGGGTGGCAACCTTCGGGCAAGGCGCTGCCTTCCATCGTCAAGCCCGTCTGCAGATCCGCAGGGAACAGGTGGCGTGGCTCCAGAAACAGCAACTGGTCGTTGAAGTCGCCGAAGGCTTGTTCGGGTTCAATCTGCAGTTGCACACTCGCGCCCGCGCCGTAACCTTGCAGGGCGGTTTCAATGACGGGCAGCAGGTCCTTGCCCCCGACCAAAAATTCCACCGGCTCGTCCAAAACGTCCAGTTCTTCGCCCAAGGTGTCTTTCAGCGTCCAGGTGAGGGCAACGACGCATTGTTCAGTGATTTCCATACGAGAATTGTCCCATGAACATCAATGAACCCCTGCAACTCCTGGGTGGGCTGACTCCCACGACCTTTATGCAACGCCATTGGCAGAAGAAGCCACTGGTGATTCGCCAGGCTATTCCCGGGTTCGAGCCCCCGCTGGACCGGACCGACTTGCTCGACTTGGCGGCCCAGGAAGAGGTGCAATCCCGACTCGTGGTGCAGGCCAGCGGGGGCGGTGCGCAGCCGTGGCGCTTCAAGCATGGGCCGTTCAATCGCAAGGCGCTGCCAGCCTTCAAGCAGGCGGGCTGGACGCTGTTGGTGCAGGGCGTGGACTTGCTCGACGAGCGCGTCCACGCGCTGATGAACCAATTCCGCTTTGTGCCAGACGCGCGCCTGGACGACGTGATGGTCAGCTACGCCACGGATGGTGGTGGCGTGGGACCGCATTTCGACAGTTACGACGTGTTTTTGTTGCAGGCCCACGGGCAGCGACGCTGGCGCATAGGTAGGCAAAAGGATCTGAGCCTGCAACCGGACATGCCGTTGAAAATTCTGGCCCATTTTGAGCCAGAGATGGAGTTCGTGTTGGATCCGGGTGATATGTTGTATCTTCCCCCCCGTTATGCCCATGATGGCGTTGCGGTGGGTGAATGTATGACCTACTCCATAGGCTTTCGCGCGCCCAGCCGTGGCGAACTGGTGGGTGAGTTGCTGCAGCGCTTGGCCGAGGATGCAGTTGATGCGGTGGGCAATGGGCTCTATGCCGATCCCAAGCAATCCGCAACCACCGAGTGCGCCGAAATTCCGGATGCGTTGGTGGCATTTGCCCGTAAAGCACTGGAAGAGGCCTTGCGCGATCCGCTTGCGCTGCACCGCGTCTTGGGCGAATATCTCAGTGAGCCCAAAAACCATGTCAGCTTCGATGGCGCGGAGTACACACCTTTGGACGGCAGCGTGCGTCTGGACCGGTGCACGCGCATGGTGTATGACGCCGAGCACGTGTTCATCAATGGGGAAAGTTTTCTGGCGTCCGGGCGCGATGCGCAAATGATGCAAATGCTGGCAAATGAGCGCATGCTGGGCGCAACTGCTGTCAAGCGGCTGAGTGCCGGCGCGCGTGGTTTGGTGGAAGACTGGCTGGAAGCGGGGTGGTTGCATGTCGAATAGTGCGAGTCAAGGTACCGATGGCCTGCCAACGGGAGCGTTTTCAGGGCCTACCGCGTTTGCGCAGGCCATTCGGGATGCCCTGGTCTGGGCCGCGCGTGAGGATTGGCCGTCCATGGTGTGGAGTGACGCAAATTTTGAAGACTGGCCGCTGCGCGAGCGCGCCGTAACCGAGTCCTTGCAAGCCTGGGCACGCAGTGGCCGTCAACTGGTCATGCTGGCGCATCGCTTTGACTCCGTGCAGCGCTACCAGCCGCGCTTTGTAGAGTGGCGCAAAACCTGGGACCACATCATCGAATGCCGCGTTTGCAAAAACCTGGACGCGACCGAAGTACCCAGCGCACTGTGGAGCCCGCATTGGGCGATGCGGCGGCTGGATACAGTGCGTTGCACCGGCGTCGCGGGTCTGGAGCCTGCCCGGCGCGTGCTGCTGAAAGAGGAATTGGACGAGTGCCGGCGCCAAAGTTCGTCGGGGTTTTCAGCCAGCACTTTGGGCCTATAGCCGCAGATTAGAGGGTTTTCCCGAGGTTTGAAAGCACAATCCTGTATACTCATGGGTTAGGCAAAAAGAGATCGAATGCTTTTTGTCTGAGTCTGGGCGGCGCGCTGCTTTGACAATTTCCGAAAATTGTTTCGTTAACTCACTCTAGTTTTTAAAAATGAACAAATCACTCGTCTTGGCAGCCGTTATCGCTGCCGCTGCCTTGGCTGCTTGCAGCAAGCCTGCTGAAGCTCCTGCTGCCGCCGCTCCTGCCGCTGCACCAGCACCCGCTCCTGCCGCTGCACCCGCTGCTTCCGCACCTGCTGCTGATGCATCCGCTCCAGCTGCTGCTCCCGCACCAGCAGCTTCTGAGCCAGCAAAGAGCTAATCTCTGCGCCCAGAAGAAAAAGCCACCGCAAGGTGGCTTTTTTTTGTCTGTGTGACGGGTTCAACCCGGTTTTTTCTTCCGCTCCAGGTCAGTCGGGCTGTGCGAGTCTTGAGGTTCCAACATGTCGGATTGACCCCCCTTAGTGCGCCAGTTGCTCCAGCCGTTGGCAAGGGGCAGGCCTTTTGCGTAGGTTAAGGAGGAGGGTCCGTAGGACCGGGGGACACGGAGCAAAACCCTTACCCCATGCCTACTGCTGGCAAGACACACAGAGCAAAAGGTCTGTCCCTTGCCAGCGGCGTGCGAGAGAAGAGGGGGGAACTCTGCCTGCAAAGTTGCAGACGTAAAAAAGCCCGCACGGAACGGGCTTTTTTGGACATTTCATCCTGCGGGCGGGGGCCGCAGGATGCTGCCGAGATAACGTTATTTGATATCGTCAGCAATGACTTTAACGATACGTTGCGCGCTGACCGATGTTTCCGGGGCGCCCTTGGCATCCAGCACCGATACCGTGGTCACATTGGCGACACTGCGTACCGCAATCTGGAACTTGGCCGCATCATTGCTCTTGCTGCCGCTGAACAATTTGCTGAAGAAACCGGGTTCTGTGTTGTCGGCATTCAGTGGCACATAACGCACAAAATATATTCCCTGCTTGCGGTCGCGGTCCTCAACCGTGAATCCGGTTCTGTCCAGAGCCAGGCCTACGCGGCGCCATGCGCTGTCAAATCCCTCTTCGATGCGCACAGCCGGCTGTCCGTTTTCGGTAGACACCGAGGCGATGCTCTTCTTGGTTGCAGTGGTCGCAGCAGCCACCAGGGTCTTGGCCTGCTGCTCGGCAACACCCAGCTTCACCATCATGCGACGCAGAAACTCGGCTTCGAGTTCGGGGTCCACCGGGCGGGGTTGCCAAATGGTGTTGCCAGCCTCTTGGCTGGACTTGGTCGTAACCGTTTCAATCATGCCGCGGTGGCTGATGAAAATCTCGGTTTCTCCATTGGCATTGCGCTCCAGGCGGGTGCGAAACTTGTCGCGCTCTGCCGTGGAATACAGGGAGTCGAACAATTTCCCTAAAGAGGAACGGATGAAATCCTGTGGAATCTTGGCCCGGTTTTCGGCCCAATCGGTTTCCATGATGCCCAGCGTGTTCTGGTCCATGGCCAGCAGAAAACCATTCTCCTGCCAGAATTCTTTGACGGGTTCCCACAGTTTGTCCGCAGGGCGGTTGACGACCAGCCAGCGCTGGTTGCCGGAGCGTTCTATGCGTACATCACCCAGCGTGATTGCGGCCACTGTGGGCGTGCTGGCAACCACAGCGGGTTGCCCGGCCTTGAATCCGGAAGCCGATACCGCACCGCCAACGACCGAGTAGTGTGTGTCCTTGGACAACTGCGTCAAATCGGGAGGGACGTCCAGTGAGGGCACTTTCACGCCGCTGTTCGCGCTGCGATAGTCCACTTTGTCGGCTTCCAGAACAGTACAGGCCGACAGCGCGATCGCTGCGCACACAAGCGTCAATTTGAAAAAAGGGTTCACGGATATCCTCGAAATGGAAAAGGAACTTAAATCAGACCGGTGGCGCGCATCACACGCTCCAGCGCCGGCTGATTGGCTTGCGTCAATGGAGTCAATGGCAGGCGCAACGCGTCTGTACACAGGCCCATGCGGGCGGCGGCCCATTTGACGGGAATCGGGTTGGATTCTACGAAAAGTGTTTTATGCAGCGGCAGGAGCTGGAATTGGATCTCCATGGCGCGCCGCACATTACCGGCAATGGCCGCCACACACAGCTCATGCATCAGACGCGGCGCCACGTTGGCCGTGACGCTGACATTGCCATGGCCGCCGCACAGCATCAGCGCCACTGCAGTGGGATCATCGCCGGAATAGATGGCGAAACCCTTGGGTGCTTCCTTGATCAACCACTGTGCACGTTCGATATTGCCGGTAGCTTCCTTGATGCCGACAATGCCTGACACCTGGGCCAGGCGCAGCACGGTGTCGTGCGCCATATCAGCGACGGAGCGGCCCGGCACGTTGTACAGCACCAATGGCAAATCCACTGCTTCGGCGATCGCTTTGAAGTGCAAATACTGGCCCTCTTGCGTCGGCTTGTTGTAGTAGGGCACGACCTGCAGTTGGCAGTCCGCCCCGACCTTCTTCGCAAATCGGGCCAGTTCTATGGCCTCCGCGGTCGAATTGGCGCCGCAACCCGCCATGATGGGGACACGCTTGGCAGCTTGCTCGACGGATACGCGGATGATTTCGCAGTGTTCTTCGACATTGACGGTCGGCGACTCGCCCGTGGTACCCACCACGCCTATGCAGTCTGTGCCCTCGGCAATATGCCAGTCGATCAGTTTGCGCAGCGCCGGGTAGTCCACGGAGCCATCGTCTTGCATGGGCGTGATCAGCGCCACGATGCTGCCGGTGATTGGGCCTTGGGGTTGGTTCATGTCGGTTTTTCGTACAGTAATCAACTATTTTAGCGAGAGTGCGCGACGCTCCAGTTCCGCAGGTCCAGACGGCGCCAAGGCAGGTCGCACGGCTGCTATGCGCTGCACGTACCGGGGCGGATCCTGCAGGTAGCCATTTTCATAGGCCACCACGTCCAGCGTCGCACAGGTGCGCAGCAGTTCGCCGGGTTGCAGCAAAAAATCGGGTCGGCTGGGGCGTCCCAGGCTTTCGTTTCCAGCCGCGAATGTCTCATACAACAGTATGCCGCCCGGCGCCACGCTGGCGACCACGGTCTCCAGCAGCGGACGCCACAGGTAATTGGTCACCACAACCGCCCCAAAAGTACGCATCCGTCCGTCGGCCTGCAGAGGCCAGGTTCCGGCTTCGATATCGGCGCAGATCAGCTCGGCACCGGGCTCCTTCACGCGAGTTTGGTCAATATCGCGGTCAACGCCGGTCACCGGGTGGCCGCGCCCGGCAAACCAGGCCAGATGCCGCCCCGACCCACAGGCCACGTCCAACACCGTGCATCCCGGTGCCAGCAGATGGGACCATCGAACAACCCAGGGAGAAGCAGTCAAAAGCAGGCCCACACCTGATTCGCCATCTGCACCATGAAGTCGGGCTGCGTGTACATCGCAAAGACGGCGGCCAGCACCGCCAGCGCCAGCAGGCCAACAGCGGCGCGTTTGCGCGATGTCACGGTGTAACCGCAGCGCGCGGCAGCGTGCGGGTAATGGCAGCCTCTTTCACCGGCAGATTGACCAGCGCGGCGGCAATACCCAGCCCGATGGCGATGTACCAGACGATGTCGTAGCTGCCGGTCTTGTCATACAGGTAACCACCCAGCCACACGCCCATGAAGGAGCCGATCTGGTGGCTGAAAAACACAAAGCCGCCCAGCATGGACAAATGCGCCACGCCAAATATCTGCGCCACGGTGGCATTGGTGGGTGGAATGGTGGACAGCCACAACAGTCCCATGACACTGGAAAAGACATAAACACTGGTTGGCGTCAGCGGCGCCAGCAAAAACAGGCTGATGGCGACGGCTCGGGACAGGTAAATGAAGGCCAGTATGTTTTTCTTCTGCATTTTTTGGCCCAGCACGCCTGCCGCGTAGGTACCAAACACATTGAACAGACCGATCAGCGCCAGTGCGTAGCTGGCGACCTGGGGCGACAAACCCTTGTCCTTCAGGTAGCTGGGCATGTGCACGCCAATGAACACCACCTGGAAGCCACAAACAAAGTAGCCCGCCATCAGCAGTTGAAAGCTGGGGTATTTGAACGCCTCGCGCAAGGCCTGTGCAATGCTTTGTTCGCGCGGTGCGGCAGCGGTGGCACCCGAAAATCCCGGCTCCTTGAGGCCCCAGGCCAGTGGAATCATCAGCAGCGACGCCATACCCAGCATCACCAGCGCCTCTTGCCAGCCAAAGTGGCTGATCAAAAAGCCTTCGGTCGGCACCATCAGAAATTGCCCGAAGGACCCGGCTGCCGCCGCCACACCCATGGCCCAGGAGCGCTTGTCGGCACTCACATTGCGCCCGATGACACCATAGATCACGGCATAGGTGGTGCCGGCCTGTGCCATGCCGATCAGCACACCGGTGCTGAGCATGAACAACAGCGGCGTGTTGGCGTTGGCCATACCGACCAGACCCAGTGCATACAGTACCGAGCCGCCGATGACGACCCGAAAGGCGCCAAAACGGTCCGCCACCATGCCGGCAAATATCCCCGAAATACCCCATGCCAGGTTTTGGACGGCGATGGCCAGTGCAAAGGTTTCCCGGGTCCAGCCCTGGTCTTGCGTGATGGGCTGCAACCACAGGCCAAAACCGTGGCGTATGCCCATGGAGAGTGTCACGATGATGGCGCCGCAGGCCAGTACCTGGGCAGTGGAGAGCGGTTTGGACGTGTGCTGCATGGACCGATTGTCACCAATCGGAATGGGCTGCGCTGGCACCTGAACAATGCCATTTGGCTCGCCGGCTGTATTTGCATACAGCTATCCAGGCCGCGGCGATTACAATGCCGCCCTATGTCTGTCAAAGCTACCCCCGAATACTCCGAAGGTTCCATCCGGGTCCTCAAGGGCCTGGAACCCGTCAAACAACGCCCGGGCATGTACACCCGCACCGACAATCCGCTGCACGTGATCCAGGAAGTCCTGGATAACGCGGCCGACGAAGCCCTGGGCGGCTACGGTAAAAAAATCAAGGTCACTGTCCACGTGGATGGTTCCGTGTCTGTCGAAGACGATGGCCGCGGCATTCCATTTGGCATGCACCCAGAAGAAAAAGCGCCCGTCATCGAGCTGGTGTTCACCCGCCTGCACGCCGGCGGCAAGTTCGACAAGGGCAAAGGCGGTGCCTATAGCTTTTCCGGCGGCCTGCATGGCGTGGGTGTCAGTGTGACCAATGCGCTGGCCAAGCGGCTGGAGGCCACGTCTTATCGCGAAGGCCAGGTTGCCGCGCTGGTGTTCGAGAACGGCGACGTGACCCAGGCGCTGCAGACCCGCAAGATCGCCGAAGGTGACCGCAAGTCCGGCACAACAGTCCGTGTGTGGCCGGACGCCAAATATTTCGAGTCCGCCGCCCTGCCGATGGGCGAGCTGACGCACTTGCTGCGCAGCAAGGCGGTGTTGATGCCCGGCGTCAGCGTGTCCTTGCTGCTGGAAAAAACCAAAGAGACCCAGACCTGGCTGTACAAGGGTGGCCTGCGCGACTACCTGACGCAGACGCTGAATGGTGATCCGGTGATCCCTCTGTTCGAAGGCGAAGGTTTTGCCGACGCGCAGAGCGACAACTTTGCCGAAGGCGAGGGCGCTGCCTGGTGTGTGGCCTTCACCGAAGACGGCCAGCCGGTGCGTGAAAGTTATGTCAACCTGATCCCCACCAGTGCCGGTGGCACACACGAGAGTGGCTTGCGCGATGGCCTGTTCACCGCCGTCAAGAGTTTCATAGAACTGCACTCGCTGCTGCCCAAGGGCGTCAAGCTGATGCCCGAAGACGTGTTTGCCCGTGCCAGTTATGTGCTGTCCACCAAGGTGCTGGACCCGCAATTCCAGGGCCAGATCAAGGAGCGCCTGAATTCCCGCGATGCCGTGCGCCTGGTTTCCAGTTTTGTGCGTCCTGCGCTGGAACTGTGGCTGAACCAGCACGTGGACTACGGCAAGAAATTGGCCGAATTGGCCATCAAAGCCGCACAAAGCCGGCAGAAAGCCGGCCAAAAGGTCGAAAAGCGCAAAAGCTCCGGCGTCGCCGTGCTGCCCGGCAAGCTGACCGACTGCGAGAGCAAGGACATCGCCTACAACGAGGTGTTCCTGGTCGAGGGCGATTCCGCAGGCGGTAGCGCCAAGATGGGCCGCGACAAGGAAAACCAGGCCATCCTGCCCCTGCGCGGCAAGGTGCTCAACACCTGGGAGGTGGACCGCGACCGGCTGTTTGCCAATACCGAAATCCACGACATCTCGGTTGCCATCGGTGTCGACCCGCATGGCCCCAACGACAGCCCGGACCTGTCGGGCTTGCGCTACGGCAAGGTCTGCATCCTGTCGGATGCGGATGTTGACGGCTCCCACATCCAGGTGCTGCTGCTGACGCTGTTCTTCCGGCACTTCCCAAAGCTCATCGAGACCGGCCATGTGTATGTGGCGCGTCCACCGCTGTTCCGTGTTGACGCGCCAGCGCGGGGCAAGAAGCCCGCTTCCAAGGCGTACGCGCTGGATGACGGCGAATTGATCGCCATTCTGGATAAATTGCGCAAAGAAGGCGTGCGCGAAGGTGCGTGGAGCGTCAGCCGCTTTAAAGGCCTGGGCGAGATGAACGCAGAGCAGTTGTGGGAAACCACACTGAACCCTGACACCCGTCGCCTGCTGCCCGTCATGCTGGGCTTGGTCGACTTCGGCCAGACCGAAGCCCTGATCACCAAGCTGATGGGCAAGGGCGAAGCCGCCTCCCGGCGCGAACTGATGGAGTTGCATGGTGACTCGGTCGAGGTGGACATCTGATGGCCGTACACCTGAAGAAACTTTGGCCGCTGGCCAGGGGTTGGCGTGCGGCACTGTTCGCAGGCGCCGCATTGTTGTCCAGCCATGGGGTGTATGCCGATATGTGGACCTATACCGATGCACAGGGTGTCAAACACTTTGCATCCAGCCAGTTGGACAAGCGTTATGCGTTGCTGTTTCGTGGCACGCCCGCACCCAGTACGGGCGAAGCCGAAAGCACCGGCGGCGCGCCCATGGATGCGCGCACGGCCGCTTCACCACCCGTGTCCACCAAGAACCTGGCAGCGCTGGAAGCCTCTCCCCGCTTCATGGCTGTCAAGGAACACCTGCACACGGCGGCCGATGCCAACCAGCTTGACGTCGCGCTGCTGCAGGCCGTCATCACCGCCGAGTCCGGTTTCAACCCCAGCGCGGTGTCGCCCAAGGGCGCGGTTGGTTTGATGCAGGTGATGCCGGCGACGGCACAGCGTTATGGTGTGTCCAATGACCAGCGCGGCACGGTGTCGGCCAAGCTGACCGACCCCAAGACCAACATCCACACCGGCGCGCGTTACCTGCGCGATCTGATCAATATGTTCCCCGGCCAACTGGAATTGGCAGTCGCCGCCTACAACGCCGGCGAGGGTGCTGTGCAACGCGCAGGCAACAAGATCCCCAATTACACGGAAACGCAAAACTATGTGCGTTCCGTGATGCAGCTTTACAGGCGCCTCAATCCGCTGGCCCGTGTTGCGCCTGCACCAACGGCTGCAGCCAGGGTGCAAGGGCAGTTTCACGGCCCGAGTGCCAATGTCAACCTGCGCTGGGGCGAACTGATTGGCTCGCAGGACGCTGACCCCCAGTCCAAAAAAACGGGGCATGAATCTGTGCAACCCGGGGAACTGGTCATTGGCTCAAGCATGAGCGCCAAGCCCCATCTGACCCCTACCGAATTGTCGAATTAGCAGCATCCATGACCGACCAAGCCACTCTCGCCCTGTCCCCCGAACCGCCCCGTGATGGCGGTGATGACGAACTCAACCTGGCCACCTACGCCCAGCGCGCCTACCTGGAATACGCACTCTCCGTGGTCAAGGGGCGTGCCTTGCCCGATGTCTGTGACGGCCAAAAGCCGGTGCAGCGCCGCATTTTGTATTCCATGTCGCGCATGGGCCTGGGCTTTGGCGGGCCCAACGGCAACACCGGTGCCAAGCCGGTCAAAAGCGCCCGTGTGGTCGGCGATGTGCTGGGCAAGTACCACCCACATGGCGACACGGCCGCGTATGACGCCATGGTGCGCATGGCGCAGGATTTCAACCAGCGCTACCCGCTGGTCGATGGCCAGGGCAACTTCGGCTCCCGCGACGGTGACAACGCCGCCGCCATGCGTTATACCGAGGCGCGCCTGGCCAAGATCACCCGCCTGCTGCTCGACGAGTTGGACGAAGGCACGGTGGACTTTGCGCCCAACTATGACGGCAGCGAACAAGAGCCCAAGCTGCTGCCCGCGCGCCTGCCGTTCGCGCTGCTCAATGGCGCCAGCGGTATTGCGGTTGGCCTGGCCACCGAAATCCCCAGCCACAACCTGCGCGAAATAGCCGACGCCTGCATCGCTCTGGTCAAACAACCTGATCTCCCAGAGTCCGAACTATTGACCCTGGTGCCCGGCCCCGACTACCCCGGTGGCGGACAAATCATCAGCAGCGCGAGCGACATTGCCGACGCCTACCGCACGGGCCGCGGCTCGCTCAAGGTGCGCGCCCGCTGGAAGATCGAAGACCTGGCCCGCGGCCAGTGGCAACTGGTGGTGACCGAGCTGCCACCCGGCGTCAGCAGCCAGCGCGTGCTGGAAGAAATCGAAGAACTCACCAACCCCAAGGTCAAGGCCGGTAAAAAAGCCTTGTCGCAAGACCAGACCCAGCTCAAGGCCAGTGTGTTGTCGGTGCTGGACGTGGTGCGCGACGAATCCAACAAGGACGCCGCCGTGCGCCTGGTGTTCGAGCCCAAGACCAGCCGCATCGAACAGCAGGAGTTGATCACCGCACTGCTGGCGCACACCAGTTTGGAAACGTCTTCGCCCATCAACCTGACCATGATTGGTCTGGACGGTCGGCCGACGCAAAAGTCCTTCCGCCAGATGTTGACGGAGTGGATCGAATTCCGCCAGACCACCATCCAGCGGCGCTCGCAACACCGCCTGGACGCGATATTGGCCCGCATCCATATTCTGGAAGGCCGCCAACTGGTCTTGCTGAATATCGACGAGGTGATTGCCATCATCCGCCAGGCGGACGAGCCCAAGCTGGCGCTGATAGAGCGCTTCAAGCTGTCGGAGATTCAGGCCGAAGACATTCTCGAAATCCGCCTGCGCCAATTGGCCCGGCTGGAAGCCATCAAGATCGAGCAGCAACTCTCCGAGCTGCGCATCGAGCAGGGCAAGCTGGAAGAAATCCTGGGCAGCCCCGCCGCGCTGCGCCGCCTGATGGTCAAGGAGATCGAGGCCGACGCCAAGACCTTTGCCGACCCGCGCCGCACACTGATCCAGACCGAGAAAAAAGCCGTGTTGGAGATCAAGGTGGTGGACGAACCCGTCACCGTCGTGGTCAGCCAAAAGGGCTGGGTGCGTGCGCGCACCGGCCATGGCCACGAGGCCACGTCGTTTGCCTTCAAGGCCGGCGACGGCCTGTATGGCACCTTTGAATGCCGCAGTGTGGACACGCTGCTGGTCTTTGGCTCCAACGGCCGCATCTACTCGGTGGCCGTGTCGCTGCTGCCGGGCGGGCGGGGCGATGGCCAGCCCGTCACCACGCTGATCGAACTTGAAAGCGGCACACAACTGCTGTACTACTTTGCCGGTCCTGCGGCCGCTACCCTGTTGCTCAGCAGCACGGCCGGTTATGGCTTCATGGCCACCGTGGACAACATGGTGTCGCGCCAGAAGGCGGGCAAGGCTTTTGTCGGTATCAATGCCGGTGAAACCCTGTGCTGCCCCTCGCTGGTGTCGGGCGCGCAGGGTAAGGTGACGGTTGCCGGCACGCCGGCCGCTGTTGTTGCGCCGGCCACCCATGTGGCCTGCGCCTCCGCCGGTGGACGCATCCTGACCTTCGAGATCACCGAACTCAAATCCATGGCCAATGGCGGCCGCGGCCTGATGCTGATCGATCTGGAAGCCAAGGACACGCTGGCTGGCGCCGCGGCCTACACCCGCAGCGTGCGTATAGACGGGATTGGCCGGGGCGGCAAGGAACGTGACGAAACGCTGGAGATCCGCAGCCTCAACAATGCCCGCGCGGCCCGGGCGCGCAAGGGCAAGGCCGCGGACCTGGGCTTCAAGCCGAATGCAGTGACGCGGGTGGAATAAACGCCCCCACGCTCCGCCGCTGCGCGGGTCGCTGCCCCCCGAGGGGGCTGTGTTTCAGCTTGGGACGGCCCGGCGCTGAAACCTTCGCCCCCAAGCTCCGCCGCTGCGCGGGTCGCTGCCCCCCGAGGGGGCTGTGTTTCAGCTTGGGACGGCCCGGCGCTGAAACCTTCGCCCCCAAGCTCCGCCGCTGCGCGGGTCGCTGCCCCCCGAGGGGGCTGTGTTTCAGCTTGGGACGGCCCGGCGCTGAAACCTTCGCCCCCAAGCTCCGCCGCTGCGCGGGTCGCTGCCCCCCGAGGGGGCTGTGTTTCAGCTTGGGACGGCCCGGCGCTGAAACCTTCGCCCCCAAGCTCCGCTGCTGCGCGGGTCGAAGGCTGGTGTTTCTCCACCTGAGCAGCTACAAGCCTGTTTGAAAAATCAGGCGGTAGCCCCCGAGAAATATACGGGTACCGCTACTGATTTGGTAGCGTTTGCCACGCAATCCGCGCAAACAAGCCCATCAGCTTCGCGGCCCTGCCCGCATTGAACTGCTTGACCCACGCTATACGCCCCAGCAGGTGGCCGCGAAAGTCTGCCAGTTGGCCGTGGTTTTGTGAAGCCGGTCCGTGTTGCAAACACTGGTGCAGGCAGGCCCTGAGCTTGTCGTAGTCCCGGCGCGGTGTATTGGGCTGGGTATAGGTGGTTTGATGCCGGACGGCGGTGGGGAAGGAACGGCTGGATAGGGCTGGGCTGACGATCGGTAGCTATAAAATATATAGCGATAAATGACCGCCCTACGGGGGCTATAGGCTATTTTTACTGACAGACCTCCAGAAAATACCCTTGATGGGTATTTAGATGCCTTGCAGGGCAAGCAAGCTTGGCGCCCGCGGCCCCTGCACGCCTCTTGGTCAGGCGGTTGCCGTCTCTTCCAGCCTTGGGGCCTCGGGCAGTGCATTGAGTTGGGCGATGATGGCCTCGTCGCGCTTCAAGGGGTAGGCCGCCGGGATGACCAGCGTGGTCGCTCCCACCATGGGTGTGGTTGGCAGGTCGCGCAGCAAGATCGTATCCATGCGCGTTTTCTCCAATGGATTGGTAGCCGCTTCGTACAGGATCACCGGATGGTCCAACGGGTAGTCACGTGCCAGCTTGTCCACCAGCACCTGTATGCGCGCCGCCGTGGTTTCAAAGCGTTTCAGGCTGAGCTCGCCCGCCAGAAAAGGCTGCCAGAGTATGAACAGCGCCGTCGGATCAATCTTGCGTTCATAGATCATGAACTGCGTCGTCTCCATGGACTGCATGCCGGTGCGGCCCGGGTCTATGCCCAAGTCTGCCACCAAACAATCTTCGGCCGAGATGCCGGGCAACATCTCGGCGCTAAAACCCTCGGCACGTGCGTCCTTGATCGCCATGTGTGAGATGCAGGCAAAAATGCCGGGGTGGCCGTAGAAGGCCGCGCAGACCGTCTTGCCGGCACGTACTTGTTCAAGAATGGTGTCGGCCATGCGCCGGTAGGTATCGCGGCGGTCCTTGCCCTCCACGTCGCAGTCCTCGTAGTAACCCAGGACGCAAATGAATTCCTTGGCAATCTCTTGCAGCCACTTGCGCGTAAAGAGATTGGGCACGGCGCCTATCACCACGTCCGCCGTTTCAATATAACTTTGCGCCAGCGGTGTTACCTGACCGGCCATGCGCATGCCGGTGCCAACGCAGATCAATTTGCCTTGTTTTGTCTCAGTCATCACGAGCAAGCCCCAGATAGTTGATAAACCGCGAGGCGCTTGCGTCGCGCGTTCCCGGATAAGTTGTCGTCCAGACGCTAGATCCCCGAGCGCTGGTACACCGTGACGCGGTCGCGGCCTCCGTTTTTGGACAGGTACAAGGCCTTGTCGGCCTCCACCAGCGTCTCTTCAAAGCTGGCCAATTGGTAAGCACCGCGTGTCGCAACACCAAAACTGGCGGTGATGGCAAAATCAAAACCGCAGGGTTGGGTGTTGATCGCGGCAATGGCCGCGCGGCAACGCTCGGCAAAAATCTCTACGTCGTCGTCGGTCAAATCTTGCACGCAGATGGCAAACTCTTCACCACCCAGGCGCCCCAATAGGTCTGCCTTGTGCAACTGGATCTTGACGGTGGCGCATACGGTCTTCAGCACCCAGTCACCTGCTGCATGGCCATAGGTGTCGTTGATCTTCTTGAAAAAATCCATATCAAACAGCACCAGGCTCACGCTGCGCGTCGCGTCCTTGAATACCTGGTGTGCGCTAGCGGAAAAATGCGCCCGGTTGCTGACTTGTGTGAGCCCGTCCACTTGTGCAGAAACACGGAAGATATTCTTCAGCCGCAAGGTGTTGTAGAGCCATGCGCCGAGTATGGCAAACACAACTGCGGCCAGGGTCAGCAACAAGATCAGGTTCTGGTATTTGTTTTGCTGCAGCGCCTTTTCGATGCTCAGGTTTTTGTTTTTTTGCTCCAACAGGGCCAGTTGGTTGGCCTTGTCCTGTGTGTCGAACTTGACACGTTCATACGCCAGGTTCTTGTGCAACTGGTCGTCCAGGACTTTTTTCTTTAAAGCCAAGTTGATGTCGTAATACCCGATGGCGGCGGCAAGTTGTCCTTGGGCGCGCTTGATCACTGCCATGGTTTCACTGGTCTTTTCCTCTAACTGTAAATTCTTACCTGTTCGGGCGCGTTGGTAGGCTTGCAGGCCGAAATGTTCCGCGCGTTCCGTATTCCCGGTCTTGAGGTAGGCGCGGGCAACCGCCTCTTCAAGCTGTGTGACGTAATCCGAATCCTTGCCAATGTCAGAAAATTGGCGTAACAAAGGCAGGCTGGTGGCTAGGCCTTTGGAGTAGTTTGCAGAATCGATCAAGTCAATTGCCGAAAGGCTTTTGACAATGAGGCTGATCAGTTGATTTTTGTTAGCGTCGCAAGCCAGAATGGCGTCCGCCACCAAAGAACGGGCCAGAGCGTTGCTTGCGCGCATATAGTTCGTCTCCACCTTGTTGGCTAAACCCGCGCAGGCTGCAAGAGAACCGATCGTGTCACCGCGCAAGGCATATATGCGTTCCGCAAAATTCAGGGCGTCATCATAGGCACGTAGTGAACTTAATAAGTTCAAGGCACCTTGCAAGGCACTAATTTTCTCTCCTGTTTCCTCAAGCATGGGCAGCAAGAGAATTGATTCGTTCATTGCAAGCAGGGCATCTTCATACTTGCCCAGTGCCGTGTTGCCATCAATCAATTCATAGAGAAAACGCGCTCGCCGTGCAGGCGTTCTGGTCTGGGCAAGAAAGGATTGCACCAATGCAATACGCTCTGCATGTTGCCCTCTGTATCCCAGAGAGGAGGCATATGTGAGGTGGTATGTATCGTTCTGACTCGGTGAAAAACTCGGCTGTAGTTCTTTCAATCTTTCGAGTGGTAACACGGCCTTCTCTGGCGCAGAGTAAAGGTATTGTCTCGCTTCGGCCAGCAGCGCATCGATTGGTGATTGGTCGGCAGCCAATGTGCCCCAGGAACAAGCCAGTCCCAGAGCCAGGAGCGTAACGACTCGGATGCAATAGCCAAGCATCTGCGTAGTCGTAGTGCTCTTATTTCAATCAGGGAGTGTTGTCGAAATCGACATTGGGAACTTGAATTTTTGGAAGATCTTCTTCAAGGATCCCAGCCGCATTGGCTATTGCAGTCTTGTCCCCCGACATGAACGTTTGTTGGTCAGCTGCGCTCAAGCCAAACTGCGCCATGGCAGCCATGGGGTCAGCGTTGTGCAGGTCAACAGCGGTCGCGTTGCTATCGAGGTGGTTCAGGTAGTCGAGTAATGTTGACATTGCATGCGCCTTGAATGGATGAGGAGGGGTCACTCGGGGTCAGCGACCCCATCAGATTCTATAGCCCATGTAACAACTTGTATCCCGCAAACTGTGGGCTATTTCCAACCCCCACCCAGAACCTTGTACAAGGTCACCAGATTTTGCACCTGCTGGGACTGCACCTGCACCGCGGCCTGTTGCGCCGCAAACAGCGAGCGCTGGGCGTCCAGCACGTCAAAGGCGTTGGACGCGCCGTGTTTGAAGCGCAGGTCGGTCAGGTCCATGCGGGTTTGCTCGGCGGCCTGTTGGGCAGTTTGGGCGCGTAGCTGTTCGCTCAGTGTGGCGCGGCCTGCCAGGGCGTCGGATACTTCCCTGAAACCGGTTTGAATGGCCTTCTCGTATTGCGCAACCGCTATGTCGCGCGCCACCTTGGCGGATTCCAGGTTCGCCTGGTTGCGTCCGTGGTCAAAGATAGGCACCAGCAGTTGCGGCACAAAGGTCCAGGCCGTGGTGCCGTTGCTGAACAGCGTGTCCAGGTCGTTGCTGACCACGCCGAAGCTCCCGGTCAGCGTGATGCGGGGGAAGAAGGCGGCCCGTGCGGCACCAATATTGGCGTTGTTGGCCAGCAGTTGCTGTTCGGCATGGCGGATGTCGGGGCGGCGCGTCAGCAGCTCGGACGGCACACCGGCCGGCAGATCGGGCAGCATGCCTTGTGCGGTGATGGGCAGGCCTGCAGGCAGGTCGGCAGGCAGGGGTTGGCCCACCAGCAACACCAAAGCGTTCTCGTCCAGCGCACGCTGGCGTGTGGTCTGTGCGTACGCCGCCTTGGCGCCCTCCAGCAGAGACTGGGCCTGGCTCAGCTCCAGTTTGGACGCAGCCTCGTTGTCAAACTTCAACTGGGTCAAGCGCAAAGACTCCTGGCGCGTGCCCAGTGTTTCGCGGGTGGCGCGCAGCAGTTCGTCGTCGGCCAGCATGCTCAAGTAGGTGTTGGCAACTGCCGCTATCAGGCTGATCTGCACCGTCTTGCGCGCCTCTTCAGACCCCAGCAACTGCGCTTGTGCGGCCTGGCTCAGGGCACGCACCCGGCCAAAAAAATCCAGCTCGTAAGCCGTGACGCTCAAGCCCGCGGTGTAGGTGCTGGTGGTGGCCCCCGATGCAACCGGACCCCGCGTGCCGTTGATGCCCGCATTCACCGTGGGCAATTCGTCGGCACGACGCACCTGGAACTGTGCCCGCGCCTGTTCGATGTTCAGCACCGCCACGCGCAGGTCGCGGTTGTTCTGCAGAGACAGTTCAATCAGCCGCTTCAGGCGGGCATCCTTGAAGAAATCCTGCCAGGCTATGTCGGCTGCAGCGGCGGCGCTGGGGGCTGCACCAGTGGCCACTGCGCTGTCCGCGGGGAAGCTGCTGGCGACCGGTGCCGCAGGCCGCTCATAGGTCGGTATAAAGCTGCAAGCGCTCAGTGCCATGGCGGCGGCCAGCGGTGCCAGGCGGGGCAGGGTGCGGCCCAGCAAGGTGTTTGTTGTGCACGGCTTATTCATGGGTTTGAACTCCTGACTGGTGGCCGTGCGCCGCGTCAAACTTGCGTTGGCGTTCGCTGCCCTTGAACATTGATCGCACCACCACGAAGAAGATGGGCACAAAGAAGACGGCGAGTATGGTGCCCACCAGGCTGCCACCGATCACGCCGGTGCCGATGGCGCGCTGGCTGGCCGAGCCGGCGCCCGACGAGATGGCCAGCGGCAGCACACCCAGCATGAAGGCCATGGATGTCATCAGAATGGGCCTGAAACGCATGTGGGCCGCGGCCAGTGCCGCTTCAATCGGGCTTCGGCCCTGGGCCTGCAGGTCCTTGGCAAACTCGATGATCAGAATCGCATTCTTGGCGGACAGGCCGATGATGGTGATCAGCCCGACTTGGAAGTACACGTCGTTGGCATACCCGCGCATCACGGTTGCCAGCAGCACGCCCAGCACACCTACCGGCACCACCAGGATCACGGCCATGGGGATGGACCAGCTCTCGTACAGTGCGGCCAGGCACAGGAACACGGCCAGAATGGCAAAGCCGTACAGCACCAGCGCCTGTGAGCCGGCGATCTTTTCCTCGCGCGACAAACCGGTCCATTCAAACGCAAACCCCTCAGGCAACTGCGCGGCCAGTTTTTCCATCTCGTCCATGGCGTCACCGGTGCTGTAGCCGGGGGCTGCCGAGCCACCGATCCGCATGGCGGGGTAGCCGTTGTAACGAATGGTCTGCATCGCGCCCTTGACCCAGCGGGTGCTGGCAAAGGCGGACAGCGGCACCGGCAGGCCCCGGGCGTTGGGGGTGGTCAGCTTCAAGATGTCGTCGGGTTGCATACGCGCTGTGGCGTCGGCCTGCACCACCACACGCTGCAGGCGGCCCTGGTTGGGGAAGTCGTTGATATAGGCAGAACCCAGCGCGGTGGAGATGGTGGTGTTGATGGAGTCGAAGTTCACCGACAGCGCGCTGGCCTTGTCGCGGTCAATGTCGATTTGTAATTGGGGCGCGTCTTCCAGGCCGTCCGGGCGCACCTGCGTCAGTACCTTGCTTTTGGAGGCCAAACCCATCAACTGGTTGCGTGCGGCCACCAGGGCTTCATGCCCCTTGCCACCCCGGTCCTGCAGGCGGAAGGTAAACCCGGAGGCCTGGCCCAGCTCGGGAATGGCCGGTGGGCTCAAGGGGAAGATGAAGGCATCACGAATGCCCATCAGGCCGCCAAAGGCACGCCCGGCAATGGCTTGTGCGGAATGCGCTTCACCCTTGCGCTCGGACCAGTCTTTCAGCGTCACAAACCCGAAGGCCGCGTTTTGCCCCTGGCCCGAGAAGCTGAAGCCCAGCACCCCCACCATGCTTTGCACCTCGGGCTGCTTGAGCATGAAGGCCTCCACCTGCTCCATGACGCTTTGTGTGCGGTCGCGGGTCGCACCCGGTGGCAACTGTATGCTGACCAGCATCGTGCCCTGATCCTCATTGGGCAGGAAGGCGGTGGGCAGGCGCACATACATCACACCCACCACGGCGATGATGGCGGCGTAGATGATCAGGTAGCGGCCCGCGCGCAGCAGAATGCGCGCGACCCAGCCCTCGTAGCCCTTGGCCGTGCTGGCAAAGCCGCGGTTGAACCAGCCAAAAAATCCGGTCTTGGCATGGTGGTGCCCGGCCTCTACCTGCTTGAGCAAGGTGGCGCACAGCGCAGGTGTCAATGACAGCGCCATGAAGGCCGAGAACGCAATCGAGGCCACCATCACCGCCGAGAACTGGCGGTAGATATTGCCCACCGACCCCTGGAAGAACGCCAGCGGCACAAATACCGCAATCAGCACCACGGTCACACCGATGATGGCGCCCGAGATCTGGCCCATGGCCTTGCGCGTGGCCTCCAGCGGCGGCAGGCCTTCTTCGCTCATGATGCGTTCAACGTTCTCCACGACCACAATCGCGTCGTCCACCACAATGCCGATGACCAGCACCATGCCAAACATGGTCAACACGTTGATGGAAAAGCCCAGCGCCAGCAGCGTGGCAAAGGTGCCCAGTAGCGCAACCGGCACCACGATGGTGGGAATGATGGTGTAACGAAAGTTCTGCAGGAACAGGTACATCACCAGGAACACCAGGATGACGGCAATGATCAGCGTCTCGGCCACCTGCGCAATGGAGATCTTGACGAAGCGCGATGCGTCATAGGGAATGGTCCACTTCACGCCTTTGGGAAAGTAGGGCTGCAACTGGGCCATGCGCTCACGCACGGCCTTGGCCGCGGCCAAGGCGTTGCCGCTGGGCGCCAGCTGAACACCAATACCGGCGGCAGGCTTGCCATTCAGGCGGGCCGATGTGGCATAGGTCTGGGCGCCCAGTTCGATGCGGGCCACGTCCTTCAGGCGCACGGTCGAGCCGTCGGTGTTGGCGCGCAGCACCACATTGCCAAACTGCTCCACGGTGCTGAGCTGGCCGTCCACCACCACGGTGGCGGCAATGGTCTGGCCGGCAATATTGGGCAGCTCACCAATGGAGCCCGGCGACACCTGGGCGTTTTGCGAGCGGATGGCGGCATTGACTTCGGCGGCGGACAGGTTGTAACCGCTGAGCTTGGCCGGGTCGACCCAGATGCGCATGGCGCGTTCGGTGCCGAACAACTGGGCCTGGCCGATGCCGGGCAGGCGCTGGATTTCGGGCAGCACATTGCGCGACGCGTAGTCACCCAGGGCGACGATGTCGATGTCCGGGTTGTCGCTGGACAGCATCGTGAACAGCAAAAAATTGGAGCGTGCCTTGTCGACGCGCACACCCTGCTGGTTGACCGCGGCGGGCAAGCGGGGTGATGCACGCGACAGGCGGTTTTGCACATCCACCTGGGCCAGGTCGGCATTGGTGCCGGGCTCGAAGCTGACCGAAATGGAGCCCGTGCCATTGGCCTGGGCCACGGATTCCATGTAGATCATGCCGGGGGAGCCATTCATCTCGCGCTCGATGACGGACAGCACACTGTCTTCCAGTATCTGGGCCGATGCGCCGGGGTAACCTGCCGAAATGACGATAGTCGGTGGTGCCACCGGCGGGTATTGGGCGATGGGCAATTGCGTGATCGCCACGCCGCCCATGACCAAGATGAACAGTGCGATCACCCACGCAAAGATGGGTCGGTCAATAAAAAACTGGGCCATAGGGAATGCCTCTTGTTATCTGCTTATTTGCTGGCGGCGGCCGACGGGGCGGCTGCGGGCGCGGATGCTGGGGCAGAGGCCGCGGCACCGGGTGCGGACGCGGCTGCAGATGCGCCAGGCGCACCACCCGGCGTCCACGGCACGGGTTTGACCGGCGCACCAGGCACCATCATCTTCTGGAAGCCGTCCACAATGACCTGCTCACCAGGCTTGAGGCCGTCCAGCACCACCCACTGGTTGCCCTGCGCATTGCCGATCTTGACCGGGCGCGGCGCGGGTTTGCTGTCCGGCCCCACTACCAGCACGGTGTCGCCCTGGTTGGTGCGGGTGACGGCCTGCTGCGGCAGCAACATGCCGGCGGGAATTTCGGCTTGCGACAAGCGTACGCGCACATACTGGCCGGGCAGCAGCAGGCCGTCCGGGTTGGGCACCTCGGCGCGCAGCGTGATCTGGCCCGACGTGGCGTCCACGGTCAGGTCGGTAAACAGCAGCTTGCCCTGGCGTGGCAGCTCGCTGCCGTCTTCCAGCACCACACGCACCGGTACCGAGCCATCTCCGGCGCTGCGCACCTGCTTGGCGGCAATCGCCTTGCGCAGGCGCAACACGTCGGTCGTCGATTGCGTGAAGTTCACATACACCGTGCCGGTCTGCTGAATGACGGCCAGTTGCGTGGCCTCCGCAGCGCTGACCAATGCGCCTTCGGTCACCAGGGACTGGCCAATGCGGCCGGAGATGGGCGCGGTGACATTGGCGTAATCCAGATTGATCTGCGCCGTTTGCACCGCCGCCTTGGCCGTGGCCAGATCGGCCTCGGCCTGCTTTTGTGCCGTGACCAGCGTGGTGTATTCCTGCTTGCTGACGGCGTTGGCTTCTACCAGCGGTTTGTAGCGCTCCACCTGGGCCGTGGCCTGGGCCAGATTGGCCTGGCCCTTGGCAACACTGGCCTGGGCGCTCTCAAACGCAGCGCGGTAGGGCGCTGCGTCGATCTGGTACAGCGGCTGACCGGCCTTGACCTCGCTGCCCTCGCGGAACAGGCGCTTGAGCACCACGCCATTGACCCGTGCCCGCACCTGTGCCACACGCATGGCGCTGACGCGGCCCGGCAACTCGGTCTGCAGGGCCACGGTCTCATTCGCAACCGTCACCACGCCCACGGTGGCGGGGGGTGGCCCGCCAGGCGCACCACCGGCGCCGGGTGCCGCGTCCTTGGCACCGCAGGCCGCCAGCAGCAGGGCCAGCGGCGTGAGCACCAGGGCAGAACGTGTGAGCGGGGATGTGGGGATGGCGTGGCGGACGGAAGTGCGGAGAAAGTGGCGGACAAAGGGGTGCAGCGAGGACATGGAAAATCCTTTTCTTGGGTGGAGTCCGGCCGAGGCCAGAGGGAAGTCGTCTTGACCCAGCGCAAACCGGTGTCAACTAAAACTGGCAATTGGAGAATTCTGATTTAGTATACATACGTAGATGAATGTATGTCGTTGATATGGCCAGACGCACCAAAGAAGAAGCACTTGTAACCCGCGACCAGATTCTGGACGCGGCCGAGCGCGTGTTCCAGCGCCGCGGCGTGTCGCGCACTTCGCTGCAGGAGATCGCGTTGGATGCAGGCCTGACGCGGGGCGCCATCTACTGGCACTTCCAGAACAAGGCCGACGTGTTCGACGCCATGATGCAGCGCGTGACCCTGCCCATGGTGGCCAACCTGAACAGCCAGCCCGAGGCCGAAGCCGCCGACCCGCTGCTGCACCTGCGCCGCAATGTGGCAACCGCCTTCCACCAGACCGTGCACGACCAGCAGGTGCGCCGCGTGTTTGAAATTGCGTCACACAAGGTGGAGTATGTGGACGAACTGCAGGCTCTGCGCGAGCGCCACATTGCCGAGCGCGACCAGTGCCTCAGCGATCTGCACCGCCTGTTGGCATTGGCACTGCAGCGCGAGCTGCTGGCCCCCGGCACCCCGGTGCATGCGGTCACCATAGGCCTGCACGCCTTGATTGACGGCTTGATGCACAACTGGCTGCTCAACCCGCAGTCCTTTGATCTCGAGGCCGTGGGGGAGCGGGCGCTGGATGCCTACCTGGCCGGCCTGGCGCCCAGATAGCCCAAAAAAAATCCCCCACGCGGTAAGACGTGGGGGACCAATTCCGTGGAACGAACCCAACGGACCCCTCAAATATTGCTTGCAGTGTTTGTTCGCCTGCCGCGTTATTCCAGATTCATTTTTCGATCACGCACGATCTGTTTCCAGCGCAGCGTATCGCGTTGCACATAGCCGGCAAATGCGTCGACGCTGCCGGGTGCGGGTTGTGCCCCCTGGGCCAGGAGCTGTCGAATGACCTCCGGGTCGGTCAATGCTTTTTGCAGCGCGGTATTCACCTTTTCGATGACCCCGCGTGGGGTCTTCGCGGGTGCAAAAACGCCATACCAGATTTCATACTCAAACCCGGTGAAGCCGGACTCGGCCAGCGTCGGCACATCCGGCAGACTCTTGTCCCGCTGGGGGCTGGCCACAGCCAGCGCACGCAAACGGCCGCTGCGGATGTGGTGGATCACGCTGGGCAAGGCAAAGATACCCAGGTCCACGTGGCCGCCGATCAATTCGGTCACTGCCGGTGCGCCGCCCTTGTAAGGCACGTGCACGAAGGACGTATCGGTCAACCCCTGGAATATTTCCATCGCCAGATGGCCCGGACTGCCCATGCTGCTGGAGCTGTAGTTCAGTACGCCAGGCTTCAGCCTGGCCTGTGTCACCAACTCGCGCACGCTCTTGAAACCCAATGACGGTGCAGTGGTGAGCACCGGCACGTTGGTCGATACTTGTCCCACCGGCACAAAATCCCTGTCCACGGTGTAGGGCAGTTTGGGATTGATCAAGGGGGCGGTCACGATGTTGGAGCCGGCGCACACCAGCAAGGTGTAGCCATTGGCGGGCGCATGGGCAACGGTCACCACACCGGTCACCCCGGGCCTGTTGTCTATGACCACCGGCTGTCCCATTAACTCGGACATCTTTTGCCCGACGATGCGCATGGTGTTATCAATGGCGGCGCCGGCCGGAAAGGGGATCACCAAGCGAACCGGCCGGTCGGGGTAGGGCGTGTGGGCCGATGCGGCGTGTGCAAGCGTCAGCAGCGCCACCGTTGCCATGGCGTTCCAACGCGACACGGCTTCTGCCATCCGGCGCAGCAGGGGCGGGCGCAGACAGGCGTAGCGATCAAGCAGGAAGACCAAGGATGCGCTCCGTCAGGTTAAGGGCCAATGCATCCATTTTCGCGCAAGCATGGCATGCTGTTCGTGTCTGTGCCATCAATCCACCAGCGGCTGCATCACACGCAGCAGGGCCGTGGGGTCCACGTCCAGCACATGGTTGGCAACAAAGCTGTTCTGCGAATCCGGCTCCAATGCCGCGGCCACGAGCGCGCCTAGTGGCTGGTTCATGGGCACAAACCAGCTGCCGGCGGGCAATTGCCGCTCGGCCGCGTCGGTGGCCACCGTCAATTCGCGGATGGCGCGTTCGGAGGCGATGGCGCCGCGTGCGTCCTGGCGTTGCCCGCCGGTTTCACTCAGCACCCGGTAGCTCTCCACGCGCACACTGCGGCCCTGTTGCAGGGGGCGAAGCTGCACGCCCAGTGTGCGCAGGCGCTCGACGGCATCGCTCTGGCCGGCCGCCAACCAGTACCCACAGGGGCGTGATCGGGTGCGTTGCACCTTGAGCGCCATCGACGAACGCCAATCCACGGGTTCCATGCGGTCTTCTCCGGTCTTGGCGTCGACCAGATGCAGCAGTTCCCGGGTCGGTATGGCCTGGGCCTGCACCACCAGCTCACCAGTGCAGGCCGCGTCGGCCGTAGCCTGGCTGGCGGTTGTTATCGCCTGGATCAGGGTCGGCCCTTGCACGCCCGCACTCTTCAGCACCGCCAGGGTTGCCAGCACATGGCTGTGCACGCGGCGCGCATAGTGGGCACGGCCAATGCCCACGCCGCGGGTTTCTATCAGCAGGCTGACCGCGTGGCGCAGTCCATAAACATTGCGGCCGGTGTCGGGCTGCACGCCGCCCATGCTGACGGTCTTGTCCTTGCCCTCGTTCGACGTGGTGTGGTACCAAAAAGTTTTCAACCCTTGCGACTCCAATGCAATACGCGCGTTGGCCACAAATTCACGCAGGGCCAGGTCGCCCACGGTCGCGTCCATGTTGCCAACCGTTGCGGCTTGCAGCAGGGCGTCGTAATGGCTATAGGCCCGAAACTTGTCCACCCAACGGCCGCCCACGGTGAACTCATGCAAATCCATGACTACCTGCGGCGCAAAGCGCAAGGCCGTGGCGGCGATCGCGCGGGCCTCCGGTGTTTGCAGCAATAGATGGTCGCGGTTGACGTCCAGGCCATTGGCCGTGGCGCGCACAAAGTGGTGCGCACCGTCGGGGTTGGCGCGGGGCATGACCAGCACGTTGACCAACGCCAGCAGATGGCGCTGGCTCGTCGACAGTTGCTGCACCAAGGCCAGAGCGGCTTCGCCACCGGCGGGTTCATTGCCATGTTGTTGGCCCAGTACCAGCACCGTTGGTTTGTCGGGTTGGAACTGGCCATCGGCGGACAGCAGCACCAGGGGAATGTCCCGCCCTTGCTGGGACTTGCCCACGGTCTCCAGGCGCAACGCTGGGTTCTTGGCGGCTAGCTGCCGCAGATAGTCCATGGCCTCGTGGTGGCTGGTCAAGTCGGTCCGGCCAGGGCGCAGCCCCGGTGTCTGGTAGGGCAGCACCGGGTCCGGGTAGCGCCGTGCCACCGGAGCGGGCTCGGGCTTGATCTGGGTGGCATCGAATTGGGCCCTGGCGGGGCCTGCTAACGTGTAGCTCAAGGCGATGGCAAGGGTCGGTACGGTCAGTTTCAACATCAACTCCAGTGCAGGTGGGAGCCGCGATTTTTGTGTGGGCGCGTGATTGCTACAAGCCTATGCGTGGAGCGCATTGCAGTATGCTTTAGCTGCTGTTGGCACGAGGCTTTGTTGTCTGCATGCCCGACAATTCCCGTCTTTCGGAGCTTTGTTGATGTCCACTCGCACACCCAGTATTCCTTTTGGTCAGATGGAGGCCTTTCACGCGGTCATGAGCCGTGGGTCCACCATTGAAGCGGCCGCACATCTGGGTCTGTCACAGTCGGCGGTCAGCCGATTGCTGGCGCAGTTCGAGAAGGAGGTAGGCCTGCATTTGTTCAAACGCAGCAAGGGGCGGTTGGTGCCGACCAATGAGGCCTTTGCACTGCTGCACGATGCGCAGGGCATGATCGAGTCGGCGCAGTGCCTGCGCCGCCATGCCGATCAACTCAGACTGGGGGGCTTTAGGCGCAACCTGATCACGGTGGCGGTGCCGCATACGCTGGCCCTGCAGCTCATGCCGTCGGTGGTGGAAAGTTTTACCGCCAAGCAGCAGGGTGCCGTGGTTGAGGTGTTGTCCCTGTCGTACGTGGAGACCGAGAAGGCCATCCTGAGCCGGGAGGTGGACATCGGCATCGTGCGCGCGCCGCTTGCGCTACCCGGCCTTGAAATTGTGCAGTCCTTCACATCGGACACCGTTTGCATCATGCCCCGCGCGCATGCTCTGGGGCGTCTGGCCGCGGTGACCTGTGCCGATCTGGAAGACGTGCCCCTGATTCTGCTGGGGCGTCAGCAGGACGTGCGGCGGGAAATTGACAATGCCTTTCGCAAGGTCCATTTCCTGCCGCGCATCCTGTGTGAAGTGCATGCCGTGGGTGTTGCCTGTGCCTTTGTCGCCAAAGGCCTGGGCGTGTCCATCGTCAACGGCACCATTGCCAAACACTGTGAGGACATGGGCTTTGAGACGCGGCCGTTTCTACCCAAGATATCGCTGTCGTTTGGCGTTGCCGTTGTCGACAGCACACCGCACAAAGTGCTGGCCCGTGCGTTTGCTGCCGAGCTGGTCGACGCCATTCAGCAGCCGCAGATTTACCGTGCCGGAATGACCGCCAGCACAACATGAGAAGGATGGGCCGCATCCAGGTAGACCCGGTTCGTGGCAATCCTGGAATGGGTAGCGCGCCCCTCGGGTTCGCCGGTATTCGGGTTGACATCGAAGTGGGGAAACTTGCTGCTTGAAATATCGATTCGGATGTGATGCCCGCGTTTGAATACATTGCCGGTCGGGAAGGCCTCGATGCGGATCGGGTAGATTTTTCCCGGTGTCATCAGGCTCGGTTTTTCCCACGAATCCCGGTAGCGAACCCGTAGTATTCCGTCGGTCAGGTTCATTGCATAACCTTCGGGGTAGTCCGGATTGGGCGGATAAACGTCCACCAATTTAGCCGTGAAATCGGTGTCCGGGCAATCGGACGTTATCCACAGGTTGACCGTGATCGCTCCGGTCACTTCCACATCTTCCTGCAGCGGCGGCGTTTGAAACACCAGCACATCCTGCCGCTCGGCCAAGGGGCGGTAAGGCGCCTTGGAACCAAAGAATTGCGGTCCCTCCCGTTGGTCGAAGGCACCGCCCACCGCAACCGGGTCAAGGTTGGTGATCGCACCGCCGATCGTGGGCACGGGATTGCGCGGATCGTAGGTGTATTCCCGCCAACCCGAAGCCGCGGCTGACTTGTCGGGCGACAACAGGCCGTTGCCGTGGAAGTAATAAGGCGTCCAGCGCGCATCGGGAATGGGCCAGTCTTTTTCGGCGCGCCAGCGCCCGCCGTGGTCCATTCTGCCGGCGGCATTCTTGCGTCCACTGCCGCCGCCCATGATGAACAGGCGCACGGTGGGCTCGGTGTCCACGCCATTCCTGATGCCTTTGAGCCATCGGTCAAACCAGCGCAGGCGCATGGTCAGAAAATCGGTTTCGACATTGCCGTCGAAGACAGCAGCGGGCCCGAAGTCCACATCGCCTGCGTAGCTGACCTGGCGGTTGCCATGGGTCCAGGGGCCCAGTATCAGGCGCACCGGCCCGTGTTTGCGCCGGGACAGCCCCATGTAGTTTTCGGTGGCAGTACGCGGGTACGGGTCGAACCACGACGACATATGGACCATGGCCGCGTCGCTGTACTGGTCATAGAAGCCCGCGGCGTAGATTCCCAACTGCTTCCAGTAGGCGTCGAAATTGCCATGCTCCCACTGGTCAAACAAATACTCCTCGTATTCGTGCGCCAGGCTCAGGGGGGATGCGCCCCGGCGCCAGGGCATGCGGCCAAACCAGTCCTTCATGTCGATGGTTTTCATCGCGGCGAGTTTTGCCGCGTCCTGTCGCACCTCCGGGCTTTGTAGTGCTTCGCGGTAGGCCCAGGTCGCCTGTTTCAGTTCAAAGGCGCCGCCCTGGCGGATGCCGCCCTGGTAGGCGTTCGAGAATCCGCCGGAGTCCAGGAACATCGCCTTGACCCCCGGCGCGTTGGCGCTTCCCAGCGCGCCCTGGGTGTGGGCGGCATAGGAGAGTCCCATGGTGCCGATGCCGCCATTCGACCAGGGCTGTTTGATGATCCAGGCGCAGGTGTCATAACCATCTTCTCCGTCGCTGAGGTATTTGACAAATGCGCCCTCCGATTTGTAGCGACCGCGGCAGTCCTGGTAAATGAAGATATAGCCACGGCGCACGAAGAAGGCCGCCACTTCGGCGCGGCTTTTGGCCTGCCGGTTCGATGGTGTGATCTCCGAGCGGCTGGCCGTACTTTTGTCATAGGGTGTGCGTTCCATGATGACGGCAAATTTTTGTGCCACCGCCTTGCCGTTGCGCGCCGGATAGTAGATGTCCGTGGCCAGCCGCACACCGTCACGCATGACCACCATGACGTCGCGTTCGACAACCACGTCGTAGTCCGTTTCTGTGTCTGCGGCCAAGGCCTGAACCGATGCAGGCAGCATCAGCACCCCCGTGCTCTTAAAGAGCGCCCCCGCGAACCGGCGTCGGCTCCATAACGCGTGTGTGTGTTCTTTTTCCATCGTCAACTCCTTCACCATGTGGTCTGGGTATCAAAAAATCGTTGGGCAATACGCTGTTTCGATTCAGAAGTTGAACTGGACGCCGGCGCTCAGAATGCTGAACTCGTTGGAGCCGACGTTGGTGTTGGGGTCCTGGCGGTCCCACAGCACATAGACCTGTGCGTTCTTGTCGATCTTGTGGCCGTAGCCGATCTGAAAGCGGGTCAGCGTGCCATTGCGGTCCGTCTGCACCTCGCGTTCCATGTAGTTGGCAACGATGTTGCCGGAGCGGCCAACCGCGGTGCTGAAACCCACGAGCCGGTAGCGCACCGCGCTGCGGGTGGTGGCCGCGCCGTTGTAGTTGTCCTGGCCGACCAGCGCCGACAATTTGAAGCCGCCGAAGTCATAGGAGCCCACCAACTGCCATTTGTCGCTGAAGTCGTTGGCCGCAGCGCCACCGGCCTTGCTGTCGGAGCCATAACCCACACCCACGCCCCAGGACGGTTGGCTGTAGTTCAGTCCGATGTCCATCTGCTTCAGATCGGCTTCGGTCAGGCCGGTGCCCGGTGTCGCAACGTTGGTGGTTCCGGTGCTGGTCACAGTGGATGTGCCATCGTTGCCAAAGTAGTAGTAGCGTGCCCGCACATCAAAGCCGCCGACGGTGGGGCTCATGTAGCCAAGGGAGTTGGACGTGCGGTTGCGCGCGTTCAGTACGGATGTGCCAATGGCCGTTGCGCCCGCGTCGTGGATCACAAATGGAATATGTTTGGTGATTTGTGAATACAGCGGAGAGCCCGTGGGATTGGCCGAATCCAGCCGGCCCATGGCGAACTTGCCCAGTGACGTGTCCGCACCCACGTACACATTGCGAAAGTTGGGCGATGTCAGATTGCCGCTGTCCGCGGCCACACCCAGCTCGAACCCATACAGCAGCGTCAACCCGCTCTCAGTGCCGCGCGTGCCGCGTACGCCCAGGCGTGACGCGTTGTCGGTCTGGCTGGTCACGGAATTGTTGGTGTTGGTGCGGCTGTCCATGCTCAGGTCTATGCGGCCGTAGATTTCCGCGCCTTCTTTTTGTGCCTGCGCCCAACTGCCTTGCGCAGCCAGTGCGCTGACGATGGCGAGACCCATGGGGATGTTTTTGGTGTTCATAAAAAGTGTTGCTCCAGGTTGTAAATTTCGCGGCTCCACGCAGCCATCCAGACACCAGGTTTTGTGCACCTGGCTGCGGTTCCAACACACGCAGCCTCCTGATGTGCCGCGATTTTTCGCGCTGCTGGCAATCCCCACAAGCCTATGAACAAAGCGCATGGCACTATGCGTAAACTGCCGCGTGCGCAGGAAGGAGGGCCGCCGCCATTGAACCTTTCTCCGCGGGTTCACGACCCATGGCGTGAGCACATGGCGCAGCAACAACAACCTATGCTCCTACCTCGGGCGCATCGAAACACTATGAAAAAAACATTGAAACGAATCTTCATCGCCCTGGGCGTGTTGGCTCTGCTGGCCGTCATTGGCATCGCAGTGCTGTTCTATGTGGTGGACCACGATGCCGACGTGGCCTACAGAACCGGCGACTACGAGAAGGCCTTGGCCTTGTACCGCGTTGCGGCGGACAAGGGAGATGCGTCCGCCCAAAATTCAGTGGGCGCCATGTACGAGCAAGGCCAGGGCGTGGAGAAGAACCTGGAGAAGGCGGTGGACTGGTATCGCCTGGCGGCCGAGCAGGGGCTGGCGGATGCGCAATACAACCTGGGCACGATGCTGCGCGATGGCACAGGCGTAGGGCGAGACCTGCGCGCCGCATTCGGCTGGTTCATGCGCTCGGCGGAGCAAGGTCTGGCGTTGGCGCAAAACGAGGTTGGCAGCGCGTACGCCAATGGTGACGGCGTTGCACGCGATGCGGCGCAGGCTGTTCTGTGGTTTCGCAAGGCGGCCGACCAGGGTTTTGCGTGGAGCCAGTACAGCTTGGGCGTCATGTACTGGGACGGCGAGGGTGTGGTGGAAGACCTGCCCCAGGCGATAGCCTTGTTTCGCCAATCCGCGGAGCAGGGCAACCGTTATGCGCAGGTTGCGCTGGGCCAAGGTTATGAGACCGGGCTTGGGGTGGCGCAGGACCATGCACAAGCGCTGGCCTGGTACCAAAAGGCCGCAGGGCAGGGTTATGCCGATGCCTACCACCACCTCGGGGTTGTGTATGCGAATGGCTGGGGTGTGGCAGAAGACCAGACGCAGGCCATGGCCTGGTACCAGAAAGCGGCGGACACCGGCCACGTCGAAGCGCAAAACAATCTGGCCGCACGTTACGAGCGCGGCCAGGGCGTGGCGCAGGATATGGCGCAAGCCGTGCAGTGGTACCGCAAGGCGGCCGACAAGGGCCAGGCCGACGCCCAGTACAACCTGGGCCGCCTGTACGAAGACGGCAGCGGGCTGGCACAGGACTCTGAACGGGCCATCGAGTGGTACCGCAAGGCCGCCGAGCAAGACCAGGCCGACGCGCAGTATGCGCTTGGGCTTGCCTACGACGAGGGCCGCACCCTTGTCCAGAATCCCGCCAAGGCCCTGCAGTGGTACACCAAGGCGGCTTCGCAAGAGCATGCCGATGCGCAGCACAACATCGGCGCGTTGTACGACCAGGGCCGCGGCGTGCCGCAAGACGTGGACAAGGCCGTGGACTGGTACCGCAAGGCGGCCAGCAATGGTTATGCGGGCAGCAAGGTGCTGAGGCGGCCGGCGGAGGTGCAATAGCAGGCGTAGTCGACCAGGAAGGTCATACGGACGAGGGCGTGCTGCAGGCCGTTCGTCATGTTGGTTGCTATTGGTTGAATAGCGTCCTGTGTATATTTCTCGGGGGCTAGGGGCTTGTTTGACCAAGGCCTATGGTTTTGAGATCCCTTGACGCGCCGCCCTTTCTTCCAGACGCTGCTGTTCCCGCATCAGTATCTTGCTGACCTTGCGCAGGTTCGCAATCTGCACCTCGACCGCGCTGCGCTTTTCCGCCATCAGGCGAGCGCCCTGCGCGCAATCGATGCTTTTCGCACGCATCGCGTTCAACACCTCACGTATCTCTTGCAGCGAGAAGCCCAGCGACTGGAGTTGTTGCAGCAAGGTGGCGTCCTTGACTGCCGACTCCGGGTAGTCGCGGTAATTGTTGGGGCCGCGGCATACGCCGACCAGCAGTCCCTCACGTTCGTAAAAGCGTAGCGCATGGCGACTCAGTCCAGTTCGGGTTTCCAACTCGGCAATACGCATTGAAATTTCTCTTGACTGTAGATCTGGCTCTACACCTTAGCATGACTTGTGGCGTGGCTTAGCGACCGCAAGTCCGCTTCACTTTCAAGAGGAAAAGTACACCTATGCATCTATTCACCGAGAAGATCGTCCACATCCAGCGGCCCGCGTTGGCTGTATTCGAATACGTGTCGAACATGGAGCAGTTTGGGGAGTGGTTCCCTGGCGTCATCTCCATCACATCGTCTAACGACCTGCAGCACGGACAACAGGGAAAGCAGTACCTTGAAACCGTGTCCGTGCCGCTCAGGGGAACACGAAAAGTGACACTGGTGGTGCGCGAGGTGCGGGGCCACACATTCTTCGCCACGGAGGGGCGCTTTCCTCCGCTGATGCCACGCATGGAAATCGAGCTGCATGAAACGGGGACAAATTCCTGCCAACTTACTTGGCGCATGTTCAGCAGAAGCAACAGCCTGATCGTCCGGTATATCTTGCTCCCGCTAGCCAGGCGGGTGATGGGCAAACGCGCGGCGTTGGGCGTTGCGGCGTTGAAGCAGCGGTTGGAGGATGGTGGGCCGTGTTGACGGGCAGCTTATGGCCCACTGCTGTCGGCACCCGCCAGTTGCCGTTCCAGTACCTCCTGCGGGTCGCGCCAGAGGCTGGCAATGAACTCCTCGACCGAAGAGGCGACCCGTTTCGGTTCATTGCCATCAAAGTAATCCACGTATACCACGCTGACCTCGGCGCTCAATGGCCTGATGCGGTAGCACCAGGACTCAATGAGGAAGTCTCCGAATAAAGCGCCAAACTCGCTTGCGACCGCATTGTCGGTTGCGACTTTACACAGGGGCCAAAGACGCCAGTAGTTGTTGTCCATTTGCTCCATGCCCCCGCACTTTCCGTAGAGGGCAATAACATCAGCGCTCGCCAACTGGCCCGCGCTCTGAAAGGCTGCAACTACGTCGATAGACGGCGCCGGTGGCAGAACGAAAGATCTCTGCTTCTTCCACCGACGTACCAACTGTTCGAGGAAGGTCATGGGCCATGAAGCACAGTTGATACGCGCAAAGCGCTGGAATTGAAGGCCATGTCAGGTTTTCCCCATTTCATTCTCAAATACCTCTTCTTGCGTGTTGTCCCATTGCAGCGCGTATAGCGTTTTGCCCTTGCACGCAACGACGGCACGCCAGTCGTAGCATGTCCGGCTGACGTATGGGTTATGCCGATTCAATCTTGCGCGCATTTTGAACAACATACTCTCTGCCGTTTTCGTAGGCCTTTTCAACGTACTCCCGCAACTTTTTTGACGACACCGTTTGCAACGTGGAGAGTGCAGCAATACGCTGGTACAAATGTCCGGTTCCCCATGCCCGCTCTACCAATGACTCTGTTCGATCGGATTTCATCTTCGCCAATGACAGTAGTGCGCGACGGCTGACATATTCATCTTCATCGTGCACGAATCCAATCAGTATTAGCTCAGCAGCGTTTTTTTGTTCGTGCAACGCCCCAAGTTCTACAGCCAGTGAACAACCAGCCATGCCGCCGGTTTCAATGGCTCGCCTGGCTGAACCATAGGCCATACTGCCGTTGATAGCAGTGGAACGAGAAAAGTGATGTCAGCATAAACGCAACCACGAGCAGCGGAACGAGGGAGCGAGTCCGATGATTGCGCAGCGACAGCCAGCAGCCACCAACAAGGGCGAACTGAAGAACCGCAATGGCTGCCAACGTCGGAAAGAAGCCGAGACCAAAGATGTCTTCAAATGCAGCTCCAGTGAACCCGGCAACCAGCATGGCATCGGAGGCCGCTGAAAGTTTTAAGGACTCAGTGAACCAAGCAAGTGTCAGCGCGAGAGAGGCCCCACCAGTCAGGATCGCGAGAAATGATCGAAGCGTGGAAGGCATTTCCATGTAGACCCTTACTTCACAAGAAAGGGATGCATGGCGACCTTGCTCCACTGTGTGGTGTCACTGGGGTCTGCTCCCGGCTTGACCAGCAGCAGAAACAGCATGTACAGACCCGGTGTTTCGCTTCCAGATAACGAGTACATAGGGCTGTTGAGCCCACCCGAATCGGTGACGAAGAAAGTGCCCACGGGCGGAACGGAACGTGCGTACGGAACCCACCCCTTATTGAGGGTGTTCTTGAGCCCTGCGCTATTGCGTGACCATGTGTAGACATCGCTCCCTCCCGTCAACATTACACCGAAATAAATGTCCGCCCCGTTGGGCCAGAACCACTGTTGGGCGCCTGCGTCGGTGGGCCACACGGCCGAGCCGTGCAGGATAAAAAACGGAGGGAAAGGGCGGGCAGGGTCGCGCGTGTGCAGCACTGACCCGCCATACCCGCTGACAATGCCAACGGACACAGTCGTCTCGAATCCACCGATGGCTGTGGACGAGGCAGATGCCGACAACGAACCGGTTGCGGCCCAGGCGCATAACAACAACAGGGTGATGCGCCTGAAAGCGTGCCGCCAATGCGTGTATGCAAAAAATGCCAGTAGCCCGTGCTTCGATGTGTGCATGACCATTCCCCCCTGCGTTGTTTGTGCAGTCATTTGTAATGACCGCAACTTTAACCAAATGCAGTTGTCACGGATAGCGTCGAACGAATACTTACAACGGATTTTCACCTGCAGCGCGGAATGCGCGGCTTGAGATGCTGACGGAGTTTTTGTCCGGGTCCTTGGCGTTGGCAAATGCGTAGCCATTGGCTTGGTGCGTGGCGCCAAACTTCAGGCCGTGCGTGGCTGCCTGGGCCTTGAAGGCTTCGATGTCGGCAACGTGAAAGCTGAGCTTGACACCGACTTGTCCCAGCTTGACGCTCTTGGCCGCTTGATGGATCAACATACTTGCGCCACCATTTACTGCGGACAGTTCTATCAGGCCTTCAACAACTTCGCCTGTGGTCTCGAACCCGAAGTGCTTGCGGTAGAACTCCGCAGACTTTTGCATGTCACGGGCGTAGAGGATGACGGTGCCTAGGGTAATGTTCATATGCTATGCCCTGTGTGTATGGAGCCAACGGAGGCGCGACGGGCTAGGATGTTTGTTCTGTGCAAGGAATTGACTATCTTCCATGGCTTTCTTCAACTGAGCGAATTTTATGAACGAACACTATGGCCAGAACAGCGAGCGGCAGGAATAGAACTCCGTCTAAAGCCGCAAGGAAGTGCCCGGATGCGAGTGCAAAGGGAATAATCCAGTAGAGCGGCACAAGCACGGTGTACAGCAATAGCGCCCTCCATCGACCTATGAGTAACACCCCCAAGCCGCAAAGCGCCTGGACAGTGAATCCCAGCGCAAATACCGTATCGCCCGGGAGTGATTCAAGTATGCCCATGTGATTTAACGTGAACGTGATCGGAACTGCCTAGACCAAAGATGTCTTCAAATGCAGCTCCACTGAACCCGGCAACCAGCATGGAATCGGAGGACGCTGAAAGTTTTAAGGACTCCGTGAACCAAGCAAGTGTCAGCGCGAGAGAGGCCCCACCAGTCAGGATCGCGAGAAATGATCGAAGCATGGAAGGCATTTCTTTGCTACTTGTTGGACTGAACCACCAACTCAATCGTCTTCGCGGATAGCGAACTGCCGTCGATAACGATCTCGCCGACGGCGATGGGCAGAGTGAAACGACGAGGTCCGGCACTGCCCGGATTTACGAACAGAACACCGTCCCGCTCTTCAACGAGAGGCTTGTGAGTATGACCAGATACAACCGCACGAACACCTGCCGCGGCCGGTTCGATGTCAAGTTGCGAAAGATCGTGAATGACGTAGAGGAAAAACTCGCCGACTTGAAGGAATTCGGTTTCGTTGAGGTGTTCTGCCCATGAACCTTTGTCGTTGTTGCCTCTCACGACCGTGACTGGAGCGATGGTGTTCAATTCGTCGAGAACGCTTGGGTCGCAGATGTCACCGGCGTGGATGATGAAATCGCTGCCGTGCAAGAACGCCTTAGCCTCCGGTCGGAGGAGACCGTGCGTGTCGGAAATGAGACCTATGCGAACCATATATGAGAGTTTCTCTGCTGCTATTCTGGCAGACGCTGGCTCGCAGCCCACAGCCTCCCAGCACGCAACGCAATCCACCATCGCCACCCGCAGAGTTTGGGGCCGGGGTCCGCGCCGATTTGTGGGCGTTTGACACCATGAGGCGCGGGCCCCGGCCCCAAACTCTGCTGCTACAAACTCAAAACGCTACGATTTCAGTAGCGCATGAATTAATCCATTCGGGGGCTAGAGGCCAGTTTGACCAATTGCCCTTCCCAGGAATCATCCCAACGCCGCTTGCATCGCATTCGCTACCCCTCCCAGCGCTGCACGACAACCCGATCACAATCCTCCCCATGCAAACCGAAAACCCACTGCCCATGTCGCTCGACGGCATAAGCCTTCAAACCGAGCGACTGAAGCTTCGGCCTTTCCTGGAGGGTGATGCTCCTGCCGTCCTGGCCCTGTTCACGGACAAAGGCTTCATGGAGTACTCGTCTATCCCTATGTTCCAGTCGATAGACGAGGCATGCGCGCTGGTCGCCAAAGACGCAGCTAAACGCGTTGCCGGAGAGCGACTGAGGCTTGGCATTGAACGCGTGGAAGACGGCGCAGTCATTGGATACTGCGATCTTTTCAATATCGACCGTGACTGTCTGAAGGGCGAAATCGGGTACGGGCTTCTCACGAAAGCGTGCGGATTCGGGTTTATGCACGAAGCGTTATCGGCGTTCCTGGATTGCGTGTTGCACGATTTACAGTTGAACCGTGTCATGGCGGAAATCGATCCAGCCAACACCAACTCCGAAAAGGTCTTGCTGCGTCTCGGATTCACCAAGGAAGGGCATTTCCGAGAAAACTGCATCGTCAACGGTACGGTGTCCGACAGTGTTTTTTACGGGCTGCTGAAACGTGATCTGGAAATTCGCGCGTCGTGCTGAGGTCGGCTGCCAAGAAAAACTCCATTCGCTACTGTTTTAGTAGCGTACGAGGTAATCCATTCGGGGGCTACAGGCCGATTTGACGAATAGCCCCCGCCGAAAATCAGGCCAACGCGGCCTGCATCGTAATCGCCACGCCACCCAACACCGCATTCCCCGACAACGGATCACGCCGTTGGTCATCCAGCAGCGCGTTGATGTTGGCGCCGGGGCGTTCTGCGGCTACGCGCAGTTGGGCGCCTTGTGCATCATGGCCCCAGCCGTGGGGCAGGCTGACTACGCCGGGCATCATGTCGGCGGTGACGTGCACCTGGGCGCGCACCTGACCACCGGCGCTGCGGATATCGGCCAGCGCGCCGTCCTGGAGTCCCAGGCGTTGGGCATCGGCGGGGTTGACCAATGCCGTGCAACGGAACGGGCCCTTGGCCAACACCGGCAGGTTGTGCATCCAGCTGTTGTTGGTGCGCACGTCGCGCCGACCGATGATGACCAGATCGGGTGCTGGCCCCCGTACGTCCTGCACAGCGCGCTGCAAATCCTGTAGCAAGGAGGGAGGCGCCAGCTCCACCTTGCCGCTGGGTGTGCGCAGCATTTCGGGGATGCGGGGCTGCAGCGCGCCCAGGTCAATACCCCCGGTGGGGTTGGAGGCCTGCACCTTGGCCAGCGTCAGGCCGTCGGGCTTGCGACCCCATTGGTCGCCGTAGGGGCCGCTGCGCAAAGCGACTTCCAGCGTGCGCTGCGGGCCTTTCAAGCCCTGGGTCGCCGCGATGACGGCAGCAGCGTGTTCGCCAAACAGGCGCCCGGCGTCTTCGGCAAACTGGGCGTCGTCCAGCGCGTTGGCGTCTGTCTCAGCGCCCTTGCCTTGCACGATGGCGGCCAGCTTCAGCAAGGTCTGCCATTCTTCCGGCTGGCCGGGCGCAGCCTGCAGCACCGGCGGGCTGTAGCGCGCATGGTTGCGCCATGACAGCTGGGGGAAGGCCACGTCGTAATGAAAATCCTCCAGCGGCGACACGCCGGGCAGTATCACGTCGGCATGGCGTGTGGTCTCGTTGAGGTAGATGTCCATGCTGACCATGAAGTCCAGCGTGTCCAGCGCCTTGCTCAGGCGCGGGCCGTTGGGGCTGGATAACACGGGGTTGGTGGCCACGGTGAACAGCACGCGCATCTGGCCTTCGCCGGGCGTTTCGATCTCTTCGGCCATACAGGTCATCGGCAGCTCGCCATACACCTCGGGCGCGCCGCTGACGCGGGCGTGGTGGCGGCCGGTGGACACACCCTTGCCGATGCCGGGCTTGCCCGCCGTGTTGGACGCAAAGGCGGCCGACTTGGTAAACAACACACCGCCTTCCTTGTCCAGATTACCGGTCAGCGTGTTGAGCACGTCCACCAGCCAACTGGCCAGCGTGCCGTACTCTTGTGTGCAGGTGCCGATGCGGGCGTACACGGCGGCGCGCGGGGCTGCGGCCAGCTCGCGGGCCAGCGCGCGGATGGTGTCGGCGCTGATGCCGCAGCGGGGGGCGGCGGCCTCGGGTGTGAAGGGTGTTATGGCCTGCTGCACCGCATCCACACCGCTGACCCATTCGGCCACGCTGCCGAGCTTGACCAGGCCTTCGGCAAACAAGGTGTGGACCATGGCGGCCAGCAAAAACACGTCGGAGTTGGGGCGGATGAAATGGTGGGCGTCGGCCACGGACGCGGTCTCGGTCTTCCGTGGGTCCACCACGACCAGCTTGCCGCCGCGGGCCTGCAGCGCCTTGGCCTTGCCCTTGAAGTCGGGCACGGTCCACATGCTGCCATTGCTGACCAGCGGATTGGCGCCCAGCACCAGCAGGTAGTCGGTGCGGGTTATGTCGGGCAGGGCGACGGACAACCAATGCCCAAACATCAGCCCGCTGGACAGCTGCTTGGGCATCTGGTCCAGCGTGGACGCGGAAAACACATTCTTGGTGCCCAGCGCGCGGGCCAGCTTGCCAAAGTAGGTCAGCAGGCCGATCTTGTGGGCGGATGGGTTGCCCACCACGATGCCGGTGGTATTGCGCCCGTGCGCGGCGATCAGCGGGGGCAGGCGGCGCTCGATCTCGGCAAAGGCCTCGTCCCAGGTTGCCTGCTCAAACACGCCACTGCGCTTGATCAGCGGTGTGCGCAGGCGGTCCGGGTCTTCGTGCAGGTCCTTCAGCGCCACACCCTTGGGGCAGATGTAGCCGGCGCTGAACACGTCCGCTTCATGCCCGCGGATGCTGATGACCTTGCTGTCCTTGACCTTGATTTCCAGGCCGCAACAAGCCTCGCACAGGGGGCAGATGCGGTGGTGGGTCGTGGTGTCTGTCGTTGTGTCTTGCATGGAATCCTCATGGCGCAAAGTGGCGGATAACACATTTACGCATGGCGGATTGCCCGGTGTCTATAACGCAGGTGACTCCGTGGGCCAACCGGTCCCGCCAGGAGGAGGGGTGGGCGGCGGCGGGGCGCATCACCTTTTGGCGCTGCCCCCAAAACACCCGTTCAGCCCGGAGCCAGCGCCGGTTGGCTGGCCTTGTGGCGCAGCACCAGCAGCCCAAACAGCGTGGCGGTCAGGTACATGCTGACGGAATACAGTGCCGCCGGCAGGGCCAGTTGCAGATTGCCCAGCACCGACAGCGCCACATAAATCGCCAGCGTCGAGTTGTGGATGCCAATCTCGAAACTGATGGCCGTGGCCATCGATTTATTCAGCCCTGCCCAGCGCGACAGGTAATAACCCAGCAGCAGGCTGACCAGATTGAACGCCAGCACCAGGGGACCGAGTGAGGCGAAAGAGGCCGTCAATGCGCTCCATTCCTTGACGATGGCCAGCAGCGCAAACCCAGCCAGGACCAGTGCACTGAAAGCCTTCATGGGGGACCCCATGCGTTCGCTGAAACGCGGCGCCTTGGAACGCACCAGCATGCCGATGACTACCGGCAGCAGGATCACGCCGACCACTTCCAGCACCTTGCCAAACTGCAAGGGCACCACCTGGCCGGACTGCACAAAGTTCGCAATCGCCCAGTTGGCAATCAGCGGCAATGTCGCGATGGACAACACGGTGTTGACGGCCGTCAGCGAAATATTCATCGCCACATTGCCGCCAAACAAATGGCTGAACAAGTTGGCGGATACGCCGCCGGGCGATGCCGCCAGCAGCATCAAGCCGACGGCATACACCGGCTCCATGCCGAACAGCACAATCAGCAGGTAGGCAACACCGGGCAACACGGCGGTCTGCAAGACCAGCGCCAGCAGCACCGAGCGGGGGTGCTCGCGCAGGCGCTTGAAGTCATCCACCGCCAGCGACAAGCCCAGGCCAAACATCACCAGCGCCAACGCCAGCAATAGCAGCGTGGGCAGCATTGCGGTGATGTTCATGCTGCGGCAGTCTTGTTATTGTTGGTATGCGATTTCTGCTGCGTGCCCAGACGCGCGTCTATCGCGGCCTTGACCTCCATGCGCAGATGCAGGTGGAAGGCCGCCTCGGCCACCAGGAACAGCGGCCCGACGACCAAGCCGGACAGGTCATCGACAAAGGCGGGCTTTTTGCCTTCGTAATAGTGGCCCAAAAACTGCAGCACCCAGCCCACGACAAACAGGCCCACGCCGGCGCTCAACCACAGTGCCGTGCTCTGTGCGGCAAACCAGTGCCCCGCTGCCAGTGACGCGGCCATCAGCAGCGCCATGACCACTCCGAAGCGCAGGTCCAGCCGGAAATAGAACAGGCAACTGAGCAGGCTGACAACCACCGCCAGGCTCACTGGCAGTCCGCCCACCATCCACACGGGGCGGGACAGCAGCGTGGCCACGGCAACCACAATCATGGGAATGCCGCCAAAATGGGTGGCGACGTTGCGGCCGTCCTGGTGGTAGGCGGCGTATTGGCTGAGATGATCGGTCAGGGTTTTCATGGTCGGCTCGGTATGTTGGTGAATGGACAATGGCGCCATCATCCGACCGATGCATACTTGACGTCTGTCAACTTCCCGACATAACCACGCTTGCTAGATCAGTGCATACCCTGATGCCAGAGACCGCCCAATACCTGCCCATCCTGCGTTCCGGTCGTTGGTTTGCCCAGCTGCCGGACGTGTTTGCGGACGCCTTGCTGGGCATGGCCCATGTGCGTAACCTCCAAACCGGTGATGCGCTGTTCTTGCGTGGTGGACCGCCCTGTGGCCTGTACGCGCTGGTGCGCGGCACCATACGGGTGTCGGGCCTGATAGACGCGCGCAATGACACACGCGAGGCGCTGCTGATACTGTTGACGCCGCCCACCTGGTTTGCCGAGATATCGGTGTTCGATGGTTCCGAGCGCACCCACGACGCCCACGCCGCGGAGCCCAGCACCCTGTTGCAGGTGCCGCACGAGGCCTTGCGGAGCTGGTTGGGCGAGCATCCGGAACACTGGCGCAACCTGGCTCTGTTGATGGCGGACAAGTTGCGCATGGCCTTCATCAACATGGAAGAACAGGCGGTGCTGAGCGCGTCCGTGCGTATCGTGCGCCGGCTGGTGCAGATGGCGCAAGGGTATGGCCAGGGCACCGACGAGGGCAGCTCACGCCGCACCTTGACGGTTACCCAGGAGCAATTGGCGCTGATGATTGGTGTATCACGCCAGACCACGAACCAGGTGCTGACCGACCTCAAGGAACGCAGCATCATCCGTGTGCACCGTGGGGAGGTCGAGATCTTGGACCTGCCTGCACTGCGTGCGCTGTGTTTGTAAATTGCCCCCACGCTCCACCGCTGCGCGGGTCGCTGCCCCCCGAGGGGGCCGTGTTTCACCTTGGGGCGGCCCGGCGGTGAAACCGTTGCCCCCACGCTCCACCGCTGCGCGGGTCGCTGCCCCCC
>JADMIO010845880.1_pt1 | contig 123986 bp, 112 predicted proteins | sample 8958161 | NCBI WGS metagenome assembly JADMIO01 (sample SAMN16585339, study PRJNA669376) | soil metagenome | isolation source: Crop rotation soil | place: USA: Cullars Rotation, Alabama | collected 2011 | reverse complement strand
CTTTCCCCAGGTTCCCCCTGGTCGGCGGAATCTTCACCACCCGCCAAGCCGGTGAACATGGAGACCGGCACATTGGCCTTCAGCAGTACGCGGTTGCGGGACTGGGTGACTTGAGCCGACCGCAGCAGCTCTTTGAGTCCCCGGTTGGCCATATTTCCGCTTAAGGGCTCGGTGAAGCCGCGCGCCAGAGTGATGAGGGCGTCCAGGGAGGCAGCCTGGCTCGTGGCGGCGTCCGTGGTGGGCGCAAACTCCTCCAGGCGGAGGTTGAGCGCGCCGGAAAGGCTGAGTTCGGGGCTGAGACTGGCCACGATGGTGGAGTCGGATTGCAGGGGCAGCTTGAATCCGAAGACGGAAATAGCGCCGTCTTCATTGAAGGGAAGGCCGATCTGGCCTACCCCCCAGGCCAAGGCCAGCAGGGGCACGTCGCGGTAGTGCTGCGAGAGCAGCGTGGATCCGGCGAAGGGGAGCGCCGCGGTGCGATGGCGATCGAGGATGGCGTGAATCTTTTCGGTCGTGGGATAGTTCGACACCGCCACCATGTCGTAGCCGACCTGCACCACCCGAACTGTTCGGCTCTCAGACGGCACCGTGTAGATGGTATGCCCGACGTAGCTCTCGCGGTCTACCGCGTGCGACTCGAGCCATTTGTTCAGCTTGGCGCCGGTAAGCTTGCCCACCAGCACCATGGAGTAGGAGACGGGGCCGTTGGGTCCGTAGGGCTCTTGCATGCGGTGGAGGGCAATAGCGACCTGGTCGAGGTCGCGCTCCCAGTCCACGCCTGTGGCCTCGACGAACTCGGCGTATTCCGGCACCCGCTGGGGAGGCTTGAGGTTGGCCTTGAAGAAGGTGCGGACGGGCCGGAAGTTGACGTAGACGATGCCGTCTGACTCGGGCAGGAGGCGCGCCGCCTCTGGTGGGGCCTTGGAGCGGAGGAAAACCGCGAGAACCAGCAGGATGAAGACTCCTGCCACCACGATGAGCGTTCTGCGGGTGCGACGATTCATTCGCAGCGGCGAGCCGCTAGAGATAACCCTAACATCCCGGCCGGCTCATTGCCGTTCCAAATCGGAAGTTGACGCGACGGTGCGTTCGCTGGCCCTCATTCTGATAAGGCGAATCGTCAGCATCCATTCAATTTTTGACCGTCATCGCGTCGGAGTTGACCGCCTTCTTGCCGGTAACACCCTCCAGACCCGCCAATAATCCGCGATAGTCGTTTTTATCGGCTTGGAACGCGAAACCGCCCTTTTTACCGGCATCGTCCCAGGTGAGCCCAATGTAATGTTTTTTCGATTTCGACAGTGCGAGGAGCGCACCTAACCCCAGGGAGAATACCGCCAGCCCTATTGCGGCACCCACACGGCGATGGACGTCTTGGCCGTAACTAATCTCTGTCACCGCGGCCGCGGGTATCAGGGCGAGTTCCGCCTTGTCCTTACTGATCCGGATATTCGATCCATCAATGATCAGCCGAGCGTCCGAGCCGGCCTTAATGTTCTGAACCGAACCGCCGTCGTACGAAATCTTGTAGCCGTTGTCACCGGCAAACGCCAAGGCTGGAAAAGTACAGCAAAGAAAAAAGGCAATTATCTTCCTCATTGGTTCCCCCAGACGAGAACAATAGTCGGGAGAAAGGACGGTAATCGGTGACCGCGCACACATCCAGCAGCCGGCTTCACTTCCGGGCGGTTGGATCACCCGAGTGCGACAGTTGAGCCGTCAGTTGGAAATGCCGAGCGACGAACCGCCGCAATACAGCATGAATGGCGGCACCGGAGGCCATGAAAATTTAGTCAGGAATGGGGTCGTGCGTTCCCAGGTCTCAGAATCGAGACCTGGGGCACCCTGTGATCTTTCAAGAGGTTGTCCATTCGATCAGGACCGGAGAAGCTGGTTGTGACGAGCAATCAGGATCTTCGGAGGATCGAATGGACATCCATAAGAATGCCCGACTCAGCTATCGCAGTCGAGAGGCCTTGGCCCGGTATGTTGAACAGGGAGCCACGCGGAAGGCGGCGGCAGCCGCCTTCCGCATCAGTGTCAAGACGGTCGCCAAATGGGTAGACCGGTTCCGGATCGGCGGCCTCGAGGGCCTGCTGGACCGCAGCTCGCGTCCCCACCACAGCCCACGCCAAACCCATTCCTTCTTAGTGGAAAAGGTACTTGCACTTCGTCGTGGCCACATGCCGGCCTACGAGATCGCGCGCCGCACAGGGCTCAGTCCGGCTTCCGTAAGCCGCATCCTGCGCAGGGCACGACTGAGCCGATGGCGCGATCTGAATCCACCCCCACCCATCCAGCGCTACGAGCATCCTCGGCCGGGCGACCTGCTGCACCTGGATATCAAGGGCATGACTCGCTTTGGCGAGGTCTCCCTGCGCGGCGATGGACGGCTGCGAGGCAAGCGCAGTCATCCCGGCTTGCTGGCTCTGCACGTGGCTGTCGATGATCATTCGCGCATGGCTTTCACCCAGATCTTGCCCGATCAGAAGGCGGAAACCACTATCGGCTTTCTTAACTCGGCTCTCCAGTTCTTCGCCATCCATGGCATCGGCGTGCGGGCACTGCTGACCGACAACGGCGCAAGCTACCGCTCCCGCCAGTTCCGCCACGCCTGCCTGCAGTTGGCCATCAAGCACCACCGCACCAAACCCTATACTCCCAGAACCAACGGAAAGGCCGAGCGCTTCATCCAGACCGCCCTGCGCGAATGGGCCTATGCCAAACACTGGACTGATTCCCAGCAAAGAGATGAACACTTGCTGCCATGGACCGATTACTACAACCACCAACGACCCCATGGTAGCCTCAACTACAAGCCGCCCATCAGCCGCTCCGACCCTGGTACAACCTCTTGATCATCTACAGGCACCCCTGTTCGTGCTGCTCGATGGATTTTTCAAGGCAATGATGCGTGCGCATGGCATCGCTCATGGCCATGAAATGTTGTTTGGAGCGGGGAAGTTGTCGTTCTTTCCCAGGTTTCAGAATCGAAACCTGGGGTGTTCGTGCTGCTCGATGGATTTTTCAAGGCAATGATGCGTGCGCATGGCATCGCTCATGGCCATGAAATGTTGTTTGGAGCGGGGAAGTTGTCGTTCTTTCCCAGGTTTCAGAATCGAAACCTGGGGTGTTCGTGCTGCTCGATGGATTTTTCAAGGCAATGATGCGTGCGCATGGCATCGCTCATGGCCATGAAATGTTGTTTGGAGCGGGGAAGTTGTCGTGCTTTCCCAGGTCTCAGAAACGAGACCCGGGGCACCCCTGTTCGTGCTGCTCGATCCGATCTCTACGCTTCATTCAGAGCGGCCACTCGCGAATTTGACAAAGAACAAAAGGCAGCTTTCCTAAAGGTGAGACTGTCGATTCCGCATATGCGCAATCGCGAAAAATGACGCGAGCGTGGGTGCGAAATCTTGCGTTCGTTGCAGAACGGCGCATGGCAATATGGAGCGACCGGCAGCGTCGTTCGCATGTGAGTCGCACGGCTGACAGGGTTCCTGGGGCTTGAGCGGCCATCGATGAACCGGAAAGGCGATCATGAGCCAGCAAGTTTCCGATATTCCCCGTGAAAAGCTGAAGGCGTTGTTCGACAGAAACGGCGAGGGCCTGCTGCAGGATGCGGATCGGTGCGAAGGCCTGCTGAAGGATCATTGCAGTTCGTACCGGAGAGAGATCTCGGCGCTGGTGGGGGCTTTGGAAGAAAGGGTTCCGCTGGAGCTGAAGTCGTCGTGGCAAACGGCCATGACGCCGGAGGCGATGCGCGCGCGGCTGGTGCAGCGTTTGGAAGAGAATCGCGGACTGGCGCCCGACGTAGCGAACTGGGCGGTGGACGCGTGGTCGTACGCGCTGGGAGTAGGGCTGGGGCGCCAGTCGGACAGGGTCGTCATGCCGGCCGATTTCAACCCGGCGGCGCCGGCGGCGGACGGATCCGGCTCCGGCTCCGCCGCGACCACCTGGGGACCGGTGACGCCCGCGATGAGTGTTGCCGATCGCATCGCCAGCGATCGGGTGAACAGCGCCGCCGGCGCGGCACCAATTTCCGCCGGCCCACAGATTGCCGCCACCGGCCGCCCGCTCGGGAAAAAGGCGGGAATGGGCGCCATTGGCCTGGTTGTGCTCGGAGGCGCGGCCTGGGCGCTGATGCATCGAGTTGAACCGGCGCCCGCGCCGGTTCCTGTGCCCGCACCCGCTCCGAAGGGCGGAGGTGGAGGCCAGGTACGGCCGCAACCAGTGCCGCGCCCGGCGCCGCCGCAGCCGTTGCCCGAGGCACGGAAGGTGGACGACCGGCCGAAGAATCCGCCGGTGCAGCCGAATCCGTCGCCGGCCGTTGCCGCTCCCGAAATGCGGAGCGCACAGGAGCGGATGATTGAGTTGCAGGCCCGCGCGGATGCGGCAGTCAGCGGTGTCGAATCGATCAGAAGGCAACAGCAAGCCCAGGGATATGACATGCGGGGCGACGTGCTGGCGGCAATGAACCGGATGCGCAGTTACCTGGCGGCGGCAAATCGCGCGCTGGCGCAGAGGAATGCGCAGATGGCGGGGAGCGCCATGGACAAGGCCGAGGTTGACCTGTCAACGCTGGAGAAATTCCTGGGACGTTAGCTGGTTGGCGGAGTCGGGGAGTTGATTCGGTCCGGCCGGGAACGCGGGCGTGACGCACCCACCCTTGCGACGGGAAGCAGCGCAAGGATGGGTCAACGTCGGGTAGGTTTGGGTTAGAAGGTCGCAGCGTCGCGTGCGCAACCGCTACTGGGTGACGGTCTTGATCTTGTCGCCAATTTTGAAGCCCGAGCCGGAGACAACGTCGCAGATGGCTGAAGTTTCATCCACGTCAGTGGCCTTGATCACGCCCACAGTGGAGGACAGGCGGCGAATGACGGCCCCGGTGGTGGGATCCTTGATCTCCTTGGTGACGCGCTCCACGTTGAACTGATCGCCCGCCTTGATGCCGGCCTTCGAACCGACATTGAGCACGATCTGAGACCCGTCGACGGAGGCCACGACGCCCTCCACGGTGATGGTGCGGGTGACGATTTTGGGAGACTCCGAAACCAGGTTGGCGGAAAGGTCGTCGACGGCCTTTTTGACTGCTTCGCCGATGATGGTCTGCTGGAAATTGCTGCTGCCGAAGTCAGCGCTGCCGCCTCCGAAGCCGCCCCAGTTGCCGCCGCCCCCGAGGAGGTTGGTGCTCGCCCGACTCGATTGGCCCTTCCCATCGGCGACGCCCATGATCTCGGCGGTGTCGACGTTGATGAGGCGCGCGGTCACAGCAACGTTCGCCTTGGAATTGGAGTGGCCGATGTTTCCCAGGCCCACTCCATGCCAGTTGCCCCCCATGCCGCCCAGGCCGGTCTTCTTGGTTTCATTGCCGAATTCGGTGATGCTGCCGACGATGATGGCATCGACACCGAGGATCTTGGCGATTCTCGCCGCGCTGCTGGGATCGGCGCGGTTGGAATTGGAAAAATTCTGTTCGGCGAGGATTTTGTCCAGCTGCTTGCGTTCGATCACCGAATAGGTGCCGTCCTTCACCAGGTCGGTAACCAGCAGATCGACAATGCCTTTACCTACGTCCACATTGGTGCCGAAGAGTTGCGATGTCCAGGTCTGGACGGTGGCGTAATCGAAATCCATGACGGCGATACGAGGGCGGCGCTTGGGTGACTGAGACTGGAGCGGGGCGGCGAAAGCCACCATGAACAGGCATACCCCGGCAAGGCAAGCCGGGAGGACACGACGAGAATTCATATGTACCTCTGGGGTGAGCGACTCAATGGAAGGTTCCCCCGGGTCAATAGTTCTGTCAAGTCAAATCGCGTTTCAAGAAAAGCAAGCTCAGGCTGGAGGCTTCGAACCGGAAAGAAGCTGCGTTTCCAGAGTGCCTGGCTCTTCGCCCGAAGCTCGCCACATGTGCGCAACGATCAGCTAGACTGATGTGCACCAGGGGAGGGGCCTATGTTTTGCCGCAGGATTCTTGCCGGATTGCTTTTGCTGATGTGCGGCGTGGCCGGTACCGCGAAAAACAAAAAGAAGGTGATTCTGCCCACAGATATCCTCCAGGCGCAGACGGTGCTGGTGGTCATCGACCCGGATGCCGGGATGGCGGTGGAAGCTCCCATGGCCAACCGGAAAGCCCAGGCCGATGTGGAGCGGAAGCTGAGGGAGTGGGGGCGTTTCCGGCTGGCGTTGAACACGGGCGAGGCGGACCTGGTGATTTCGGTGCGCAAGGGCAGCGGCAAAATCGTCGAGCCCACGATCGGAGGCATTCCGAATAATGATCCGGTGATCTTTCAGCCATCGCCGTCCGATCCCCGGACAAGCGGATCACCCGGATCTGGACCGATTGGCGGTCCGAACCAGAACCGGTACCCGGCCCCGCACCCGCAGCTCGAGACCGGCGGCTCGGAAGATATGTTCCTTGTGTTCCGGGGGCAGCGCGAGGATGCGCTCGACTATCCCCCGGTATGGCGCTACATCGCAAAAGACGGGCTCAGTTCTCCCGGAGTGCGGGCGGTGGATGAGTTTCGCAAGACCATCGTCGAGGCGGAGAAGCAGGCGGCAAACAATCCTTAGAGGTTCCCAGGTCTTCCCCCGCGGCGGACGAGATCTCCCCACTCCGCGCGCGAACTAAGACCCGTTCGCGGGGAATCCGGAGCTGGCACCCGGCAGATTTTGTAGGGACTGCTCGATAGTTGTTTCAGATTGGCGCTTCGTCCCAGGTTTCACAATCGAGACCTGGGGCACCCAGAATCCATAAGAGGGTTTTCATGGCAACTGAGACTTCGCCCCTCCAGGCCACGTGCCGGCTGGTGCGGGCCGGCGAGGAATTCCAGGGAAAGCAGGGGCTGATGTATGCCCCAGGCATCTCTGCCGAGACGGCAGGGGCGCGCGGCATTCATTTGCAGTTCGTGACGCTCCCTCCGGGAGCCCGCGCCAAGGCCCACAAGCATGCATCCCACGAGACGGCGATTTACGTTCTCAGCGGCGTTTCGGGCATGTGGTACGGCGAACAGCTGGAGCAGCACATGGTCGTCAAGGCGGGCGATTTTCTGTACATCCCGGCCGACATGCCGCATCTGCCTTACAACCCCAGCGGGACGCAAAACTGCGTAGCCATCATTGCGCGCACCGATCCCAACGAGCAGGAGAGCGTCATTCTTTTGCCTCATTTGGAAAAAGCCGATTCCGCATTCGCGGAAACAACGCTTTGAATCACCTTCGTTACTGGCCGGCGTCTAACCGGTACACCTCAATCTGACTTATTCTTAAAGCAGGTATATGTATCAGGAATCGGGGAACCGGGGCGAGAAACTGTCCACGGTCAAATCGGCGGTGGTGCAGTACGGCATCCTGTTGATGCTGCTGGCACTGGCGGCGGGCCTGTGGCGGCTCCAGGTGCTGGGCGCGAGTAACTTCCGCGAGCTGGCGGAGCAGAACCGGATCCGCAAAGTCCCCATTCTGGCGGCCCGCGGCAAGCTCTTCGACCGCGAGGGCCGGCTCATCGTCGACAACTATCCGTCGGTTTCGTGCTTCCTGGTGCGCGAGCAGAACAAGAATATCGACGCCGACCTGCCGATCATTGCGCAGGGGCTGCACCTGGACCTGGAGCAGCTGAGGGCGACGCTGCGGCGGTATCGCATCTCTCCGGCGTACCAGCCGGTGCCCATCAAGCAGGACATCACGGCCGACGAGCAGGCGTTTATCGAGGCCCACCGCAACGAATTGCCCGAACTGGAAACGATCGACGAGGAGCGGCGGCTCTATCCGCGCGATGGTTTCGCGGCGCACCTGGTCGGCTACGTGGGCGAGGTGAGCGAAGACGACCTGAACAAGCCGCGCTATGCGTATTACCAGCCGGGCGATGTGGTGGGAAAAGCCGGCGTGGAAGAGACCTATGATCAGATCCTGCGCGGTGAAGACGGCTCGCGGGACGTGATTGTGGACAGCCATGGCCGCGAGGTCGGAGTTCTGGGAACGCAGCATGCCAAGCCGGGCAACGACCTGAAGCTGACCATCGACCTCGATCTGCAGCGCGAGGCGGAGATCGCCCTGGGCGACAACAATGGCGCGGTTGTGGCCATGGATCCCCGCAATGGCGAAATTCTGGCGCTGGTATCGCATCCCAGTTTCGACCCCAATGCATTTGCGGTGCGCATCCATCGCGACGAGTGGAATAAGCTGATCACCGATCCGCGCCACCCACTCATGAACAAGGCGATCCAGGACCAGCTGGCGCCGGGGTCGACGTTCAAGATCATCATGTCGGCCGCCGGCCTGCAGGAAGGAATCGCCCAGGACATGCGGGTGAACTGCGCGGGCGGAGGGACGTTTTACGGGCGCTTCTTCAAGTGCGACAAGCATCACGGGGTGCTTTCGATCGAGCAGGCGATCCCCCTGTCGTGCGACACATTCTTTTACGCGATGGCGCAGCGGCTGGGGATTGACAAGATCGCGGAATATGCAACTTCGTTCGGGCTGTCGCAGAAGACGGGCATCGACCTGCCTAACGAGATGAGCGGCCTGATGCCGTCAACCAAGTGGGAAATGAAGAACTTCCACCAGAAGTATTACGCGGGCAACACGATTTCCGTGGGGATCGGGCAGGGAGAAACGCAAGTGACGCCGATCCAGTTGCTGCGGGCGCTGGCGGGGATCGCCTCGGACGGGCATTTTGTGCGGCCGCACACCGTGGAATCGAGCGAACTTCCGGCCGATTTTCACCAGGCGGTGATTGATTCGTTTCCCGGCTCAGGCGACAAGGTGGTGGCGCTGGACCCCGGCACGTGGATGACGATCACCGAGGGAATGGCCGCGGCGACCACCACGGGGACGGCGGCGGCCTCGCACATTGAGGGCGTGGATTTCGCCGGAAAGACAGGCACGGCGCAGGTGGTGGGGGGTGGGGATACCCACGTGAAGGGCGGCGCCCGGACCCCCAATTCTTGGTTTGTCGGGATGGTGCCGCGCCGCAATCCTGAACTGGCGATCGTGGTGCTGCAGGAACACGGAGATTGGGGCGCCAACTCCGCTCACATCGCCCAGGCGGTAGTTACGACCTATGTAAACAAGCAGAGGCGGCGCGATAACAATCTGCAGCGCGCGGGCGACAACAAGCCGGTGGAAGTGGGAGCGGTGTGGTCGGCGCCCGTCGATCCCGCCGCGGGCGCAGCGGCCCAGGCCGAGACTCTGCACGCTGGCCGCTTCCTGGTAAATCCAAGTAGCGTTCCCGGGAAGATCGCGTTGACCCAGCCCCCCCTCCCCTCCTGGCTGACGGCCATGCCCCTGCGGTTCCGCGAAAGGCATCCCTGATGCGCCGGATGTTGAGCTTTCGGGATTTTGACTGGGGGCTGCTGGCGCTGGTGTTGCTGATCTGCGCGGTTTCAGTGGTGGAGATCTATTCCGCCACCCTGCACACCAAGTACGTCGGCTCCCATTTCCATACCAAGCAGATGCTCTGGATTTGCGGCGGGCTGGTGGCGATGTTTATCTGCTCGAAGGTGGACTACCACCGCCTGATCGACTGGGTGCCCTGGGCGTATGGAGTCTGCCTGCTTTCCCTCATCGCGGTCAAGGTGGTGGGAACCAAGGTGCTGGGCGCGCGCCGCTGGATCAAGATTGGCCCCATGCACTTCCAGCCCTCCGAATGGGTGAAGCTGATCCTGATTCTGGCCGTGGCGCGCTATTTCGCCAACCTGGGCGGGCGGAACCTGACGTGGCGGGAGATTTTCAAGGCATTCGCCCTGGTGGGGGTTCCCATGCTGCTGGTTCTGGCGCAACCGGATATGGGAACCTCCCTGACGTACACCCCAATTCTGATTGCGGGACTGTTTCTGGGCGGGATCAACTGGCGCCAGGCCACGATTCTGTGTACCGCCGGCTTGGTATTGGTGTTTGGCGCGTGGCACAGCGGCAAGGTTCTGAAGCCCTACCAGAAAGCCCGCCTGACCAGCTTTATGGATCCGGACAATGACCCACGGGGGTCGGGGTACCAGATTCTGCAGGCGAAAATCGCGGTGGGCGCCGGCGGCATCTGGGGCAAAGGGATTGAGAAGGGCACCCAGACGCAGGGGGCATTCATCCCCATTCCGCACGCCGACTTCATTTTTGCGGCGTTCAGCGAGGAATATGGGTTCGTGGGCGCGGTGGTTGTGCTGCTGCTATACTTCTTCATATTGATGCGTTTGATTCAAAACGCTCAAACAGCCGCCGACCTGTCCGGGTCTCTCATTATTATGGGGATTGTGGCTGTGTTGACCTTCCAGATCGCGGTCAACGTGGGCATGGTCATAGGCTTTATGCCGGTAACCGGAATCCCATTGCCGCTCATGAGTTACGGCGGATCTTCGGTTTTGTTTACGTTCCTGGCGCTGGGTGTGGCAATGAATGTCCGCATGCGCCGGTTTGTAAACTAACGCAACCAGGCTATTCGGGGGCGAGAAGGTCGCCGCCGGGGGCCCTACAGGTTTAATCTCCTGCCATCCCGGGCAGGTTATCCGGGTGGGCAGGAGACCGGTTCTTAATCAAAAATTTCGCCGGCCACGGTTCCCGAGGGATTCCAGGGCCCGGCAGGTTAGGTTCATGAGCACGCAGAAACGGGATAACCGTTCGCAGTCGACAGGGTGCACAACGCGCGTGCGAGGCGGACGTTTCCCCCTTCCCGCTCATCTCGCGCGGTATGTCTGTGCGGCTGCAAACGGGAGAACGGCCCCGCTGATGACGATCATCTGGTCGGCATTGGCCTGGGCGGCCACAAAATTTCTGCTTCCGGATCACCTCATAAGACAGCTCGTTCGGCCAGTTTTCGAGGCTGACCGCCGCGGTTCTCCGCCTCCCGGCGTGCGATCGCGTGCGGCCCTGGGCAAGCAAGCGTCTCCCCGGTCATCCATACCGCACATTTCCTACCCTGCAGGGATCTCAGGTTTCCATCGAACCTGGCCGCATGGCCCGCAAGGGCCGCAGGCCCCAGACGTTCGCCGCGGCGAACGCCGGGCGGAAAGGTACGATGGCAAAAGAGATATGTATTTCCAGCACGCCGCATGAGACGCGGCTGGCTATTCTTGAGGACGATCAACTCGCCGAGATTTATTACGAGCGCGAAAACGAGTATACCCTCGCCGGATCGATCTATAACGGGCGTGTCACGCGTGTTCTCCCGGGGATGCAGTCCGCATTTGTGGACCTCGGGCTAGAGCGGGACGCATTCCTGTATGTAACTGATTTTCTTGAGCTCGAGGACCAGGAAGAGTCCGAAGAGCTGGAGAAGGCCGCGCAGGCAGGCGGCAATCAGCCGCCTCGCGAAGTGCGCCAGGGGGGGCACCGGCAGGAAGCGCGCCCCGAACGCCCGAGTCGGGACCAGGATCGCGGGGTTCGAGACCAGGATCGCCCGAGTCGGGATCAGGATCGCCCCAGTCGGGAGCGACGCCCCGCCGCCCCGATCGAAGAACACGCCGAAGCGCCGCCGGCCGAGCTGGCCGCACCTGAAATCCATGCACTCACAGGCGAAACTGACACGGACGCCGACCAGCAGTCGGAGGCGGGCGCGAAGCGCTGGCGGGGACGCCGCCGCCGCCGCGGAGGTCGGGGGACACCCGGCCATGTTGCCGATCCGGTGGAAAGCGAAGCGTCGGCAGAAACCTACGCGGAAGCTTCCGAGGGCGTCGAGACGGAGATTGCGCCGGAAATCCACGCAGCTGCGCCTGCGGCGGAAGTGTCGCCCGCGTTCGCACCGCGCACCGAGCGTCCGCCGGCTGCTTTTGTGCTTCCCGGCGAGTCATTGTCGAAATACGGCGGCGAGCGGGCTGCCGAGACCCGGACGGAAGCGCCTGCCCCACCGCCGCGCCCCGCATCCACATACAAGCCTGCGACCCTGATCGAGGCACCGATCGAGTGGGACGGAAGCGGGTTGTTGCCGGGCGAGTCGATCTCGCGTCATCGCCGGCAGGAACCGGAGCCCGAGGGGAGCGCCGGTGTCCATGGCGAACCGCAGGGAGTGTTCGCGGACGCCATTCACGCGACCCCGGAGGAAGAGGAACTGGTCGAAGAGACGGTGGAATATTCTCCGCACGCTGGGGAGGCCACCGAAGACGCGGTACCCGCGACGGCGATTGAAACCGCCGAGGCCGGTCCGGAGGAATCCGGAGAACTGGATACCGAAGAACTGGTGATGGAAGAGCAGCCCGAAGAGAGTCTTCCGGGCGCGCCCGCCGAAACCAATGCTTCCGAAGCCATGGCCGGGGGACCGGAGGTTGCCGACCCGTTTGGCTCCGATCCGTTCTTCAGCAGCGCGCCGAAACACTCCGCAGACGCAGGAGGGGATGAGACGGCCCATTCCACTTCTGCTTCCCAAACGGAAGACAGCCAGACTGTGCGGCCGTCAACGGCCTCATTCGATGAGGGACATCACCCGCCGAGGGGCGAGCACGAAGAGGCGGAAGGCAACCGCAGTGCTTCGCACCATGTCGATCCGTTGCCGCCCAGCGAATTCCGACTTTCCTCGCTGTTTGGGGGAAAGAAGAAAGCGGATGAACCGGCGGCTTCTCCAATTGAACCGCCTCGACCGGGGCAGGAGCCCGCGACGGTTGAGTCGGTATCGGCGTTCGCTCCCGGCAAGGGCCTGGTGGAAGAAGAAGTCATCGACGGAGAAGAATTCGACGCGCCCCGCCATCATCGGGGGAAAGCGGAAGAACACGATCTCGACGAGTACGAAGAAGAGGAAAAGGTTCACACCCAGATCCGCTCGGGCGAGCTGGGTGAAATGCTGCAGGAAGCTCATCTCGATCATCGTATCCAGATGGATTTTGACGATAAGACCGCCGAAGTAGATGGCGACGATGTCTATGACATCGAGGACGAGGAAGAAAAGCCGGAGGGCGAAGCGGAACACGCGTCCTTCGGGAATGGAGCGCCCGCACCGCAACGGCGTGATCGGGGCGGACGCGGCGGAAGGCGCGGCGGCCGCGGGGCACCGGGCCAGAGTCAGGGGAATCGGCGGGGAGGCCCCTCGCGGCGGTCAGCCCAGACATCCGACCTGCCCATCATCTCGGATCTTCTCAAGCCGGGCCAGGAAATCCTGGTGCAGATCGCCAAGGAGCCCATCGCCAAGAAGGGGGCCCGCATTACCAGCCACATCGCGCTTCCCGGGCGGTTCCTGGTCTTTATGCCGACCGTGAACCACGTGGGCGTGAGCCGGAAAATTGCCTCCGATGAGGAGCGCCAGCGTTTGAAGCGGATCCTGATCAGCGAACGCGGCGAAGCGACGGGTGGCTTTATCGTTCGCACCGCGGCCGAGGGAGCCTCGGAAGAGGAACTGCGGTCGGACCTGCGCTTCCTGATCCATCTGTGGGAAGAGATCAAGCAGCGTTCGGAAAACTCCAAGTCGCCGGCCCTGATTTATCACGACCTGTCGCTCATCGAGCGCATTTTGCGCGACCAGATCAGCGCCAACTTTTCCGCCATCTGGGTGGATACCGAAGCCGACTACGAACGCATTGTGCGGTTCCTCAATCGCTTCGCGCCGACGATGGTGCGCCGCGTGAAGCTGTACACGAAAGAGACGCCGCTCTTCGAGCATTTCGGCATTCAGGACGAAATTTCGAAGGCTTTGCGCTCCAAGGTATGGCTGAAGTCGGGCGGATCGATTGTGATCAACCAGACAGAAGCGTTGGTAGCCATCGACATCAATACCGGCAAGTACGTGGGCAAGACGGCACGGCTGGAAGACACCATCGTGAAGACGAATCTTGATGCCATCCCCGAGATCGTGCGGCAGATCCGGCTGCGCGACCTGGGGGGAATCATCATCATCGACTTCATCGACATGGATGAGCGCAAAAACCGCTTCAAGGTGATGGCGGCGCTGGAAGAAGCACTCAAGAACGACCGCGCGCCCACCAAGGTTCTCCAGTTCAACGATTTCGGACTGGTGGCCATTACCCGCAAGCGGGTGAAGCAATCGCTGGAGCGGACTCTAAGCGTTCCGTGCCCTGTGTGCCAGGCTACGGGCATGGTGAAGAGCCCAAGCACAGTGGCCAACGAGATCTACATCGAGCTGCGGAAGATGCGGCGGCACTTTGAGAACGCGGACGTGGTGTTGCGGGTGAATCCGGAGACGGTGAAGGTTTTGAAGGGCAACAATGCGCGCTGGCTCACGGAATTCGAAGACCTGATCAGCAAGAACATCCTGGTGAAGAGCGATCCGACGCTGCATCCGGAACAGTTCGACATTCAGGGATAAGTTGGGCCATTCACAAAGGAGTGCTATCCGGGGCCGAGGCGTACGCTTCGGCCCTTTGTTCTTCCGGGGCGCCAACCCTGGAGAGACGCAACCAACTGAGCGAAATGGTGTCTAAGCACATAACGAGGACGCTCCTGCGTTTTCGCGTGCCTGGGGTTGAACGTAGAGGATTAACGGGCGGCGGGAGCATTCAAACCATTCAGTGGCAGAAATGCGCACTGGCGACAATTTAAAGCTGAGGTATTGTCATGTTATTTTCTGGTTCGTTGTTCGCGATGCGGCGGTTCGCTGTTGCGGGAGCCGCTCTGGTTCTGGGCGCCGCCCTGGCGCACGCGCAAAGCGGAGCCATTTCGAACGAGTCACACGATGCCGCGATTTCCGGCGCAGACTCGGATTCCCGCTCTTATTCGAGCTCGACTGATTTTGCATTCACCGATTCCAGTTCGGCTGAGCCCGCGGCCGCGGCGTCGCCCGCCGGGGGAGGGGGCGGCCAATACGACAATCGCTCCCGGCGGGGCGGCCGGCAATATACATTTCAGGCCGGGGCAGGTTTCAATGCCCCGATCGGGAATGACATTCCCTACATCACCTGGGGCGGCAACTTCCTGATCGGGGGCGGCCTGAAGCTGGCGCCCAATTTTTCGCTGATGGGCGAATACGGTTTCATCCAGGACAAGCTTCCGGGGGCGCTGGTGGCTGCCGGACAGGGCGATACGGGCAACACGCGCATCCAGTCCCTCACGCTGGAGCCGGTGGTCGACCTGTTTCCCAAGAGGTCGAACAGCATCTACCTGGTCGGCGGCGGCGGCTGGTACCACAAGTCGACCAATTGGAACGTGCTGGTAGGGTATGACTTCTACGGCTATCCCGTGTACGCAACGGCGGCCACCTTCTCGTCAAACCAGGCCGGAGTCAACGGGGGGATCGGGTTCACCCACCGGCTGGGCGGCGTGTATGGCGACGGCACCGCCAAGCTATTTGCGGAAGCGCGTTATCTCTGGATCAACACGCCGAAGCTGGGCGAAGCCAACGGACTGGGCACCACGGAACTCATTCCGGTGTCGTTCGGCGTAAGGTGGTAGGGATTGCTGATGGATCGACGGGCAATTTGTAACGGTCCGGCCCATCGCAACACTATCCATTAACACGAATCACTCTCATCTCTAGCGGTCGCCTGCAACCTCGGGCGGCCGTTTTTTCGTGACTTGTCTCCCCGGCGATTCGATGCCGCCAAAATCGCGCATTACTTTTTTTCGCCGCCCCAAGGGTATTTCCTAGTTACGCATTTCCGCTCGGAAAACTAAGTTCGACATGTGGGCCGGTGAGGGCTCTTCCTGCCAACCAACCGGGGGTCATAACCATGAGCAAAATTGTGAAGGTCCGCATCCTTTCGATCAGTGATGACCGGGGGGTGCGCACGACGCGCGAGCTGATCATGCGCGAAGGCGGCTACGAGATCGTTTCCATAACCAGCGACGATCTGCTCAGTGTTTCGGAAATCCGGAAGTTTGACGTGGCGGTGATCTGTGATTCTGTGCGCCCGGCGCGGGCAATGTCGATCGTGGACCGGCTACGCCGCTATAACCCGGACATCCGGCTAGTACGGGTGAATCCGCGCGTTCTCCGTGTTGATCCGTTCTACGACGCGGACGCGGAAGTGGTTTCCGGGACCGCAGTCCTCCTGAAATCTTTGAGAACGCTGCTGGACGGGAACTTCATGGCCGCCATGCGCGATTCGCGGGAGGCAACCGCTGAGCAAGATCGGCGCCTTGTCGCGACGAAGTCCTACGCTCATGCCCGGGCGTCGTAGCGCCGTAGTTTACTTCGACGACGGAAGATGAGCGCAGATTATCACCGCAGATTGCATGCCTGAGGCAGCGCGGGGCCGGTACGAAAGCCGGGGAAGTTTGTCGGGTTGAAGGTCCAAGACACGGTGATGAGCTTATTGAGTTCGCGAGCCTGGCGATACTCTTCGCATCCCTGGACGGGCAAGCGATCGCGCTCGCCTGAGTTCTCAGCCGGGGACGCTTGTGCGAATTCGAGATCGCCAAGCCCGGAGTGCGCGGCGGCAAGAGGCATCAACGCGGGCATGTCCTGCCGCTTGCCGGCAAGGGCTGCGTCTAACTTGGCGAGCGCTGCTTTGTAGGCAGTCCCCGCTTCCGCCCGCCGGCCCAACTTGAGGAGCGCGTCTCCCATTCGCACGCTGGCAGTCATGAACCCGCAGATGGCATCGTCGTTTGTGGCGGCGAGACCTAGCTTCTCGATCGATTTCCGGTAGGACGTAATGGCCGCATCGAATTTGCCTGATCCCATCTGGGCTTCGCCCATCCATTGATAAAGGACGTCGAGACCCGGTCCGCTGTCTTCTTCGGAATCCACCTTCTCGTAATCGGCAATCACCTTCGCCAGGCCCGGTTCGGCTTCGCGGTAGCGGCCCTTGAGAATGAGGATGCGCATGGCTTGAAAGTCGAGATTGATCATATCCATCCGCAGCATGATGTTGTGGGGGTCCGCTTTGGCCAAAGGAGCAACGGCATCGCGGCTGCGGGAAAGATTCGCCTGGGCGGACTCGAAATCGCCGCGAAGCAACTGGACATAGGCGAGGCGTGCGCGTGACTGGGCGAGATCGCGAATCTTGTCGGGCGAGGCTCCAGGCGGCAGCACGCGGGCGTACTGGTCGATTCCGCTTTTGATTTCATTCTCCGCGTCGGCCATTTGCGCCGCGAAGGCCAGCTGGAACCCGTATTTCACGCGCGCTTTCGCGAGGCGCTCGCCGATGCGTTTGTATTCCGGATCGAGCTGCGCCACCGTCTGCACAAGCTCGAGGCTCTGGCGAAACTTCTCCGCGGACTGCTGGCGCTCACCCCAAACATTCAGCGAATCGCCCATCGCCTGTAGCTCGATGGCTCGCTCTATCAGCACTTTTGGATTCCGGCCGTCGATGCGCAACAGCGGTTCCGTAATGGCAAGCGCTTTTTCGATTTCGGGCCGTCCTTCCGGGTAGTACACATCGGAATAGCCTTTTTGTAGATGGATGATGGCGAGGTTGAGTTGATCGTCGGTGTTGGTGGGGTTGGCGCGCGCGACCGATTCAAAGAGACCCATCGCCTTTTTCGAACTTGCCTCGGAGGCACTCACCTCGCCCACATTCGAGACGGTTGCATCGCCTTGCACCATGGCGAGGCGCTGGTAGGCCTGGGCTAATTCCCGCTGCAGTCCGGAGTCGCCGTCCGCGTCGCTGGCCACGCGGTCGAGGTATTGCGATGCGCGGTCGAGAAGGAGCTTGCGCGCGGGGGTGGTTCCGGGGACATCCTGGAGGGATTCGTTGATATCGAAGATGAGCGAATCGGAGAAGGTGCGCACATCGTCGAAACGCTTCTGGGCTTTGGCGCGCTCGGCGCGGGCGATGCGTGCCTGGCGTTCAGTGGCGGCGATGCCCGCAACCAGCGCGAGGATGACGAAGCCGGTGGCCGCCACGGCGGCTCGATGGCGGGCCACGAATTTCCCCGCGCTGTAGCTCCAGGAGCCTTTGGTCGCCGTGACGGGAAGACCGTGGAGATGGCGGGTGATGTCTTCGGCGAATTGCTGCACCGATCCATAGCGCCGTTCCGGTTCCCGGCGCAGGGCCATCAGGAGGATGCTGTCGAGATCGCCGGAGAGTCGCTTGCGCAGGCGTGCCGGGGTGGGCTCGCGGTCACTCACCACGGCATCGTTATCGATGGCCTCGGCGCCCGCGTCCGCCCCGCCGCGCGAGACGGACATGACGGCAGTGCTGGGCCGCTGCGGATCGGTCCCGGCCAGCGCGCGGGAGAGAGGGGACGGCAGGCCGTTCGAATTGCGATAGGGATACCGGCCGGTGAGCAGCTGGTACAAAACAAGGCCCAGAGTAAATACATCGCTGGCGGTGGTGACGGGGTGGCCGAGAATCTGCTCGGGACTGGCGTACTCCGGCGTCATGGGGCGCGCCAAGGTGGTCTCAGAATCACCTACTGGATCGAGGATTTTCGCGATGCCGAAATCGAGCAGCTTGGGGATGCCATCTTTGGTGACGAGAATGTTGCCGGGCTTGATATCGCGATGAATGACCAGGCGCTGATGGGCGTACTGCACGGCTGCGCATACCTGGAGAAACAGGCGGAGGCGCTCGGTCACTGACAGCCGGTGCGACTGGCAATACGTGTCAATGCGTTCTCCGTCGATCAACTCCATGACCAGGTAGGGCACGCCATCGCTGGTGGCGCCGCCGTCGAGGAGACGCGTGATGTTGGGATGATTGAGTGAGGCAAGGATCTGGCGCTCGTGCAGAAAGCGTTCCACGATGAACGTTGAGTCCAGGCCGACGCGAACCAGCTTGATGGCGACCTCCTGCTCGAATTGGCCATCGATGCGCTCGGCGCGGTACACCTCGCCCATGCCGCCGCGCCCGATCTCGGCGTCGATGCGATACGGTCCGATGAGGTAATCGACCCGTGAGGCGGCCGCGGTTCCATTGCTGTCGGGCTGCACCAGGTCGGCGGCGGGGCGGCCCATGAATTCGCTTCCGGCCTGGGACTGCGCCCGGAGCAACGATTCGACTTCGCGCCGCAATTCGGAGTCGCCGGTGCAGGCGCGGTTGAGATAGTCGGGGCGGTCCGGTGCGGGGAGCAATTCCGCTTCTTCAAAAACGGCGCGAACCTGTTTCCAGCGTTCGGGGGTCACGCGGAGGCCGTCCGATCCAACTCCCGGTAGAGCCATACGCGGGCGGTGTTCCAGTCGCGTTTCACAGTAGATTCGGAAATGCCGAGCACCTGGGCGGTGTCTTCGATCGACAGGCCGGAGAAGAAGCGCAACTCGACCACGCGGCTCTGCTGCGGGTCGATCCGGGCGAGGTCGTTGAGAGCGTCATCGAGAGCGACGATATCGAGATCGGCCTTGGCCGAGGGCTCCTCCACGTTGTCGAGCGCCAGCTTGATGGCGGCGCCTCCGCGCTTGCCGGCATTACGGCTGCGCGCGTATTCGACCAGGATCTGGCGCATGAGGTGGGCTGCGATGCCGAAGAAGTGGGCGCGGTCTTCCCATTGCGGCGGCCGGTTGCCCGTGAGCCGCACGAAGGCTTCGTGGACCAGCGCGGTACTTTGCAGGGTGTGGCCGGGGCGCTCGCGGCGGAGGTAGCGGTGGGCGAGGCGCCGCATCTCGTCGTAAACGAGCGGCATTAGCGCCGGGAGGGCATCCGCGTCTCCGGATCGCCATCGGACAAGCAGTTCAGTGACTGGGGTAGCAGTGGAATCGAGCAATGGACTGGCTCCGGTGTACGGTCTCCCGAAGTCAACTCCGAATCGTGGGCAGGATACCGCCGTGTGAGAGCGCAGTCAAAGAGAATCCTATTCCTTGCGAGATCTCTTTCGATCCCACGCGCGCAAAAGCTTGGATGGGCGGTTTCTCTTGGTATCCCACCCAAGCAGAGCTTGGATGGGGCACCCGGCTTGGATGGGCGGCTGGTTTCTCGTTGTGTCGTACGCTTCGGGGCTTGCGGGAAATATTTCTTCAGGTAGGTGAACCAATTCCCTGCTCCGTTTCCACATTAGGTGGTAGACGGGACAATCGGATCTGATTTTGGAACGGTCTGGTTGCCTTGTTTCACCGTTGAGTAAGCGCCCGATCCCCACCCGCGCCGGCGGTCGCGCTTTTTCCTCGGAATCCCTCTAGGAGAAAAGCCATGCTTGGTTCAAAGTTGATTCGCACTCTGATCGTTGCCCTGGCATTGGGTGCATTGGGCATCGCCGCCCGGGCGCAGTTCACCGGATACTACACGTTTAACAGTTGGTATGACGGGTTCAACCCCTATTACGCCGACTATCTTGCCCAGGGCATAGACGGCAACATTCATGGAACCGTACCGCAGGGCAGCGGATATGCGTTCTATGGATCCACGCTGGATTACCCCTTGGGCGGCGCCGTGAAAACCCACGGGCTGACCTTGACTACCCAGCCAGAAAATCCATGGGGCGGTTTGACCCTGGGCATCGACGGAAATCTTTACGGGGCATCGGTCCACGGGGGAAATCCCGTTGCGCCAGGTTCGATGGCGACCTTTGGAACGGTCTTCATGATGTCCAATGGCCAGCCCACCACCCTTTACAAATTCACCGGGGGCGCGAATGGCAGTTATCCCTACTCCCCGCCTATCCAGGCGCCGGACGGTAACTTATATGGAGTCACGTATGAGTCGGCCTTCACCGGCTATGTCTACCAGCTTGTGAAGTCGAACGGGGCGTGGACAATTGGCTGGATTCACCCCTTGCCCGGCGGCTCCTACTCCGCCCTGATCATGGCCAACGACGGAAATCTCTATGGGACGACGGCCTATGGCGGGCTGCCTATCAACGGCGTGTCGCCAAGCAACAACAATGGCGGGGAGATATTCCGCGTCACCCTTGGAGGCGTGATTTCGGGGGTCTTCAATTTCGACGCGTCTTCAACTCTACCCAATGGAATCCGTCCCTATGGCGCAGTGATGCAGGGCGCGGACGGCTACCTGTATGGAGCCACCAGCGCGGGCGGCACATATTCGGGTGGCACGCTCTACAAGGTCTCGCTGAGCGGCACCAACTTCTCTGTGATCCATCACTTCCAATTCAATGACGGGACCGCACCCACGGGCGGCCTGGTGCAGGATGCGAATGGCTACATCTATGGCCTGACAACGGCAGGGGGCTGGATCCTGAACATCATTGTCCCGGGGCAAGGGACCTTGTTCACGACCGGCGGCACGATTTTCAAAACAGATACCACCGGCGTGAACTTTACGCGCCTCTTCACGTTCTATAAGAACAAGCAGACCAGCCAGGGATCGGGCATGAGCCCCTATGCAACGCCCATTCTCCACACCAGCGGAACCATGTATGGACTGACCTACCAGGGAGGGAGCGGGCCAACGTCCAACTGTACGTACGGATGCTATGACAACGGCGGCGAGTTCTTCAGCTACAACGCCGGAAGCCCGCCATTCATCAACGTGGTGGTGCAGCGCAGTGCGAAAGTGGGCGACAAGATCAGCATCATCGGCCAGGGGTTCCTGAACTTCTCCAGCATTTCCTTCAACGGAACCCTGGCGCCGAAATTCACCTACTGGGTGCTGAGCGACAATTTCATGCAGGTAGTTGTGCCGCCCGGCGCCACAACCGGCAAGATCGTCGTGCAGGAACTCAACGGGGAGACCCAGACGACATTGGCGACGCCCTACAACTTCACCATCGCTTGCAGCCTGAAGCTGTGCCTGCCACATCTCTGAAGCGTCGACACTCGCAGGGTCGATGTTATAGGCCCGATCGCATCGCGCGATCGGGCCTTGGTTTTCAATCGATCCGTTCGGGCTTGGTTTCGTCGGGGCCCTTCGACGCAGCGGATGCGTCAAGGCAGAGCTCGGCGCGCGGGATCAGTTGATCGCCGCGGCGGTGATGAATCAGGACCGGGGAATGAAGCCCGCCAACTGAAATGCGCTAAGGTGTGCTGCGATCGGGGGGAAGCACCCAGGCGAACATCACGCCTCCGCTTCCGGTCACGAGATACTGCCGTCCGTCGAGTTCGTACGTGATGGGAGAGGTTTGCATGGCCGCCCCTGTTTGTGCGTGCCACAGGGTTTTTCCATCGGTGGTGGACAGGGCCAGGATATTCCCCGTGGAGTCGCCGGTAAACGTCAATCCTGCATCGGTGGTCAGCACCCCGGCACCCGAACCATGCGGACCCGCTTCGTGGCTCCAGCGAATTTTGCCGGTCTGATAATCGATGGCCTCAATCACGCCTTTGCCCCAGAGATCGTAATCGGCGCCGGCCCAGCCGTACGTGCCGTCTTCAGGCTTGGCGAAGTACACGCTCCAGCTGGGGTGAGCATCGACGATGAACAAGCCGGTTTTTGGGTCGAAGCTGGGAGAGCGGTAGTTGGTCATGCCGCCTTCGTCGGGAGCGATGAGCCGGCCGTCGCGCTTCGGGTCCTTGTCAGGGTTGGGGATGGGGCGTCCTTCCTTGTCGATTCCTGTCGCCCAGTTGGTGGGCCCAAAGGTGGTAGTGAGAAGGCTCTTGCCATTGGTACGATCGAGGACGAAGAAGTAGCCGTTGCGCGAACTCTGCATGAGCATCTTGCGGGGCTTACCCTGAAAATCTGCGTCGACCAGCACCGGTATTTCCACGGCATCCCAATCATGCGTATCGTGCGGGGACGCGGAGAAGCCCCATACAAGCTTGCCCGTATCGGGATTGAGGGCCACAATGCTGCATGTCCATTGGTTGTCTCCCGGCCTGACTGTGCCGTTCAGCACCGGCGTCGGGTTGCCGGTCCCCCAGTACAAAAGATTGAGATCCGGATCGTAGGTGCCCGTGATCCATGTCATGCCGCCGGTGGTGGCGTTGGGCGTACCGGTAGGGGGAGTTGCGAGCCACTCCCACTGGAGCGCGCCGCTCTCAGGGTCGAACGAGCGCAGCAGGCCGGGAATGTTATCCAGATCGCCTCCCACGCCCACAATCACGTGCTCATTGACTACGAGCGGGGCTCCCGTGGACCAGTAGCCCTTCTTCACATCCGCGATCACTTTGTCCCAGCGCAGTGTTCCATCTTTCGCATTGAGCGAAAGAAGATGGGCATCCGGCGTGACGAAGTAGAGCCACCCCTTATACATGGCGACACCGCGGTGGCCGATGTGGTCGCCCTCGGTGGTGGGGTGATTGAAGTGCCAGATCATGTGTCCGGAGCGCGCGTCGACGGCCCAGATATTGTCGGGAACCGTGAAGTAGAGTATGCCGTCGACCAGCAATGGCGACGACTTGATGGCGGCAGTCTGATTCGTTTGGAACGCCCATGCGAGGCCGAGCGACTTAACGTTGGAAGGCGAGATCTGTTCGAGCTTGCTGTGGCGCTCGCCGGAATAGTCGCCGTGGTAGATCGGCCAGGAGTCCGTTGAGGGGTGCAGCAATCGGGCCGAATTTAGGTCCTGGGCGAAGGAGACGCGCGATCCGGCAACATCAAGGAGAGAAACGACGGCGGCAAGCGCGATCGCGATTCTGAACAACCTCATGGGAAAATGACCTCGTTCCAGAACATGCAGGGTACCTGAAAGCGGCCGATGCAATGCTTGGCTGGGGAGTAGGGACGTCCACGGCAAATTCGGCGGGAAGCCTGCCGGGTGCCCCGATCCACGCACCCTCAGGCTACTTGGCGATACTCGGGGATTGCAAGAACCGGGCAGGCAAGCGGTCGCCGGGGGCCGGGTAGGCGGGTCGGGGGGACGATCAGACCTTCACGACGGGCAATAGGTGTACGGATCGCGTAGGTGGCTGAGCTGGGGCGCATAGGTGAAGGTGCCATTGCCATTGCCGAGCATGACTTCATAATCCGCGTTGTCGTCGGTGGTGATGACCAGGTCCGTGAGTCCGTCTTTGTTGAAGTCGGCGGTGGCAATGTGAAATTCGGCGCCCCGCCGGGGCAATTCAAACGACCACGCGCGCCGGAACGAGCCATTCCCCGCCCCCAGAAGGATGGTCGCTTTATTGGAGCTGAGGTCCGAAATCACCAGGTCGAGCTTTTCATCGCGGGTGAACTGGCCGGTGGCCATGGATACGATTGTGCCTACGTTGGCGATGTCGCCCGCCGGGGCCAATTTCCCCTTGCCATCCCCAAGGAATTCAGAAAGGGCGCCGTTGCCATCGCCGACGATGACGTCGGGATTGCCGTCTCCATTGAAGTCGCCGACAACCAGCGCGCGCGGATCACCGCCAACCACATTTCTTGAAGCCACCTGGGCAAACGTGCCGTCGCGCTTGCCGAGCCGCACGGTGAGAAAGCGCTGGCCCGCGTTTTTCCCGCCTGGCAAAATCACCTCGACCAGGTCGGCAATGCCATCGTGGTTGAAGTCTCCCGCAGCGATGACCGAGGAGGGCTCCGCGGGGACGTCCGCCGCGGCGGCGATCAGAGAAGCCGCGCGCTCATGCAGAAGATTTGCAGGGCCAGCGTAGGCTAGTGTTGCCGAAAGAGCGACAACCAGAATCAATGCCGTAACGGCGGTGCGATGGCTCATAGAAGCATCTCCTGACCCAAACCATCCTATTGCCCGGCTGCAATTCTACGCTTCAATTTGTTCGCTTGTCGCAGCTTGCTTCCGCGCACAACCCCCTTTGGTCCGGTGCGATGATGGAGCCAGCGTACTGCCGGGAATGGGGCCGCCGAGCGGAATTTGCGGCTCGTGGGGTTGGGAGCTGACATGAGGGTCGGTTTTCTGGGAACGGGCAACATGGGAACGCCGATGGGGATGCGGCTGATTGCCGCCGGACACGAGTTGTCTGTGTGGAACCGAAGTGAAGGCCGGGCCAAGCCGCTGATCCACGAGGGGGCGATCGCAGCGGGCACGCCGGCGGAGACGGAGCTGGGCGCCGATGCGGTGATGACCATGCTCTGGGACGACGAGGCGTATGAGCAGGTGGTGTTTGGCCCCAACGGGCTGATGGACGCGCTCTCGCCGGGCGGGCTGCATATCTCCTGCAGCACGATCAGCGTTGGATTGAGCGAGCGCCTGTCGGCGGAGTATGCGAGGCGAGGCGTCGAGTTTGTAGGAGCGCCCGTTTTTGGTTCTCCGGCCGCGGCTGCGAGGGGACAGGTCTGGGTGGTAGCGGGAGGCCCGGTGGATGCAGTGAACCGCGCTCGCCCGCTGCTCGAGGCGTTTGCTCAAGGCGTCTCTGTGGTCGGGCCGGCATCGAGATTCGCGCACGCGGTGAAGCTGGGCGGGAGTCTTCTTCTTGGAGCGATGATGCAATCGATGGGGGAAGCGCTCGCTTTTGCCGAACAGGTGGGAGTCGCGCCTGAGGCATTTTTCAACGCCATCAACGATGCGCTTTTTGCGTCGCCACGTTTTCCGGCGTATGCGGAAGGGATGATGCACCCCCCGGCGCCGGATGGGACCGCGATGGAAGCGGGAACCAAAGACCTGCGCCTGCTCCGCGCGGCATTGTCAGGACGCAGCACATCTCCGAGCCTCGCCGATCGGCTGATGGAGATCGTCGCGAGCGCGCGCCGCACGGTCGCGAGTTAATCGCCAGGAGATTCTTTTCGAAGCGCTCATTGCGAGAGCCGAGGGCGCGCGGCATGCCAAGATAGTAGCGATGCGTAAAATACCTCTTCTCTTTCCCTGCTTCGTCTTGGGCGCGGCTTTCGGTGCGGCGGCCCCGGTGTTGCTCGGCCAGGCGGCCGGCGTCACCCCCGACATGGTGCAGTCCGGCAGCGACATCCCCGCGAAATGGGAGGAGCCGCACCCCGGCTATGACTACGAGAAGCGCGTGGTCATGATCCCCATGCGCGATGGGGTGAAGCTGCACACTGTCATCCTTGTGCCTAAGGGCGCGAAGGGCCTGCCGATGCTGCTGGAGCGCACGCCATACAACGCCGATCACTTCACCACAGACAAGCCGCACATGCGCGATGCGGCCTGGTCGGCGCAGCGCGAGTGGGCAGACGATGGGTACATCCTGGTGGATCAGGACATCCGCGGCAAGTACGGTTCGGAGGGGGATTATGTGATGACGCGGCCGCCGATCGGTCCGCTGAATCCGACCAAGACGGACGACACTACGGACGCCTACGACACCATTGACTGGCTGGTAAAGAATGTGCCGGAGTCGAATGGGCGCGTGGGCATGATTGGCTCGTCCTACGATGGGTGGACGGTGACGATGGCGCTGCTGGGGCCGCATCCCGCGCTGAAAGTGGCCGCGCCAGAGAGCCCGATGATCGACGGCTGGATGGGCGATGACTGGTTCCACTACGGCGCGTTCCGGCAAGTGAACCTGGACTATTTCACCGAGCAGTCGAGTGTCCGTGGAGAAGGCACAATCGTGCCACGGCCGGGCGACGACGATTACCAGAATTTTCTGGATGCGGGAACCGCGGGCAGCTGGGCGGGATTGAATGGGCTGAAACAACTGCCATGGTGGAATCGGCTATCGGCGCATCCGGCGTACGACGCTTTCTGGCAGTTGCAGGCCCTGGACAAGCTGGTCGTGCAAAAGCCGGCGAGTATTCCCACGCTGTGGCTCCAGGGGCTGTGGGACCAGGAAGACATGTATGGCGCGGTGCACACGTGGGAAGCGCTAAAGGCGGCCGGACACGCCGCGAACAATCACCTGGTGATGGGGCCGTGGTGCCACAGCCAGGTGAATCGCGCGGCCGAGAGCCTGGGTCCGCTGAAGTGGAAAGGCGACACTGCGGCGGATTTCCGGCGCGGCGTGCTGATTCCCTTCTTCAATACGTATCTTAAGGATCGCAAGCCGGCGGAGGCGCTGGCGCCGGTGATGATCTACAACCCCTCAGAAGATCACTGGGACACGTTTGCGGACTGGCCGAAAGTGGACGAGAAGCACCTGACGCCTATGTACCTGCAAGCAAAGTTTGGCCTGGGATTGGCGAAGGCGGAAGACGGGGAGGATAGCTATGTTTCCGATCCCGCAAAGCCGGTGCCGTATCTGACGCCGCCCATCGAGGCCAATGGCGGCAAGCGCTGGACGACCTGGCTGGTGCAGGATCAGCGGCCGGTGGGAACGCGGACGGATGTGCTCAGCTATCAGTCGCCGGTGCTCGACCATCCAGTGCGCGTGCAAGGCGCCCCGTTTGCGGATCTGTTTGCGAAGACGACCAGCACCGACGCGGACTTCGTGGTGAAGATCATCGACGTGTATCCGCCAAACAACGCGGAGCAGCCAGAAATGGCGGGCTACGAGCTGGCGGTCAGCATGGACATTTTTCGCGGGCGCTACCGAAAGAGCTTCACCGAACCCACGGCGATCCCGGCGGGAGAGGTGCAGGAATACCGTTTCCGGCTGCCCACGGTGAATTACGTGTTCAAGCCGGGGCACCGCATCATGGTGCAGATTCAGTCGTCGCTGTTTCCGCTCTACGATCGCAATCCGCAGACGTTTGTTCCCAACATTTTTTTCGCCAAGCCGGAGGACTTTCGCGCGGCGACGATCACGGTGGAGCACGGCGCGCAGGGGGCGAGCGCGGTGCTGCTGCCCATTGAGAGTGCGCCGGGAAATTAGCGCGGCTTTGGCGGTAGGATCAGGAACGGAGGCAGTTTGATGCTGATTGTTCACGTCCACGTGCAGGTAAAGCCTGAATCGGTGGAGGAGTTCCGGCTGGCGACGATTGAGAATGCGCGGGCGAGCGTGCAGGAGCCGGGGATCGCGCGCTTCGACGTGGTGCAGCAACAGGACGATCCAAACCGTTTCGTGCTGATCGAGGTGTACCGCACGCCGGACGCGGCGGCAGCGCACAAGGAGACTGCGCATTATGCCAAGTGGCGGGATGCGGTGGCGCCGATGATGGCGGCGCCGCGATCGAGCATGAAGTACGCGGCGGTCTTTCCGGATCCGCAGGGCTGGTAGCCATGCGCTTCGAGTTTGCCACGGCATCGCGGATTATCTTTGGCGAGGGCACGGCAGCGACTCTGCCTGAGCTGGCGCTCAGTTTTGGAAGCCGCGCGCTGGTGGTGACGGGCGCTTCGGCGGAGCGAGCTTCAGGACTGGTCGAGGCGCTCTCGGCCGTCACCTTTGCTGTGGCGAGCGAGCCCACGGTCGAGATGGTGCGCGAGGGCGCGCGGCGCGCGCAGGAAGGCGCCTGCGACGTTGTGATCGCGTGGGGCGGCGGCAGTGTCATCGACGCCGGCAAAGCCATCGCCGCGCTCGCGACAAATGGCGGCGAGCCGCTGGACTTTCTGGAAGTGGTGGGGCGCGGCAGGACGATCGCAAGTCCCCCCCTGCCTCTGATCGCTGTGCCCACAACGGCGGGAACGGGGAGCGAAGTCACGCGCAACGCGGTTCTCGGATCGACCGAGCACGGAGTGAAAGCAAGCCTGCGCAGCCCTCTGATGCTGCCGCGGGTCGCGCTGATCGATCCGGAACTGACGTACGGGTTGCCCCCCGCGGTCACTGCCAACACCGGTCTTGACGCCCTGACGCAACTTATCGAACCGTATGTGAGCGCGCGCGCGAATCCTTTGGCGGATGCGATTTGCCTCGAAGGAATGCGGCATGTTGCCGGCGCGCTGCGCCGCGCCTATCACGATGGCACGGATCACGACGCGCGACGCGACATGTCCCTGGCAAGCTTGATGGGCGGCCTGGCACTCGCCAACGCCGGACTGGGCGTGGTGCATGGTTTCGCTTCGCCACTGGGAGGCGGGTGGGCTGCGCCCCATGGCGCGCTGTGTGCGGCGTTGTTGCCCCATGGCATGGCGGCCAACGTGGCAGTGTTGCGGGCGCGCGCGCCGCAGCATCCAGCATTGGAGCGCTACGGCGAGATTGCGCGCCTGCTCACCGGGCGCAACGAAGCGAGCGCGAGCGAGGGCATCGAGTGGGTACGCGCCCTGTGTGCCGAGCTCGCCATTCCGCCCTTGCGCGCGTGGGGAATCACGGAGAACGATCTGCCGGACATCGTCAAGAATGCAGCCAGCGCCAGCAGCATGAAGGCAAATCCAATTGCGCTCACGGGCGAGGAGCTGCTGGGGGTGGTGAGGGCAGCGTGGTGAGGAAAGGCCAGTTGTCAGTTGTCAGCGCAACGTCATTCGAACTGACAACTGATCACTGATCACGGAGTACTGATTACAGCCTGTATCCGCCTGCGGCATGGATGGCCTGGCCGCTGACCCAGGTGGAGTCGGGGGAGGCAAGGAACGCGACGGCATCGGCGATGTCTTTCGGCTGGCCAATGCGGCCGAACGGCGTTTCAGAGACCGCTTTCTTTTCGAAGTCGCTGCCGATGAAGCCTGCGGCGTGCACGCCTTCGGTCTCAACCATTCCGGGGTTCAGGGAGTTGACACGAATTTTGCGCGGGCCGAGTTCCTGAGCCAGGGCTGCTGTTATCGAATCCACGGCGCCCTTGGTGCCGCTGTAGACCGCGCCGCCGCCGATGCCGTGCGCAGCCACCGATCCGATGTTGATGATGCTGCCACCCTGGGGATTGAAATGCTTGAGAGCTGCCTGCGTGGTCAACAGAAGGCCGAGCACGTTCAGGTTAAATTGCTTGTGGAAGTGTTCCGGGGTGACGGTCTCGATGGGGCCGAATTCATACACGCCGGCGTTGTTGACCAGGATGTCGATGGGGCCCAGTTCCCGCGCGACTTTCTCCACGAACGGCCCGATGGAGTCAGGGTTGGAAAGATCGGCCTGCACCGCGACGGCCTTGCCGCCAGCGGCCTTGATTTCTGCCACGAGCTTTTCAGCGGCTGCCTTGCTCCCTGCGTAATTGACTGCCACGGCCGCGCCGCGCGTCGCGAGTTCGCGCGCGATTCCGGCGCCGATACCCTTCGAAGCTCCCGTAACCACTGCCACTTTTCCCTGAAGATTCGCCATGTGTGTCTCCTTCATTTCGAAACGTGATCATTTCGACGTTTCGACAACTATCGAATTGATTAGGGAAAGGTGAAATTGGATTCAGGGCCTTTTGTGAATATTTACTTCGCGGGGGGCGGGTGGGGTGGCGCACCCCTCAGGGCGGAGCTTGCCCAGAACGGCGATCAGGCTTTCGAGAGTGCCGGCACGCAGTGAAACGAAGTGGAACTTGCCTTCACGCGTGATCTGGATGAGGCCGGCGGTTTCCAGCTCCTTCATATGGTGCGAGAGGGTGGCGGGCGAAATTGCCAGGGCGGGACGAACGGCCGAGCAGGATAGAGGGCAGGAGGCCGCGGCAATGCGCTCCAGCAGTTCAAAACGCTTGGGGTCGGCCAGCGCTTTCAGGATGGCGGTTCGGCGGGCGCGCGTCAGGCCGGCCGGTTTGGAAGTCTCGGTCGCAACGGTTTTGGAATCCATCGGCATTTGTTGGATGCAATGTTAGCGGAAAGACAGTTCAGTGGTCAGTGATCAGTGGTCAGTTTCATTCTTGGTTTACTTTTCTCAGTTCACTCGTTTGCCGTAGCGTCTTGCGCAGCGAGCCGGGAACGTTTTGGTCGGGTAAGGTTTGGTGCTCTCCCAGGTCTCAGAAGCGAGACCTGGGGCACCCGGCGTCGGCAGCTTGGGATGTTCCCGGGTCCTTACAACTTACAACTGACAACTGAAAACTATGAACTGTGAAGTACGAACTGCACTTTCGCTACTTCTCGCCGATGGCGAGGAGGGTCTGAAACTGGGGCGGGTCGGGTTCCCTGTCCACGATGGAGGTGGTTACGGAGCGGAAGCCGGCTTTTTCGAGCAAATCGAGGAGTTCGGCTTCGGTGAAGCCGAGGCGCTGGTCGGCGTAGAGCTCGCGCGCTTCTTCAAAGCGGTGCTTGGCGAGGTCGAGGACGGCGAGGCGGCCGCCGGGGCGCAGGATGCGCGCGGCCTGAAGCACAGCGCGCTCGGGATGGAGCGCGTGGTGCAACGACTGCGAAAAGAACACCAGGTCGACCTCCGCGTCGCCAATCGGAGGTTCCTCCATATCGCCCATCCGGAAGTCCACGTTGTCGATGCCGTGCCGGGCAGCCTGCTCGCGGCCAAAGTCGAGCATGTTGGCCGAAGCATCGACGGCAATGACCTGCCGGGCGCGCTGGGCGAGCAGAAGGGCAAATGCGCCGTCGCCCGCGCCCAGGTCGGCAATGGTCATGGGGGGCATCAGTCGCAGCAGGGCTTCGGCAAGGCTCTTCCACGACTTGCCGGGTACGTAATCCTTGCCCAGGCGGCCGGCCATGTTGTCGAAGAAGGCGCGCATTTTGTCCTGGCGCTTTTTGACCACCGCGCGCATGGTGGCGCGATCGGCTGCAGCCTGCGGAGTTTCCGTTTCGGCCCTCGCCAGCACTTCATCCAGAAAGTGTCCGCTAGCGGGCGCGGGACTGTAGAAGCTGCTTTTGCCGGTGCGCCGGTCCTCCACCAGCCCCGCCTGCTTGAGTTGGGAAAGGTGGGTGGAAATGGTGCTCTGGCCCATGACCAGGATTTCCTGCAACTCGGCGACGGAAAGCTCTTCGGCTTTCAGAAGCATGAGGATGCGGAGCCGGGTGGGATCGGCGGCCGCGCGCAGCATTTTCACAATTGACGGCATGGGCTGGTTCTGATACACATCAATATATCACGATAGGACGATACGAAGGAGTTTCTAAAGAATGGCGAGCACACTCGAAATCGCGGCTCTTCCCTACAAAGTAGCCGACATGAACCTGGCCGACTGGGGCCGCAAGGAAATCAGCATTGCCGAGCACGAGATGCCGGGGCTGATGGCGATCCGCAACAAGTACGCGGCGGAGAAGCCACTGGCTGGCGTGCGCGTGAGCGGTTCGCTGCACATGACCATCCAGACGGCGGTCCTGATCGAGACCCTCGTGAGCCTGGGCGCGGAAGTGCGCTGGGCAAGCTGCAACATCTTTTCCACCCAGGACCATGCGGCAGCGGCCATTGCGGCGGCGGGCGTGGCGGTCTTCGCGTGGAAGGGCGAGACGCTGGAAGATTATTGGGAATGCACGTTCCAGGCATTGAGCCACAAGGGCGGCAAGGGGCCGCAGCTGATTGTGGATGACGGCGGCGATGCGACGTTGCTGATCCACAAGGGCTATGAGTTGGAGAACGGCGACAAGTGGGTCAATACGCCTTCGGGCAATCATGAAGAGCAGGTGATCAAGGACCTGCTGAAGCGCGTCTATGCCGAGGACAAGCAGCACTGGCACAAGCTGGTGAAGGACTGGCGCGGCGTTTCAGAAGAGACGACCACCGGCGTCCACCGCCTCTACAAGATGATGGAGCAGGGCACGCTGCTGGTTCCGGCCATCAACGTGAACGACTCGGTGACCAAGTCGAAGTTCGATAACCTGTATGGCTGCCGCGAGTCGCTGGCCGACGGCATCAAGCGCGCCACCGACGTGATGGTGGCCGGCAAGGTGGCCGTGGTTTGTGGATACGGCGATGTGGGCAAGGGCTGCGCGCACTCGCTGCGTGGCATGGGCGCCCGCGTGATCGTCACCGAGATCGATCCGATCAACGCGCTGCAGGCGGCGATGGAAGGCTTTGAAGTGACCACGGTGGAAGACACGCTGGGCCGCGGCGACATCTACGTGACCTGCACGGGCAACGTGGACATCATCACGCTCGAGCACATGCACAAGATGAAGGACCAGGCCATCGTGTGCAACATCGGCCACTTCGATAACGAGATCCAGATGGACCTTCTGAACAATGAGAAGGGCGTGACCAAGCTGAACATCAAGCCGCAGGTGGATTTCTACACGTTCCCCGACGGGCACGGGATCTTCATTCTCGCCGAAGGACGACTGGTGAACCTGGGCTGCGCGACAGGCCACCCGAGCTTCGTGATGTCGAACAGCTTTGCCAACCAGACCCTTGCGCAGCTCGACCTGTGGAAGAACCGCGACACCTACAAGGTGGGCGTGTACACGCTGCCCAAGAAGCTGGACGAGGAAGTGGCCCGGCTGCACCTGGAGAAGATCGGCGTCAAGCTGACCAAGCTCTCGAAGCAGCAGGCCGACTACATCGGCGTGCCGGTGGAAGGCCCGTACAAGACGGATATGTACCGGTACTAAAACAGTGGTCAGTGATCAGTGGTCAGTGAGTTCTCAGTTCTAGTTCGCAGTTACGAGAACTGGACTCGTCATCCTGAGCGAAGGCTGGTGCGCGCCGCGCACCGGCCCGAGCCGAGGGATCAGCGGTTTCAAATACCTCGATAACCAACATGAAATCCGTCGCTGAGCATTACGCAGAACATTTGGCCCCGATCTACTTGTGGATGGCCGGAGGGGCCGAATCTGCGTTGGCTGCCGGAAATGCGGAACTCGATGCGCTGGATCTCCCGGCGCGCGCGAATGATGCAGTACTCGACCTGGGCGCAGGATTTGGGATGCATGCGATCCCGTTGGCGCAACGCGGCGCGCATGTCACAGCGGTCGATACGTCAGCGGAGCTGCTCGAAGATCTTCATGAGTCGGCGGGTGGATTATCTATCCGCACGGCCCGTGCCGATCTTGTGGAGTTCATGCGCCAGGATCACAGCACCTACAACGCGATCCTGTGCATGGGCGACACGCTGATGCATCTTCCCAGCCCGGAAGAAGTCGATGAGCTGCTGGTCTTATGTGTTGCCGCGCTTGCTCCGGAGGGCGTTCTGGTGCTCACGTTCCGCGACTACAGCACAGCTCTTCGCGATGAAGAGCGCTTCATCCCCGTCAAGAGTGACGAAGACCGGATACTGACCTGCTTTCTGGATTTCCGCGAGACCACTTTGCTGGTGCATGACATCGTGCACGAACGCGAACGCACCCCGCGGGCTGGCGCATGGACAACGCGGGTCAGCGCTTACCGTAAATTGCGCATCCCTCCGCAGAAGCTTATCGAAACGCTTGACGGACTCGGCCTGAACGTTCGCAGAGAAGCAGGGTTGCGCGGGATGGTGCGGCTGGTCGCAACCCGAGCCGCGGCATGAGTGCCGGCTCACGAAAACGAAAGACCTGAACTGTACACACGGTAAACACTATGTCGAATCAATCGTTCTCTTTCGAGTTGTTTCCGCCCCGTACTCCGGAAGGCGCGGCCAAACTGCCCGGCGTCATTAACCAGCTTGCAAAGGCATCGCCGGCCTATTTCTCCGTGACGCACGGTGCGGGCGGATCGGACCAGAACGGCACCTACGACACGCTGTTGACCGTGGTCGACAACAGTGGCATTGAAGTGGCGCCCCACCTGACCTGCGTGGGATCGACGCGCGCCAATGTTGCCGCGCATCTCGAGCGGTACAGGGAGGCGGGCGTGAAGCGGATCGTGGCTCTGCGCGGCGATCTTCCGGCCACGGCGATGAGCCCATCCGCGCCGGGGGAGTTTCACTATGCCAACGAGCTGGTCAGCTTTATTCGCAAAGAACATGGCGCCTGGTTCCACATTGAAGTGGCGGCGTACCCCGAGGTGCATCCGCAAGCGCCCAGTTCAGACAAGGATTTCGAACACTTCTGCCGGAAGGTGGAAGCCGGGGCGGACGGCGCGCTGACGCAGCTCTTCTACAACGCCGAGGCGTACTTCCATTTCGTGGAGCGGTGCGAGAAGGCGGGGCTGAAGATTCCCATCGTGCCGGGGATCATGCCCATCACCAGCTTTGCCAATACGGTGCGTTTCTGCGGAGGCTGCGGCGCCGACCTGCCGCGCTGGGTCAAACTGCGCCTGGAAGACCTGCAATATGACAAGCAGGGGCTGATGGATTTCGGCATCCAGACCGTGAGCCGCCTGTGCGATACGCTGCTGCGCGGCGGCGCGCCCGGGCTGCACATCTACACGATCAACCAGGCCGAACCCACGCTGCGGTTGTGGGAGCGAGTGGTGGCGCTCACGGCCGCCTGATCCCTTTGCAGCGGTTTCTCGACGGGCGAAGGATGGGCTAGCGCGCGTCGACGACGCCCGGGTACCACTTCTCCGCGTTCTCGTGATAGATCTTGCGCAGGATCGATTCCGGAAGATTCAGGCCCTGAACCGGCTTGCCCTTGTATTCGAGGGCATCGCTGGTAGCGAAGTAGCGCCAATCGTGGGCATACACCGCTTCGAGGTGCTGAATCTTCTCATCCGCGCCGCCGGTGAAGTCGATATCGGTCCCGTAGATCAGCCGGTCCTGGTATTTGGTGATGAACGCGATGATGGTGTCGCGCGGCTGCATTTCCAGGTAGGGCATGCGCGCTGCCATGTCCACCGCAAAGTTCGGATACTTGTCGAGATGCCGCCCCAGGTCGTCGAGGTTTGATTCCATGCTGCCGAGGTGCGCGCCGACCACGCGCAAGTTCGGATTCTGCTCGAGCACGTGGTCGCGCGCGCGCAGAATTTCTTGCTTGGAAGGCACGCCCTTCTTTCCATACATGTAGGCGGCGGGATGGTCGCGGTAATACGTGTAGTCAGGAGATGCGGGATTGGGCGGCAGCCAGCCGGAATCGGGATCGGCAAGGTGCGCAACCAGCGTCTTGCCATGAGCCGCGATGTCTTTGTAGATGGGCGCGAACACGGGATTGTCGGCCATCAGGTAATGGCCGTTCGCGTCCTTGATCTCCATGCCCACATTCTTCCAGAGCTTGACGGCGATTGCTCCCTTGGCGAAGTCCGCGTCGAGATCGTGAATGACGTGATCGGCGTAACCGGGCTCCTTGAACGAGAACGGATCGAAGCTGGTGCAGAGCTTCGCGTATCCATGGCTGGCGTGCACCACCTTCAAGGCCTGCACTCGTTGCGTTGCGAGACTGCGAGGGGGCTTCGACATGTCGTCGACCACGAGAATGTCGACGATGTGCAGGTTGAGTTTCTGAAGCATGTCGACAAATGGATCGGGCGCGAACACGTGAGCATGCACATCGATGGGAGCGAGGGCGCGGAAGCGGGGGAGTTCCGCCTGCGAAAAAGGTCCGCTGACCGGCTGGCTGCTACCGGGTTGCTGTGCGATGACACCGGTGAACGACGGCGCCAACGTCAGCGCCAGGACAAGAGAATGCCAGCAGAGTTTCATCATCGCCTCCGGTCAGAATTCGATCACGGCTTTGGAGAGATTGCGCGGCCGATCCACATCCACTCCATGTTCCAGGGCCATGTAATAGCTGAACAATTGGAGCGGAATGATCTCGGGGATGATGAGCAGGTGTTCGCTCACAGGCTCGACTTCAATGCGATCTGAGCACAGCGAGGCGATAACGCGGTCTCCCGCATTGGCCACGGCGATGACGCGCGCGCCCTGCTTCTTCATGTCTTCGAGCAGCTGCACGGTTTTCTCATAGCGGTTTTTGGAATCGGCCGACTCCTCGTCCACCGTCGCAATCACTACCAGGGGCACGCGCTCGCTTACCAGCGCGTTGGGCCCATGCTTCAGTTCGCCTGCAGGGTAGCCCTCGGCATGCACATACGAAGCCTCTTTCAACTTCAGCGCCCCTTCGCGGGCCATGGCATAGTGGACCCCGCGGCCCAGGTAGAGGAAGGTGCTGGCGTCGGCGTATTTGCGAGCCAGATCCTCGGTCTGCGCGCGCCATCCATCAAGGTGGCGTTCGATCGAGGAGGGCAAGGCCTGCAGTTCCGCGATCATGCGGGCAATGTCGGCATCCTCCATGGTCTTCAGCCGCTGCGCTTCGTAGAGCGCCAGCACGTAGAGGGCGGTGAGCTGGCAAGTAAAACTCTTGGTGGCTGGGATTGCCATTTCGCGGCCCGCGGCCAGGGGCATGGCAGCGGAGGCTTCGCGCAGCATGGTGCTGCCCGCAACGTTGGCAATGGCGAGCGTCTGGTGGCCGGTGGAAAGCGCATAACGCAGGGCCGCCAGGGTGTCAGAGGTCTCTCCCGATTGGGAGATGACCAGGACCGAAGGGTTGCGAGGATTGGCGGCGGTGCGCGTGGCGTACTCGCTGGCGTATTCGACATCGACAGCCAGGCCGCAGAGGTCTTCAAGAATGATTTCGGCGGCAAGGCCCGCGTGGCGGCTTGAACCGCTGGCGGCAATCAGGACTTCGCCGCGCGCATTGAGCCAGCCGGCCAGGGGAGCAAAGGCCTCGGCATTGAATGACTGGCCGCCGAGGTAGAGGGCGAGGGTGCGCCGGATGGCGTCGGGCTGCTCGTAGATCTCGCGCAGCATGGCATGAGGGAAATCGGTCAACGTATACCTCGCGGGGACGCAAAGTCGCCCTCATGATTTTAGTGGGACCTGCCCGCTGGTGGCCTGTCGCGGAGAATTCATTTGCCAGCATTCGTCAAAAGCAACCGCAGTCATTCATGGCGCTCGGCGCCACCCGAGGCCGTGAGAATGTTACTTGGAGTGGGAGAGGTGTAGTGCTCTCCCAGGTCTCAGAAGCGAGACCTGGGGCACCCTGTTCGGTCGGCTCTCCACCAAAACAGGCGACCCGTCGCGGGGGAAATGAAGATTTACAGTTTGCGCAACCGGGCGCATGCCTCGTCGAGGTCGTGGTCCTGCTTGGCGAAGCAGAAGCGCAGCAGGTTCTCCCCGCGGCCGGAGCGGAAAAAGGCGCTCCCCGCCACCGAGGCCACGCCGGTCGCTTTGAGCAGGGCTCGGGCTTTTTGGGCGGCGGTCTCGCCGGGCAGGCGGTCGACTCGGGCCAATATGTAATACGCGCCGGCCGGCACGCTGGGCTCAAAGCCCGCATCGCGCAGCGCGGCGAGCATGCGCTCGCGCTTGGCCTGGTGGTCGATGGCGATCTGGGTGTAGAAACTCGGCGGCAGCTGTTCCAGGCCCGCTGCCGCCCCGTGCTGCAGCGCCGAGGGGGCGCAGACGTAGGTCAGATCGTGGAAGTAGGCCATCGCGCCCATCCACTTCGCATCGGCGGTGGCATAGCCGAGCCGCCAGCCCGTAATACTGAAGGTTTTCGAGAAGCCGGACATGACGATGGTTCGCTCGCGCATGCCGGGCAAGGTGGCCGGTGAGATGTGCCGGGCGCCGTCGTAGACGAAGTATTCGTAGATTTCGTCGGTCAACAGGAATAGGTCGTGTTCGCGGCAAGCGTCGGCAATGGCTTCGATTTCAGCGCGCGAAAATACCTTCCCGCTGGGGTTGGCGGGGGTGTTGAGGATGATGGCGCGCGTTTGGGGAGTGATGGCGGCCTTCAGGGCGTCGGTATCGAGGGCCCAATCGGGTTCCGCGAGCGCCACCAGCACCGGTTTCACGCGCATCGAGTTGAGCGTGGCCACGTGGTAGCCGTAGAAGGGCTCGAACAGCAGCACCTCGTCGCCAGGATTGAGGAGCGCCATGGCGGCGGCGTGCAGGCCGGCGGTGGCGCCGCTGGCGACCAGCACTTCGGTTTCGGGGTCGTACGCCAGCCCGTAGTCGCGCTGCTGCTTGGCGCTGATGGCCTGCCGCAGGCGCTCGATGCCGTCGAGACGAGTGTAAATGTTGTATCCCGACTGGATGGCGCGGATCGCTTCCTGCTCGACCGGGGCCGGGACGGGCGTGTCGCACACCCCCTGGGCCAGATTGATGCCGCCCATGCGGTCGCATTCCGTGGTCATGGCGCGGATTTCCGATTGCATGACGCCCGGGGCAAGCTCGCTGAGGGCCAGGCGCGAGGCCACCGGCTGCGGAGTGGCGACAACGGAAACGGAAGCGGAATCGAAGGGCTTTTGCGGGGCAGTGGTCTCAGGCACGGGGAAGGTCCTTTGAGCTCTATCTTACAGCGGCGGAAGTTCTTCGGCCCGGAGCGAGAGGAGTGAGGTTTGCCACTCCGGAGCGCCCCCGAGCGGGGATACAATCGTGCTTTCCGGAGGCGGAACCTTCCTCATGCATGAGCTTTCCATCATTTCCAGCGTCGTGGACACGGTCGTGGAGTCGGTGCAGAAGTATCCCGGCGCGCGCGTCAAGGAGGTGCGGCTTCGCGTGGGCGCGCTGACGTCGGTGATCGAGGAATCCCTGCAGTTTTGCTACGGCATTGCTACGGACGACACGCCGCTCGAGGGCTCGCGCCTGGTGGTGAACATTGTTCCGGTGACTGTGCATTGCGATGCGTGCGGCGCCGAGGGTCCCATTGAGAGCCTGCAGAGCTTTCGCTGCTCCCAATGCGGTGAACCCGCGGCGGATGTGCGCCACGGCCGCGAACTGGAGATTGAGTCCATCGAGATTGAAGACCTGGAGGAAGTGCGGCCATGACCACGAGGATCGTCGAATTGCGCCAGGGGATCTTGAAGAAGAACGACGAACTGGCGCGCGGGCTGCGCAGCCGATTTGAATCGGCGGGGGTGCTGGTCCTGAACCTCGTCTCCAGTCCGGGTACGGGCAAAACGGCGTTCCTGGAGCGCACCCTCCGGGAATTGCGGAAACGCGGGTCGAAGGTGGCGGCGCTGGTCGGCGATCTGGAAACCGACAACGACGCCAGGCGCCTGGCCGCGAGCGGCGCGCCGGTCCGCCAGATCAACACGCATGGCATCTGCCATCTCGAAGCCGAGATGGTGAGCAAGCATCTGGAAGAGTGGCCCGGGGTTGACATCGAGGCACTGGACTACCTGTTCATTGAGAATGTCGGGAACCTCGTTTGCCCGTCGAGCTATGACCTGGGCGAACGGATCCGGGTGGCCCTGCTGAGCGTGACCGAAGGGGAAGACAAGCCGCTGAAGTATCCGACGTTGTTCAACTCGGCGGATGCGGCGGTGATCACCAAGATGGACATCGCGGAGGCCGTGGGCTTCGATCACGAGGCAGCGGTGCGCAACATTCGGGAAATCCGGGCGAATATCCGGATCTTCGAAACGTCGGCGCGGAGTGGGGAAGGCATGGGCGAATGGCTGGACTGGCTGGCGGAGGCGCGGGCGCGGCGATAGGCCTGGAGCACCGATCTCATGGGAAGCCTGGATGCCAATACGCGGCCCGGTGAGCAAGCCATTCCGTTTCCTGGTCGGGGCCGTGTATGATGTGCGCCGTTATTGACAGCCATAATCCTGCGCTTGCAAAAGGATTTGCTGGAGGAGGAAACCATCCATGCGATACCCTGCCCTGCTGTGCGGCATAGCCGCGATCGCCCTGGCCATGAGCGCCTGTCGCCAGTCCCCGCCTGTCCCGGCCGCTGCCGTTCCTGACACGCATAACTCCGACATCAAGGCGATTACCGAAGATGAGGTGCAGTGGAACAACGATTGGGCGGCGAGGGATGGGGCTAAAATCCTGGGCCACTACGCCGAGGATGCGATTCTCATGGCGCCTGGAATGGAAGCGCTCAAAGGCCGGGAGGCTATCAAGGGCGGCATCGATGGAATGCTTGCCGACAAGGCTCTGAGCCTCAAGTTCAAAGCTGCCAACGTGATTGTTTCCACGGCCGGAGACCTGGCCTACACGCAAGGCAACTACACCATGACCATGACGGACCCGGGCACGCACAAGGTGATGAACGATCACGGCAACTATGTGACGACCTATCGCAAGCAGGCCGATGGATCGTGGAAGGCTGTGGCCGACATCGCCACCTCGGCGGTCCCGCCCGCGGCTCCGAAACACAAGGGCTGATGCGCACGAAGGGCCGCCGCGTGGAATGGCTGGGCGGCGGGCCTGGTGATGTCAAGTGATGGATCGCCCGCAAGACCGGGGGATGGGCGCATGAAGAAAGCTGCTGTGCAAGTGAGCGTGCCAACAACGATGGGTCCCGACAAGGCTCCGGACGTGGAGACGTACCTGGCCCAGTGTCCCGAGCCGCATCGGACGACATTGGAGAAGCTCCGCGCCACGATCGGCTCTGTCGTGCCGAAGGGGACGACCGAAGCCATGAGCTATGGCATGCCGAGTTTTCACTACAAGGGCGGGCTGGTAGGGTACGCGGCCTTCAAAGAGCATTGCAGCTTCTTCCCCATGAGCGGCAGCCTTGTGGGGGAGTTCGCCGAAGAACTCAAGGGGTACAAAACTTCAAAAGGTACCATCCAGTTTCCTATCGACAAGCCGCTGCCTGCCGCGCTGGTAAAGAAGATGGTTAAGACGCGGATTGCGCAGAATGACGCCCGGAAGGCGAAGGGATAGGTGCCCGGTGAGCACGGGTGCGCAATTCGGGGCGGTGAAAGAAGCCAAAGGCTTCCTCGTGGAAAAGATTGCCGCCGAAGCTGCCCGCGACCACATGCCGCTGTCGGAAGTCGAGCGCCAGATGCTCTATTTCACCGAGGAGGACGGCCTCTCGGAACAAATGCGGCAGGTCTGCGAAGTTTTCGATCGGGACCACGATGTGGATGAATATGAGGCCAAGATTGCCGGCATCGTCCGGAGCTTGCTCACGCGTCTCTCTCCTGCGGATCAGGAATTGTGGGATGAGGCGGTTCGGAAGCTGCGCGAAGGCGACCACTACCTGCTGGTGTTTATTGACGCAGGGTCCCCCGCCACAGGCGCGTCCCTTCCGGGCGGCCTTCGAGCCTGGTTCCCCGACGATCGGAATTCGCCCCGCCCCCGCGGCGACCTCCGCAGGCTCATTCTTGTTGCGCTGGTGCTGTTTATGCTCTTTTTCGTAGTGATGCTGCTGTTTTCCGGGAATGCCCGCCGGTGATGGCAGACTGCCTTTGTCGGTGATTTAAATCACATGCCGTCCCGGGCAGAGTTGGTAAAAGAGGAGCAGAGAGGTCTTCTATGTGTCTCGCGATTCCAGGACGGGTGGAAGAAATCACCTCGGATGGGGTGATCCGCATGGGCCGGGTCAACTTTGGCGGAGTGGTCAAGCGGGTGTGCCTTGACTATGTTCCGGAGATCGCCGTGGGCGACTACGCCATTGTGCATGTGGGCTTTGCCATTTCCACCGTCGACGAGAAGACGGCCCAGGAAACGCTCGACGCTTTCCGTGCCATGGGCGTGCTCGACGAGGAATTCGCCTCGGAAGAGGAAGTGCTTGCGCGGGCCGCGGCGGCTCCCCAATCCCCTTGTCCCGATGGCAGTTGTTCCGCCGAAGCGCCGCCCAAATCGCAAAACTGAGATCCCCGGGGGTCATGCATGAAGTACCTCAATGAGTTTCGCAACGGCGAAATTGCGCAGCGCATGGCGCGTGAAATCCGCCAGGTGGCCACCCGCCCGTGGAAGATCATGGAAGTGTGCGGCGGGCAGACGCACTCGATCATCAAGAACGGCATCGACCAGATGCTTCCGCCGGGCATTGAGATGGTGCATGGTCCGGGATGCCCGGTATGCGTGACGCCGCTTGAACTGATCGATAAAGCCCTCGCGATTGCGGCACAACCGGGAGTCATTTTTTGCTCGTTCGGAGACATGCTGCGCGTGCCCGGCACCGAAGGCGACCTGTTCCAGGCCAAGGCCAAGGGCGCGGATGTCCGCATCGTTTACTCGCCGCTGGATGCGGTGGACCTGGCGGCGAAGAATCCTGAACGGCAGGTGGTGTTCTTCGGAGTGGGGTTCGAGACAACGGGCCCGGCCAACGCGATGAGCGTATACGCCGCAAAACGGCGCGGCATTGAGAATTTCTCGGTGCTGGTCTCGCACGTCCTGGTGCCGCCGGCGATTGATGCCATCATGAGCGCGCCCGGCAACCAGGTGCAGGCCTTTCTTGCCGCGGGGCATGTGTGCAGCGTGATGGGCTATTGGGAATACCCGCCCCTTGCCGAGAAGTTCAAGATCCCCATCGTGGTGACGGGTTTCGAGCCGCTGGACCTGCTGGACGGGATTCGGCGTGCGGTGATCCAGCTGGAAACGGGCCGTTACGAAGTGGAGAACGCGTACGCCCGCATTGTGCGCTACGAAGGCAACCAGGCCGCGCAGAAGCTGCTGGCCGAAGTGTTCGAGGTAACGGATCGGGCGTGGCGGGGCATTGGGACGATTCCTCGGAGCGGCTGGCGCCTGAGCCCCGAGTACCGCGACTACGATGCAGAACGGCGCTTCGAGATCAGCGGCATTCACACCGAAGAGTCGAAACTCTGCCAATCAGGCGACGTGTTGCGCGGGGTCATCAAGCCGTCGGAATGCGGGGCGTTCGGGAAGGAGTGCACGCCGCGCCATCCCCTGGGAGCCACCATGGTTTCGAGCGAAGGAGCGTGCGCGGCGTACTACAACTATGGGCGGTTTATTTCCGCGGAAGAACTGGCGGGAGCGGGCGCTTCCAGCTCTAGCTATTAGCTATTAGCTATTAGCTATTAGCAAACGATGGCGCTAAAAGATCTTCGTTTGCTCTCGTTCAACTTTTTACGATGCGCTGGCATCTGGCTAAAAGCTAAAAGCTAAAAGCTAAAAGCTAAAAGCTAAAAGCTAAAAGCTAGAAGCTAAAAGCTAGAAGCTGGGAGCTAAAAGCTAGAAGCTAGAAGCTAGAAGCTAGAAGCTGGGAGCTATCTCTAAATGGCCGACACTCCAGAACTCACCGTCTCCTCTCCCGACTTCTCCAAGTGGTCGTGCCCTCTGCCGCTGGAGGGCTATCCGACGATCGTGATGGGCCACGGCGGCGGGGGCAAGCTCGGCAACGAACTGGTGGAGCATCTGTTTCTGCCCGCCTTCCGCAACCCGGCACTTGAAAACCTGGGCGACGCCGCGGTGCTGGACGCGGGTTCAGGCCGGCTCGCGATGAGCACCGATTCGTTTGTGGTGCAGCCACTGTTCTTTCCGGGCGGCTCGATTGGAGCGCTGGCTGTGAATGGCACGGTGAACGACCTTGCCGTGTCGGGCGCGATTCCGAAATTCCTGAGCGCAAGTTTCATTCTCGAAGAAGGTTTTCCGCTCAACCAGCTAGCGGCGATTGTGAATGCCATGGCCGAAGCTGCGGCCGTGGCGGGTGTGACGATTGTTACCGGCGATACCAAGGTGGTGGAGCGTGGGCACGGGGACGGCTGCTACATCAACACGGCGGGACTCGGCGTGCTGCGCGAAGACATTCGCGTGGGGCCACACCGCGCCGCGCCCGGCGATGCCATCATCGTCTCGGGCACGATGGGCGATCACGGCATGGCCATCATGAGCGTTCGCGAGGGCCTGGAATTCGAAAGCCAGATCCGTTCTGACTGCGCGCCGCTGAATGGGATGATTGCGGCGGTGCTTGATGCGGCCGGGCCGTCGGTGCACGCCATGCGCGATCCCACGCGCGGCGGGCTGGCGTCAACGCTGAATGAAATTGCTTGCGCATCGGGGGTGGGGATTGCGATTGATGAGCGCGCCCTGCCAGTGCGCGCGGAAGTGCAGTCCGCCTGCGAACTGCTGGGGCTCGACCCCGTGTATGTGGCGAACGAGGGCAAGGCGGTATTCTTTGTCGCTGCCGATGCCGCCGAGCGCGTGCTTGAGGTGTTGCGTGCTCAACCCCTGGGAAGGGAAGCGGCGCGGATCGGGCAGGTGGTCTCGGAGCATCCCCGCATGCTGGTGGCGCGCACGCAGATGGGCGCCAATCGCGTGATCCCCCTGCAGATCGGCGAGCAATTGCCGCGTATTTGCTGAAGGACGAAGTTAACGGGGTACGCCGAGATTCTCAAAGAGTCCAGGAGTCGATGGTCACAAAGCGATGACTGGATGCGTACCGCATCAGCAACTTCTCCGCTGCGTGCACCGACGGGCCGCGATCGGTGTTGAGGGCGCGGTGGCCGCCATCGTGAAGAACGATATTGGAGGCAAAGCCGCGGCGGCGATTCGCTTCGATCTTTGCGGAGAGCGCCTGCGCGATGCGATCGGATGAGGGCTGCGACCAGTCGCTGGTCATGGCATTCCATATCACCGGGGTCATGCCGAGATCGCGGGCGGCGCGCAGCACATAGGGGCGGCGCGCGCCGAATGGCGGCCGAAATAAGGCGACCGGCTTGCCGGTGATCTGTTCCAGGGTGTGTTTTGTTCGCTCGAGTTCGTGGAGGACGCGCGGGGCCGCGGTCAGCGAAAGATTGGGATGAGTCCATGAATGATTGGCCACGGTGTGCCCGGCGTCGGAGATGGAGCGAGCCAATACCGGCTCCTGCTCCGCGAATTTTCCCACGAGAAAGAACGTGGCGTGCACGTTATACTTCGCGAGAATGTCGAGAAGGCGCGGGGTCCACGCAGGGTTGGGACCGTCGTCGAAGGTGAGAGCCAGTTCGCCGGGACGCGGGGGAGCGATGAGGGTGTGGCCGAATATCTGCGATGCCGGCCAGCGAGAGGCATAAAGGAACCCGCCCGCAGCGAGAGCAGCCAGGGACGCGGTTCCCACTCCGGCGATGAGGGTGGCGGGCATTTGCTTCAAGTCTGCGATGCCGGGGGCTGAAACAGCAAGCGCCGGCGTGCTACTTTGGGCTCTCACAGGATGCGACAATAAAACCAGCGAATCGGCCGCTTCCAACTCAGGCCGGCACAGGGGACATTCCTTTGACGATGCTGCGTGTGCTCTCGACTCACCTGTTCCTCAATCAGAGATTGCATCCGGGGCTGCTGGAACTCGCCGGGCGATCGGGCGCGGAGGCGGTGGAGATTTTTGCTGCGCGGCAGCACTTCGACTACACCAGCCGGGAGCATGTCCGCGAGCTGGCCGAGTGGTTTCGTTCGAACGCTGTGAAGCCTTTCTCACTGCATGCGCCGCTGTGGCCCGATTACGAGATGGGGCGGGCCGGCGCGCCGGCGGTGAATGTGATTCATCCCGAGAAGGCGCGGCGGATAGACGCCATGGATGAGATCAAGCGTGCCCTGGAAACGGCGGAGCATGTTCCCTTTCGCAACATGGTGGTGCACCTGGGCGAGCGCTACGACACCTGGTCGCAGCGGACCATGGAATTTGCGGAGGCGGCGCTGGAGCACCTGGGCGCGTTTGCGCGCCCGCTGGGGGTGCGGGTGCTGGTCGAAAATCTGTTGAGCGAACCGACGACGCCCGAACATCTGATCATGATTCTCGACCTCGGCCACCTGGACAGCATCGGGGTGTGCCTGGACCTGGGACACGCGCATATCACCGTGGGCGTGCGGGAGGCGATCACCGCATTTGGCGATCGCATCGCGTCATTGCATGTCCACGACAATCAGGGGATGAAGGATGAGCACCTGTGGCCCGGAGACGGCACAATCGATTGGAACGCGGTGCGTGAGGCGTTGCGTGGATTGAAGAGTGAGCCGGCGGGGGTTCTGGAGATATCGGAGAAGCTCGGGGATGCGCTTCAGGAGCGGGTTGAAAAGAGCTACCAACGGCTGATCTAAGCTGGTTGAGTTTGACAGATTTCCCAGGTCTCAAAATCGAGACCCGGGGCACCCGACGCTTGCGGGATGGGTTGCAGAAGAGCTTCGAACGGCTGATCTAAGTTATTCCAATTCGAACTGTGGTGGTTTCCCAGGTCTCAAGATCGAGACCTGGGGCACCCGACGCTTGCGGGATGGGTTGCAGAAGAGCTTCGAACGGCTGATCTAAGTTATTCCAATTCGAACTGTGGTGGTTTCCCAGGTCTCAAGATCGAGACCTGGGGCACCCGACGCTTGCGGGATGGGTTGCAGAAGAGCTTCGAACGGCTGATCTAAGTTATTCCAATTCGAACTGTGGTGGTTTCCCAGGTCTAAGAATCGAGACCTGGGGCATCCGGTTTGGCTACATGGTGCGGCCGACTGCGGTGGCGATCAGGCGAAGATCGTTCATGAGCTGATCGAACTGATCGAGGTAGAGCGTCTGCGCCGCGTCGGATGCGGCCTTGTCGGCGTTGGGGTGCACCTCAACGAGAACTGCATCCGCTCCCGCCGCGACGGAAGCCCGCGCCAGCGGAGCCACCATGTCGCGAAGGCCGGTGCCATGCGAGGGGTCTGCGACGATGGGCAGATGGGAAAGCTTCTTCACCACGGGAATGGCGGAAATATCCATGGTGTTGCGGGTCGCGGTCTCGTAGGTGCGTATGCCGCGTTCGCAAAGGATGACATCGTAGTTTCCTCCCGACAGGATGTACTCGCTCGAGAGCAGCAGTTCCTCGATGGTGGCCGCCATGCCGCGCTTGAGCAGCACCGGCTTGCGAATTTGACCGAGTTCGCGCAGGAGGTTGAAGTTCTGCATGTTGCGCGCGCCCACCTGGAAGAGATCGACAAAGGGCAGCATGGGCTCGATCTGCGCAATCTCCATCACTTCGCTGACCACCAGCAGCCCATGCGCGTCGGCGGCTTCGCGCATCAACTCGAGCCCCGGAATTCCTAGTCCCTGGAAGGAATAGGGGGAACTGCGCGGCTTGTAAGCGCCCCCGCGCAGGAACGCGCCCCCCGAGGCTTTCACGCTCTTGGCCGTGGCGAACATCTGTTCGCGGCTTTCAATCGAACAGGGGCCGGCCATGGCATGGAGGCGTTCGCCGCCCAACTTGACGCCGTTGCGGAATTGGATGATGGTGCCTTCCGGCCTCCATCCGCGCCCGGCGAGTTTGTAGGGTGAGCTGATGCGATGCACGCGCATCACGCCGGGAAGGATTTCAAATTTGCTCAGGTCGAGGCCGGCAGTGGGCCCTACGCCGGCGAGAATGGTTTGCACTTCGCCGGTGGTGCGATGGACTTCCACCCCGGCTTCTGTCATAGCGTCGATGACTGCGTCAATCTGGTCTTCGGTCGCCTTTTCCTGCATAGCCACGATCATTGCTTCTTCCCTGTCTCAGGCGCGATCGCGCCCGTGCCGTGCCCCTCGGCCAAACTTTGCTGGGCCTGGGCGTGCCTTTCCGAGGCCAATTCGTTCCGCTGGAGCGCGCGCATCACGTCGATGATGCGCTCGTAGATATGCGTGAGCTCGATGTCGGGGAGCGGCCCTTTGTTGTTGGCGCGCACGTTCTGATAGATCACCTTCTCGCGCGCCGGCTCGTAGACCGGCAGCGATGTCGCTGCTTTCAGGTGACCGATCAGCAATGCCGCGCGGGCGCGCTCGTTGAGCAACTCCACCAGCTGGCGGTCCAGCACATCGATTCGATTCCGCAATTCTTCCAGCGTCATGCAATCCTCGGACAGCTACTAGGCCCCTCGCCACTACCGACTAGCTGGTTCGTGCGGAGGCGCGCTTTACCGGCTCATCCGCAACCTAACAAGCTAGGAGCTAACAGCTGGAGGCTAGAAGCTGATGTTTTAACGGGCCGTCGCCGATACCGCCGGGCGAAGGCCCGAAATAAATCGAGCCACTTCGCCTGGGGCGCTCTCGGGAGTGGACCGTTCAATCAACTCCACAATCGCGCTGCCGATCGCCGCCGCATCCGCGAACTCCGCCACCTGAGCAACGTGTTGCGCATTGGAGATGCCAAACCCGACGGCCACCGGCAGCCGGGTCCATCGACGGATGCGAGCGACCATGGCCGCTGCGTCGGTCGCCATGCTCTGATGCTGGCCGGTAACGCCGACACGCGAGATGGCGTAAACAAAACCTTTGCTGTGCGCAGCGATAGCTTCGAGGCGGGCGTCGGGACTGGTGGGCGCGGCGAGAAATACCGGCGCCAGCCCGACGCGATCCATTTCGGCCAGGTATTCGGCAGCCTCTTCGACAATCATGTCGATCACCAGCACGCCGTCAGCGCCGGCTGCGGCCGCATCATCGGCAAAGCGCGAAACACCGTAGCGCAGAATGGGATTGAGATAAGTGAAGATGATCAGGCCCGCCTGGGGCCGGGCGGCGCGAACATCGCGGGCGACGTTGAGCACATCCACGAGGGTCGTTTTGCGTGCGACTGCTCGCTCCATGGCGCGCTGAATCACGGGCCCATCGCCCAGCGGATCGCTGAAGGGCACTCCCAGCTCGATCACGTCCGCACCCGCATCAATGGCCGCCAGCACAATCGCGCGCGTCGCCTCAAGGGAGGGATCGCCCGCGGTCACGTACGCCACAATGCCGGGTTTGGCTTCGAATCGGATGGCCATCAGAGTTCTTCTGCTGCGTTCGCGCCCTCAATGTGCAGTTCGCGGGCCAGGATGCCCATGTCCTTGTCGCCGCGTCCGGAGAGGTTCACCACCAGTATGTCATGGGGCGACAGGCCGGGAGCCATACGCATGCACTCGGCGACGGCGTGGGCGCTTTCGAGGGCGGGCAGAATGCCTTCGGTCCGGGCCAGCTTGACCACGGCGTTGAGAGTAGCGGCATCGTCCTGCGAGGTGTATTCGGCGCGGCCCGTGTCGTGGAGGGATGCGTGCTCTGGACCGATGGAGGCGTAGTCGAGGCCCGCCGATACCGAATGCGTCGGAGCGATCTGGCCGTAGTCATCCTGGAGCACATAGGAATAGGTGCCCTGCAGCACACCGGGAGCGCCGCCGCTGAAACGCGCCGCATGTTCGCCCAGAGCGGTGCCGCGCCCGCCGGCTTCCACGCCGATGAGGCGCACCTGGCGGTCGTTGAGAAATTCGTAGAAGGCGCCGATGGCGTTGGAGCCTCCGCCCACGCAAGCGATCACGGCGCTGGGCAGGCGGCCTTCCTTCTCCATGATCTGCTCTTTGATTTCAAGGCTGATGCAGCGATGGAAGTCGCGGACCATGGTGGGGTACGGATGCGCGCCGAGCGCACTACCAAGGAGATAGTGCGTGGTGCGGACGTTGGTGACCCAGTCGCGCATGGCTTCGCTGATGGCGTCTTTGAGCGTCTTCGAACCGGCGGAGACGCCGCGCACTTCCGCGCCCAGCAGGCGCATGCGGAGAACGTTTAGCTCTTGCCGGGCCATGTCGACGTCGCCCATGTAGATGACGCATTCCATGCCGAGGAGGGCGCAGACCGTCGCGGTGGCTACGCCGTGCTGGCCCGCCCCGGTTTCGGCAATGATGCGGCGCTTGCCCATGCGCTTCGCAAGCAGGCCCTGGCCCAGCGCGTTGTTGATTTTGTGGGCGCCGGTGTGGAGCAGGTCTTCGCGCTTGAGGTAAATTTTCGCGCCACCCAGGTCTTCAGTGAATCGCTTGGCGAAGTACAGCGGCGTGGGGCGGCCGGCGTAATTGCGCAGCAGGTCGTCCAATTCGGCCTGAAACGCGGCATCGGCTTTGGCTGCTTCGTACTCGTGTTCGAGTTCCAGCAGGGCGGCCATGAGGGTTTCGGGAACGTAACGGCCGCCATAGGCACCGAACCGCCCGGGACGCGACTCAGAAGGAGTGGAGGGAAGAATGATGGATGCCATGGGGTAGTCTCCTGCGACGCCGCTCGATCCGGGGCCGATTTCAGTTTACTAAGACGGAGCAAGAACTTCCCGGGCGAAGGCGACGAAGTCGCGCACCTTGGCCGGATCCTTGCGCCCCGGCGCGGCTTCCACGCCGCTGGCCACATCGACGCCCCAGGGCTGGAGGGTGGCGATGGCTTCACGCACGTTCGCCGGGGTAAGGCCGCCGGCGGCAATCAATCTGGCTGCGCCGGGACGGCCGAAGATCGTGGAGCGAGCCGCATTCCAATCGAACGTGAGGCCCGTGCCTCCGACCATGGTTGCGGTTCGCGAATCAACGAGGATGCCGTCGACATGGGCGTCGCCGGCGAGGGCCGTGGCCTGTTCGGCGGCATCGGGACCAAAGTGGACCACGCGCAAAATGCGCAGCGTCGGGCCGAATATCTGGCGCAGTTGGGCAGGGAGAGCAGGGCCGCCGTGTGAATGCAGTTGCACTCCGGTCAAGCCGCTTTCGCGTACGGTCGCGGAAATCTGGTCGATGTCCCCATCGACGAACACGCCGATCTTCTCGAGAGATGCGGGCAAATGCGGAGTGATGGCCGCGACCTGCGTCGGAGTGACCTGCCGCGGGCTGGGCGCAAGAACAAAGCCGACCGCGTCGGCGCCTGCATCGGCGGCGATCTGCGCATCGTGGAGCGACGTATTGGCACAAATTTTGACCCAGATGCGCGAAGGAGCGCTCATCGCGCAACCACCGGGTTCGCAATGAGGACTGAGAGCGCCGCGCCCGGGTCCGGCTGCCGCATGAGGCTTTCGCCGATTAGGAACGCGTCGAAGCCAGCCGTGCGCAATTGGGCGATGTGGTCCGGTGTTGCGATCCCGCTTTCGGTGACGCGAACGGCCTGGCGCGGAATGCGCTCGACAAGTTCCAACGAAGTCTCGAGCCGGACATCGAAGGTTTTGAGGTCGCGATTATTGACGCCGATGGCGTCGGCGCCGGAACTGCCGAGCGTGTCAAGCACGCGATCGAGTTCGCCGGCAGTGTGCACTTCGACGAGCACATCGAGCGCAAGATCGTGCGCGGCCGCGGCAAACCGCTTCATTTCCGCATCCGTCAGGGCGGCCGCGATGAGCAGAATGGCGTCGGCCCGATGGGCGCGGGCTTCCACAATCTGGTACTCGTCTACCATGAAGTCTTTGCGCAGGCAGGGAAGATCCACCGTTTCGGAAGCCAGTTCCAGATTGCGCAGGCCGCCCTGGAAATAAGGCTCGTCGGTAAGGACGGAAAGAGCCGCGGCCCCGCCGGCCGCATAGCGCGTGGCAATCCAGGCAACATCAAAATCGGCGCGGATGAGCCCTTTCGATGGCGAGGCTTTCTTGATTTCAGCAATCACCGCGGGTCCAGCGTTTGCCTTGCGGCGCAGGGCCTCGGCCCAGCCGCGCGGCTCGTGAGCCTTCGCGCGGCGTTCCAGCTCCGCGTATGGCACTTGTTCCCTGGCACGTACTACGGTGGCGCGCGTAGTGGCCAGAATTGCGTCCAGTCGGGTGGGCATGGGCATTGGACCGGCCCGGCGCGTATGTCGCCTGGGCATCGGAGTGACCTCCAGTTTATCTCAGGGCAGCATGGCAGGGAGCCGTTCGCCGGAGCGGTTCATGGCCATCTCTTGCCAGTAAAGGACCATCCTAACTTCACCGAGGAGACCTTTCCGCATGGGTATGTTGAACCAACCTGCTGCCGCTGAGGAAGCTCTCGAGGAAAAGATTCGCGCACTGGCTCCCTGGTTTCACAATCTGCGTATCCAGGGGATTGAAACGGCTCCCGATCATTTTCTCGGAGACTACCCGCGGGTCAAGTTTGCCGCGTTTCGGTCGGCGATTCCTGAAAATCTTCGGGGCAAATCAGTGCTCGACATCGGCTGCAATGCCGGTTTCTATTCTCTGGAGATGAAGCGGCGGGGGGCGGACCGCGTGGTGGGCATCGACACCGATGAGCACTACCTGCGGCAAGCGCGATTTGCCGCGCAGATGGAAGATGCCGATGTGGAGTTCCTGCGCATGCCGGTATGGGATGTGGCGGCCCTGGGAGAAAAATTTGACTTCGTGATTTTCATGGGGGTGCTCTACCACTTGCGGCATCCTTTGCTGGCGCTCGATCTGATTCACGAGCATGTTGCCAAAGATCTGCTGCTCTTCCAGAGCATGCAGAGAGGCGCCAGAGAGGTGTATGAGGTGGAGCGGGATTACGACTTCAACGCCGCGGCGCCGTTCGACGATCCCGCATTTCCCAAGATGCACTTCATCGAGCATCGCTACGCGCACGATGAGACGAACTGGTGGATTCCGAATCGGGCCTGCGCGGAAGCGATGCTGCGTTCAGCCGGATTCCGGATCGAAGCGCACCCGGAAGACGAAGTGTACGTGTGCCGCTGGCAGCCAGTAGAGGTTCCGCCGGATGGGCCGCACTGCGTGTATCCCCAGAAGAGCGCGGAGAGGGCATGAACCCCAGTTCGGACGTTATCGCGCAACCAGTACTGATGGATGCCGAGGAGCGATTAGAGAATCGTGATTTGCAGGGTGCCGTGAAGGGCTTTGATGCGGCGGAGTGGCTGGGAGCTGACCCCGATCGTTGCGCCGCCGGGCGCTGGATGGCGCACATGCTACGGGGAGAATTCGAACCGGCATGGAAGGAAAGCGATGTCATTCGTCGCCGCGGGGCGCCTGATCCCCATCGTTATTGGAATGGCGAGGATATTCGGGGGAAGCGCGTTATCGTCCGCTCGCTGCATGGGTTCGGGGATGCCGTGCAGTTTTTCCGCTATGCGCCAAGGTTGCGCGCGATGGCCGCGAATGTTGTGTTTGAAGTCGCGCCGCGGTTTGTGGAACTGGCGCGGCGCTTCGACGGCGTCGACCGTGTGATCACGTGGGGCAAGGATGCTCCGAGTGAACCGCCCGAATGGGACGTCCAGGTGGAAGTGATGGAACTTCCCTATTTGTTTCGAACGCTCGCGCGTGATCTTCCGCTCGCCGAGCGCTATCTGCGGCTCCCAATCGAGGCGGTGTCGGAGGTCGCGAAGCGCATGGGCAAGCCGGCGCGGCCGAGGATTGGCTTGGTGTGGAATGCGGGTGAGTGGAATTTGTCCCGCTGTGTTCCCGTTCATTGGCTGGGCCGGATTATGGACGAGGCGGACGCGGAATTCTGGAATTTGGAGGGTGAGAGCGGCCCAGGCGCCAAAACGCATCCGGCTCTGCGAGAAGCCGAGGGCTGCCGGCAAAGTATTCTGACGCTGGCGGCTGTGATCAGCCAGCTCGACCTGGTGATTACGGTCGATACGCTGGCGGCGCATTTAGCCGGAGCACTGGGCGTACCCGCATGGGTGATGCTGCAGCGCGCGGCGGACTGGCGCTGGATGACGGGAACGTCGCAGAGCCCGTGGTATCCGTCGCTGCGCCTGTTTCGCCAGGAGCGTGCAGGAGACTGGGGATCGGTCGTGAATGAGATTTGTCGCGGGCTGCGCGTTTGGCGGCAAAGCCTGGAAGTGAGAGCGATGGCATTGTGACGAACACGTTGATTCGTGAGTGGGACTGCTTCGACGCATATCTTTTCGACATCGATGGAACGCTGCTGAACTGCTCAGACCCGGTTCATTACTATGCGTTCTGCAATACCCTGTCGGCGATTGCCGGCAGGCCGTTGACGCTGGAAGGAGTGACCGCCCACGGCAATACGGATGTGGGCATCCTGCGCGACGCACTGGCTCTTGCGGGCGTTGATGCGGCGGTGTGGCGGCCGCGCCTCGGAACTATGCAGGAAGAAATATGCCGCTTCGTGGAGGAACGGAAACAGGATGTCTGCGTCACCGTGATGCCGCAGGTATCGACTGTTTTGCAGCGGCTGAGCGAAAGAGGAGCGACTCTTGGCGTGGCTACGGGAAACCTGGAGCGGGTGGGCAAGATCAAGCTGGAACGCGCGAGCCTGGCGCGCTTTTTCCAGTTCGGCGCATGGAGCGACGCCTTCGAGAACAGGTTGGACGTGATTGCTTCAGGCAAGGCAACCGCCCGCAGCCTGGCCGGGGAAAACGCGGCCATCTGCGTGATTGGAGATACGCCTGCCGACGTCCGTGCAGCGCGGGAGAATGACTTGTCAGTGATCGCGGTAGCGACGGGCATCTATCCATTTGAAGAACTGGCAGCTGCGGGGCCGGATTTGTGCATTCACTCCTTTGCGGACTTGCCGGGGCTCGCTTAGGCTTTGGCCATGGAGCAGGTGGCGACGATCTCTTCGAATTGAGCCGCGCGGTGCTCGGAGGTGTGCTGCGAGAGGATACGTTCGCGAGCGCGGCTGCCGATGCGGCGTCGCTGTTCGTCTGTCATGCCGGTGAGAATGTGCGCGACCTCCTGTGCATCGCGCGGCACGATGATCTCCTCTCCGGGAAGCAGAAACTGCTCGATCCCCGGCCAGGGATCGGAGAGAATTGTCGCTCCGCATGCGGAGGCTTCGAAGAGCCGCACCGAAGGAGAATAGCCGGCCGCGACCATGTCGGCGCGGGTCAGGTTCAAAGAGAAACGGGAGGAAGAATAGAAGGACGGATGCTGGCGCGGCGACAGATGAATCATTCGGCGGACGTTCGAATGCCACGGAATGCCAGAAGGATATTGCGGGCCGGCGACCAGGAAACTGCGATCGGGCAGCAGGCGCGCCGGATCATTCAGAAATTGCATGAGCTTCGGCTGGCGATCGGCAGCATAGGTTCCGAGATAACTTAGATCGCATTGAAATTCGGGACTAGCCGCGACGGGCCTGTACATATCGGCGTCGACGGAGCAATAGAAGGGGACGGCCCACGCGGCATCAAATTCTTCTTCAAGCTCGGCGAGCGCCGGCCCGCCTGTAAAGCTGAGATACGCGTCATACAACGGGATCAGCGAAAGCTCGAGATACGAGGTCCTGCCGCATTCACGTAATTGCGCCATGGTGATGGGCGTGTCGATGTCATAAAACAACACAGGGCCGTGGCCGGCATTGAACAGAGCGCGCGAAGCTGCGATGGCGTCGGGGAAATAGGAACCGACGAGGACAACATCCGCATCAGACGCGAGCGCAATCAGGTCCCGACCATCGCGGAGCCAATCCTCATACAGGTGAACCTGGCAGAAGTCAGGCTGCGGCAAGTCGCGGTTGTTGCGATACCACTCCGCATCTTTTTCGACAAAGTGAATCTTGTGGCCTTTGCGGGCGAGCGCCCGGGAGAGGGACCGATACGTGGTGGCGTGGCCGTTGCCCCAGGAAGACGTGATGGTCAATCCATAGATGACGATCTTCATGCCTGCTCCTGCAGTAACGACGCCTGGGGCTCCGGAACATCGCCAGAAGACTCCCGGCGCGCAAGGCATTTCATGAACGCGGCCTCGGCCTGCCGGGCACGTAGCGCATAGGTGTGATCGCGCAAGGCCCTGCGATGGAATGCATCGCCGATGGCCCGGCGGGCTTCCATATCGTAGTGTTCCAGCGCGCTCACCACATCTTCAGCGGAGCGAATCACCACGATCTCTTTTCCGGGCTCAAAGCATTCGTCGATTCCCGGCCAATCGTCGCACAACAAGCACGTTCCCGCACCGGCAACTTCGAACACGCGGGTAGGAGGGGAGAAGCCGAAGTCGGCCATCGACGAACGGTTGATGTTCATCACCATGGTCGCCGAGCAGTTGACCCGGTTGTGATCGCCGGTGGGCACGTGACCGATCCAGCGCACATTCGTGGGGAGGGGCTTGTCGCCCCAGCCTTCGCCACCCAGGATGAAGCGGCGCTGCGGGGAAAGTTCGGCGGCTCGCAGGAACAGTTGCTCGACGCGCGCTTCGCGATCGGGCAGGCGGTTGCCAATGAAGGCCACGTCGCACGCGAGAGCAGGGTCGGCGGTCACCGGATGGTGGGTGTCCGGATCGAGGCCGTTGTAGATACTGGTGTAACTGCGCGCGCCGAAACGGAGATATTCGTCGCGGATGCCGGGCCCTCCACCATAAGTGAAGATCGCGTCGTAGCGCGGCACGAGCGGGCGGAACGAATCGCCGGTATGCGCGTGAAGGCGCTGGATCGTGGCGGGCGCATCGACGTCCCAGAAAATGACGACGGCGCCGTGTTGAAGCTCGAGAACGCGTTCTTCCAGCGTCTGATCATCCACGCCGATGCCGCTGTGCTTGATGACGACATCGGCTTTCCGTGCGCGGCAAAGCACATCATCGACGCCGCTGGTCGGCTGGTACACGAGCGATTCAACATAGGAGAAGTCGCCGGAGTCGCGATGCGCCTGGCGGTTGTAGGCATCGGGTTCGGCAAAGGTAATGTGGTGCCCGCATTGTGCGAGGTATTTGTAGATACCGCGATAGTAGGTGGCGGCGCCATTCCAATAAGACGAAAGAATGCTTGAGCCCAGAACAAAGATATTCACCCCAGGACCTCCTCACAGATGTCGAGCAACTGCTCCGCACGATGGCGGCACGTGTGACGCGCAAGAATTGTCTCCCATCCGCGCAGCGCCTGTGCCTGCGCAGCGGCGGGGTTCTCGAGGAGGAACTCAATCGCCTGCTCCATTTCGTGCTGATCACGTACGAAAAGGAAATCGCCCTTTCGAAAGAGGCGTTCCGTATCGTTCCAGGGAGCGGAGATGAGCGGAATGCCGCAGGCAAGCGCTTCAAACACGCGGATGGTGGGAATGCCCCACATGGCGCGCGAGTACTGCTGGCGCGGAATATGGACCGTCACTTTTGCTTGGGCGTACGCAGCCGGGGCGTCGAGATTGGGAAGATATCCACGATAAGCGACACCCGCATCCTGCAAGGCCTTCAGAGCGTCATCGGGGTAGCGTACGCCGTGGATCGCAAAACGGCGGTTGCGCAGGCGGGCCGCGGGGTTGAGGAAGAACTCGCGAATTTCAGCGGTGCGTTCGTCGTCGCCCCAGTTGCCGATCCAGACGACGTCGGTGCTCTTTTCGCTTGTCGGCAGCGGCCGGAACACAGTGATATCGGCGGCTTCGTGCAGCGTCCACACGTGTTTCAGGCCGAATCCATCGCGGTAGATGGAGCAGAGCGCTTCGCCGAATGCGAGCACACCATCACACTGGTCGGTACGGAAGGCGCGAATCTGGTCGGGAGAGGAAGAAGCGCGATGGTGAGTGTCGTGGAAGAGCAGGCGGAAACCAAGTTCTTCTCTTGCCTCCAGCAATTTGGCGGAAAGCGCGGGCGGATTCCATTCGTGGAGGATGACCACATCAACGCCGCTCAATTCCCGACGCAGGTAATCCGGATCCTCATACGCATGATGGTGGTATGCGATGACGGAAAGATCTGGATAGACAGCATGGAAATTGGAAATGGAATTCTCGCCCTGCGGCTCATCCCGCAGCTGATCGATCGACCAACCCTGGGCGGGTTCGTAAATGGACACGAGGCAGCCGAGAGAAACCAGGCCGCGCAGGAGTCCGCGAAGAAAATGGGCGTTCCCGTTGTTCCAGTCGGAGCGAATGGCGTGCGCGAAGTAGGCAAGGCGCAGCTTACGCGGCATGAACCCGGTCCTCCGCTGAGCGCAGCGTGCGGGTGAACTCGGCTCGGTACGAAGCGATCATTTTCTCGGCCGTAAAGCGGCCCGCTCGCCGCAGCGAATGGCGCTGAGCGGTAACCAGCGCGTCTGGATCCTGGGCGTATTCCTCGAGGAGCGCCGAGAGCGATTGCGCATCGGAAAAGTAACGCGCGCCGTCGAGCCACACTTCGCGCAATGAAGGGATATCGCGGGCGACGACCGCGCAGCCGCAGAGCGCCGCTTCCAGTGGGGCCAGCCCAAATGGTTCGTAGCGCGAAGTGCAGATGTAGATGGCGCTGCCGCGAAAGAATTCAAGCAGAGCCGGCTCGGGCAGGCGGCCGAGAAGCGTGACCTCACCAAGATTGTTGGGCGCGCTCGCTCCGCGATGTTGGGTCTCCCCTGCGATGTACAGCGGCACGGGGGAAGAAACATTGCGGAGGAGGCCAACATCTTTGGCTTCGTCCCACAGCCGGCCGGCGGTGATGGCTCGCAACTGTTTCGGCGTCTTCCCTGGATACGGTAACGTGCGGCCGTTGTGGATGACGGCGCTGCGGCCGCGCACCGCAAAATTGCGCTTCAATGCGGAAAGCATCCAGCGCGTGGGCGCGATCACAGAGCCGGCTCCGTCGAGACCATCGGCAACCAGGTGGCGGTACTGGGCAAGCCACGGAGACGGCGCGAGCGGCTCCTCGCGGCAGGCCTCGGCCCAGCTCAGCACGTCGCTGTGCGCGGTGACGACCTTGGGGATGTTCAGGGGCAGCGCGCCAAAACAGAACTGGTTTGTGTGCAGAATGTTGGCATCGAAATCCTTTGCGATGCGCAGTAGGAGAGGCGCGGCGTCGTGATAGGCGCTTTCATTCTCCGGCATCCATTCAAGCGGAATGTCAGCATGCTCGTAGAGGACATTGGCGCGGCCGTATCGGGCTTGCAACCGCGCGCACTGCTGCCGTTGCCCGGGCGCGGGATCTCCTCCGAGGCTGACAAGCGCCACGGCCGAGCCATCGCGTAGAAAGCCCTCTGCCAGTTCTTGCGTAAATTGCCAAACCCCACCCACTACATCAGTAGTGATCAGGATACGCATTCGAGTTCCGCCAGGCTGCGAGGATTCTGATCCTGGATATCGCTGTACCCCTTGTCCGCAAAAAGCTGAAGATAAAACGCGTGGGCACGCTCCCATGCGTTCTCATCCGGTTGGGCGCCGAAGGTGTGCACGTACTCGGGACTGCCGGGAAAGGGGAACATGGGCACCGGTTCGCTGACCCACACGCCGTGGGCCTTGAGATGCGACTGGAAGCGTCGAACTTCCGCGGGATCGTCATGCGCGGTCTTGATGAGGTTGGCTTGCACCCACGGGATCTGCTTGCGCGCATGAACCAGGAGCGTCTGGATGCGGTCAGTGGAGAGCCGGCAATTCTTGTTCATTTCGTCGCGTCCGGCTTCGCTGATGGCTTCAATGCCGCATTCGAATGACACGCAGTGGGCGCGGCCGAGCAGTTCGAGGGTCTCCTCATCCCACAAATCAATCCGGGTCTGGAAACCGATGGAGAGCGGGCGCAGTGCAATCTGTTCCAGGAGTTCGCGCACTTGCTTGCCGACGCCGAAGATCTCGTCGATGAAGTAGATGTAGTCGACGCCGCGCGCCAGCAACTGGTCGATTTCGGCCAGGACCGCGCCCAGTTCGCGCTCGCGATACTTGTTGCGGAAGAGGGTCTTATTGCAAAACGTGCATGAGTAGGGGCACCCTCTCGCGAATTCCACTTCGGCTCCGCGGCGCAGGTGATCGGCGCCGTTGCCGGGAAAGATGTGGTGCAGGTGGCCGTGACGCTCGACCGGATAATCGGAGTAATCAAGGGTTTTTACGGCGCGCATGTCCGTTGTGCCGAGGCCGGGAGAGATGTGGAACTGGCCTTGAGGATCGCGCCAGCAGCAGCCGGGAATCATTTCCCAGCTTTCGGTGGCAAGCTGAGGAAGTGTCTGGTCGGGCTCGCCACGCAAAACAACATCGGCGCCCGTTTTTTGAAGCGTGGCGTGTGGCGTGGCCGATCCGTGCGGTCCGATGACAACTTTGCACGAACTCCGCCCAAGGGCGGCAATCCAGTTCTTCGGCACCCGAAGTTCCGGTTGCGGGCAGCGCCAGAACAAGTACGACGGAGCGGTGGGCATCACCAGAAAATCTTCGCCGAACTCATCCAGGCGCTTCCCAACCTGTGCCGAATTGAGGTCTTCCATGAAGGCATCAATCAAGCGAACATCGTGCCCGCTTTCCTTGAGCATTTGTCGCGCCGATAAGAGTTCCAGCGGAAAATGTGGTTCGCGGCAGCCGAAATACGTGGAGCCGTCGAAGTTCCAGTTCGGATTGACGAGGGCAAACCTCATGCGATCTCCCTCTCCAACTCTTCAGGAGCAGCAATGTGCAGGGCGTCGATTTTGTCGCGGTTGGCGCGCCAGAAGCGATAGATGGAGTCAAGAGTGTCAGAAAGCGAGTAGCGTGCGCGCCATCCCGTTTCCTGCTCGAGTTTCGAGGTGTCGGTGATATACAACGGCTGATCGCCGGGGCGCACGTCGCAATAGCGCAGGCGCAACTGGCGGCCGGTGCGCTTCTCGATCTCGTTAAGCATTTCGATGACGGAGATGGTGCGCTCTTTGCCGCCGCCGAGATTGTAGATTTCGCCGTTGCGCCGCGGGGTGGCATTACGCACTGCGCGCATGGCCATGATGAGGTCGGTTACGTGAAGAACGTCGCGCACCTGGTAACCATCGCCGTACACGGTGATGGTTCGGCCGGAGAGCACCGAATAGAGGAAATGGGCGACCCATCCCTGGTCCTCATTGCCGAACTGGCGCGGCCCGGCGATGCAGGACATGCGAAACACGACCGTCGGCATCTGGTAGATGCGGCCATAATCGCGCACATACTGATCGGCCGCTCCTTTGGAGCATCCGTAGGGGGAATGGAAGTCAAGGGGCGCCAGTTCGTCGACACCGCGAAAGTCGGGCAGGGACGAGCGATAGTGCTTCCCGTCTTCCTCCACCGGAACGCTGCTGAGCGCGCCGTAGACCTTGTTGGTGGACGTGAACAGCATAAAGGGACGCCGTCCGGCGAGGCGCGCCGATTCAAGCACGTTGAAGGTGCCGCGCACGTTGATCTCGAAGTCAGTGGCTGGATCTTCCACCGCGGTCGTGACCGCTACCTGCGCGGCAAGGTGGTAAATCTCCGAGACGTCGCTTACCGCGCGGCGCACCGCGTTCAGGTCGCGTACATCTTCTTCCATGAATTCAAGGCGGCCCGCGGCGCCGGGCAGCGATTTGAGCCAGGCAATGTTGTGCGACACTCCCTCGCGGGAAAGATTGTCGAAGATGCGGATCCGGAAAGGAGTCGTCGCGAGCAGGTGTTCAGCCAAATTTGAGCCGATGAAACCTGCGCCGCCGGTGATGAGCACAATCGGAACTGCGGCCACGTCCGTCTCCTCCTTGGAACAATTGATCGGCGTACGCCCAAGATGCGGGCAAAGCAGGGAGCGAGTGTCAGGCGGTAAGCCCATAAGCGTTCAACTCGCGCAGCATGGTCGCAGCCTTGTCTTCCGCTTTTTGGCCGGCGAGCCACGCGGCCAATTCGCGAAAGCCTTCCTGGTGCGTCACGTGTGGTTCGTAGCCGAGCAATTGCCGCGCTTTGGAAAGGTCGGCGAAGCAATGCCGGATGTCCCCGGCGCGATACTTGCGCGTAATCACCGGCTCAATGTGGCAACCCAGTGCCTGAGCCAGAAGAGATGCGACCTGGCGTATGGTGATGGCCTGACCCGACCCGACGTTGATGACTTCTCCGTCGGACTGCGGCCGATCCATGGCCAGGATGTTGGCCCGCACGATATCGTGCACGCTGACGAAGTCGCGCATCTGCTCGCCATCTTCAAAGACCAGCGGGCGCTCGCCGTTAATGAGCCGCGAGGCAAAGATGGCGGCGACGCCCGTGTAGGGGTTCGACAATGCCTGACGAGGGCCGTAGATGTTGAAGAAGCGCAGCGCCGTAACCGGCAGCCCATACGTACGCCCGAAGATGAGGCACATTTCCTCCTGGTCGCGCTTGGAGAGGGCGTAGATGGAACTGATTTCGGAGGGCTTGGATTCTTCAGTGGGCCGCGGTTGAAGAACGCTGTTACACCGGGCGCAATACAGGTCCCAGCGGCCGGCTTTCATCTGGGCGACGGACCGCACCGGGGGCGCGCAGGCGCGCTCACACCGGGGACAGATGTAACGGCCTTCGCCATAGATCGACATGGATGAGGCAACAACAAGCTTGGAGATGGGCGCCCGCGCATCCAGGATGGCCTGGAGCAACTCGGCAGTGCCCTGGGTGTTCACGCTGATGTAGCGGCTGATTTCATACATGGATTGGCCGACACCCACGCACGCCGCGAAATGGAAGATGACATCCACGTCCGCCAATACTTCTTTCAGCCGATTGGGGTCGCGTATATCTCCGCGAATGAGTTCGACATCGCGCGAAAGATACGTGGGAGGACCATCGGGATGCACCTGGGTGGTCAGGTCGTCAAGGATGCGTACGCGGTGTCCCGCCTGAAGAAGCCCGTCAGCCAAATGCGATCCGACAAAGCCTGCGCCGCCCGTAATCAATACCCGGTTGCTCATGCCAGAACAGTTCCCTTCCGAAACTGGGGATTCTTCGTTGAAGCCGGCCTGGGAACATAACGATTGACAGCCCACGCCGCGAATTCTGCGAATTGCTGGATGTCGCGCGGAGGACTGGTGTGATGTTCCTCGATTCCCAGATGAGCCGGCGTAAAACAGAGCGTAAGCGAAACGTCAAAAGGCTGGAGAGTCTGGATCATGCGATCAAACCAGGCGATCGCGTTTGGCCGGAACGAATCGGCCCAACTCAAGCCGGTCCGCAGGTAGCGCACGCCGCGCTTCTTCATCCAATTCACCGCTTCATAAAGACGGGGATCCTCAAAATGGAACCACTGGCAAAGCCCCACCGAGCCGTTGGAGGGAAACAAATCGGCCGCCAGCTTGGGCGTGCCGTCCGCCTTCAGAAGGCCGAGATAGTAATGCCGGTAGTAGGCCGAGCCCTCCGCCTCTTTATGGCGTGTTTCGGCGGGCCAGCTGGGAGGCAAATCGAAGAGGCTGTACCAGTGGATGCGCTCCACTTTGCGATGGAGCAGGTCAAGAGTTTTGAGAAGGCCAAAGGCCTGCACTTCTTCGGAACCGAAGGAAGACGCGCCCACTTCCAAAACCCACACAGGTTTCCCGGCAACTTCCTGTGCTTCGCGGACGCGGTCGGGCCATTCGTCGATCTGCCAGTGATTCCAGTCGAGCGGGAAACCATGCACCCCGACAGCGTCGACGTATTCCAGTACTCCGTACGAACGCATGAGGCGGAGGAAGTCGCAGTCGCACGACGAAACTCCGCCGAGCACAATAGGAAGATCCGGATGAACGGAACGAATGGATTCGCAAGCCGCCTTGACCATCGCGGCGTATGTTCTCCACTCCGGGTCAAGATGGAAATTCCAGTGCGAAAGATTGTTAGGCTCGTTCCAGAGCACGATCGCTTCGATCATCAGACTTCCTGATTTTTCGGATAGTTGCACTCGCCTTCACGAACGGGCGGGCATCATCTCTCCGTCAGAAGGTACAAAGAACGCTCAGGTTGCCTGCTGAAGGCCGTGGGTGTACTGCGATATGGATCGCGTTTGTCAGCAATGCGACATAGGGGTGGACGGGTGTGGGATGCGCGCCGCGCGGCGCAGCCTGAGGCTCACAAAACCTGAGTGAGGGTTCGAAGGCAGGGCTGCGAAATTTGTTCAAACATCGATTGGCAGGCCGGTTTGCGCCATGCCGCGAACGTGGTGACTAGCCGGCAAGCACGGGAAGTTTCAACTCGATGGCGATGTCGGGCACTGACAGGAGGGTATTGTGGATGAGACAACTGTGCACGGATCGCACCAGGCCCAGCTGCTGTTCGTCGGAGAGGAAGATGGGACAGTGCACATCGATTTTGAATTTGCCCAGACGCGCGGGGCTCTTCAGCTTTTCGGCGTCGACGGTGACATCCAGGCCTTCGGCGGAGAGCTTGCGGGCCTTCAGATATTCCACGGCATAGAAGAGGGCACAGGAACCAAGCGCGGCCAGCATCAACTCCGGAGGCGTCATGCCCTGGTCCGAACCGCCATTGTCTGGCGGCTGATCGCAAATTAAACTGTGCCGGCGGGCGCGGATGGCGAATTTTAAGTTTTCAACCTGTTCAACTTTTATTTGCATGGCAAATCCTTTTCATGACTCCGGGCTCACGCGCAGGAACCGATTCGAGTCTCCCGCTGGGAGGAGCGCGCGGTCTGTATCGCCGAGCACATCGATTAAGCGCGGCGGTGCAGCGGATGGCGGGAGGTACTGCGAAAGGCTGGCAATAGAGAGCGCAGGGACATCGTGAACCGCAGCCAGGCAGCCAGCGTCCAGCCCGCGGGAGTGGCGCGCATCTAAAATGGCGACACGGTGCCCTTGATGCATTTCCCGCAACGCGCGCTCCGAAGGACGATCTTCTTCGCTCTTTGGTGCCTAGCCTCCGCCGCGCAAAACCCGATCGCACCGGCTCCCGTCGTTCTTACGGTGGTGGATGAAAACAGCCTTGCCGTGGCCGGGGCCGAGGTCGTCATGCAGGAACCCGGAAAAGCGGCCGCGCACTTTGCGACGGACCATAACGGCCGTGTTTCGTACATACCGGACAAGCCGTACTCGCTGCGCGTGGAGAAGAGCGGCTTCTATGCATCAAGATCGGATGAGAACGATCCCGCGGTTCGCGACATACGCGTGGTTCTGAACCACGAGCAGATGATGGTGCAGCAGGTGAATGTGACGGCGTCGGCGCCGGGCATCGATGCCGAGCAGGTTTCCGATAAGGTCACGCTGGCGCTGCCCGAGATCATCAACATCCCCTACCCGACGTCGCGCGACATCCGGAACCTGTTGCGCTTCTATCCCGGCGTGGTGCAGGACGCGAGCGGGCAGATCCACAACGCGGGCTCGGAAACGTGGTCAACCCTCGATACGCTGGACGGTTTCGATATCCGCTCGCCGGTCAGCGGGGTGCTTGCCATGCGCGTGAGCGCGGACGCAGTGCGCTCCATCGAAGAAGAAAGCACGCGCTACCCGGTTGAATTCGGGCGCAGCACGGGTGGGGTGATCGCCTTCTACACCGGCATGGGGGACAATCGATTTCGATTCAACGCCACCGATTTCATTCCGTCGTGGCACCAGGTGAACGGGCTGCGCTTCGACAAGTTCGTGCCACGTTTTACCTTTAGCGGCCCGCTGGCGCGCAATCGCGCATGGTTCTTCGACGGACTGGAGGTGGAGTACGACCACGTGTACATCAAGGAGCTGCCCGCGATTGCAAATACCAACGACGTGATCCGCGGCAGCAACCTGGTGCGCGCGCAGTGGAACGTTACCGAGCGCGATTCCATTACGGCCGGCGTGCTGTTCAATCATTACCGCTCGCCCTACGAAGGATTGTCGTCTTTGCGGCCGCAGGAAAGCACGACGCGGCGCAACACCATCGCGTGGCTCCCGTATGCGCGGCATCAGCACAGCTTTTCGGATGGAGCCCTGTTCGACTCCGGCGTGGGCGTGGTTCGGTTCAGAGACGGGTATGAGCCGCACGGTTCCAGTCGCTTCGAAGTTACGCCGGAGCTTTTTCAGGGCAGCTACTTCGAGAACCTCGTCAGCAGATCGCAGCGGGTCGAAGGCAATTTCGCGCTCTATCTGCCGCCGCGCCAATGGAAGGGGCGGCACGATGTGAAGGCGGGCATCGATCTGGACCACATCGGTTTTCACACGTCCGTGTTTCGTGCGCCGGTGAACTATCTGCGCGAAGACCGGACGCTGCTGCGGCAAAGCACGTTTCCGGTGGCCGCGCCCTTCACGCGGCACAACGTGGAAGCCGGCGTATACGTGCAGGACCGGTGGGCGCCGCGGACCGGACTGCTACTTGAGCCGGGATTGCGCGCGGATTGGGATGAGATCATCCGGCGCCCGCTGTTCTCGCCTCGGTTGGCCGTGGTGTACTCGCCAGCCAGGACGCATCAGAACACCAAGCTTGGGGCAGGGATCGGCGTGTATTACGAGCACACCCAGCTGGAATATTTGTCGCGCGCCCTTGCCGGCGTTCGTTTCGACACCAACTATGCGGCGGATGGAGTGACACCGACCGGTCCAGCGCAGCAGACGACATTTGCATTCCGCCGCGACTCGCTACGCGAAGCGCGCGCCATCAACTGGAGTGTGGGATTCGAACAGAAGCTGCCCGCGGCCGTCACCATGAAATTCAATTTTATCCAGAAGCGAGTGTCGAACGAATTTACCTACGCGAGCCAGGGAGGGCTTTTCAGCAACTATGTCCTGACAAATGCGCGCACGGATCGCGATACCATGACGACGGTTGAGGCGCGGCGTACGTTTGCCCATGGCTATGCGCTTTTTGGGGCGTACACGCACGCCACGGCACATACCAACGCCGCCATCGACTACTCTCCCACCATCTCCTACCTGGGGCCGCAGCAGAGCGGGCCGCTCGCGTGGGACACGGCGCATCGAATTCTTTCCTGGGGCTGGCTTCCGTTGCTGGTTCCGGGATTCAAAAAGAACTGGGATTTCGTGTATACCTTCGACTGGCACACGGGATTCCCGTTTAGCGCGATTAACGCGGGCTATGAGGTGGTGGGGGCTGCAAACGCACATCGGTTTCCGGATTACATGGATTTCAGCCCGGGGCTCGAAGTTCGATTCCACTTTCGGGGCCGGTATCTGGGGCTGCGCGGGGTAATGGAGAATGCTACTGACCGGCGCAATCCGCTGGTGGTAAACAACGTGGTGGATTCGCCGCAGTTCGGCGCGTTCAGCGAAACTTTCGGACGCGCCCTGACGGCGCGCCTGCGCCTGATTCAATCGCGATAATGCATTTATGGAGCATGCATTTTGAAAACGTGGCAGAAGATTCTCATCATCACCTTCATCACCGTGGCGATCGGCGGCATTTATCTGCTGACGGTATGGCGTCACCGCCAGAACCCGGGCGTGGCGGGGCGCCAGGCTCCGGAACAGCATCTCTCCGCCGATGACGTTGCCGTGGTGCGGATGGAGTTCCAGCAACACTTCGACGACGTGAAACAGCTCGAAGGCAAAAGCGTATGGATGAAGAACGGTTATTCCATGCCCTACTACCCGTATGCCCGGGGGCGGGTCGACTTTTCGATGCCGGCCGGCATTCTGCCCGCGGCGCAGCGACTTGACGTGAAGAAAGCCATCAAGGCGGCGGCGCCTGCAGTGGCGCGGGACAACATCGAGCATGGCGATCGCCAGGTGATGGTGGTGTTTACTCTGCCCGACGGAAAGGACCAATTTGCGACGCCGGTGGGATTCCTGCAGGGGCAAAGCGAGCACTACTATTGCGACCTGCTCTTCTACTATGACGATCCGCACAAGATCTACAGCAACTGGCCGACGGATGTGTGGGCGGCGGTGGATGCGCACCAGGTGAAGCCGGGGATGAGCGAGCTGCAGACGCGCATGGCGATCGGCATGAAGGCGCATCCGGATGGGCAGGCTGAGGGCAGCCGGACGGTGGACTACGACGTGAACGGCAGGCATGTGGTGGTCACGTATCGCGGAAACCACGCCACGAACATCCAGGGCCAATAAGGCCGGCGGACGGCCGTTGACGGCAACTCCGGCTCAGAATTGCCGTCTATATCAAGGGTGCACCTGTTGCGATGCGTACTTGTGTCTTGATTGGCTTACTGGTTCTCTCTTCTTTGCTTGCGGCCGGGGCGCAGGCTGGTACGAAGCCCAGCGTGGGAATTCCGGCGCATGTGTCCGCGGCGGCTTCCCTTGGCGGCAGCTTCACAGTGAATCAGCTAGGGCACGCGGTGGGCACGGCCGAGTTCCGCGTGGCTCCCGGCGCGGGCGGCTTTGATTCGACGTCCACAGTGCGCGTTTCGATGCAGGGGCTGAACTATGCCTTGTCGAAGACTGAGCAACTGGATGCGGCGCGTCACCTGGTGCACGTGGTGTTGAGCGCGACGGTGAACGACCAGGCAGTGAATGTGACGGCCAAGCCGGAAGCAGGACAGTTGCTGCTGAATATCTCGGCCAATGGGCGCGGATCCACGACCAAGCTGGCGGAGCATGCGGCGGCAGTTTTTCTTCCTGACTTCGATCCCGGCGCGCTTCAGGAATTGCTGATGGTCGCGGAGGCGCAGAACGGGCGCGACCTGTGGGCGATTGTTCCCAAAAAGGCGGGCAGCGTGGACGCGGTGCAACTGGCTACCTTCGCGGACGAGCATGGGACGCTGAACGGCCAGCCGGTGACTGTGCATCACGTAGTGGCGACGTACGCGGGAGCGGAGACCGATCTGTTTGCGGGCGCCGACAACCAACTGCTGCAGGCGGAACTTCCGCAAGAGGGGTTCTCGCTGATCCGGAAGGGATTCATACTGACGCCGCCCAAGCGTCCGGGAGCCGCGCCGGCGGCGCCGCAGTAGCTCGGGGTTGGGGGTCGCGGGCGCTTACACCGAGCCGTTGGAGAAGCCCGAAGGCGGTGTCTCCAGCTTTCCGATGATGCGATCCGTGTCGTACACACAGCCGGCCCACACGCCGCCGCTGGCCTGCACCAGTGCAGCCCAGAGGCGGGTGTCGTCGGGGAGATCGGGATGGGGCCGGAGGTCGGGGCGCGGAAGGCGCGCTGCCAGGCGCCGGGCTCCTTCTTCTGCACCAAAAAATCCTGACGGATCGCCCACCAGGTTGACAGTCCCGGTCAAGCGCTCGCGGTCGACGACTATCTCGATCAGATCGCCCTCGAGTACCTTGCCAACGGGGCCTGCCGCGAGAGCTTCGGGCGAGACGTGGCCGACGCAAGCCCCCGTAGAGACGCCGCTGAATCGAGCATCGGTGAGAACCGCCACATGCTTGCAGTGGGGCAGCATTTTGAGGGCGGAGGTCACCTGGTAGGTCTCCTGCATGCCGGCGCCGCGCGGGCCGCCACAGATGAGCACTACGACGTCGCCATGGGCCACTTCGCCCGCCTTGATGGCGTGAATGGCGGCCTCTTCCGTGGTGAACACACGCGCCGGGCCGCGGTGGCGGTAGGTGTTGTTCTCGTCGATGAGGGAGGGATCGATGGCCGTGCTCTTGATGACCGAGCCCTCGGGAGCGAGGTTGCCAAGGGGGAAACACACGGTGGAGGTGAGGCCGCGGGAACGGGCGGCATCGGGAGTCATGATGACGTCGTCGGGATCGATGCCATCCTGGGCTTTGAGGCCTTCGCGGAGCGTGCGGCGGCGCTCGCTTTGCTGCCACCAGTCCAGGGAGGCGTCGAGGGCTTCTCCGGTGATCGTTTTCACCGAGCCATCTAAAAGACCGGCGGAGCGCAGGTGGAGCATGACTTCAGGGACGCCGCCGGCGAGGAATACCTGGACGGTGGCGAAGCCGCGCGGCCCGTTGGGAAGGGCGTCGACCAGGCGGGGGACTTCGCGATTCACGGCGGCCCAGTCGTCGACGGTGGGGCGGCGCAGTCCGGCGTGGAAAGCGATGGCCGGCAGGTGAATCAGCAGATTGGTGGAGCCTCCAAAGGCGGCGTGCAAGACCATGGCATTGCGGAGAGCGGCATCGGTGAGGATGTCGCGGGCACCGAGGCTGAGGGAATGAAGGCGCATGAGGGCACGGCCGGAGCGTCGGGCAGCGTCGAGCCAGATCGGATTGCCCGAGGGAGCGAGCGCGGAGTGGGGCAGCGAAAGGCCGAGCGCTTCGCCGACGACCTGGGCGGTTGCGGCGGTGCCGAGGAACTGGCAGCCGCCGCCGGGGCTCGCGCAGGCACGGCAGCCCACGTCGGCCGCGTAGTCGAGAGTGATCTGCTGCTGGGCGAAGCGAGCGCCGATGGTCTGGACTTTGCCGGCGTCCTCACCCTGTTCGGGCAGGAGGGTGACGCCGCCGGGGACCAACACGGAAGGGAGAGGGCCGGCGGAAGCCAGCGCCATCATCATGGCGGGCAGGCCTTTGTCGCAGGTGGCCACGCCGAGAACGCCTTTGCGGGTGGGGAGGGAACGCATGAGGCGGCGCAGGACCATGGCGGCATCGTTGCGGTAAGGCAGCGAGTCCATCATGCCGGCAGTGCCCTGGGTACGACCATCGCAGGGGTCGGTGCATGCGCCGGCAAAGGGCACGGCGTGGAGTGATTTGAGCTCCCGGGCGGCTTCGGCCACCAGCAGGCCGACTTCCCAGTGGCCGGTGTGAAAACCGAGAGCGATGGGGGAGCCGTCTTCGGCGCGGAGCCCCCCGTGGGTGGAGAGGATGAGGAAATCCGGGTCGAGGAGGCGGGCGGGGTCCCACCCCATGCCGGCGCTCTGGGTGAGGCCGAAGAGGTTGCCGGAAGGCTGTTGGAGAAGCATTTCGGGGGTGATGGGAAGCTGGCCCTGCGGACCGGGGGCGTGGGTTGCGATGGGCGGGAGGGCAGTGGGCGATTCGAGGACGGAAGAGAGAGAGACCGTGGATTGGAAGGGGTGGTTCACGGGGTCAGTATAGGAGGCGAGGGGGGGGCTGGTACCGTCACCCCGGTCACCGGTTCGATGAGCGAAGCATTGTTTTGCCGGACGTGTAGGCTCGCCGCGTTTTCCGGTCGCGGCGAGCGTCGGGTGCTATTCGTCGTGAATCGAGGCTTTGACCTTTTCGAGAACTTCGGGGGGAATGGTGGTGAGGCCATGATCCTTTTGCGCATGGACTGCTGCCTGGGCGAGAATCTCCTCCTCGCTGTTGCCTCGCGCCACAAAGTCGCAATCCATGCCGACCTCCCGACACGTGAGTACCTTTGCCATGAGTTCCTCCTTGCATGCGTGATGAAGTGCAGAAGCGATACTAGCAGTCACCCTCGGAAAAGTCGTGACCATATCCGATCTCGAGATCCGCGATTGGGATCGGACCGGCGTCGCGTGCCTCAGCGGTCGCCGGTGATCAGCAAATAGCGGACCTGCGCCTGCGTTCCCGCGGGAGCCTGCTGGAGCCAGAATTCAAAGTTGCCGGCGCGGGTGGTACGGGTGATGGTAGCGAAGGTGCTGTTCTGCCAGGTGCGCGAGGCGCAGATGCCGCCTGTGTAGCCGAGGCCTGCGCGCCAGTGGGGGGAAAGGCGGCGCTCCACCTTGATGCGATCCACGTCAAAACCGAGTCTCTGGGCGTGGTTGAGAGGAATCGACGGGTAGGTGACCGCCTGGACGGAGAATCGGTGGGGCAGGGAGACGTCGAACACCGTCCAGACCCAGAGCGAGCGCTGATTGCGGGATTCGGGGCCCATCTCCTGCGCAAAATAGAACTCCTGCTCCCAGCTGAAGTGCTTGCGCTCCACGAAATCGGCGCCCGCGCCCGCGAACCAGAACTGATCCTTGCCGTAACCGGAGTCGTAGTAGCCGAAGTCGGGGTAGATGGCTCTGCCGCGCATCTGGCTCCACTCGACGAGGCGATAGCCCACCCGGTGCGGGGCATTGAGCTGTTCAGAGGCACGGACGATGTAGATGTTGCGAACGGGATGGGCGGTATCTTCGCCCCGGATGTGGGCCGCTGGGAGCAGAAGCAAAAGAAGAGCGGAGAAAAAACGCATACCGGACCGGAAAAATCGCCAGCCTCAGCGTATGCCTGGATGGGCAGAGAGTCAGTGAGGGGGAGCACTGTACTGACGCCGCAGGAGGGTGAGTCAACTCACAGAGTGGTTCGGCGATGCTCGCGGGTTGGCGTCGCACCGGCGACGTAGCCGGTTCGCGGGTTGGCGTTCGATGAAGCCTATTTCTGCTGGGGCGGTTCGGACTCCGCGCCCAGAAGGGTGAGGGTGAGGGTGTGGGGTTTGGGGACGGCGACCTCGTAGATGGAGTCTTCAAGGGAGTTTTCGAAGGCCTGGAGTTTGTCGCCTTCGCCGGACTGGGCACCGGTATCGGCATTGCGAATGCGCATACGCATGTGGATGTAGTGCGCTTCGTCACGGTCGCGAACCATCCAGGAGACGCGCTGCGCCTGGTGCAGCATGGGGGTGGGGTAGTCGGCGAGGTTGATGCCCTGCGCCAGGGTGCTGGCGGCGAAGGTGCCGATGACGGAGCCGTCGATGGCGAGCTTGTACTCGCCGGAAGCGAGGCCCGTGACGCGGAGGGGCTGCTGATTGAGTGCTTCCTGGATGTCGGTGAGCTGGATCAGGAGGGCCTGGGTCTGGTTGTTCTTCAGCAGGGGCAGGGGGAGGCCGTTGTCGGTCTGGGTCCAGCTGAGGGTGTCGGCTTGCCTGGCGGGCGGCTCGACGGCGGTGTTTTCGGCGGCGGTGACCTTGAGTCCGGCGGCATCGATGGTGACCGCGGAGACCAGCGCGGGGGCATGCCAGGCCTTCAGCAGAGATTCGGCCATGATCCAGTGAACGAGCGGGTCGGGGTGGACGCGGTCGGCGATGAGCAGCTTGGCAACGCGCGGATCCTGGGACTGGGCCTTCTGGAGCGCGGAGACTACGGCAGGATTGAAGTCGGCGAAGGCGGCGTGGTGGGACTGGGCCAGGTTCTTGTCGATTTCCGCGAAGTGCTGCATGACGGCGTTGTAGCCGCCGGGAAAGGTGGGCGGGCCGGTGACATCGTCGAAGGGTGAAGGGCCGATGAGGGTAATGCGGGCGGCGGGGGCGTGTTCGTGGATGGAGTCGAGGATGTGGCCATAGCCCTTGGTGTAGGTGTCCTCGATCTCGGGTGTGGTGGCGCGGTAGGCACCGTCGTTCATGCCCAGCATGATGGTGACCATGGTGGGTTTCTCGGCGTAGACGTCGCGGGCGAGGCGCTGGTCGATGGGGCCTCCGCCGCCGCCGCTGACGCGATCGCCGCCGACGCCCGCGTCGTAGAAATGCATTCGCAGATGGGGGAAGCGGGTGACGGTGTAGAGCTCGACGTATTGGTTGTAGAGGTTTTGTTCGGTGATGGAGTCGCCGTAGAAGACGACGGTGTCGCCGGCCTTGAGAGCGAAGGCGCCGCTACCGGGCGCGGTAGCCACCGCGACTAGCGAATCGGCGCAGCCGTAGTAGAGGAAGTACTGGTTGTGAAACCAGACGAGGCCCTCGGCGAAGGTGGTGCCGGCGGCATACTGGCCGGTTTTCTCGTAGGGCAGCTCGGGCTTGAGGACAGGGGCGTCGGTCTGTTCGATGAGTTTTTTTGGATCCGTCGGATCAAAGAGTGCTTCACCCGCCGCATAGGCGGATGGGCCGAGTTTGGGGTCGCCTCCGGTGTCGGCATTTTTGCCGTTGTAGAGGACGACGATGCCGGCCTCGGTAAGAACGGGCGGGGGGCCGGTTTCCGGGAAAGTGGAATCGAAGTGGCCGGAGCGGGCGCGCAGGAGTTCGAGAGGGGCGCCGTTGCTATCTTCGACGGGGGCCCAGTGGATCAGGTCGTCCGAGGTGGCGATGCGGATGGCGCCTTCGCCCCAGTACATCCAGTATTTGCCATCGATTTTTGCGGCGATTAGGCGGTTTTTGCCGGGGTCGAGGCGAGTGACGATGCCGGCGGACTTGTATTTGAGCTGGGCGTACTTTCCGCCGGCAGCGGTGAGAAACGCGGGGCCGTGCTTGGTCCAATGGATGAGGTCGGGCGAGGTGGCGATGCCGACCGAGTAGGTTTTGCGGTTCCACTGGGTGTAGGTGAGCACGTATGTACCGTCGTCGGCTTCGACGATGCGGGGGTCTTCCACACCGCCGGGCCACTCGCGGGTTTTTTCATTGTCTTTGGACGGAAAGAACACTGGATCTGGGTGGCGCGTGAAGTGGATGCCATCGTCGCTCTCGGCCAGGCCGAGGCGCGAGGTGTGCATGCCGATCTGCATTTTGCCGGAGTTGTCTTCGGCGCGATAGAGCACGTAGACTTTGCCGTCCCGGACGATGGCCGCAGGGTTGAAGGTATGGAGGGCTTCCCAGGCGACGGGCTTCTTGGCGAGGGGATCAGAGAAGGTGGAGGCCGGGTTGGGCGAGATGACGGGGTTGCCGGCCGAAGGGCGCGCGAAGGGACCAATGACCCAGGATGGAAAGGTTTGCGCTCCGAGGGGAAGGGCGGCGAGGAGAATGAGGGCGATCGCGATTGAGAACCACGCATCGGGGGCGAGGGCCCGGACGGGTTTTGAGCCGGTTTCGTCACAAGTGCAGCCGCGTCCAGACACGAAGTATTGGTCATTTCCCATGGTTCTCATCCTTCATTGGCAAACGCGTAAAAGCTTAACGCGGCATCGCCCTGCTGGTGCAAGCGGGTGCGGTGGAGGGTGGCGTATTGGTCGTCGAGGTGGTCTTTGCGGAAGTGCTCGGCGATGACGAGGCCGTGGGAAGCCAAGGTGGCCGCGGCCGCACCGCCCAGGGCACTCAGAGCCACGGCATACTCGCGGGCCGCGTCGTACGGCGGGTCGAGAAAGACGAGGTCGAAAGGAACTTCAGAGGCGGATTGGCGGAGATAGCCAGCCACCGTCTCGGATACGACCTGCGCGCCAACTGTGATGCTTAAGCCGGCCAAGTTGGCGCGAAGCGCCTTAAGAGCAGGGGCGGCGCGCTCGACAAAGACCACTTCGGCGGCGCCACGGCTGAGGGCCTCAATGCCCACGGCGCCCGATCCGGCATAGAGATCGAGGAAGCGTGCGCCAGCGATATGGGGGGCGAGGATGTTAAAGAGTGTTTCGCGCAGGCGGTCACTGGTGGGGCGGGTAGCCGGGCCGGGTGGGGCCTGAATGAGCCGGGATCGAAACGTTCCGCCGATAACGCGCATTATCTGGTGAGGGCAGTTTGCCTCAAGCAAGCATAGTTCACTGTGTTTGCTCGCGAGCCTCTACAATTATGCGTATGCGCGGATGGTCAATTCCCCTGGGCCGATGGATGGGTGTGGAACTGCGGATCCACACATTTTTCCTGCTCCTGGCGGTGGTGTGCCTGGGATTGAGCATGTCGGATGGGATTGGCCGCGGGCTGGGTCTGTTTCTGGCGCTGGTTCTGGCGGTGGTTGTGCGCGAGATTGCGCGCCTTCTGGTGGCGGCGTGGCTGGGCCTGCGGCTGCGGGCGATCCTGCTGCTCCCGATCGGAGGGCTGTTTGCCTATGCGACGCCGGAGAGCCAGCAGATTGCCACGGAGGGGCCGGGTCAGTTTGCGCTGGGGCTGGTGGGGCCGGTGGCGAACGGCGCGGCGGCGCTGGTACTGGCGGCAACGTTTCTTGGCGCGGGCGGAAACGTGAACCTGATCAGCCAGCCGTGGATTTCGCCGGGACACCTGCTACGCAGCCTGCTATGGATGCAGGCGGGACTGGGGGCACTTCATCTTCTACCTGCGTACCCGCTGGACATGGGACGGCTAATGCGGGGCAGCTTTGCGCGCAAGCACGGCATTGCGCCGGCGGGACGCGCGGCCACGGGGCTGGGCCAGTTGCTGGCTTTGGCGGCGATGATCAGCGGGATGCTGTTTCACAGCCCCTGGCTCATCATTGCCGGCTTCTTCATCATGATCGGGGCGCAGATCGAGGACCAGGGCGTGTTTTTCCAGTCAGTGGTGGACACGGTGCAGATGCGCGAGGTGATGTTGACGGACTTCGCGACGCTCTCGCCGTCGGATACCCTGGTGGGGGCGCTTTCGCGCTGCGTGCATTCCCTGCAGGAAGATTTTCCGGTGGTGCGCGGGCCGCAACTGGTGGGCATTGTGTCGCGGCAGCGGATTGTGGATGCGCTGCGCAGCGACGGGAATGGTTATGTGCAGTCAGTGATGTCGCGGGCGTTCCAAGTGGCTCGTCCCGAAGATACGCTGGGCACGACGATTCGGCGGATCACAGCCGGCCGGGGGCTGGCGCTGATCCCGGTGACGGAAAGCGGCCGGGTGGTGGGCATCGTGAGCGTGCAAAACCTGATGAGCTCGATGAGCCTGCTGGCCGAGCAGCGCCGGCTGGAGCGGGAAGAAGCGGCGGAGTGAGCTCGTGCCACGGCTTGTGGCTGGTAGCCTGTATCGGTAGGCTTGACTGGCTCAATGAAGACTGACCAGACCGATGCATCCGAACAACTGACATCGCCGCTGGCTGCGGGACTTTACCTGGTGGCTACGCCCATTGGAAACCTGGGCGACATCACGCTGCGGGCGCTCGACGTGCTGCGGCGGGTGGATCGGATTGCCTGCGAGGATACGCGGCAAACGCAAAAGCTGCTGAATCATTTCGGAATCTCAAAGCCCACCGAGAGCCTTCACGAGCACAACGAGCACGAACGAACCGCCGGGCTGGTGGAAGCGCTGGAGGCAGGGGCGCGGATTGCCCTGGTGACCGACGCGGGAATGCCGGGAATCAGCGATCCGGGAAGCTGGCTGTCGGCGGCGGCGATCCAGGCCGGCATCGCGGTGTTTCCCATTCCGGGCGCGAACGCGGCGATCAGCGCGCTGGTGGCCTCGGGACTGCCCACTGGGGAGTTTCACTTCCACGGATTTCTGCCCGAAAAAGCCGGAGCGCGGCGGACGCGCATTGAGACTCTGGCCGCGGCGGGGGATGAAGCAGGGACGCTGGTGTTCTACGAGGCGCCGCATCGCATTCTCGATACCCTGGGGGACCTGGAAGCGGTTTTCGGACCGTCGTTGCGGGTGGTGATCGCCCGAGAGCTCACCAAGGTCCATGAAGAATTCCTGCGCGGCACGGTGAGCGAGGTGCGGGGCATTCTGGCGGCGCGGGATCGCATTCGGGGCGAGATCACGCTGCTGGTGCAGGCGCCGGCGGAGAGCCAGTCGCGGGCCGATGTATGCGCTTCGATGAGCCTGGCGGCGCGCGTGGCGCAACTGCAGGCCAATGAAGGCCTCGACGAAAAGGAAGCGCTCAAACGCCTGGCGCGCGAACTGGGACAGTCAAAGAGCGAGCTGTATCGCGAGCTGCAGCGCGAGCGGGCGAAGCGGCGCTAGGCGGCGATTCTTTCCTTTTTCTCATTCTGCCCTGGTGTCCTCTGCCGGGTGTTCCTCAAGTTCCCGCAACGACTGGGCGAGCTGGTCGCGTTTGCGCGAGCTCATGTCGAGAAACCGGATGCCCACTGTGCGTCGGTCGTGGATGGTCTGAACGACGCCGGCGAGGCGAAACGGTAGCCCGTCGAGAGTGAATTCGGTTTCGACGCGCCGATAGATGCCGACCGGGAAGCGTTCCCAGGTGCGGATGCGGCACCCTCCCAGGCTCAAGTCCACCATGCGCCCGCTGAGGCGCGCGCGCACGTCGATCAAGAAGATGCTGGCGGGCGCGTCCACTGCCCGACGGGATTGGGCGCGGCGGTCGTGCGGCGCATTGTCTCGCAAGGACGGGTTACTCGCCGGTGGCCCCAGCAGCTGCAGGTTCTCCACGCGCATGCCTCTTCAATCTTTTTCGGGTGCTTCAGGCGATTTCTTTAGCGGGACGATGGAGGAACGATGTTTTGATCGAGGAGGTGTCGCTTTCCCAGGTCTCAAAATCGAGACCTGGGGCACCCTGTTCGTGCTGCTCCATGAATTTTGAGGGGGGCAGCGGTTTAGTGGCCGCCGCCTGAGTCCCAGGGGCGGGGAACGGCCGGCTTGGAGGCTTCGCGCCCCCGGAGGCGGTCATATTGATAGAGGTCGCTGGTGGTGCCGAGCGACTCGTTGTAGAGGCCCAGGGCGCCAGTCACCAGGTTCAACTCTTCGGTGAAGTCGTGGATGGCGTGGAGCTGGACCGCGGTGGCGGGCAACTCATAGTGGGCGGTCTGGATGAATTTCTGGTAGCCGCGATCGACGAGGCGCGCGATCTCTCCCCGAACGAAGACACCGGGAGTGATTGCCAGGAGAGCTCCACCGCTTTCCCACTTCTCGTCGGTTTTGCCCGGAACGAGGACCGCGGCGACGCCTCCTTTGGAAACCCGCACTCCGTCTGCGACGCCATTCCAGGGTTCGACATCGAAGGAATGTGCGCGCAGGGCATCGAGCATGCCCTGAAAGGAAAGCTTGCGGGTCTTTCGCGCCATAAGCGGATCCAATCTGCGAGGATGAAAGGGCGGGTCCTCGCAATCTCAATCTCGCATAGTTGGAGGGTGCGCCGCAATTTCCCCGATGTCGACCGCGACTGCGCAAACCCGGTTGGGCTCTTCCCTTCCCGAAAGGATCGGCAACACGCCGCTGATCCGGCTGGAGCAGCCGGTGCGCGGCCTGGAGGGCATCTCCCTTCTGGCCAAGGCCGAGTGGGCCAACCCGGGAGGCAGCGTAAAGGACCGGGCGGCAGCCAACATTGTGAGGGACGCGATTGCGCGCGGACACCTGGTCCCCGGCAAAACGCTGCTCGATGCGACCAGCGGCAATACCGGCATTGCTTTCGCGATGCTGGGCGCGGCGCTGGGTTTTCCGGTGCAATTGTGCATGCCGACCAGTGTTTCTCCCGAGCGCAAGCGAATCCTGAAGGCCTATGGGGCGCAGGTGGAGTGGACCGATCCTGACCAGGGTTCGGACGGGGCGATCCGGCGGGCGCGGGAGCTGGCGGGCAACGATCCGGCCAAGTACTTCTATGCCGACCAGTACTCGAACGACGCGAACTGGCTGGCGCATTACCAGGCAACGGGGCCGGAGATCTGGCGGCAGACGGACGGCCAGGTGACGCATTTTGTGGCCGGGCTGGGCACCAGCGGCACATTTATGGGCACGAGCCGCTACCTGAAGGAGCAGAATCCAGCCATCCAGGCGATCAGCTTTCAACCCGATTCGCCGTTCCACGGGCTGGAAGGGATGAAGCACATGGCGACGGCGATTGTTCCGGCGATCTACAACCCGCACCTTGCCGACCGCGACCTGGCGGTGGAGACGGAGGCCGCCTACGCCATGGCCAAACGGCTGGCCCGCGAAGAAGGCGTGCTGGTAGGGATTTCGGCAGCCGCGGCGGTGGTTGCCAGCGTGCAGATTGCGCGCGAGGAAGCGGCGGCGGGCCGGGCGGCGGTGATTGTGACCGTGCTTCCCGACTCGGCCGACAAGTACCTGAGCGAGCGGTTCTGGGACGAGGATGGATGGGCGTATGACATCTAGTAGTGGTCAGTGATCAGTGATCAGTCGTCAGTGTTTAGGTTTAAGTCTGGGGTTGCAGGATCGATGGCATGAGCGTGTTGCGTTTTCCGAGAGAAGTTTTTGAGGCTATCAGGGCGCATGGGGAGGAGACCTATCCGCATGAGTGCTGCGGCGTGCTGCTGGGAAAGCAGGGCGGCGAGGGGTGGCGGGTGGAGTCGGCGGTGCGTGCGGGCAATACACGTACCGATTCCGCTCATAACCGGTACCACATCGCGCCGGTGGAACTGGTGAAGATCCAGCGCGAGGCCAGCAAGCAGGGGCTCGACATCGCGGGGTTCTATCACTCGCATCCGGATCACCCGGCGCAGTGGTCGCCGACCGACTTTGCCGAGGCGCACTGGATCGGCTGCAGCTACGTGATCACCGCTGTGGCCGGGGGCAAAGCGCAGGTGACCAATTCGTTTCGCCTGGCGGGGAACACCGAGGAAGACAAGCGATTCGAGGATGAGCCGATCCAGGTGGACGGCGTGGCTTAGGCCGCAAGGCTCGATGAGTCGGCCGCTGGCGGAGGCCGCTCGTCTCATTCTGCGGGACGCGGTCCCGATCCGGTTTATGATTCGATTCGGCTGCTCCTATCATCAAATGAGAACCCATGGCGACGATTACTCCTCCCATTGCACTTCCTGAGCTGACGACCGACGACCTGGCGCGCTATTCGCGTCACCTGATCCTGCCCGAAGTGGGTATGGAGGGCCAGCGCAAGCTGAAAGCCGCCAAAGTGCTCTGCGTGGGCACCGGGGGCCTGGGCTCGCCAATGGCGTTCTACCTGGCGGCGGCGGGCATTGGCACGCTGGGCCTGGTGGATTTCGACGTGGTGGACGCGAGCAACCTGCAGCGGCAGATCATTCACTCCACCAAGGACATTGGAAGAAAGAAGCTGGATTCGGCAGAAGAGAAGCTGCTGGCGCTGAATCCCGCGCTGAACGTGGTGAAGCACGAGACGATGCTGTCGAGCGCCAACGCGCTGGAGATTCTGAAGGATTACGACATCGTCGCGGATGGCACGGATAATTTTCCTACGCGCTACCTGGTGAATGACGCGTGCGTGCTGCTGGGCAAGCCGAATGTTTATGGATCGATCTTCCGTTTCGAGGGTCAGGCCAGCGTATTCGCGACCGAGGAAGGGCCCTGCTACCGGTGCTTGTATCCGGAGCCGCCGCCGCCGGGCCTGGTGCCCAGTTGCGCCGAGGGCGGAGTGCTGGGGATCTTGCCCGGCCTGGTGGGCGTGGTCCAGGCGACGGAAGTGATCAAGCTGATCCTCGGCAATGGGCAGCCCCTGATCGGGCGGTTGCTGCTGGTGGACGCGCTCAACATGCGCTTCCGCGAACTGAAGCTGCGCAAGAATCCCGAGTGCCCCGTGTGCGGCACCAATCCGACGGTGACCCAGTTGATCGATTACGAGCAGTTCTGCGGCATCGTGCCGGAGACGCCCCAGGAGAGCAGCGTGAAGAACGGGATTCCGCAGATGTCGGTGAAGGAACTAAAGCAGAAGCTGGACGCCGGCGACGATTTCCAGCTGATTGACGTGCGCGAGCCGTACGAGGTGAAGATTGCCGCAATCGGCGGCAAGCTGATCCCGCAGAACGATGTGCCCCAGCGGCTGGCGGAAATCGACCGCGACCGCGAAGTGGTGGTGCACTGCCGGTCGGGCGCGCGCAGCCAGAGAATCGCCGAGTTCCTGAAGCAGAATGGGTATACGCAGGTGTCGAACCTGGCGGGCGGCATTCTGGCCTGGAGCGACGAGATCGACCCGAAGGTGCAGAAGTATTGAGTGCAGTGGTCAGTGGTCAGTCATTGGCCGCGTCAACCCGGCGCCCTAACATGCGGAACGATTGAAAGAGACCCATGGTCAAGGTCAGTGTGCTGTATCCGAACAAGCCGGGCAGCCGGTTTGACATTGAGTATTACCTGAATACGCACATGCCCATGTCGGCGCGGCTGCTGGGCGACGCGATCAAGGCCATCACGGTGGAGATCGGGCGGCCCGCGCGGGGCGGAGAGCCCGCACCATTCGCCGCCATTTGCGGGTTTACGTGCGAGACCGTGGACGATTTCATGAATGCGTTCACGCCCGTGGCGGGCGAGCTCCAGTGCGACATTCCGAAGTACACCGACATCGAGCCGGTGATCCAGATCAGCGACATTCGGATTGGCTAGCACTCGATAGAAGCCGCGTGTTCTTCCGGCGCGGCGGACGAGACCTGGTGCACGGCATGTTAATGCCGCTCGATGGATTTCCAGGGCCGATCCCGCTGCTGGACTGCCGCATCGTGGCTCATTCACCGTGACGGTCGCCAGCCTTTGGCGATGAAGAATTGGTCCCACCAGGCCTGACTCTGTTCCAGTTCTCTGCGCTCCTCGGGGGAAAGCGGCGGGCCGGGCTCGGGGACAGGCTGCAACGGCGGAAGGCCGACGGAGGCGCGAAGCTCGTGGACGCGCTCGGGATCGGCGAGCAGCCAGGGCCGGCCGCGCCCGTCCTCGGGAGAATCCACCCACTGCGTACCGAAGCGCTGCGGACGGCCTTCGTGGATTGCGATACGGTCCTCGAGGTATGCAGGCTGCCAGGCGGGGACGCGACCGGCAGCGGCGTGTTCACGCAGAAGGGCGAGAACGCCGCGCTGGAAATCGGGCTCGCCGACGGCGTGCTGGACGATGAACCAGGCGGCCTGGGCGCCGTCTTCGCCGGCGATCTCTTCGGTGGGCCAGCCGTGCTCAGCGATCAGCTCGCGCAAGCGCGCGGCGTTGCGCACGTGTACTGCTTCCATGCGGGGAACATAGGGACCGCCTAATTCGTTAGCGGCGACCAGTTCGTCGCGCACGCGGAGGTCTTCTTGGCGCATGGAGACGAGTTCGCGGCGAAGAGATTCGTTCAGCACAGCGTGTACTCAGGGTCGGCATCGCTCCCAGGTTAGGCGCAAAGAACAAAGGCGCGCCGAACCTGGGGCACCCACTTAGTGCGTGATCTCGACGGGGGCGGGGCGCGGAGCGTCCACGGATTTGCCGTTCTCGTCCATCTTGCCGAAGATCATTTTGCCGCTGGCGGTTTGCAGGACGCTGGTGACAGAAATATCCACGCTGCGGCCGATCATCTTACGGGCGTGATCGACCACCACCATGGTGCCGTCGTCGAGATAGCCCACGCCCTGGTTGTATTCCTTGCCTTCTTTGAGGATGAGCACATTCATGCGTTCCCCGGGCAGCACCACGGGCTTAAGGGCATTGGCGAGGTCGTTGATGTTGAGCACGTCCACGCGATGAAGGTGGGCCACCTTGTTCAGATTGAAGTCGTTGGTGACCACCTTGGCTTCCCACTTTTTCGCGAGTTCGAGCAGCTTGAGATCGACTTCGCGGATGGAGGGGAAGTCGTCGGGCACAATCTGCACCTGGATTTTGGGATTGGACTGCATGCGCTGGAGCATGTCGAGGCCGCGGCGCCCGCGCTGGCGTTTGGAGCCGTCGGTGGAATCGGCGACAACCTGCAGCTCGCGGAGCACGAACTCGGGCACCACCATCATGCCGTCGATGAAACCGGCTTCGGCGATATCGGCAATGCGGCCGTCGATGATGACGCTGGTGTCGAGCACCTTGGCGCTGCGGCGGGTGGGGCGTTCGCCGGAGAAGACGGTGCCCAGGGCAGCGGGATTGAGCAAGTCGCCCTTGCTGGCTCCTACAAGCAGGCCAACATAAGTCATGAGCAGCAGGACGAAGATCTGGAGGCTGGCCGAGGTGTGAGCACTGAGAGGAGCGGAGCGCAACACGAGGCAAAACAGAGCCGCGCCGAGGATGCCGAGGAGGCTGCCGGCGACGGCGCCGATGAGCCGGCGCAGAGTAAGCGCCCGGACGCGCACCTCAAAGACGATCACGGCCGTGGATGCAACCGCTCCCGCGACCGCGCTCAGCCAGTTCGTCAGACCAAAGGGGTGAAGGAAATAGCAAACAACGGTAAGTAAGGCAACAAAGAGAACACGTACCAGGACGAGATCCATAGAAAGCCTGTGCCGTGGGCGTCGACCGAAACCGCACCACCTGGGCCATAGTTCGGGAGTATGCAGAGACTCAGGCTTGGTCGTCAAGTATTTAGCGCAAGGACGAAGAACAAGGGACCGAGGGACCAAGAGATACAGGGATCGAGGGAATAGAACGAGGCTTGCTTCCGTGGCGAAAACAAAATTTGCTGAATGACAGTGCGTGGGCGGCCGTCATCTTGCAAGCATGCGCTGAAAACTGAACACACCTGCTATTCCTGTCTCTCTTCCCTGATCCCTGTTTTCTTGTTCCCTTGTTTCCTTGGTCCCTCGGTCCCTGTCTTCAGGCGAACTGGGGAACCATGCGGGTAGTTCCTTTGCGGGGGCCGCGTTTGCGCGCGCTCATGATCTTGATGCGCTCCAGCAGTTCCTGGGGGGAGCAGCCTTTCTTGGCCAGCAGGGCATCGGCGCCGTGCATCTGGTCACCCATTTTCTGGGGATCGCCAAGGAGGATCATGGGAACGTGGGAGGCGATCTGCTTCAAGCGGTTCACGAGTTGATCGCCATTCATTTGGGGCATGGCGTAATCGGATAGAACCAGGTCTACGGCGGTGTCGGAAAAGATATCGATGGCGTCGGCGCCGTTATTGGCGGAGACGACGCGATAGCCATTGATGGAGAGCATGAACGTCAATACCGAAAGGTCCTGCTCATTGTCATCTACACAGAGAATTATTTTTTTGGGGCGCATGATGGTGGGGCACACTCCTTCTTGAAGACTTGTTTGTTGTGTTCCTTCGAGACACACCAAGGGTGTTCCGCGCGAGGCGGAGGGTCTGGGTTCAGATGTGGTGGCTAGCGGCACACGCGGGCGATACCGCGGATTCCTGTCCAGGTTGCGGAATGTTCAGAGGAGGCAGAAACCCGGTGGGTTCCGCTCATGAAAACATTTCCTGGAATCAGGAAGCCCGGGAACGAACACGCTTCACTCGTGGCCGGCTTGCTTGATAATCCAAGCGATTCCGGTTGGGAAAAAGCTCAGCAATTTCTTCAATGCTTGGAAAGAGTACGAGTGTCGGCAGGACGTGAAAAGAGGGAAAGACAGGCGAAAGTTGAAGTGGAAATTTAGCACACAATTTGGGAAAAATGCTAGATGCAACACCCACTAGGGGTTAACCAGATGAATTCCTGTTGAAAGTTTGTGCATTAAGGCAGGAAAAGCTTTCCTCTTGCTACAAGAACAGTGCTGCCACCGACGCGCACATCGCTGACCCTCGAATTGTGGCGACGCGCGGAGAGAAAAATGGCACTCGGCCGGGCGATTTCTTCCCCCTGCCGGAGATGAATGGTCACCCCCTCGGGGGCCAGTTGATGGCCCACGAGATAGCTGATGGCGCAGCCCGCGGCTGAACCGGTGGCGGGATCTTCTCCTCCATAGAACTGCATTCTCGCCTTCCAGCGGGGCGCGTCATTGCCGGGCTGGCCGGGCTCGGGCCCGAGAACGTAGAACCAGCGTGCGCCATGGGTACGCAACCAGGCAGTCGCCTGGTCATGGTTGACTTTGAGGCGCGCCAGGCCGGCCGACGAGCGCAGGGCCACGATGGCGAAGGCGGTGCCGGTGGAGACCACCTGCGGCGGGACCGAGGGATCGAGGTCGTCGGGGGCAAGGCCGGTGAGTCGGGCCACTTCGCCTGGATCGAGCTGGGCGCCGAAGTCGGGATCGCGCTGGGTCATTTCTCCGAAGAGCGTGTCGGGTGGCTCGGCCTGAGTCGGGGACTGCGCTATGGCATCCCCGAAGCGCACCGGGATGCGGCCGACGTTGAGCGACAGGGCTACGGCGTCGTCGCGCGCTAGCTCTGGAGCGAACATGCGCAGAACGGTCGCAGTGCCCAGGGTGGGGTGTCCGGCAAATGGCAGTTCTTCCTGGGTGGTGAAGATGCGCACGCGCACTCCCTCGCGCTGTTCGAGCTCGGCGCCGCGGCGCTGGATGAAGGTGGTCTCAGAGAGGTTGAATTCGCGCGCGATGGACTGCATGCGATCGGTATCCAGGCCCTGGGTATCGAAGACCACGGCGAGAGGATTTCCCGCCAGAGGCGTGTCGGTGAAGACGTCGACAACGACGTAGTCGAGCTGAGGCATGCTTGACAGGCCCTCGCACCCACTCTACCCTACGAATACCGGCAGATGCCGAAAGGATTCGATATGGCTCTTCTCTCCACGATCGCGACCTGTTGCTGTCAGGGTAACGGCGCGCGTGGGGTGGGTGTGAGCTGAGTTCCGAACGGAATCGAGCCAGACGACCCACCTGCCTGACGGCGCGGTGGGTTTTTCATTGCAGAGAACAGGGAGGAGACAGGCGGGCTCCTTGGTTCAGCACAAAGAGCGGCTTGCGGCAGAGAGTACACTAACTTTTGTTCGGTAGTTTGCTTTTCAAGCACCGGTGGCGAAGTGGCTAACGCGCTGGTCTGCAAAACCAGTATTCGAGGGTTCAATTCCCTCCCGGTGCTCCAACTCCTCTCGAGGTCCTTCACTCCGTTCAGGATTTCGCCTGCGGGCTCAGACGCCCGCAAAGCGGCGGCCTTGAACCACTCATCACTGATCACTAATCACTATTCCCTATTCCCCTATTCCCTCCTGCCTATTCCCTGCATTTCCATCACTGTTCACTGGTGACGACCCAGGGTTCGCGGGAGCGGGCGCGGTCGAGGAAGGTGCGCATGCGGAGGGCTTCGGCGCGCTGCGCGGCGACGAGGCGGCGCTGGCGGCGGATGTGATCCTGGTGGGCGAGGAGTCGGATCTGGGATTCGTCCCAATCTGCGTCCTTTTCCAGGCGGGCAATACGTTCTTCGATGGTTTTGCGGAAGCGGGGAGTGATATCGAATCCATCTTCGGAGCGGGAATTGGGATGAAGCACGGCGCACACCTCGCGGAACGGCCCTGGCCGGAGTCGGGCGAAATTTTTTTGCAACGGGGCCTAAAGTTTTTCCGGACTAGGCCGATAGTACCGAAGAGCCGTGGTGCGTGCCAGATTACGCCTTGCGACACCATGATGGCCCTTCGGTAATCGAGTGTGTGCGGGAACGGTACACAGTTCGTAGTTCACAGTTCGTAGTTCACAGTGATGGTTCGTAGTTGATCGGTTGACGGCTGCAGTATGCCGAGCAACGACGGATAACCGATGACCACCGGGTTCTCTGAACTGTGAACTGGGAACTCAGTGAACTCGGTCCATTACTTTGCGCCGACGGTGGGGGGTGCGGTCATGATCGCGACGACCATGACGGTTCCGTTATCGAGGTGAACATCCTGCTTGGCTCCGAGGAGGGCGCCGGAGGCGTTTGAAAACGGGCGTCCATTGACGTCGCCGATCAGCAGCACGCCGGGGATCGCGGTCGTCTTGATGGCAAGGTTGCCCTTGGTGGCGACGACGGTGCCGGGGACGGGAGCTCCTGTTGTCTGCGCACCGGGATCGGCTGCAGAGGGGCTCGCTCCAGGGCTGGAAGCGCCGGCGGCCCCGGTTGTTTCAGCTGTGCCTGCTCCTCCGCCGGTAACGGACGGCGTGGTGGCGGAGGGCCCGCCGGTGGCGCCGGTTTCGGTCGCGGTTCCCGGAGGCGCGATGGACTGAATGACGGAGCGGATGGAAAGGTTCTGGCCGTTCTTCAGCTGGGCCTGATCAAACTGAATGGTGACGCGGCCGTTGTCGCCGTCCTGGCCCTTGGGCGCGACGTCGATGATGTGGCCCTTGATTTCGGAGCCCTGCGGGATTTCGACGCCGTTGCCCATAGTGGCGGCCTGGGTGGTTTTCACGACAATGCTGTCGCCGTTTTTGGCGTCTTTGGTATCGAGCTTGTTCTCAAGCTCTCCAGTGACGGGGCGCAGTTGAGGATTGGCGGCTTCAGGGGAGTTGGCCGTGCTGGGCACCGGGCTTGCCTGCGGGTTGCTGCCTTCCGAAGCTCCGGGCTCCGGATTGGTCTGTGTGGGCGGATTCGCCTGCGGGCTGGCGCCGGTGGTGGGTTGCGGGCTGGAAGATGGCTGCTGGGAGAAGAGCGGAACGCCCGCCACGGCGGGCAGGCCGGCGAGCGCGGCCAGGGTCAGAATGCGGATTGATACACGTGTCATGAGACCTCCGTGAGATTCCCAGTTACCCCGGCAAGGTGAGATGCGGGATGGACCGCGGAGGAGGGTTGGAGAGGCGCTACGGGCGTCAGAGTCGGGTAATGTTCGCCGCTACTGAGGGGCCGGATCTAAATCTCAGAAGCTAAAAGACTTTCGAAGTAACCGACGCGGAAGGAAGAGTGAGGGGCTCTCCTGCCATTTTTAGGATAGCAAGATCGTGACGCACAAAACAGCCTGTTTTTTCGTTCGTCTTCGGGTAAGCTCGGCCTTCTGAACTCAAATTCCAGGATGTTTTGGAGGGCATATGATTCCGCCTGAAAAGAGCGCCGCCGTGTCTCGCGGCTTGCAGGAGGCTTTTGGTACCAGCGAGTTTACGGATATTCGCAGGCTGACGAAGGGTCTGAGCCCGGATCTTGTCTATCGCATCGTCGTTCAGGAGAGCCCCTACCTTTTGAGGATTATGACGAAGCAGAACGAGCAGATGGATCCATCGCGGATCTACAGCTGCATGATTGCGGCGGCGGCAGCCGGGCTCACGCCGAATGTTCGCTACAGTAATGCGGACGACGGGGTTTCTATCACCGATTTCATTGAAGAGCAGCCGTTCACGGCCACCCAGGGACTGGCGCAGTTGCCCGCGCTCCTGGGAGAGCTCCATGGGCTGCCGCCGTTTCCGAAGAAGTTCAACTATGAGACGGCGCATCGCTGGTTTATCTGGAGATTGCGCACTGCGGGGCTGCTTCCCGAGAAGGAAGTGGAGGAAGCATTCGCGCGGTACGAACAGCTGTGCGCCGCGTACCCGGAAATCGCCGCAGATATGGTTTCAAGCCACATGGATCTCAAGCCGGACAACATCCTCTTCGACGGCCAGCGTCTGTGGCTCGTGGACTGGCAGGCCGCGTTTGTGAACGATCGTTATTTCGACTTGGCGGCAGCTGCCAATTACCTGGTGAAGAGCGATGCGGACGAGTGGGTGTACCTCGAGCGGTATTTCGGGCAGGCTCCCGATGCGTCGCAGCTGGCGCGGTTTTTCCTGATGCGCCAAGTGGTGCACATGCTCGGCGCCGCCGTTTTTCTGTTGCTCGGATCGTCGGGCAAGCCGTTCAGGGTGGCGGAAGAGTTGCCGTCGTTTGAAGACCTTCACTGCGGCTTATGGGAAGGCAAGTTCGATGTGGCAAACAGCGATGCACGCATCGTTTGCGGAATGGTCCACTGGAATCGATTTGTCGAGAATATGCGGCGAGCGCGCTTCGACATCTCTCTAGGGATCGTTTCCGCGCAGAACAATGGCGGGGAGAGCGTACGTCTCCTGCCCAGTGCTCCTTAGCCTACTGGTGAGAACTATTGCCCTGCTTCGGGGGCAGGGGCGTAGTAGCCTTTGCGGGTCTGGACTTTGAGGCCGTCGCCGCGGCACTCGAGCGCGAGGTGGCGGTAGGTGCCATCCATTTTGGCATTGCTGGGCGTGTAGGTACCGGCGTACTGGGTGCGGAGCTCGTCCTCGATCTGGGCAAAGGCCTCCTGAAGCTTTTTGCCATTGTTGCCCACGTTGATGAGGCGGCCGCCACTCTCCTCGGCCAGGCGTTTGGCGGCCGAATAGCCGCTGTATCCCCATCCGCCGTAGAAGCCGGTGTCGGCGATGAGGATGACGTAGATCATGGCATTGGAGCGCTGGACGGCGGCGACGGCTTCGCTGATCTTGGTGCGGCTGCCCTGGTCTTGGCCGTCGGTGAGGATGATCATGGCCTTGCGTCCCGACTCCTGGTTGAGCTTTTCGCGGGAGGCGAGGTAGATGGCGTCGTAGAGCAGGGTGCCCTTGGGGTCGCCGATGGTGGGGACGGTGCCGCCGCCGGCGCCGGGGATGCCGGCCGCGCCGTTGCCGCCCGCAGTGTTGATTTCCGCCTTGGACATGGCGTGGGCGAGGGTGCGCGGACTATTGGTGAAGTCCTGCAGCAGGTCGACATTCACGTCGAAGGAGAGCAGGAAGGCCTCGTCTTTGGGCTTGAGCACGCGTTCCAGAAATTGCGCGCCCGCGTCCTGTTCGAGGGGGAGCACATACTGCTGGCTGCCGGAGGTGTCGAGCAGAATGCCGAGGGTAAGGGGCAGATTGTTCTCGGCGACGAAACTTTTCCAGGCCTGAGGCTGCTTGTCTTCGAGTACGGTGCAGTCGTTCTTGTTGAGGTGCGGAACCAGATTGTTGTTTTTGTCCTTGACGGTGAAGAAGACGTCGACCAGGTTGACCTGCAGCTTGAAGGTAGCGACCGATTTGTCTTCTTCAGGCTGCGCGGGGGCGTGGCTCACAGGAGCAGCGTCGGGCGAAGGCGCCAGCTGAGACCACCCCGCGCGGCACATGAGCGGAAGGACCAGGAGGAAAGCGGGGATACAGAGTCGGCGCATCTCAATCACTTAGACGGTATGAATACCACGACGGGAGCACAATGGGACAGGACAAAGGCGGAGAAGGGGCCCGGGAATTGCGGTGCCACGGCATGGGGGCAAACCTGCATGCGGCTGGCGCGTCTGATACTCTGACGGTTGGACGACTGACCTGCGCGCGTAACAGATGCTGCTGGTTTCCGTGGTTTTTGCGGTTGGAGGAAGACGTTTCAGTGAAGCCTGGTTTGATACAGACGGCGATGGCCGCGCTTCTCGCATTGAGTTTGAGCCCGTTCGCGCTGGGGCAGGAGCAGCAGCCATCCCAGGTTCCCGACGCACCGGCGCCGCAGCCCCAGCAAACGCCGTTGACGAGCGTGACGGGGCCGATCAAGCCGGGCAGCGGGGCGGGAACGGAGAGCAAGACGTCCGGCTCCGGCGATTTGCCGATCAACGGCAACGGGACAGATAACCAGGCGCCCAAGCCGGCGACATCGCCTGTGCAACCACCGCAAAACGAAACGCCGCCACAGACCATTGAGAACCCGGAGCAGCTGGGGACCATCATCAAGACGTATACGACCTTTGTGAACGTGCCGGTGACGGTGAAGGATTCCAAGGGCAAGCTGGTGGCGGGACTCACGTGGCGCGATTTCAAGGTATATGAGAACGGCAATTACGAGGCTCTGCGGTTTTTCAGCGTGAGCGCGATGCCGTTGTCGATTGTCTTTCTGATCGACCAGAGCGTGACCCGCGATGTCATGGAGAAGGTGAACAACTCGCTGGGGGCGATCCAGGGGGCGTTGACGCCCTACGACGAAGTGGCGGTCTTCACCTACGCGAATGGTTCGCACAACTGGTCTAACGGGTTCACGGGCGCGCAGAGTTCGCGCGTTCCCTACGTTCTTTCGATGGCCAAAGCGTCGGGCAGCGAGGAAGCTGTACCGGTGAACGGCGGTCCGTTCGGCGGCTGCAGCATATCGAAAAATGGATTCTGCGTCGATCCCAACGTGCAGCAGGGCCGGTCAGTGGGCAGTTCCACGGGCACGATCACGATTCCTAAGGAAATCCATACGTTGAATGACGCCCTCCTGGCCGCGGCGAAGGAGCTGTCGACCCGGCCGGTTGAGCGCCGGCGCATCATCTACGTGATTTCTGACGGCAAGGAATACGGCAGCAAGGCGACCTACAAAGAAGTTCTGAAGTACCTGCAGACCAACCAGATTGCGGTGTACGGAACCCTGGTGGGCGACTCGGCGCGGTGGGGGGAAGGCTATCTGAGCCGGTTCCACCTGCCTTTCACGATGTACGATAACCGCCTGGTGAGCTACGTAGTTCAAACCGGCGGATCGCTCGACTCGGAACGCAACCTGAATGGGATCGAAAACAGCTACCGCGCGATCGCCGAGGAAGCTCGCAACCAATACACTCTGGGCTACTACACGCATGAGCCGGTGTTCGACAGCAAATTCCGCGGCATCGATGTGCGTGTGAACCGGCCGGGGCTGGACGTGGTGGCCAAGAAGGGGTACTACCCGTCGGCGGAACAGTTAAGGGAACAACACTGATTGGCGAGTGGGAACGAACGAAGGGCCTGTGCGCTGCACAGGCCCTTCGTGTTTGAGGACATAGCTCTGCGTGGAAGCAGGCCCCGCGTGCCCGGACGCCGGTCAGGACTGTTTGGTATCAGTCGAGGCGGGCGGGGTGGACGCATTCTGCTGGTTGGCGGGAGGCGCGGGATCGGTCACGCCCTTGATGCCTTCCTTGAATCCCTTGAGGCCCTCGCCCAGGCCCTTGCCGAGCTCGGGGAGGCGCTTGGCTCCGAAGAGCACGAGTAAAACGACTGCAATGACTAACAGATGAGTTGGCTGAAACAGATCGCCCATTGACGTAATCCTCCGCACGCCACTTGCCGGTTCTGCTGCGACCGTAACCGGTGCACAGACGACGGAGGCGGCGCGCCACCTTCGACAGTTTAATTGTCGCACAGGCCCGGTTGGGCATGTGTGAGCTCGCTCACTTCGTGGTGAAACAATGAAGAAGGAACCGGCCGAGCTCATCGTTTATTCCTGCCTGCTCGCTGCTTTCTTGTTCCCTCGCCCCCTGGTCCCCTGTTTCCTGATTCTCAGTTCACTTGCGCGGGGCGGCCCAGCCGCTCCGTAACCATGGCGTAGAAGCTGCGCAGATCCTCCTCTTCGCCGGCAGTAAGGCGGCGGTAGACCTTCATGAGCGGAAACAGGCGTGAGCCGCGCACATCGACGGCAGGCACGGCTACGGTTCCGCCGGGATACTGGGTCATCTCCCACCCCCCCGCATAGCGGCGGCGGAGCACTTCTCCCAGGTAGCTGCCCCAGAGGCGCACTTCAAAATCGAGATCTTTGTCAGGACTCTCGCTGACCAGGACAAGGATGTCGTCGAGCACGTCGACGGACTCAGCGGTGTAATCGAGCGCGCGCTGAAACTCGCTATGGGCAAGTTCCACGGCTGCCTGAGCATAGCCCTCCATCATGGCTCCCAGATCGGGGAAGGCAGTGGACTCCAGCCGTTTGCGAAGATCCTTCATGGTTCTCCAATGTACATCGCCCACCTCGTGAGATGGGCCGGTAAATCACAGTGATTCCAGATTGTGGCAGACTGGAGACAGATGGTTTTCACCCTACGGATAAAACGCGTAGCTGTGGGGATTGGGATGCAGACCTTTCGCGAGCGGACGGAATTCGCGGAAGACTCGATGGAGGTCCGTTGGCTGTGATGTTGAAGGCACCGGCACGACTGGCCGGATTGATGATGTCGTTGTTGTTGGCGGCAGGGGCGGCGCGGCCCGCAAACCGCGAAATCTATCCCGATCCCGGGCAGGCCAAGGGGGACCTGGCGGCTGGGTTGAAGGCTGCCGCCCAGGGGCACAAGAGGGTGATTGTGGACTTTGGCGGCAACTGGTGCGGCGACTGCCAGGTGCTGGATATCTATTTCCACAATGCGCAGAACCGGCCGATCCTCGAATCCAACTTCGTGCTGGTCCACATCAACATTGGACGCATGGACGAAAATCTGGATATCGCGGAGAAGTATGGGATCCCGGTGACGCTGGGAGTGCCGGCGCTGGCGGTACTGGGGGAAAACGGCAAGATCCTTTATGGACAGCGCGGGGGTGAGTTCAGCCACATGGGGCGGATGGAGTCGGCGGCCGTGACGAAGTTCCTGGTCCAGTGGCGGCCGCCGAAATCGGGGTGTTCGGTGATGGTGGTGAACTGCTGAGAGGCAGGAACCGAGGGAACAAGGGCAGAGGGAGTTCTTGGTTCTTAGTTCACAGTTCGCAGTTGGCAGCTTTCAGTTTCATAATCAGCGGACCAGTTGCCTCATCAGCGATACCCCTACGATCAAAGCTGTAGACCGGGTGCGAACTCCTATCGAGAACTGACGCCTGCCGTCCAGCGATTCACTCGACGCTTTACTGTGAACTACGAACTGAGAACTACGAACTGATTTACTGCTGCGGCACCGGCGCGAGATGCTTCGTATTCGCGTACGTGTACTGAATGCGATGGATCACGGTCATCATCGACAGGACGGCGAGCACCCAAAGCACAGGAGCCATCACATTGAAGAGAGCGCCCAGGATCACCAGGACGATGCGCTCGGGCCGTTCCATGAAGCCGACTTTGCACTGGCCGATGAGGGCCTCGGCGCGGGCGCGCGTGTAGCTGACCATGAGAGACGTGACCATGACGAACGCGGTGAGTACGACGTACCGGAAGTGGTTCACGCGCGAGTAGTACACCAGCAGCCCGAAGAAGAGGACGACGTCGGAGTAGCGGTCGATGACTGAATCGAAAAAGGCGCCGAAGAGGGTGACCTGGTTGGTGCGGCGGGCGACGCGGCCATCGACCATATCGAAGATGCCGGCGCCGATGATGACCAGGCCGGCGTAGAAGAAGTAGCGGCGGGCGTTGACCGAACTGGCATGACCGAAGAAGAACGCGGCCACGATGTTGATCATGAGGCCGACAAAGGTAAGGAAATTGGGCGAGATGCGGGTGAGTGCCAACCCGTTGACGATACGGTCGAGCAGCCAGCCGCAGGCGCGGCCGAAGGCGCTTGTCCAGGTCATTTCAGCTTCTAGCTCCTAGCTTCTAGCCTCTCGCTACGGTGTTGCGATTCACTTTCCACGAATTTCGTTCCTATCCTCGGCAATTTCCTTTGCCGCGTGGATGGGAGACGTCGGTAGCCGATCGAGAGGAGCTAGAAGCTAGTGGCTAGAAGCTAGCAGCTCGTTCCTCGCGGTTAGCCGGCGGCAGCTTCGGCATTCCCCGCTACGTCGGCTTCGTCGTGGATGGTGGTGAGTTTCAGGATCTCCAGTTCGCGCTTTCCATTGGGCGTGTGAATGACGGCGACGTCGCCCACCTGCTTGCCCACCAGGCCGCGCCCGATGGGAGAGGTGGTGGAGATCAGGCCTTTGGATACATCCGATTCTTCGCTCGTGACCAGGCGATAGACGATTTCCTCATCCTTGGTGGAGTCGTAGACCACCACCGTGGAACCGAAGCCCGCCCTGTCATGCGGGATGTTGGCGAGGTTGACCAGCGAGAGCTCGGCCATGCGGCGCTTCAGCTGCCCGAGACGGGCATTCACGAACTCCTGGCGCTGCTTTGCCATGTGGTATTCGGCATTTTCCGACAGATCGCCGAGAGCGACGGCTTTCTTGATTTCGGCCGGCAACTCGTGCGCGAGCTCATGTTCAAGCTGCGAGATCTGCTTCTGAAGCTGGTTCCTAATGTGATCGGGCATCGTGTTCCGTGGCGGGGTTTCCGGGGTACCAGGACCCGCGTGAGGGTAAAAAACCTTGAAGTTTCATTATACGGGGAAAGGAGAGAAGAAGGGACCAGGAGGGCGAGGGAACAAGGGACCGAGGGACCAAAGGGACGAGCAAATGCATCGCCGCATTGAAGCTCATCGATCCGGCGGTCGCTCTTGGTCCCTGGGTCCGTTGGTCCCCTGGTCCCGGCTCTTGGTCCCCTGGTCCCTGTCGTCGAGAAACGATTGCAGGATGAGGACGGCGGCGACTTGATCGACGACCGGGCGATGCGCCTGGCGGGGGTGGCCGGCTTCGTAGAGGATGCGGTGCGCTTCGCGGGTGGTGAGCCGCTCGTCCCAGAGGTGGATGGGCAGGCCGGTGAGCGCGCCCAGCTCGGCGGCGAATATCTTAGTTTTGGCCGAACGCGGACTGGCATCGCCGGAAAGGTGGAGGGGGTGCCCGATCACGATTCCTGCCACCTCGAACCGCCGCGCCAGTCGTGCCAGGGAACGATAGTCGTCGCGAGGGTTGCGCTTTCTTTCGAGGGTGAGGACCGGCTGCGCGGTCAGTCCCAGGGGATCGGATACGGCCACGCCGATGCGCTTGGCGCCGACATCGAGGCCCAGGTAACGAAGAGGCGAGGGATTTTCCAGGGGCGAGCTCCCGGTTCCCAGCATACCGTTTGTGCGCCCGGGAAGATGGAGCCGGCCGCCCCGGCCGTGGGGCACGCACGGACCGCTACAATCGTGAAAAGGGGAAGAATCCCAAAAGGAAATTTCGCGTCTCTAAGAAGAACAAGCAGGGGACTCTGGGGAGGAGAATGGCGCGCCGTAAACCGACAAGAGCACGCAGAAGGGGTTTGGGCGCGGCGGGCTTCTTCCTGATCATCCTCGTGCTCCTTTTGTGCGGAGCGGGAGCTGCGGCGTGGCTGGTGTTTACGCCCTACGGCCCGGAGAAGGAAACACTGGTCGAGATCACGCCGGGTTCCTCGACAGTGCGGATCGGCCGGGAGCTGGCGCGGGCGGGCGTCATCCGCAGCCAATGGGCGTTCGACCTGACGCGATTCTGGAAGCACGGAACGCTGAAAGCGGGCACGTACCGGTTCGACCACCCCGCACCGGCCATGGAAGTGTACGACCGCATCCGGCGCGGCGATGTCTACACGATCCTGGTGACGGTGCCGGAGGGCGCAACAGTTTTCGATATTGGCGACCGGCTGCAGCAGGCCGGGTTCGGGCAGCGTCAGGCGTTTGTGGACTTGTCAGGGCAGGAGGTTTCGCTGATCGCCGATCTCGATCCCGTGGCCAAGAGCCTGGAGGGCTACCTTTTCCCCGATACGTACCGTTTTTCGCCGAAGACGGCGCTGCCGGAGATTGCGGCAACGATGGTGAAGCGGTTTCGCACGGAGGCAGCGCTGCTGGGCTTGAGCATGAACGTCCACCGGACGGTGACACTGGCGTCGCTGGTGGAGAAGGAAACGGCGATTGACGGGGAACGGCCCATGGTGGCGAGCGTATTCGAGAACCGGCTGCAGAAGAACATGCCGCTGATGACGGACCCTGCGGTCATTTATGGGCTGGAGGCCCGGAACGAATGGCGGGGCACGCTGTACGCATCGGACCTGAAGCGGGACACGCCCTACAACACGTATCTGCACCCCGGGCTTCCTCCGGGGCCGGTGGCCAACCCGGGGGTGAAAGCGTTGCGGGCAGCGATGGCGCCGGCACAAACCGACTATCTCTACTTTGTGGCCGCGGGCGACAATCCGCAGGGCAAATCGCTGTTTGCTTCCACCATTGAAGAACACAATCGCAATGTGGCCGGGTACCGGACGGCGATGAAGAAGGCAGGTGGGCATTGAGGGGCTTCGGACGCCGGGTGGCGGCGGCGCTTTGCGCGTGTCCCCTGATGATGCTGTCAGGGTGCCTGTTCACGACCCGCAAGCTGCCGGTGCCGCGCGCTCCGCAGGTGACCCAGACGGCCACCGGCGAGGAACTGGTGGAGCAGATCAACAAGCGCTGGTCGGCGTTGGAGAGCCTGAATGTGCGGGTGCAGATCCAGGCCAGCGTGACCAACGCGAAAAAGAGCGAGGCCACGGACTTCACCTCGATCCGTGGAATCATCCTGATGCGCAAGCCGGAGATGGTGCGGGTGCTGGGACAGATTCCGGTGCTGGGGACGCGCGCCTTTGACATGGCCAGCGACGGAAAAACGTTCACGCTGGTGGTGCCGCCGAAGGGCACGGCATACCGGGGATCAAATGCGGTTCCGCAAAAGGCGTCTCCCGGGCTGCAGAATATGCGGCCGGGCCTGTTTTTCGACGCCATGTTTGTACGCGGAATCGGGCCGGAGGAAAGGTACACCAAGACTGCCGACACAGACACGGTGGAGGACACGTCGAAGAAGCACCTGCTCGTGATTCCCGAATACATGCTGAGCGTGATGCGTCCCCGGGAGAACAGCCGCGAGCTACAGCCACTGCGGGTGATTCACATTCACCGGGAAGACCTGCTGCCCTATCAGCAAGACCTCTATGATGAGCACAACAACCTGGAGACGCAGGTGATCTACGGGCGGTACATAGATTTCGGGGAGAACAAGTATCCGTCGACGATTACCATCCGGCGGCCGATGGAGCAATACCAGGTGGTGTTGACGGTGGAGAAGGTGACGGAGAATATGCCCCTGACGGACGATCAGTTCCAGATCAAGATCCCGGAAGGAACCAAGGTGCAGACGGTGGGGGAAGGGGCGGGGCCGAAGGAGTGAAGGCGCTGAGCTAGGATTGGGAATAGGGAATACGGAATGGGGCGAACCGGAATATCCGGTTCGCGAATGAGGGGTGCTGGTTTTTAGACGGCTTCGGCGCGGAGGTCTTCGACTTCCTCGATTGCGCAGATATGGAGCAGGCCGGAGTCGGGATTGAGGTAGCCAGAAATGAGCACCTCTTCTCCTTCGAAGGGCCAGGCCAAGCCGGTTGAATCGAGGGCGTAGAGATCGCCATCGCATTCGCGGAGGGCAAAGCGGCTACCGTGCCGGACCACCGTACCGCTGAAGCTAGTCAGGGCAGGGCGATCCGGCATGATCGAGGTGGGCGGGGGAGGGACGGGGAGGGGGATCGGTTCTTTCTTGGGGAGAGCCGCCTGCGGAGTAGCGCGTCGCGTGTTCCCTGCAAGCATGACAGAGAGAGTGAACCCGAGAGACAAACAGCGATGGATCATTTCTTTCATGAAAGTCATATCTCCGGGAGCCCTGAAACGTACAGCAGTGAGATCTAGCTCTTACGGTCGTTGTCTTGGCGAGATGCATGTGATTGTCCAAATCGCTGACATTGAAAACAGGGTACTTACGCTGAGTGATCTAAAACACGGCAGAGTAGAAAATACTCGCGAGTGAAAAAATGTGATGCCGATTCTGCCCTGTAAAGTCCTTCTTACCACTTGAAAAGGCAAGCCTTCGCCGGCACGCGGGGCCATTGGCGTGGAGGGGGACCCGATGCCGTCCCTTCCTTGATCCGGTTACGGCGCGATACTCCAGGCCTGTGCTAGTATCCCGGCAAGCCCGCCCCGGGCCTCCAGGGGAATGACCATGGACACGCATCTTCGCCCATTAACGCTTGGCGAGATTCTCGATCGCACTGCCCAGCTTTACCGCTCGCATTTTCTGTTGTTTGCCGGGATCGCCTCTGTCTATTCCGGAACGCTTCTACTTCTGAACCTGGCGCAGATCGGGGTGCAGGAATATATGCGGACGCACAATCTGGGCGGATACCTGCTGCTGGCGGGCGGGGCGGGGGTGGTGCTGCAGTTCCTGATCTCGTTCCTGGTGGGGGGGGTGGCGGTGGCGGCCAACAACCGGGCGGTGGGATGGGTGCACCTGGGAGAGCCAGCGACGATCCGGGGAGCGTATGCGAGCATCCTTCCCCGCAGCGGACGGTATGTATGGCTGATGACCATTATCACGGTGATCCTGTGGACGCCGATGCTGCTGGTCTACGGTGGGTACATTTTCGCGCTCTACCGCGTGCTGGGGGTGGGAGCGATCAAGACACTGACCGGGGGGGCGGCACCGCCCAGCCAGCAGGCCGCTCTGACGTTCGTGCTGATCACGTTCGGATTCGTGCTGGTGGCGACCCTGGCAGGGGTGTGGGTCGTGCTGATGGGTCTGCGGTATGCATTGGCCATTCCTGCCAGCGTGGTGGAGGACCGGGCCGCGCGCCCGGCGCTGCGCCGGAGCATTGAATTAAGCAAGGGCTCGCGCGGTCGGATTTTTCTGCTGGGGCTGCTGGTGGCGGTGATCCAGACCGGAATCGTGCTGATCACCCACATGCCGTTTATCGTGATGAGCTTCAAGCAGCACGGCGAACTGGCGGCCGGGGCCCGGATCGCGCAGCAGTTTGTGGCGTTCCTGACCAATACGTTTGTGGGTCCGATGTTCGCAATCGGCCTGACGCTGTTCTATTACGACCAGCGGGTGCGCAAGGAAGGGTACGACATCGAGTGGATGATGCGCGCGGCGGGAATGGTGGACGACTCCGAGGGCACGCGCCTGCCAGAACCTCACGCTGATCCGGATCAGCCGGAGCACGCATGAGCACGCCGTTCCCAACGTCACCCGGCGGGCCTGCGCCTCTCACTGTGGGGCAGATTCTCGACCGCATTTTCTGCCTTCTGCGCGGGCACTTCCGGCTCTTCCTCAAGATTTCGGCGGTGATGGCGGCGGGCATGTTTGTGGCGTACGCGCTGTTCTTCGGGTTGCTGTTTGCGTTCGGCGTCTTTCACGGCTTGCGCGCGCAGCAACCCGATCCAGCCAAAGTGTTCGCGGTGATGATTCCGGCGGGGCTTCTGGCGTGGCTGCTGTTCATGCTGGTCTTCGCCGTGTTCGAGACGGCGGCGACGCATGCCGCACTGCAGGCGGATCGCGGCATCAGGGTTGGATTTCGTGAGGCATACGCGGTGGCGTTGAGAAGCCCGGGACGTTTCTTGTGGCTGATGGTCTTGCGGATGGTGCGGGTGGGACTGCCCATGATCGCGTGCTATGCAATGATCGCGGCGCTGGTGCTGCTGGGTATGCCGAAAAATTCGCATCCTTCGATGGGACTGATCATGGTTCTGATCCCGGCGATTGGGGTGGGGTATCTGGGGTCGCTGGTGTACGCGGTGATGATGGGCATTCGCCTTGCATTAGCGGTACCCGCATGCATCGAGGAAGACGCAGTGGGAGGGGCAGCCTTGCGGCGCAGCATCACTCTGACCCGAGATGCGAAGGGGCGGATCTTCCTGGTGATGCTGGTGGTGTATGCGGCCGGGTACGGCGGGTTGATGGTGATTCAATTTGCGGGGTTCGTGGTGGGCGCGTCGGGCGCGCTGCTGCTGAGCCTGTTCCACCTGCCGGTGGTGGGAAGTGTGATTGCAATCGGGCTCTTGATTCTCTGCGTGCTGGCCGGGATGTTTGCCGGGATGGGGCTGCTGGCGTGCGGGTTCGCCGCGGGGCTGGCGGTGATCTATCACGATCAACGGCGATGGATGGAGGGTGTGAGGGCGCAACGGGCGGCAGAGGAGCCGGCGTGAGCGATCGGCTGGTCCGTTGATTCCGGTTTTCCCGATTGCGCTGACGCTCTTCTACTATGATCAGCGGATACGCCAAGAGGCCTTTGATATCGAGCGGATGATGGAAGCGGCGGGAATGAATGCGACAGCGGGCGAGGCCCGGGATGCAGCGGGAGGCGCCGGGGAATCGAAGGAGCCGCCGGCATGACCCGCATTCCGTACAGCGGGATAGGAATGGTTCTGCTGGCCTGCGCAGCCACGGGGCTGGCGACAGGCGCACGCGGTGACGATGCGGGTGTGGGGGCAGCCAGGCCCGTGGGCCGTTGGCAGGATGCTTCGCTGAATGACTACCGCAAGCACCTGGTTGCGCTGCAAGGGCTGACGCAGACGTGCGCCAAGGGGCGGAATGTGGCGAGCTGCGATCCGGTGCTGGTGGGACCGGACGACCGTATTCCTCTGGGAGCCGGGGAGGGGGCGGGGCGGCGCATGGTGCGCTACGGATGGCTACGGATTTTGTTCTCGCGCGCGGAGGAACCTGACAAGGCGCAGCAGGCGCCGGGGACCTCGAAAGCGGGAGACCAAGGCAAGGTTTCCGAAACGGCGGCGCCCCCGACGACATCCGAACTTCTTCAAGATGCCGAAGAGCGGCTGAAAAATGACCTGGCGCAGACGGAGCGGCCCTTTGCACAAGCGGCGCGACACGACCAAGAACGCGCGGTTCTGAAGGCAGTGCTGGAGGGCCGAGAGTTCCGCGAGCTGAAGCAGCCCACATCGCGCGACACGGTGCTGGAACGCGTGAACAACTGGCTCAACCGAACGTTCGCGCGCATCGACAAGCTGCGGGCGCGTTCGGCGTGGGTAGGACGAGCGCTGATGTGGGGATTTTTCCTGGCGGTGGGGATCGGACTGGGGCTGGGACTGATGCGGATCGAGCGGCGCTGGCGGGTGCGCCTGGTGCCTACGAATGATCGCCCGGCGCCGGATGCAGCCTCGGCGCGCGACTGGCAATTATGGATGGCGGATGCGCGTGCGGCGGCGGGGCGCGGCGCGTGGCGCGAGGCGATTCATTGCGTCTACTGGGCATCGATTTCGCGGTTGGAGTCGAAGGGAAAGTGGCCGGCGGACCGCGCGCGAACCCCGCGGGAATACCTGGCATTGATGGGCAACGACGACGGGAGTCATGAGGCGCTGGCTGTGCTGACGCGCAGCTTTGAGCGTACCTGGTACGGAGGACGCGCGGCCGGCGCGGAGGATTACCGGGCAGCGGAAGCGCTGGCTTCGGAATTGATTGCGGGAGGCGGGTCGGCGTCGCGCGCCGGTACTGCTCGAACCGCGGCGGAAGGCGGCGCGGCGTGAAGCTTCTGGCCTCGCTCGATCCCAAAGACCGCCGATTGCTGCTGTGGTGCGCCTGCGCGGCGCTGGTGCTTGCGGTGATCACGGGGATCCTTCTGCCCAACGGGAACAGCAATGACAATCCCCTGCCCTCAACCTATCTTTCCGGACGACACGGGGCGATGGCGGCGTATGAACTGCTGGTGCGCGCGGGCTACCCGGTAGAGCGGTGGGAAAGGCCGCTGGGGGAGCTGGCAGCGACGGCGGGCCCGGAAACGGTGGTGATCTTTGCCCAGCCGTTTACCCGGGAGATGGAAGAGATCAAGGCGGTGCACCAGATTGTGGAGCGCGGAGGGCGGGTGCTGGCGACTGGCTTCTGGGGGGGATATCTTCTTCCCGGCGCTTCACCCGATACGCCGCGGGAATTCAACTTCGCCGCCTGCCAACTGGATCCGGAAGGCCTGGATCCGCTAGCGAACTCGGGCGAAGTGTGGATGGTTCCGGAAGCGACGTGGCAGGTGGGGAAGCCATCGGACCGCGTGCAGTACAGCTGCGCGGGCCAGCCGGCAGTGGTGGAGTACGACTGGGGCGCAGGGCACGTGGTGTGGTGGGCGTCGGCAACGCCCCTGGAGAACGGCTCGCTGACCCGTGCCGGGGACCTGGAGCTTTTCCTGAATTCGCTGGGGCCAAAGCAGGGCCGCCACTTCTATTGGGATGAATCGCTGCACGGGGAGATCCGGTCGGACTGGAGCTTCGCCAGTGGTCCGGCGCTCGCCCTGCTGCGCGGAGGACTGCCGGCGCTGGCGCTGCTGGTTCTGTTCAGCTTCAGCCGGCGCAGCGGGCCGGTGCGCGAGCTGCCGCAGCCGGTGCGCACCACGCCGGTGGAGTTCATTGACGCGCTGGGTTCGCTGTATCGCAACGCGGGGGCGGCGCAGACGGCCGTTTCGGTCGCATGGGAGCGATTCCGGCGGCACGGGCTGCGCCTGGCCGGAGGGCGAGGGCAAAAGATGAGCGCGGGGGAATTGGGGGCACTGCTGCGCCGCCGTTTTCCCGGGGTGAGCTCCGAACTGGAGCGAGACCTGGCGGAGTGTGAAGAGTCGACGGGCAACGATGCTCTCACCCCGCGCGAAGCGCTACGCATGGTGCAGCTGCTGGAGGCGCGCCAGGCCGAACTGGACGCGGCGGCGCGGACGGGCGCCGGAATGCGGCAAACGGAAAAGCAGTTGACCTAAGATCAGGAAAGCTCATGAGCCAGGAATTGACACCGCTACCCTCTGTCCACGCCAACGCCGATCGGGGCGCGATTGCCGGCGCACCCATCTCTCCAGAGTCAGGAAGCACGGGGGGGTCGTCGCTGCGGGCGACCCATCAATTGATCGTTCACGCCCGCGCTGAACTGGGACGGGTGATCTCCGGCCAAACGCCGGTGATTGAGGAGGTCCTGATGGCAGTGCTGTGCCAGGGGCACGCGCTGCTGGAGGGGGTTCCGGGGATCGCCAAGACGCTGATCGTGAAGGCGCTGGGGCGGCTGCTGGGGTTGGGGTTCCAGCGCGTGCAGGCGACACCGGACCTGATGCCGGCCGACATTCTGGGGACGTCGATTCTGCGGCCGGGGACGGACACGTTCAGCTTTCACCCGGGGCCGGTGTTTACGGATTTGCTGCTGGTAGATGAGATTAACCGCATGCCGCCCCGCACCCAGGCCGCGCTGCTGGAGTGCATGGAAGAGCGGCAGGTGACGAGCGATGGCGTGCGGCGGCCCCTGCCCGGGTGGTTTACGGTGTTCGCCACCCAGAACCCGGTGGACTTTGAAGGCACCTATCCATTGCCGGAGGCGCAACTCGATCGTTTTCTGCTGAAGGTCCGGGTGGGCTATCCGTCGGAGGCGGACGAGCGGCAGATTCTGGAGCGGCACCATGCGAGCACCGGCGGAAGCATCCTGGAGGACGCGCAGATCGCGCCTCTTCCCGCCGACTTGCTGGCTGCCGCGCGCGCCGAGGTGCGCAAGATTCGCATTGAGCCGGAGCTCTATGGGTACATTCTGGCGCTGGCGCGGCGCACGCGGGAGTGGCCGACAGTGCTGCTGGGAGCGAGCCCCCGCGCGGCGCTCAGCGTGATGCTGGTCGCGCAGGCGTCCGCGGCGTTTGACGGGCGGGACTACCTGGTTCCGGATGATGTGAAGCGGGCAGTGGCGCCGGTGTTGCGGCATCGGGTGATTCTGAAGCCGGAGGCGGAGTTGGAGGGCTTCGACGCGGATCGCGCGCTGGCGGATGTGATTGCGGCGGTGCCGGTGCCGCGGCAGTGAGGAAGTAGTATGATAGTAGGATGAAAGAGAAGACATCTATCACCCTTTCATCGGATCTTCTCGTAGAAGTTGATCGCAGCGCGGGGTCCAAGTCGTCCCGGTCGGCGTTTATTGAGAACGTGCTGCGAGAGTATTTCAGAGTCAAAGTCCGCGAGGCGCTCAACCGCCGGGACCTCGACCTGATCAATGCCAACGCGGACTATCTTAATCGCGAAATGGAAGATGTCCTTCAGTACCAGGCGCCGATTGAATATGCCGAAGAGGACGACTGATCTATGCGGAGAGGCGAACTCTATCGACTCCAGAATCCGCCTGGAGATACGAAACGTCAGCGGGTGTTCGTGGTCGTAAGCCGGCAATCGGTCGTTGATAGCCGGTTCTCGACGTTGATTTGCGCTCCGATCTTCAGTGAAGGCCAAGGGATGTCGACGCAAGTGCCGGTAGGGATCGACGAGGGATTGAAGCACGAGAGCTGGATCCAGTGTGACGGCCTTACCAGCATTCGTAAGTCAGAATTAGGTCAGTACGTCGGGTCCTTGTCACACCCGAAGCTGGTCCAACTCGATAGGGCACTTGCGATGGCGTTGGATATCCATTTTCAACCATGATCTCTCCCTCGCTTCATCCTGGCCCGGTGAGCGGCGTGTGCGAGCGGCGCCGGCGGTGGAGTTTTGGGTTGACGGCCCGATCGATTGGGCTGCTGACGGGGGGATTTTTCCTGGTAATCCCGGGATTCTGGATCAGCGGGCTGAGCTACACGATGCTGGTGTGGGACGGGCTGGTGCTGCTGGCTGCGTTGCTGGATGGGCTGCGGCTTCCGGCGGTGGCGCAGATTGCCGCCACGCGTTCATGGTCGAATGCGCCCGCGCTGGATAGCGAAACGGAAATCGAGCTGACGGTTGACAACAGCGGGCGAAGCATCATTCATTGCCGGCTGGTGGATGATTTGCCCGCGGCTCTGGCCGAGCCTTTGCAGGAGCACCGGCTCACGGTGTTTCCGCGGGTGCCGGCGCGACTGCGGTATCGCGTGGTGCCGGGCGAACGGGGCGACTACGAAACGGGGTCGCTGTATCTACGCTATCGCTCGCCGCTGGGGCTGGCGGAGCGCTGGGCGCAGGCGAAGCTGACGCAGGGGGTGCGGATATACCCGGCGCTGCGCACCACGGATGAGCAACAGATTTTCCTGGCGCGGAGCCGCCAAATCGACCTGCAACTGCGGCAGGCGCGACAGCGCGGGCTGGGCCGGGATTTTGAGAGCCTGCGCGAATACCGGGAAGGCGATGACCTGCGCGACATCTGCTGGACCGCGACGGCGCGGCGAGGAAACCTGATTACACGCCAGTACCAGACAGAGCGCAGCCAGGCGGTGTGGATCGTGCTCGACTGCGGGCGGCTGATGCGATCGCGGGTGGGCACGGGGCGGACAGCGGGGTCTGGAATGGCTGAGGCGTCGAGAGCGCGCGTTCATAGCAAGCTGGATCATGCCTGTTCGACGGCGGTGGCGCTGGCGCAACTGGCGCTGTATTCCGGAGACAAGGTGGGTCTGCTGGCCTACGGGCAGGGGATCCAGCAACGACTTTTGCCGGGCCGCGGATCGGATCACTTACGGCAGCTGATCGAGTTGCTGGCGCAGGTCAAGCCGGAATCGAGCGAGGCCGATCATTTGCGCGCCACCGCGGTGCTGAGCCGCCTGCAGCCCCGTCGTTCGCTGATTTTGTGGATCACGGACCTGGCGGAAACGGCGATGCGGCCGGAGGTGATTGAGGGAGCGGTGCAACTCCTGCGGCGGCATGTGCTGTTGTTCGTTGCCATGGCTCAGCCGGAGGTGGAGCAGATAGCGCGCGCGCGGCCAAAGAACGTGGAGCAGATGTTCCGTTCCGCGGCGGCGCAGGAGATGGCGGGGCGGCGCGAGATATTATTGGCGCGCCTGCACGAACAGGGGGCGCTGACGCTGGATCTGAATCCCGAGGCGCTGACGCCGTCGGTCCTGAATCAATACCTGACGGTGAAGGAACGGGCGATGGTCTAGGGCGCCGACGCTATCGGGTCTCCGCGGGGGTTTGCGACTCAACCGGGCGGAGGCGGGTGGCCAGGGCCCACTTCAATTCGTCGATTCCCTGCCCCGTGACGGCGGAGATGGCGTGGAATTCCAGCTTGCGGCGCTTGATGGATGCGGAGAGTTTTTTCAGCTTGTCGGGATTGGCGGCGTCGATCTTGGTGGCGACGACGATCATGGGCTTCTCATCCAGACCGTTGCCGAAGCTGGCGAGTTCACGATTGATGACCTTGAAATCTTCGACGGGATCGGGGCGCCCGGAGGCGTCGGACACGTCGACGAGGTGAACCAGCAGGCGGGTGCGCTCGATGTGGCGGAGGAACTGCGTGCCCAGCCCGGAGCCGAGGTGTGCGCCCTCGATGAGCCCAGGAACATCGGCCACCACGAAGGACTCCTGGTGGGGCTCCTCGCCCACCGTGACGACGCCCAGGTTGGGTTCCAGGGTGGTGAAGGGGTAGTCGGCAATTTTGGGTTTGGCGGCGGAGATGCGCGAAATCAGGGTGGATTTGCCGGCGTTGGGGTAGCCGACCAGCCCCACATCTGCCAGAAGCTTGAGTTCCAGGCGGAAGGAGCGTTCTTCGCCGGGACGGCCCAGCTCATGCTCGCGGGGGGCCTGGTGGGTGCTGGTGGCGAAGTGCTGGTTGCCGCGGCCGCCCCGGCCGCCTTTGGCAACGACGAGGCGCTCGTCAGGGGCGGAGAAGTCGTGAACCAGCTCTCCGGTTTCCTGGTCGTAGAGGGCGGTGCCGACCGGCACCTGGAGGACGATGGATTTTCCGTCGGATCCGGAACAGTTGGAGCCCATGCCGTGCTCGCCGCGCTGGGCTTTGTGTTCGGGGTTGTAGCGGAAGTGAATCAGGGTGTTGTGGCGCTGGGACGACTGCATGATGACGTCGCCGCCGCGGCCCCCGTCACCGCCGGAGGGGCCGCCGCGGGGCACAAACTTTTCGCGCCGGAAAGCCATGCAGCCATTGCCGCCGTCGCCGGCTTTGACGCGAATTTTTGCTTCATCAATGAACATGAGGGTGTGCAGCGTTCAACCACGCCGCCGCCTTTCCAGTCTATCAACCGAAGGGGTGGCCGGAATTTGGGCAGTTTCGGACGGGAAACACCGCCAAAATTTCCCGATTTGGAATAGAATCGCTGATAACTTCTCCCGGGGGTCAATGGGTGTTCTCAGGTGGTTGTTCCGCGAAGGAACGATCGCCGCCAGGCTCCGGGAAACGATCGGTGCCTCTGGAGAACCTACCCAACCCGGAACCGCGAAAGCGGCCGGGAAGAAGGTTGGCCGTGGGCATGATCATGGGCCGCTCCGGACGGGAACTGCGCGGAGCAAGGCAAAGACGGCGGGGGGCAATCGCATGGGCGGTGGCTGCGCTGTTGCTGGCCCCGGCTGGCGCACTTTTAGCGCAGACAGCGGCTGATGGGGCCACCGGCGGCCTGTCGGGGAGGCTCACCGATCTTTATTCGCGCCCGGTGGAAGGGGCTACCCTGGTGCTGCGCAATGCGGCCACTGGTGAGGAAGCGCGCGGCTCCACTACGCGCAATGGGGCCTATCATTTCGGCGGCTTGCGGGCGGGCGAGTACATTCTGCTGGCGTCGAGCCCCAATCTCGGCAACGGGCACATCGCGGGTATCTATGTTACGGCGGGGCACGAGTCGCGGGTGCAGGCGGCGGTGGCTTTAGAACGGAGCGCGCCGGAGTCGCTAGTCTCCGCAGCTCAAGGGAAGAAGCTGAGCCCACCGCCGAGCGGCGCTCCGATGGCACCGGCGCCTATGCCGCCGCGGGCCGCAATAGAGCCGGGGATGGCGGCGATTCCAGTGGATGCGGTGCTGCCGCCGAGAGCGTTGGAGGCGTTTCCGCTAGAGGCAAGGAGGCCTGTTGCGACAGCGACGCCGATACCGGTGGCGATGGTTCCCGATCCGGCGTTTCCGGCGCCGGGGGTCGAAGAGAATGTCGCGACGGCGGAGCTGGTGCTTCCTGGATGCCCCGTAGGGGTTCGGGCGGCAGTCGCAAGCACGATGACGTTGCCCGCGGGTGCGTCGATGCTGGCCGCGGTGAACATGCGAGCTGGATTAGCGGGCGCGAGCCTGGCCCTGGCGGGCCTCTCCGCGGCAGGAACGGCAGCACAGTTCGGCCGGAATGCGCCGCGCGTACTGGACACGGCGGACGCTCTCGATCCGGAGAGTTCCCCTTCTGGAGTGAGTCTTTCGGGCGAAGAGCTGCAGGCGCTGCCGCTCTACGGCCGGCATTGGCAAGATTTCGCGCTGGAGACTCCCGGCGGAAATAGAGCGCCCGAGGAGCAGGAGCAGGAGACCGATTCGCGCGCGGCGCCTCGGGCCGCCGGGACGGTGTCGGTGGATGGTGCGAGTATGCGGCTGGCGTTCGGGCGCGCCGGGGGCCGGGTGCGGGGGGCGTCGCTGATGTCTCCGGGAGCCAACGAGGCGGCAATTGCGGAGCTTCGGCCGGGCGACGGGACTGGTCCAGCGACGGGTGCGGACCAGGTGCGGGTGGAAACCCGGAAGGGGGCGGACCGGCTTCATGGGCAGGGCTTCCTGTTCGACCGGCGCAACCTGTGGGGAGCGCGCAATCCCTTTGCAGAGTGGGTAAAGGAGACGGCTCCGGGCGGATCCGGCACTACGCCCGTCTTTACGGGGTTCCCGTATACGGCGCCCGAACATGAGGACCGTTGGGGAATCGGAGCGGGAAGCCGGCTGACGGGCCGGAAGCTGTTCTGGTTTGCCGCTTACGACGGTTCGGTGCGGAACCATCCCGGAGTTTCGTCGGTGCGGCATCCGGAGAACTTTTTTGCGCAGCCGAAGAACGACGAGATGCAGGTGTTAAGCGCGCGGCTGGGGTTGAGCAGCGCCAATCCGGTAGGGGAAGGGGTGTCGGCGTACTCGCGGCTGCTGGAGAGCCTGGCGGGGCTGCTGGGTCCCGCGGATCGGACGTCGACGCAATGGGTGGGCTTTGGGCGGCTGGACTGGCAAGCGGCGGAGCGGCACCGCTTCACGCTGGAAGGCGCGGGGGCCCGCTGGAATTCTCCCGGAGGAGGGTTGACGCGCACCGCGGAGACGTTCGGCAATCACAGTTTTGGCACGAGCCGCGCCAGCGAAGTCTGGCTGCTGGGACGCTGGGAAGCGTTTCTGACTCCCAACCTGCTGGCAGTGACGCAGGGATCGGCGGGACGGCACATTTTTGCCGAGGCACCCAACACCCCGTCGGCGTTCGAGCAGACGCTGAACGTGAATGCCTGGGGGCAGCTGCCGCAGATGGTGGTTGATTCGCGTTACGGGTTCACCATCGGCAATCCGGCGCGCTTCGGGAGAGGCAGCTATCCGGACGAGCATCTGTACCAAATCCAGGAAGGGCTGGACTGGGTGCGGGGAGGCGTGCTGGTAAAGACGGGGGCGGACTGGCGGCATAATGCCGATGCGACCAGCATGGTCCGGAACCATACGGGGACCTACCACTATACGACGGCGGAGAATTTCGCTTCGGACGCCCTGGTGTTTGCGAAGTACGGACTTGCGGAGGCGCTGAATCGCCTGGACCAGCACAACTGCGATTCGCGCGGCCGGGCTTGGCGAGATGGCAACCATCAGTTGCATGGGCTGGGCTATTTGCCGTGCTACTCCTACTACACGCAGACCATGGGCCCGACGGACTGGCACGTGTCCACCAACGACCTGGCCGCATATGCGACGGCACAATGGCAACCGGCGAAGCGGCTGGCGCTGTCGGCGGCGCTGCGATGGGAGCGCGAGTACTTTCCCCCGCCGATCGCGCTGGTGACGAACCCGGACCTGCCGCTGACGCAGCGCGTTCCTTCGCCCGGCAACGAGTGGGGTCCCCGTTTCAGCATGGCGTGGGGATCGGGGGAGAGCCGTTGGCCGATTCTGCGCGCGGGATACGGCATGTATTTCGGACGCACCCAGAATTCGGTGCTGGAAACGGCGCTAACGCAAACGGGTTCATTCAAAGGCGATTTGAATTTCTTTCTGCGGCCGACTGATAACCTGGCGGGCGGCGGGGCTCCTCCGTTCCCTTACGTGCTGGCCGGCGAGCCGGGAAGCACGGTGAAGCCCGGGGCGGTGGAACTTTCGAGCACGTTCAAGAACCCGGAAATCCACCAGGCGGAAGTCACGGTCCAGGAGAAGCTTCCCGGGCACGTGCAGGTGGCAGCCAGCGCGGTGGTGAGCCTGGCGCGCCGGCTGCCGGTGACCATGGATACGAATTTCGACCCCGCGACGAATCCGCGCACGATCACATACGCGGTGGTGGATGGCCTGAACGAGGGACCGATCAAGGAGCACGCGATTACGGTGCCGTTTTACGCGTCGTGGCCGGATGCGGATTCGAGCACGGGCGGCGGGCGCATGAATTCGAAGTACCAGCAGATCACGGAGCTGATGAGCCGAGCGAATTCGACCTATGAGGCCGCGATGCTGCGGGTTTCGCGGTACGGGCGGCGGGGACTCGGATTCCACGCCCGCTATACCTACGGCCATGCCATGGACTGGAATCCCAACGAGTCGACGCTGATTAACGGCAGCAGCATGCTCGATCCGCTCGACTTCCGGCAGGAGTATGGGACCAGCGACCTCGATGTCCGGCATTCGGCGTCGGGCATGCTGATCTGGCAGGCGCCGTGGAAAATGAAGGGGCTCGGGGGGCGCTTCGCCAACGGATGGATGCTGTCGGGCACGGGCCAATTCCACAGCGGGCTGCCTTTCTCGATGCACACGGCGGGCGCAATTCCGGCGGCGTATGACGTGACCGGCGCGGCCATGGTCGGGCTGGGGCCGAGCATGAATGGCTACGGAGGAGAAAACCGGGTGTACGGCGTGGGGCGGAATACTTATCGCTATCCCTTCACGTGGAAGGCCGATGTGCGGATGGGGAAAAAGATCAATCTCGGGCAGATGCGGGAACTGGAACTGCTGGCGGAGAGCTTCAATCTCTTCAACCACCAGAACGTGACGCGAATTGAGACCGTGGGGTACACGATTTCTCCTGGAAGCTCGGCGGGTTCCCTGCCCACCTTGAATTTCCTCACCGGGCTCGAGACGGGGCAGACGGAATTCGGCAAGCCGATGGATGTGAATGCTACGGACTTCTTCCGGCCGCGGCAGTTCGATTTTGGGATGAGGATGAGGTTCTAAAGACAGGGACCGAGGGAACGAGGGACCAAGGGAACGAGGGACCAAAAGGCAGGGGCTAGGGAATAGGGGATAGGGGGTCCGGTGCGAGGACGGAGTCGGTTGCGCAGGAGGATTCGGCGAGAGTTTGGGCGCCGTTGAGGCGGAAGCAGGCGGCGCCGTTGATGTCAGTAGAGAAGGTGCGGACGCGGGCCTGCTCCAGTTCGGCGAGGATTTCGGGGCGGGGGTGGCCGAAACGGTTGCGCAATCCGCAGGAGATGACGGCCCACTGCGGAGCCACGCGCGCCAGGAAGTCAGGGCGGGTGGAGGTCAGGCTGCCGTGGTGGCCGACCTTGAGAAGCGTGCTTGAGAGAGATTGGCTGGCGAGCATGTTCTGTTCGACGGCGGCCTCGGCATCGCCTTCGAGCAGGACGGATGTCTGGCGGTAGCCGATCCGGAGCACCAGTGAGTCATTGTTGATGGGCGCGGGGCCGGGCTGGTAGTCGGCGGAAGGAGCCAGGACGGAAACCTGGGCGGCACCGAAGGGGAAGGCAGTTCCGGCGCGGAAGGGGCGAGTGCGGATGCGCAGTTCCTGAGCCTCGCGCAGGAGTGCGTCGTAAGCCGGAAATGCAGGATTGTTGCCGACCCACAGCTCGGCGGGGCGGAAGTTGCGCAAGACGGCGGGCAGGCCCTCCATGTGGTCGGAATGGGCGTGGCTGAGCGCGACGGCGTCGAGGCGCCGAATGCCACGCGCCCAGAGGGCGGGCGAAACCACTTCTTCGCCGATGTCGAACTCCGGCGTTGCGGGGGAACCGGCGGTTTCTTCATCGGAATAAGAGCGGCGCGGGGGGCCGCCGGTGGCGCCACCTCCATCGACGAGGAGGGCTTTGCCGTCGGGGGTGATGATGAGGAGCGAGTCTCCCTGCCCGACGTCGATGGCTTCGACCAGCATGGCATCGCGGGGATGCTGGAGGGGGCGCGGGGCAACCGCCAGGAGAGCGCCGGAAACGAGTGCTGCCCAGGAAGCACGGCGGGCCCATTTGTTTCCGCGCGCCAGGATGACGGCGGCAGCCAGGAAGAGGCAGAAAGCCGCAATTTGCCAGGCAAGGGGGCCGGGGATCCGCACATCGCCCATGGCCAGCGAACCAAACAAATGCACCATCCCCACGCCGAGGTGGAGAAGCACGGCTACCGCAGCCGCGGGAACGATGGCAAGCGGGGGCCAGGCAAGCAGGGCGAGCAGGGTGACCACCGCGGCCGGCATCAGCACAGTGAGAAGCGGCAGGATCAACAGATTCACGGGAAGAGCAACGATGGTGATGCGATGGAAATAGATGGCCATGGGGAGAGTCATGGCCAGTTCCACCACGCAGGAAACGACGACGAGCTCGCACACGCGCAGGCTGAAGCGCACCAGCCAGGGAAACACGCGCCAGCCGATCGCGCGATGTATTGCGGCGGCGAGCGCGGCCGCAATCATGCGCAACAGCACGCGAAACTGGGCGTAGCGCGGGGCGAGTTTCCCATCGATGGCGACCAGGCGCAGGTCGCGCACCGCGGAGAGGTAAGGATGGATGGTGCTCTCGAGCAGCGGCGCGGCGACGGCGCCGATGGAAACCACGGCTAAGAGGGTCATCTGGAATCCGGCGTCGAACAGGGAACGCGGGCTGGCGGCCAGAAGGCAGAGAGCGGCGAAACCGATGACATTGACGGGGCGGCGTTCGCGGTAGAAGAGGCGGCCCACCAGATAGAGGATCACCATCCAAAGAGAACGCTGCACCGGAATGGCGAAACCGGTAAAGAGCGCGTAGGCGAGGGACGACCCGATGGTGATGAGGGTGGCGGGGAGGCGAGGCAGGCGCAATCGCTTCGCGACCCAGAAGACGGCTCCGGCCATGATGGCGAGGTGGAATCCGGAGACGACGAGCATGTGAAACGACCCGGTGCGCTCAAAACCCACGCGGAGGGAGTGGGAGAGAAATGTGCGGTCGCCGGTGACCATGGCGGCGAGCATGACGGCGTCGTCGCTGCTGATGCGCAAGGGGCGGGGGAGCTTTCGCGTGGCGGCGGGAAGGGCGAGGAGGCGGCTGCTGGCGGTGCGCTGCGCATCCGTCAGTCGGCAATGGACCCGGGCGGTGAGGTCGTCCCATCCGGCAGATGCGCGTTGTGCGGGCGCGAGCCGTTCCACGCGATCGCCGTCGGTGGTGGCGGTGGAGGTGATACCGAGCGAGAGGAGATAGTCCTGGCGGTTCCAGGCTCCCGGGTCGCGATAAATCTGAGGCGGGAGCGGACGGATGTCGGCGCGGAGGCGCTCGCCGCAGCGGAACGGCTGGCCGGGGACGGACGGCCAGCGCAAAGTGAGGCGCACGACGCCATCTGCAGGAACCTGCGTGTCGATCTCATCGGTGACGTTTTCGATGGAGGAGAGGCGCAGGTCGACGCGCTGGGTGGGCTTCTCGGGAGGGAGCGGCGCTGGCGTTGGGTCGAGGTCGTCATCGATCTCGGCGCGCACGGGTCCGGCATCGACGACGGTGCCTTCGACGGTGCGCAACAGGCCATCGGAGAGGGCGCTGATCACGGGAGCGGGCGCGGGCTGCGGCTCCATCTCCGCGCACCAGGCTCCGAGGAGTATCCACAAGGTGGCGAGGGCGATCCAGGCGATGCGCTGGGCGCGCAAGGCCGCCAACGCGCACAGGATGGAAATGCAGACGATGCCGATGAGGACATAGGCGGGGCGCAGCCAGACAAATTTTGCCAGCACGATTCCCAGTGCGAAGAGCCAGGCGGCGTGGAAGAGGGGCAAGTGGCCCCACTTGCGAAGAGCTGTCGATGGCGGCTTCAGGTGACTAGCGGGAGCGCGGGATACAGAGGGGCTAGACGCAGGCGCGCCCGGGGAAGGAACGAGAGTGGCGGATTCCTGGTGCATCGCGCCCGCAAGCTGAAAGGATATGTGTCTCTCAGGCTATCAGGGAAGACGCAGCCGGGCCACTGTCTCGAGGTGAAAGGTCTGGGGAAACAGGTCGGCGAGGGTGACGGAATCGAGGACATAGCCGGCAGCGAGAAGCGCGCGCAGATCGCGGGCTAGGGTGGCCGGGTCGCAGGAGACATAAGTGATCGCGGGGGACTTGATCTCAGCGAGGAGAGAGGTAATGTCGGGGCCGAGGCCGGTGCGGGGCGGGTCGACAACGATGAGATCGGGGCGCGGACCGCGCCGGTTCTCGCGAAGGAACGACAGCGTGGACGAGGAGACGGCGACGCTGGCGGTTCCCTGCAGGTTGGCGGCGAGCGCATGGGCGGCGGCGGGCGCGGACTCCACTGCGATGACTTGAGAGAAGGAGGCGACGAGACTGCGGGCGAAGAGGCCCACGCCGGCGAAGAGATCCCAGGCGAGGGCTCCTTTGTATCCGGCAGTGACGCGCTCGACGAGCGGATCCACGAGCCCTCGATTCACCTGGAAAAAAGCACCGTGGTCAACGCGGAAGTCAACGCCGGCGGCGCTATAGGTGAGGGAGGGCTCGCCCCATTGCGCGAGTGTTTTGGGAGCCTCATGCCCACGGCTTTCGAGGACCAGCTCGGCTCCGGCGAGTTGGGGGAGGCGCGATTTCAGTGCGGATGCGAGCGCGTCGAAGCGGATTTTTGCAGGGTGCGCAAGGAAAAGGCTGAGCACGAGCGCCGTTTCCTGCGGGTTGGTGAATAGAGCCATTTCGGCTGGAGCAAGGGTGGGCGAGAAGGAGCGCACGACCTCGGCGACGGCGAAGGCCGCTTGCACCAGGAGCGGCGCGGTGATGGGACATTCGCGGATGGCAACGAAGGAATGAGACCGGCGGCCGCGATAGGCGGGGTTGCCGTGGAGATCGAATGCCAGCCGGACCCGATTGCGGTATTCCCAGGGCGGGCCGGCGAGTGTGTCTATGGTTTCGGGCGGCGTGACGCCGGCGCGCTGCAGCGTTTCGCGAAGGATGGATTGCTTGAAAGCGAGCTGGGATTCATGGCTGGTGTGCTGGTAATGGCAGCCGCCGCACGGACCGAAGTGGGGACAGCGGGGAGTGAGGCGCTGGGGGGAGGGGGTGACCACCTCGACCAGCTCGGCATTGGCGTAGCTGCGCTTGTCCTCGAGAATGCGGGCGCGGACCTGCTCCCCGGGCAAGGCGAAGGGAACGAAGATGGCTTTGCCCTCGTCGCGGGCGAGGAAGGCGCCGTTGTACACGGGTTTTTCGATGTGAACGAGGAGCGGTTCAGCAATGGATGGGGTGGAGATACGGTGATCCCTCCCAGGTCTCAAATGCGAGACCTGGGGCACCCGGGATTGTGGCGGGCGGCGCTTCATTGCTGGCTCATGTAGAAGAGGCTGAGGCGCGGAAGGTTGTAGTGGGTGAGGAGCTGCTTCTGCACGAACTGGCGCTCCACCTGGCGGAGTTGCACGGCGCCCATGCGGCTGCGATAGGGTGCGAGTTCGCGGGCGGCGTGTTCTTTGAGGGCGACGAGGAGTTCTTCGGGGGCGGCGGCGGTGAGGGCGGCAAATAGCTTTTCTTCGAAGACCGTCAGGGTGCGCTCGAGGGATTCAAGGTCCACGGCTGCACGGTTCGACGGATCGGCGGTTCGCACGTGGGCGGCCAGTTCGCGCAGGCGATTGGCGGTGAGGCTGCAGACTTCGGGCGCAACGGTGGCGGAGTCGAGAGCGGAGGCGGCGGCTTCAAGGTGCGCAGCGACGCGTTCGTGCTCAAAGCCTGTGTCGGCGGGAGGCGCGGTTGCCGGGGCGGATCCGGCGGAGGCTTCGCGCAGTTCTTCGGCGGCTTCCATCACCGCCTGGGCGCACCACGCCAGGCCATTGACGCGACGCATGCGGCCTTTCTTCTGGCGCTGTTCGTATTTGTCGAAGGCCGCGTCGATGCCGCGCAGCGCTGCGTCAAGGGGGATGCCGGCTTCCTGCCAGGTCTCGATGAGCGCCCAGTCGAGAGTGGAGAGCAAAAGGATAGAGCCGCGCCGCTGCTGAAAGCGCTCTTCGATCTCGGTGAAGTAGTTGAAGTAGTTGCGCACGGAAGACAGTGGTCAGTGGTTAAAGGTCAGTGATCAGTGGTGGCACATACGCGAGGTTCCATGATCCATGGGGCGGCCCGACATGCAGATCCTTCGACTTCACCGCGCCATGCGCGGTTTCGCTCAGGAGGACACGACATACTTTTGACACCGATCATTGTTCTGTTCACTGACCACTGATCACTGATCACTGTTCGCTATGTTAGTGGGCGCGGCCGCGGGTGCGGGTGGAGCGGTTGCGCTCGAAGAGGATGCGCAGGCCGTCGAGGGTGAGCATGTCGTCGATGGTGGCGATGAAGCGGGAGTCGCCGGAGATGGTGCGCGCGAGGCCGCCGGTAGCGATCACGCGCGGCTGCGTACCGAGTTCAGCGGCCATCCGCTCGATGATGCCGTCGACCAGGCCGATGTAGCCGTAGTACATGCCGCTCTGCAGATGGGTGATGGTGTTGGTGCCGATGACTTTGGCGGGGCGCTTCACGTCGACGCGGCCGAGGCGGGCGGCGCGCGAGAAGAGCGCGTCGGCGCTGATGCCCAGACCGGGAGAGATGGCGCCGCCCAGGTATTCGCCTTTGGCCGAGATCACGTCGAAGGTGGTGGCGGTGCCGAAGTCCACCACGATGCAGGGGCCGCCATAGCGCTCAAACGCGGCGATAGCGTTGACGAGGCGATCGGCGCCCAGTTCGGTGGGGTTATCGACCAGCACCGGCATGCCGGTCTTGATGCCGGGCTCCACGAAGAGCGCCTGCAGCTGGAAGTATTTTTCGCACACGCGGCGCAGGGTGGATTCGACCGGCGGCACCACTGACGAAATGATGATGTGCCGGACCTGGTCGACGGCGAGCCCGCTCATGTTGAACAGGTTCACGAAGAGCACGCCGTACTCGTCGGCGGTCTGCGTGCGGTGGGTGGTCACGCGCCAGTGGGCGAGCAGCTTGAATTCGGCGCGAGTGCGGGGCGGCGCCGCTTCTTCCGCGCCATTGGCGAGGGCGGCATCTTCGTCGAGTTTGTAGAGGCCCAGCACCGTGTTGGTGTTGCCGACGTCCAAGGCAAGCAGCATCAAAAGCTCCTGGCTTTTAGCTATTAGCTTTTAGCTATTAGCTTGGGGGGTGCGGATATGAGCCATCAAGGCATCAAGCTGCACGAACGACGAGCTAAAAGCTAACGGCTATAAGCTAACGGCTATCTTTTTCCCGGATTCCCCCGGTTTGCACCTGGACGAGACCGTCGGAGGTGCGCAGGAGGAGGAATCCATGTTCGTCCAAACCTTCTGTGATTCCGGTGTAGAGCCGTGGCCCATGGACTTCGACGTGGCGGCCGCGGATCCACGTGGAAGCAGCCTGAACACGGGCGGGGATGGCGGCGCGGGCGGCCGGATCGAGAAGATTCTGTGTTTCGCGTTCCAGAAATTTTAGCAGCCGGACGAGGAGCGACTGGCGGCTGGTTTTCTGCCCGAAGACGTGGCCCAGTTCGAGGTCGAGCGAGGTGGCGGGCGTGGCAAGGCCGGGGTCGAACTCGCGCTGGTGGACGTTGATGCCGATGCCCACCACGACGAAGGCGACGGCATTGGATTCGCTTTGCGCTTCGACGAGGATGCCACCGGTTTTGCGCGCGCCGAGGAGCAGGTCGTTGGGCCAGCGGAGGTCGATGTCGAGGCCGGTGAGGTCGCGGATGGCCTGGGCGGCTGCCAGGCCGGCGGCAAGCGGCACGAGCGGCAGATACGCGGGGGAAAGATCGGGCCGGAGGAGCACGCTGACGTAAAGCCCTTCGCCGGCGGCCGAGTGCCAGGCATGGTCGCCGCGCCCGCGGCCGGCGGTCTGCTCATCGGCAAAAAAAAAGGAGCCATGGGGCGCCGCGGCGCGCGCCGCAGTCATGGCATCGCTGTTGGTGGAGCCGGTGACGGGCGCAAAGTGGAGCTGGCGCGCGTAGATGGTTCCGGCCAGTTCGCTTTCGAGGGCGGCAAGATCGAACATGCTCATTCGGCGGTGATGGTCATGGAGATGTCGGCCGCCCGGGCCGAGTGGGTGAGGGCGCCCACGCTGATGAAGTCGACGCCGGTTTCCGCAAAGCGCCGGATGTTTTCGAGCACGATGCCGCCGGAGGCTTCCGTAGGAATCCATCGGCCTTCGCGCTTGATGCGTTCGACACAAGCCTGGGCCTGCTCGGCGGTCATGTTGTCGAGAAGGATGGCTTCGGCTCCGCCTTCAAGCGCTTCTTCCAATTCGCCCATGGAGCGCACTTCGACCTGGACGCGCTGGCCGCTTTTGCGGCGCTCGAGAGCATTGGTGAGGGCGGTGCGCAGGCCGCCGCCGAGCGAAATGTGATTGTTCTTGATGAGGATGCCGCTGGCGAGGTCGAGGCGGTGGTTGGTGCCACCGCCGCAGAGGACCGCGTATTTATCGAGGGCGCGCAGGCCGGGAACGGTTTTGCGCGTGTCGAGGATGCGGGCGTGGGTACCGTGGATGGCGTCGACGTAAGAGCGCGTGAGGGTGGCGATGCCGCTCATATGCTGCATGAGGTTGAGAATGACGCGCTCGCAGCTGAGCAGCACGCGGGCATTGTGGCGAACCACGGCGAGTACCTGGCCGGCGCGCACGCGGACCCCATCGAAGACTTCGGGGTGGCTGATGACTTCAAAACGGGCATGGGACTGGGGGCGCGGATCGAGCCTGGCAAAGATCTCGAGAAACTGGGAAATGCACCCCAGTCCCGCGACGACCAGATCCTGGCGGGCGATGACCGAGGCTGACGCGCGCAGGTTGGGGTCGATGGTGACGTTGGTAGTGGCATCGCTGGCCGCCTTGTCTTCGACCAGGGCGTGCTCCAGGAGTGCTTCGACGCGGTGGCTTTTCCAGTCCATTGGCTGTTCCGTTGGAACAGCAGCTTTTTAGCTTCTAGCTTCTAGCTCTTAGCCAGAGATTCGTCACTAGGGGCTGCTGAGATTCCCTTGAAGGTGATCACCAGGTTATTGGGGTGGCAGATGACTGAGCGCCTCCCGGGCCTTTTCGAGCAAGTTTCGCGTTTCATTGGCTTGTTTTTTCAATCCATCGACCACGGTGGGCGGGGCTTTCTGAAGAAAGGACTCGTTGCCCAGTTGGCGTTCGGCGGAAGCCAAGCCTTTTTCGTATTTGGCGATGTCTTTTGTCAAGCGATCGCGTTCGGCGACTACGTCGATGGTGCGCTCGTAGACTACGGCAACGTCAAATGCGGCGGTGTGGTGCTTGGAGAGGCCGGCGGAGATTGCGTCCACGAAGCGCACGTCGCTCACGCGCGCGAGGCGCTCGATGATGTCGCGATTCTGTTCGGCCAGCCGACGCAGGGTAGCGTCAGCGCGCAGCTCGATGGGCACGGCGGCTTTTTCTTCGACGCCGGATTCTTTGCGCAGGGCGCGGACTTCGACGATGAGGCTTTGTAAGAGGGCCATGCTGGCGGATGCATCGGCGTCGATGCCGGAAGGAGCCGGCTGCGGGTAGCGCGTCAAAGCGATTGACTTGGCCGGCGGCTGGCCGTCATAGACGGCATGCCAGACTTCTTCAGTGAGGAATGGCATGAACGGCGAGAGCAGCCGCAGCGAAGCTTCGAAGACCTGGACGAGGGTAGCGAGAGAGGCGCGCGCCGCGGGCTGCTTTGATGCATCGGCGAAGTCGAGGCGCAGCTTGACGATTTCGAGATACCAATCGCAGAAGCTGCCCCAGAAAAACTGGTAGATGGTGTTGGCGGCTTCGTCGAAGCGGTAGTCAGCCAGAGCCTGGTTTACGGCTGCAGCAGTGGCTTGCAATTCGGAGACGATCCAGCGCGCTTCGAGGGGGGCATCATGGCCGGCGGAGGGCATGTTGCCGAGCGATGAGGAATCGACGGCGATGCCGACTTCAGCGGCCTTGTCGACGTTCATGAAGATGAAGCGGGTGGCGTTCCAGATCTTGTTGGCGAAGGCGCGGTATCCTTCGGTGCGCGCGACGTTGAAGGCGATGTCGGTGCCGGGAGAGGCCATGGAGGCGAGGGTGAAGCGAACAGCATCCGTGCCGTACTGCTTCACGATCTCGATCGGGTCGATGACGTTGCCCTTGGTTTTGGACATCTTCTCGCGATTGGCGTCGCGCACGAGGGCGTGGATGTAGACCTCGCGGAAGGGGACGGATTCCGAGAGCGGGCGGTCGCTGCCGTCGGACATCTTCACGTCTTTGGAGAACCAGCAGCCCAGCATGATCATGCGGGCGACCCAGAAGAAGAGGATGTCGAAGCCGGTGACGAGGAGGCTCGTGGGGTAGAAGGTGTCGAAATCGGCGCGGCTTCCCTCCCAGGTCTCAGAAGCGAGACCTGGGGCACCCGCGCCTTGAATATTCGGCCAGCCGAAGACGGAGACGGGCAGGAGGCCGGAGGAGAACCAGGTGTCGAGGACGTCGGTCTCCTGGGTGATCTGATCCGAGCCGCAGTGGGCGCATTGCGAGGGGTCCTGACGGGCGACGGTGATTTTGTGGCATGCGGCGCAGTGCCAGGCCGGGATGCGATGGCCCCACCAGAGCTGGCGCGAAATGCACCAGTCGTGGATGTTCTCCATCCAGTTCAGGTAGGTCTTCTCGTACATCTCAGGCACAAAGCGGATGGCCTTGTTGCCCTGGGCGTCGGGCTTGACGGCGGCGATTGCTTTGTCGGCCAGGGGCTGAATCTTGATGAACCACTGGGTAGAGAGGCGCGGCTCCACAACGGTTTTACAGCGGTCGCAGTGGCCCACGTTGTGGGTGTGGTCCTTGATGCCGGCGAGGAGGCCCTGTTCAGTGAGGTCCTCGACGATCTTTTTGCGCGCCACGTAGCGGTCAAGGCCCGCGTAGGGGCCGCCGTTCTCGTTAATGTGGGCCGTATCGTCCATCACGTTGATGGAGGGCAGGTGGTGGCGCTCGCCCAAGGCGAAGTCGTTGGGGTCGTGGGCGGGGGTGACTTTCACGGCGCCGGTGCCGAATTCGCGGCTGACCCAGTCGTCGAGGATGATGGGTATCTCGCGGTTGAGCAGGGGGAGACGAAGCTTCTTGCCGTGGAGGTGGGTGTAGCGCTCGTCGTCGGGATGGATGGCCACGGCCACATCGCCCAGCATGGTCTCGGGACGGGTGGTGGCAATCGTTAAGAATTCGCCGGTTTCGCGGCCGGCGTCGTCATGGACGGGATAGCGGATTTCCCACAGGTGGCCCTTGTGCTCGTCGTAGACCACTTCGAGGTCGCTGATGGCGGTCTGGCAGCGGGGGCACCAGTTGACGATATAGGCGCCGCGATAGATGAGCCCCTGCTCGTAGAGGCGGACGAAGGCCTCGCGCACGGCGACGGAGAGCCGCTCGTCCATGGTGAAGTACTCGCGGTCCCAGTCGACGGACGCGCCGAGGCGCTTCATCTGGTCGAGGATGGCGCCGCCGTAGTGGCAGCGCCATTCCCAAACGCGCTTGACGAAAGCTTCGCGCCCGAGCTTCTGGCGCGAGGTGCCTTCGGAGGTGAGCTGGCGCTCCACCATCATCTGGGTGGCGATGCCGGCGTGGTCGGTGCCCGGGAGCCACAGGGCGCGATCGCCGCGCATGCGATGCCAGCGGGTGAGGATATCCATCTCCGTCTGGTTGAGCATGTGACCCATGTGGAGGCGGCCGGTGACGTTGGGCGGGGGCAGCAGGATGGTGAAGGAGGACTGGCCGTCCGGGCGCTCGTCTTCCGGCGGCGTGGGCTGAGCAAAGAGCTTTTCGCGGACCCAGTATTCCGCCCAATGATCTTCAATGGCAGTCGGGTCGTAGGCTTTGGGCAGATCGTGAGCCATGTGGATATGATTTCGTGCCTGTGAATGCGCTCAACCCACGTTTATTTGGGGTTTTAGCACAAGAGGACTCCCCCTCACTTTAGCAGATGCATTTCCCCCATCTGCGGGTGCTGGCGAGGCTGCGGGCGGGAACGGATTGGGAAGACGCGAAAAGGGTTATTTGAACTTGCCCAGGACGTCGGAAACCATCCCTGCGAAGCCGGATTGGGGACCACCCTGCTGGCCCCCGCTGGTGAAATGGGAGATCACCATGGGGAGGACGCGGGCGAGGACGGCTTTGGCGGTGTCGGGTGAGACCCCGGCGAACTGCGCCACTTTTTCGATGAGGCCGGTGTTGCCGAGACCCTGCTGGACCTGGTCGGGAGAGATGGTGGTTTGCTGGCCGCTGGCCCAGTTGTCAACGTGCTCCTGCATGCCGTTCTGCTTGAGGTGATCGAGCAGTCCGGACAGGCCTCCGGGATGTTCCTCAAGAGCTTTCATCAGCCCTCCGGTGACCTTCTGGGTTTCGGGGAGGTTTGAACCGCCGGCCAGGCCTTCGAGTGATTCCATAATTCCCATCGACTTCTCCTTGTGTTGGTTAGGATGCGCGGGACGGACGAGGGCGTTTGATCTGGAATCTTCTGCAAGGGCCGCGCAAGGAAGAAGGCCGCACCCGGAGGGGGTGCGGCCTTCGATAGAGGGAGCGAGGCTTTTAGAAGGGATTGATCTTGCCGAGACCCTTCTTCTTTTTCTTCTTGCTGGAGGATTCGTCGTCGAGATCGGCCTTGGGGGCCTTTTTCTTCTTCTTGCCATCGGTAACGGAGGGCTGGGTGGCGACGCCGGTGCCGGGCTTAATGTCGTTGATTTGATCGGGAGCGGGAGCGGCGGCCTCGGCGGGGGGCTCCACAGTCTTGTCGGGACCGACCGGCTTAACGACGGCGTTGGGGTCGGCATTGCCATTGGGGGCATTCACGATGGACACCCCGAGGCCGGTGCTGCTCTGGCCGGGCGCCATCTGGGGCGCGGTAGAGGGCTGGTCGCTGCGCGGCGGCTCATTCTCGCCAGTCGGCTTGGTATTGGCTTCGGCCGGCTGGGCGCCGCGCGCCTCGTTAAACATGGCCACGTTTTCCTTGGTGATCGCCGGAGCCAGGGTGCGCTTGGGGTCATCGAGGCTGGGATCGCCGACGTGGACGGCTTCGACCACCGTGGGCCCGTGCTTGATGATGCCCCAGATTGTGTCTTTGAACTGGATGCGCTGGCGGCTCTGCTCCTCTGCTTCGCTTTCGGCCATGGCGGCGGTGGTGGGCTCAGGCACGGGGCGGTTCATGGCAACCAGGCGATCGCGGGCATCTTCCACGCGGGGCGCGGCAGGATAGCGCGTCACCACTTTGGCGTAGGCGGCGGCGGCCTTTTCCATGTACATGGCGGACATGCGTTCCTTGATGGCGGCGGGCAGGCCGGGGGAGATCTGCACGGCATGCGCTTCGCCGGCGTAGCAGTCACCGATATTCAGGAGCGCCAGGTCGCTCTTGGAGTAGAGCGGGTAGGTGTCGACGACGGTCTGGAGGCGGGCGATGGCGGCGGAGTAGTTCTCGCGCGATTCGTAATAGAGGCCGATGGTGGTCTCGCGCTCGGCGAGCACTTCCTGCACGTCGCGGAGCTTCTGCTTGGCGCGCGGGATGAGCGTGGAGTCCGGAAACATGTTGATCATCTTCCGGTACTGGCGCTCGGCGTTGACCGCGTTATTGAAATCGCGGTCCGGCTTTTCCATCTGCTGGTAGTAAATGTCACCCACCTTCATCTGGGCTTCGGCCGCTTCAGGAGCGTTGGGGAAGAAGGTAATGAAGTCTTCGTACTCGGCCTCGGCCTGGGTAAGGGCGGCGCTGCCGCCTTCCTTGAACCAGGTGTCGCCCACGGCCAGCTTGGCGCGCATCCGGTATTCCGAGTCCGGATAGGTATTCAGCATGGTCTGGAGGTCGAGGCGGGCGACGTCGTACCGGCCCTTTTTGAGGGCGGTCATGGCCTTGTCGAAGAGCTCTTTATCGGGCTGCTTGGAATTGACATTGGCCAGCGGGTTGGCGCTCAGGTCTCGGTTCTTCTTTTTCTTGGGCGCTTTTTCGCGGGCATAGGCTGAGACGCCCGCGGCAAACAGGCAGGCGAGGGCAGCAGCAGCAATCTTCTGGGAAAACCGGTTCATTACCACCTCATCGGAGCGTCCGGTGTGTTGGCCGCTCGACCGAAAGTCTCATAATTCTCGACGTACCGGCTTCGACTGCCCGAGGGCTAAGGTAAGCAACCATCCCTCAGGGGCTAAAGCCCTCATCCATCTTGCGGCCTGGGCGGCACGACTCAAGTCGTGCCCTTTCAAAACCGTGCCATATCGGGCGTGTCCAACTGCTTCATGCCTTTAGGGTACGACCCACGTCGCGCCCTTTCATCTCGCTCTCGCCGGCCGCCTGGCGAGCGGCGGCGAGCAGTTCCCGCGCGTCGCGTTCGGCATGCCCGGCGCCAAACACAGCATTGCCGGCCACCAGAAGGTCCGCACCGGCTTGGACGACCGGGGCGACGGTATCGTGAGCCACGCCGCCGTCCACTTCGATTCTAAACGCCAGTCCCAGTTCCTGCCGAAGCTCAGCGAGGCGGCGGATCTTGTCGAGGGAGAAGGGGATAAACTCCTGCCCGCCGAAGCCGGGGTTGACGCTCATGATGAGCACATGGTGCACCATGGGCAGGATTTCGAGGAGCAGGTCGACCCGGGTGGCCGGGTTGATGACGACGGCGGGCTGCATGCCGTGATGGGCGATCAACTGCAGAGTGCGGTGAAGGTGGCGGCACGCTTCGTAATGGACGATGACCCAGTTGGCGCCGGCCTCGGCCAGGGGCTCGATCAGGTCATCCGCGTTGTCGACCATGAGGTGGCAATCCAGGGGGAGGCGGGTAACCTTGCGCAGGCTTTTCACCACCGGAGGGCCGAGGGTGAGATTGGGCACGAAATGCCCATCCATAATGTCGACGTGGATGACGGTCGCCCCGCCCCGTTCCGCGGCGGCTACTTCGTCCGCCAGCCGCGCGAAATCCGCGGAGAGAATCGATGCGCACAACTCGACCATTGGCGTTTGGATGCGTCTCCTCGCTGGGCCAGTGTATCAGGGGATGTGGTCAGTTTTTGCGCGCGCCTCGAGGGGCAGTTGGACGAACCTTTCCAGCACAGTGGGATCCGAAGCTTGGAATTCACGTGACTTGAAGTCGCGG